>Ga0194112_10009655_pt1 | contig 12237 bp, 15 predicted proteins | sample TA2MahC400mmetaG_FD_146191 | JGI IMG/M metagenome (GOLD analysis project Ga0194112, IMG submission 146191) | Freshwater microbial communities from Lake Tanganyika, Tanzania - TA2015016 Mahale Deep Cast 400m | ecosystem: Environmental > Aquatic > Freshwater > Lake | place: Tanzania: Lake...
TGAATACAAGGCTCTCCGGCATGATGCCGCCAGGAAACTTGTTTGCGGGTTGGGCTTGTCCCATGCTGATATTGCAAGACTGCTGGGAATTTCGAGATCAGGCGTCAGCCAGATGCTTCGCCGCTATACTGACACAAGTTCCACTCATAGCTCCAAAAGAGACTGATTATACCTGATGAAGCAGGGATGCTGCGCATTTCATATCCCTTTTGCCCTCATGCGTTCCCTCAGTCACTTACGCTTACGTCCCAAATCCCCTTCCTATCCCCGAAATTACCATTAATTTTCGTACTACACTGACATAAGTTCCACTCATAGAAACAAACGAGACTGATTATACCTGATGAAGCAGGGATAATGCGCCTTTCATATCCCTTTTGCCCTCACGCGTTCCCTCAGTCACTTACGTCCCAAATCCCCCTGGCTTTACAACCACTTTGCCGGCAAGTATTTCGGGATCCGTAACGATCAGAGCCTTCCTGAACTGAAACGAAAACTTGAAATCCATCCCGATTTCCGGAACAACCGGATTTTCATGAGAAGCAGCATGATTCGCTTTTTTGTGGACGATTTCGAGAAGTTTATGAAAGTGATCTGGATGATTCTTCTCTATCCCGACGTTCACAATTACAGCGAACATCAGAAAGAAGATATCGTATCTTTTGTTTATGACAATTTCTTTTCAAAAAAGCAACCTCTGTTCCAGAAACAGCAACACCTTGTCATGTACCGCGGCATGTCCATCAAGCCTCTTGCCTGACGTCATTCACATCCGTTCACAGCTCTCCCAAGGACGATTAAACGGCAAATTGTCCATATTAGCTCTGTCGGTCGTGACTATCGGCTGAATCAGCACAGGGCAGATTCTTGTGCCGGAAAAGTTGTCGCCTTCGGGGTTGAGTGTGTAATAAGCTCCATGAGTCAATCTGTCATTTGAGCCCCACGCCTGCAAAAAGCCTCGTTTTCATAAAGGCCGTGAACCGTTTCGACGCTTTTACAGCAAGAGAACACTTCCGGTTTGGAGTTCAATGCCCGGCTGTGTAGATTTACGTTAAAATATCTCCTCCAAAAGCCAATGATCTGGCGCCATCTGATAAGTACCCACGCATAATGCTGCACTCGTTCAAAACCGGAGTCTGATTTTTTTCTCTTGTCAGTGTCAGTTCAAAGCTTCAGCTAATCTCTATGGAGAGCTTATGACCAAACAATCGTTTGTTACAGCATTCTCGATCATGGCTCTGGTATCAGCCTGCTCATCAGACATGCCTCCAAAACCAGAGTTTGATGAGTCAAGTATTGAGACAAACGTCAAGACAAGAAAAGATGAACCGGTAGACATCATTCAGCCTCATACAGCTACCAACAAATCGCTTGTCGAACTCGGAAAAAAACTCTTTTTCGAACCCAGGCTATCCATATCGGGATTCATTTCATGCAATTCATGCCATAACCTGAGCATGGGGGGAAGTGACAATCTCAGAACATCGATAGGCCACAAATGGCAGAAAGGCCCCATCAATGCGCCTACGGTACTGAACTCAAGCATGAATATCGCCCAGTTCTGGGATGGAAGAGCAAAAGACCTTAAAAAACAGGCCGGCGGACCGATCGCCAATCCAGGAGAAATGGCCTATTCCCATGAACTTGCTGTTGCCGAATTACAGACAATCCCCGGTTACAGGAAAGAGTTCAGGGAGGTTTTCGGATCTGACAGAGTCAATATCGAAAAGATAACCAAGGCAATCGCAGCTTTCGAGGAGACTCTGGTAACCCCCAACTCACGTTTCGATAAATGGTTGAAAGGTGATGACAGTGCCCTCACCAAAGAGGAGCTGGATGGATACAAGCTTTTCAAATCAAACGATTGTACCGCCTGTCACAACGGAGAAGCACTCGGAGGCAATTCTTATCGGAAAATGGGGCTTGTCGAACCTTACAAAACTTCAAATCCGGCCAAAGGACGGGAAGCTGTCACAGGCAAAGACGCCGATCGCTTCAATTTCAAGGTACCAACTCTGCGGAACGTCGAACTGACCTATCCATATTTCCATGATGGAGAGGCCCAGACACTGAGTCAGGCAGTGGAAACCATGGGCAGGATACAGTTGGGCAGGACTTTTTCACCGCAAGAGAATGCAAAAATAGTCGCTTTCCTGAAAACGCTGACCGGCGATCAGCCAAGAATTGTCCTGCCCATACTTCCACCGTCAGCGGATGATACGCCAAGGCACAATCCATTCAAGTAGCAATCACTCCTGATTTTCTGATCACAAAAGAAACAGCCTCTGACATGAGGCTGTTTCTCTGTCATCAGCCGGAGCCCTGACTTTATTTCCTGCCTCCGACGGCAAGTGAAAGCCCAACCACATCTGCCCTGAAGGGCCCGTTTGCGGCATCGAGTCTGCCAGCAGTAACCATCAAAGCAGCATCTTTGCTTACCTGCAGACCGATACCACCATTGACCTGCCATGTCAGACCGGACCCCATGGCCAATCCACCTCCGCCGGCCGCACCGACAAGCCCTTCAGCTTCGACAAACAAAGGTCCGGCAATCGTCTGATGCAATCCACCGCCCAGCAGGCCGATCATATAGGAACCGGCATCCCCATCGTAGGCAGCCAGTGCCTGTCCCGTCAGGTAAGCCCAGGGAACCGGAAAATAATCGAATTGAACACCAAGATTGTCTACATTCTTGTCAGCACTAAACGATCGCCATCCGTCAGAACCATTGAAATAGTGCTGATTCACCATTCTGACTCTGACCGGAAGCTTTTCATCTGACGGTTGAGCTTTTCCAAAAGTGGCTCCTATCTCCAGAGAGGGGCAGAATGCATTCAGGCTGCCACCAGGCGCCCTCAGCCATGAAACCCCAGCGGAGGCAAAAAGATCATCGCTCAGAGCACACCGAATGTCGGCGGCCAAATCGAACAGAAATCCGCCGCCGGTATCGACATTACCACCTCCTCCGCCGCCAAGTCCAAAAGAGCCGTCGATCCAGATAGCATCAGAGAGCGGAACCTGCATACCGGCACCCAGAAGTATCTGCATATATCCGGTACTGCTTCCGCCAGCCGCACCTTCAGTTTCAAAACGAAAGAACACATCATCTTCGATATAACTCCTCCACTCTATACCAAGAAGAGTAAAATCATCCTGCACATTTCCCGAAAGATCACGCACCCCTGATCGAACTCTCACCAGCCTGGTAACTACAGCAAGCGAGTTCTGATCGTAAGCAAGTCCATCAAAATTGTGAGAAGAGGAGCCGAAAGGAATGGAATAAAACACAACCGGCTGAAATGAATCGATCGTACCGCCGTTCGGGAAATCGACATAACTGACTCCAGCACCAATCCGCCCCAGTTCCTCCAGATCACAAACCAGTCCAAGGTATCCGCGCAGCATCAGGCCACCACCACTCAGGCTGTAACCTCCTCGACCTCCACCACCACCAATGAAAGCTCCGGCCTCAAGCCCTATTGGCTCGGATATTGGCAGATAAGCGCTCCCCTGGAGACCGATCGTAATAAAACCGCCACGTTCACCACTCACTGCCGTCCATGTTCCGACACCACCACTGAAATAATCATTGAATTTTCGTTCAACACCGAATCCGACCATACCCATTGATTCCCCCGCAGGCAATGAAAGTGATTCATAAGCAGCTTTCAATGAATAAGGAGTTCCCGTATCTGCCGCCATGGCAACCTCACCAGCACCAAACAGGCAGAAAATGCCGAAACAATTCATGACTTTATGAAAATTCTTCATAACAGCACCTCCTCTTTAGGTTTATCATATTTTTGTCAGAAAAGCGCAGCAAATCTGAAGAGCGTGACGACGCATCCCTGATTTCATGAGACAATAGCAGTGATTCCGGACCGACGGTCATTTCGAAGGTAAATGGTACAACCAGTCAGCTCAATGGCGATAACCACTTCAATAGGTCAGGAGATGCTCTGGCCTCAGAGCACCACCATACGACAGTTCAACGTTGACATAACACTGATTCTCTCACGAAACATCTGAAAGGAGAACCCCTGTTCATAAAGAATGCCCGAGTGCGTTCAGGCAACGCACCGCAACGGATCAGAGGTCAGAGTGAACTGCCCGGTGAGGACTGGCGAGGCTTTTCATACTCATCAGTCGGCACGTCGTATAACGTTTCTGAAGACCGTTTCTCCTTCATCACGGCATCGGCTATAAACATGCCGGCACCGGCAATAAGAAGACCAGGTACACCGCAGGCAACAATGGATACTCCTAAAGGAGGCAGAAGGAGTGCCCCTCCCGTAACAGCAGCAGCTTCTTTTAACATATCACTCCCGTTGGTTGGTATTATGATCATATGTACAAACAATAGTGTTCAATATAACTACCCTCAGGCTTCATTTCATATTGTGGACGACAAATCACTGCAAGAACTTTGCCATAAGTACATGATGCTTGATAAAAATATTCGATCTGTCATCACACACAGGCAAATTGTAATTATCACCGGATCCGGCATGTCGGCTGAAAGCTGTATGCCCTCATACCGGGTGGCATATGGCCGGAGTACGATTCTGAAGAATTCGTCTGACTCCACCTGTCAGCTTCGTTATTCATAAATAACATATCACCCATTGGCACTTGATAAAGAAGTGCCTATATTTCAGAAAGGTGAATTTATCCACTTGCCTTGCTCTCCGTATCGAATGACATTTAACCCACTGCAAAGAAAAAACCATGAAACAGAAGCTGACACTGGGCATAAGCATGGTAATCGCTTTACTGTGCATTTCATTGACTGCACTTGCTGCTGGTGATGTTCAACTCTTGAAAGAGCCGATAAAAAATGACGCAGGAGAAAGAGTTGGAGTTAAATTTTACACAATCAGTACCCATGATTACAAGGTTACCGCAAAAGCCTTCGTCGAGTCAAGTCAGAACGTCTCAGGAGATATCATCAAAGAGAGGTTCACGATTTTCTCAAACCAACCTCTCCAGCTGGGTACATTCATGCGCATCGATCCTGCCCGTGTATGGGATGTCAAAGTAAAAATGCGAATCGATCCGATTATAGGTGAATTTTAACACATGGCAATCCCTCACGGCGTTCTTTTGCTCTCATAAATTTCATCACGTTTACAACTTCATCTGAACAGGCTCGGCGATATTTCAGTAATGAATGCTTGCTGCAACCACAAAAAAGAAGCCGCTTCATCGGGAAGCGGCTTCTTTTTTGTGGTTTTTCATGGCATTGCTCCCTTGTGTACTCATTCGAAGCTGTACCGTTCGATAAAGATCACGACGGATTTGGCATGCTTCCGGATGCCACCATGTTTAAGAGCCTTTCAGTATCATTGACACGTATGGCACCAGCAAGAAACCACGATGATTGCTGTCTTCCGGATTAATACCTTCGCTTGTACCAATAGGCTTCCGGCTGATCACCTTGCCATCCTCACCGCGAAAAACCCGCCAGTACCCGATGATTATATTGCTTTGAATCCACTGCGACCACATCCAGCACCTCCTCGACTTCTCCCAGATCACTGTCCCCCGAAGCGCCAGACCACCATAAACCACAGGCAATGGATTGATGCCCATCGAGCACAAACCAAAGATATTTGTTCCGTACCATCGGCAGCAATTCAGGATATCGACCTCGGCAGAACCCCGTTTTCTTCAGCCAGCACCAGATACCACTCCGAATACTCTTCGAACAGCTCCCTGAGCAGTTCACTTGAATTGACTGTCTTCATAACCTCTCTCTGAACCTGTTGCAACAACAACGGTAAAATATCGTTGAGCCGACTGTTGTTAAGGCTGATGCTCCCCTGAGCCATCGGAATCAAAATTCTTATCGAAATGAACGCGATTGGAAACGTATCGACATCCCGCACTGTATTACTGGAAGATGAGTATATTCTGGCTGATAATCATTTTTCAAACAATAAATTACAACACACATGGCAATGACCGTAGAAATCAGGGAAAACAAGCTCTGCATCGAAATCGACCTCGAAAAACCGACCCCGTCCTCATCGGGCAAAACCCTGGTCGTCGCCAGTACACACGGCAATACCGTCACCTCCGTGATGATCGACGGCAAACCAGTAACGATAGGACTGAACGCCTACATCAAAAAATAAACCCGACGCGGTTCGAACAGCGGCCGAGACCTGTTCGGAGAAGGGTGAGGTCACCAGGCCCCGCCAACACTGATATCCTTTTGAACCCGGTCGGTGCTGCGTGCTCCTGCACATGGAAATTAACGACACATTCGACCTGTAAAGCTGTCGTGCGCTCAGTCAGTCAACAGGAAAATCGTCACATCATGTCAGACACCCGGGAAAACCGGCGGCTCCCAGTCATCGATCAGATCCCAGTCCCGCCCCCTGATCTCCCCCATTGCCGTGCCTTTCAGCCAGACACATCGCATCATCATATCTGCCTCCAGCCAGTCGCAAGGCATGGACCAACCTTCAGACATCCCTTCGAAAACGCAGACATCCTTCCAGTATCTTTGTCCCTCTTTTTCAGCAAAACATTCAAACCCCATCTTCCACCACTCCGCGAGCAGAGCCTCCATAGCCTGAGGATTCATGGCGCCATCCCGAAAAAGGTGGTCATCGAACCAGACCCGGCCCCCAATTGCCGGCTTGTGATCGATCAGGCACTGCTCCCAGCCGCCGGGATACTTCTCTTCTATGATTGAAATCGGCACAATCAGGTCGATAAACTCAGTCATGACCGCCATACTCACCTCGCGTTGTTTGAACTCATGAGAAAATCACCTTGCCACCACAGCCCAGCCGAGCGCTCGAATGAGGCATGTTTGCACAATCACCACTCAGCCGGACAAACGATAACGACAGCCCGACCCTGACCCCGTAGCAATAACGACGAGACTCTGGCTTTCCTGACGAACTCCGATTTGAGTTGCATCGCTCCATTCACGGGCGCACTCCGGGCAGACAAGGAGCGCTCCGTTTATGGGTGTATTCAGAATTGCAATTCGGACAGTTCGGCAGATCGCTCATGATGGCACTCGTTCAAGAATTCAGCAAAAAAAATTGTGACGAAAGTTTAATGATTTCCGGGCAACAACCATCGAACGACAGGGACACGGGATCCGTAGCCAAGTCCTTGAACATACTGAAAGCGACGCATTACATTACCATACAGAACACATCGGCTGATGAACACAGAAACGATTTGCAGAAGGTGAGCCACGCAGAACAAGAGCACGCAACTGATCGAATCCGCAGGAAAGAAGTTTGTCTGTTTCAGGGAACCGAGTCAACAAAACAGTGAAAAGGCTGCCTGGGAAACAATCTCGAAGGATTTCCGGAAATTCAGAAAGAGCGTATGGGCCCCATGCTGGCCTTGCCGAGTCTCGCTGATGAGTTCAAGGCCGCCGTACCTTTCTTTGAGGCAATCGTCATGAAGATGGATGTCGTGGAAATATCCGACAGGGTCAACGACGCAACACTTGAAATCCAGCGCTTCTGCCCGTATCTGGAAGCATGCAGAGAGCACGGATTCGAAACCCACTGCCATGTGATCTGCGAAATGGATATGGAAACCGCTCATCGCGCATTCCCTGAGCTTAAAGGCGAAATACTCACCCGTCAGGCACTCGGCAGTCCCGTTGCTTATTCATGTATGAACGCCCTGCAAAACAGTTTACGTAGGTTTAAAAGCACAATATTCACAATACAAAAGAGCTTTCATTTGGTTACTGCTGCAAATCATTTGCTCCATAATAATGCTTATCGAGACTGAACTCCATTTGATACAGCACAGCAAACCCTGGCCATCAGGATTGGAAACGGTAACGAATTTGCTTCCAGCCTGAGTCCGTTGGGATCATGCTCCTCCTCCGATCACAGGTAACGATTTCTTAGCGTTTGAAATTCAAAGTGGTATTTTACCCATCAGTGCGGTTACCTGTCACTGCCTGACTCTACCACCGAATGACCGGAAAATCGACAAAAAAAGCAACCTTCACAAGTGCTCACTCTTTTTTTAAGAGGAAAACCTCGCAGTACAATCCAATAAAAAAGATGAGCTTGCTTCATTCCAATGAGTGATCTTTTCCAGATTATTTTTATACATTACTTGGAGTGGTCAATTGCGAGTCCGTGAATTCGGTAAGATGGATTGCCACGTCGCTTTGCTCCTCGCAATGACGACAGAAAATGGCCGAAACATGGGGACATTCACAACTGGCCGAAACATGGGGACATTCACAACTGCTTTAACTCACGAGGACAAAACTGACGCACGAAGGGCAAACACGCAGGTTCGCCACTGCGGAATGATGGCGATTTCTGGCTGTATCGGGGTGACGAAAACGGAAGAAATTGGGCTGAAGCCCCGGAATTCGGGAGGGGATCGCTACCCCCGGTCTGAAGACCGGTGGCAAAACTCGTGGACGTTGATCGGTTCCAAAAAAAAAGTACACAGCACCCTTTCATAACATCCTTATTGGCCGGGAAATAAATGCGGCAACTTTCTGAAGATGCCAAGGGGATAACTCTCAATCACACAAACCTTCAAGAAGTAGAGCGGCATCTTACGAGTCCCCGGAATAAGGCCCGAGAAAACGTTCTCCGTTAAAGTGAATCAGATGCGACGGAGCATCCACAACCCACACTTCGGTTTCCCAGGCAATCTCCCCAAGATAACGAGCCATCAGAGATCGATTCGGGAATGCTGTCACAAACACAAGGCCCGCCTTTGAATCCGCGAACAATGTTTTAAGCTCATCATGCCGTTTGCCATCAACCGGGCCGTGACTGGTCACAGACTCAACAAGCAAAAGCCAATTTTTCGATTTGAAATACAGAACGACATCGGGCATTTTGCCGTGCAAATCCACTTCTACTCCAAGTTCCGAGAGGAGCGCCGCATCGAAATATCCCCATTTATCACCGGCATAAACAAGCACACTGCCTGGCGCAAAACGTGGTGCGAAGTTCTCGATGATTTCACGAATCAACTCGCTATGCTCACCGGGACTTAAGGTTATTTTCCGGCCCGGCATAATCTCAACCGGCACCCGGTTTTGTTCACGCTCATTGGCATAACGTTCGACAAGCGATTCCCTTTTTGCAAGATATTCGGAAAGGTTGTCATGCCAGGCTGTTGTATCAAAGGTTTGCAGTAAAGCCAGTGCTGAAGGCTCAATCTGATAAACCGCTTTGGGACTGTTGACCGGACGATCTGGCTGGTCAGGATTGTAAAGAACGATGCCTGCATCGCAAAACTGGTGCATACTCTGACGACGCACGGTCTCTCGTGTATTGGGTGCGTAGTCTTTTTTGTAATGCTCCCGTACCCAATCCATAATCGGCGTGATTCCCATCAGTGGCGCTTCTGCATCTGCCCACGATTTTCCCGGTATAAGGTTAAGCAACGCAAGCAGACTCAACGCTGATCGTTCATTCTGTTGTGCTCTGGGAAGCCCAAGCGAAACTATTATTTGCTGAACTTCCTTTATATAGCGGCTTCTGCTTTTCATTCAGGTCAATGATCCGACTTTTTCATCAATAACCGACTGGCTGAGTTTTTCCTGCTGCATCGCCCATTCACCAAGACCAATCAAAGCTTCCCTGCTCGGATAACTCATCATCCTGAGATCGGTCGCATTGACCTGCGTATGTCCGTTGAAGCGCCGGAATCGTTCATCGACAGCCGTCGTATTCAGAAATACAGCCATCCCCCATGCGAGTGGTTCGGGTATTCCATTTTTGTTTTCATGAAACAGGTTGAGATGGTTCTCAAAACCCAGAACAGGCACATCGCCAAAGGTTTTCGGATCGACGACACTCGCCACGATCCGCCGTTTTTCCTCCTTTGAGGAGAAGCGACGAACTACACAATAGAAACCGTTCGGGTAGAGCCACTTTTCGGTATCAGCATTACGCTCGACTGCATTAGGTTTCTTTGAGTCGATCAAAGGCCACATCGTTGCGTATTCCGAGAAATGGCAGGGGTACAGAAGCGGAACCGTATCCCCATCCGGCATGTCGCGGAGATGCGTTTTCAGGCGAAAATCAACGACAGGTCCTGTCGATACCCTGAGGCCTATATCGTCCAGAGTGTATCGAATGGCCGGAGACAATTCGAGAGGACTTTGCTCCGGAGAGGTCGGGATATGGATAAAATGTTCTGAATCGCCTGGAAATACGATTCTGTCGAACGGGTGTTCATGCATAACAAGATCGCTGAACGTGTCATCTGTCGAAGTTGAAACCGTTACCGCACCCTGCACTGCTCCACATTCGAGACGGATGATAATATTCTCCTGCAACACCTCGTCATCCTTGAACGCCTTGTTCCTCGATTCGAAAAGATGCAAATGACGAATAGCTGCACGCCCGGCAATAAACTCCCGGAATGGTCGGTAATACGGACCGTTACAGAAACTACGGGGGATGATCGCCACAATATGGCCACCCGGCACAGCAAGTGCCACTGCAAGCGCAACAAAGGCTGAATAGAGGTTGACCGTTTCGATGCCAACCTGCCGCAACAGGTAACGATGTGCGGAATGACTATTAATCTTTTTGTAGGGCGGATTCAGGATAGCATGGGTATAACCTTTGAGCGGGAGTGAAAACAGATTGCCTGAAAGCGAATCGACGGCTGCCTGAATGAAATCTGCTTCACGGATATTGACGAAAAGATCACTTTTATGATTGTAAGACGCGAGGGTACCTGACAAATGCCTGATCAACTCGTGATCGAGTTCGAATGCTTCTACATCAACCTGTTGAAACTGAAACCTGCCTGACCGCCATCGGGCAAGAAAAGCTGCCGACAGAGAGCCAATTCCCGCGCCTGCATCCAGCAACCGGCAACAGCCATTTCCATCCGGAAACAGAGCAGCCATAAATGTCGCCGTACTTTCTGGAGTAAGAAACTGACCGAACTGCGACTTCCTTTTTGCTGGAGTGCTTTTTGAAAGTTGAACTCTCTTTATCTCGACTGCCGATAACAATAGACTGTCTCCCCTGTTAGCCTTTCTTGACGGAAATGAGGCATTAACGTTGTAATGCTACCATCACAATATCATTGTATAACAAATCCGGGTATCAAACAAGGAGCCCGCGAATGGAAACCCGGATGAGCAAGGCCGAGGCACTGTTCCGCTCGGAAGTTGACGCAGGACGCATCCAGTTCAGGCTGCGTGCTGACGGCAGGAACTGGAAAATGCCGTTTACCGCTGAGACCTTCGAGCCGGAAGGAGCCGACCAGCTCAACGGCAAGGACGGAGGGACTCTGACAAAAAGCCTCTTCTCGCCGATCTACAAGGGCGACTTTTCAAGCCGGGACGAACGGGATATCGCGGTCTATCTCGACGGCGAACGTGCGCTGAGATGGTGGCACCGCAATGTCGCCCGATCCCACTACTCGCTGCAGGGCTGGCGCAGGGAGAAGGTCTATCCGGACTTCATCTTCGCCATGAGCTACGGCGAAAGCGACAACCGGGTGGTCGTGCTCGAAATGAAAGGCAAGCACCTTGCCGGCAACGACGACACGGAATACAAGAAAGCCGTGCTCAGGCTGATGAGCGAGGCGTTTGTCGAAAACCATGTCTCGCACGTCGGAGAACTCGATCTGGTAGGAAAGAACGGCACCCGCGTGGAGTGCGATCTGGTGCTGATTCCCGAATGGAAAACGAGGCTGCCGGAGCTGATGCGAAGGTGAGAGGCAGGGCTAAGCAGCAACCGGAGATAGTTCAGGGCACTTCGAAAAAGTTATTCCGCACCCGGATTGCTGCGTTGGTCGGTGCTCGAAATCCTCATGTACTCCGTGTACACTCCGGTTTCTCCGCTCCGTCCGCCTTGCACTCCGGGCGCTCACGACACTTTTTCAAGATACCCTTCATACCTTGCCGTATTGCGATGCCGCTGCAAGGTCGCCTGCCAGCAAAGCTTCCCTTCCCCTGTCAAGCCTTAACGCATCGTCACGGCTGATATATGGCGACCAGCCGTCTTCAGAGTCGATAATTTCAATGACAACTTCTGCTGCATATTTGCCTGCATGTACCAGTCTCGTGTGTTTTCTCGTATTCATGTTTTCCTCCTCGTAAAATCTTCGTTCCATTTATCCGGATCAGGCCTATACGCCGTTATCAGAACTGCAGGTGAAAATTCGGAAGCATTGATACCTTCGAATGTCATTAGAGCAAATCGATAAATCTGTCAATATCAATCCGTGCCTGTTTGAGAATATGCG
>Ga0194112_10009665_pt1 | contig 12231 bp, 9 predicted proteins | sample TA2MahC400mmetaG_FD_146191 | JGI IMG/M metagenome (GOLD analysis project Ga0194112, IMG submission 146191) | Freshwater microbial communities from Lake Tanganyika, Tanzania - TA2015016 Mahale Deep Cast 400m | ecosystem: Environmental > Aquatic > Freshwater > Lake | place: Tanzania: Lake...
GCGCCGGCATCTTCGCTCGGGCGCTCTCTCCGCGCGCGAGCGCGGACGCGTGGGCGGGGGCCCTCGGCGGCCTGCGGGCGGTGATCCTGCCCGAGGGCGCTGTGCTCGATGATCGACGCATCGAAGCGCTTCGCGGGTACGTGCGGAAGGGTGGGCGGCTGATCGCTCTTGGCGGCGCCTGCCGGAGCGAAGGCGACGGCCTCGCGGATGTCCTCGGCGCACGGCGCCGCGGGGAGGTCGCCTTCGCGGCGCCGAAGCCGGCGGTCGTCCGGGTCGACTCGGAGTATTCCCCGCAGTTCGCAGGCCGCAATCTCATCGACGAGTCGCCGGCCGCATGGGCATCGGCCGATTCCCCGATGCCGCACTGGGCGGAGATCACGCTCCCGGAGGTCGTCGAGGTGGCGAGGGTCGAACTGGCAAGCCGCCGCGATGGCCCCTACCTCGTCGCCGATTTCGATGTCGAGGCGCACGAAGGCACCGAGTGGAAGCTCGTCGAGGCGATCCGCGGGGCGACGGCGCGAAGCGTGGCCGTGCCGCTCGACCGGCCGATCCGCACGGACCGGATCCGCGTGACCGTGCGGCGCGAGCTCTATGACGGCAGGGACCGGCGGTTGGCCGACGTCGAGGCGATCCGGATCCTCGATGCGGAGGGGCGAAATCGTGCGGTCGATGCGCCGCCACCCGTGCGTGTCGTGGCGACAACGAAGGCCTGGCGGGAGGCTGCCGGAGAGGAGCCGATCCGGATCCTGCCGAAAGCGGTCGGGGTGGAACCGGTCACGGCGGAGATCCTCGCGCGTGCGGACTCGGAGGCCGGGCCGGCGCTCATCCTTCGCAACCGCTTCGGTGAGGGCGAGGCGATCCTCATCGCGGCGGGAGAGCCGGCGTTCCGCGATGCCCCGGCGATGTGGACCGCGTTGCGTCGCCTGGTCCTCGGCGAGCCCACGGTGGTTTGCGGCGGAGGCGACCGGTATCGTATCATCCTCATTCGGATCGGCGATCGGCACGCGCTCCACGTGATCGACCGCACCGAAGGAGCGGCCGAGGATGTCGCGGTCGCGGTGCGTACAGCGATAGGGGACGGCGGATTCTCTCGCTTCGTGGTGCGTCCGGATCCGGTGGCGACGGTGGTCCTGGAACGATGATCGTCGAGCGCGAGGAGCGAGGAGGGAGCGCCATGCCAGGGCGCAGGATCGGCCGGAGGGAGATGCTGGGTGTCGTGCCCGCCGCGGGCCTCCTCTACTCCCTCTCGGGGGCGCCGGCCGGCGGAGCCGCCGAGGTCGGGGCCGACCTCGCGCGCGAGGCCGTGCCGGAGTCCTATCTCCGGGAGTACGCCCGGCTCAAGGCGCTCGACCTGGACGATCCCCGCGTCGCCGCCCGGCGGAAGGCGATGCCCTCGGGGGAGATCGGCGACCTCACCATCAGCCGCCTGATCAGCGGGAGCAACCTCATCAGCCCGAACATGCACGCCCGCGACCTCCGCTACGTGAACGCCCTGGCGAGCCGCTACAACACGGACGAGCGGGTCCTGATGACGTTGAAGAGATGCGAGGAGTTCGGGATCGACAGCATCGTGCTCAAGGACCACAATTTCCGCCGGATGCCGCTCTCGAAGTACTGGAGCGAGTGGAAGGGGAGGATGACCTGGATCGCCGATGTGATTACGACGGAGATCGACAAGTTCGAAAAGCTGCTCGCCGACCACATCGAACTGGGGGCATCGGCCGCGTACGTCTGGGGAGGCGCGAGCGACATCTGGTTTCACCAGGGCAGGCCGGGGAACATCGTGAAGGCCTTCGAGATGATCCGGAAGTACAAGATCCCCGCCGGCATCGCAGCGCACCGGCTCGAGCCGATCCAGTTCTGCGAGAAGGAGGGATTGGCGCCCGACTTCTACATGAAGACCCTCCACCACGACCGCTACTGGTCCGCCCATCCGAAGGAGAAGCGCCGGTATCTGGAGATGTTCGAGAAGGAGTCGGAGGATCACTCCGAGTACCACGACAACCTCTTCTGCGCGGATCCCGAGGGGACGATCGCGTTCATGCAGGGCGTGAAGGTCCCCTGGATCGCGTTCAAGGTGCTCGCGGCCGGCGCGATCGCGCCGCAGGATGGGCTCGCGTACGCGTTCGAGAACGGCGCGGACTTCGTCTGTCTCGGGATGTTCGACTTCCAGATCGAGGAGGATGTGGAGGCCGCGAAGAAGGCGATCGCCGGGGCGAAGGATCGCAAGCGGCCCTGGATCGGGTGAATCACGCGATCGGATAGCGGCCGTGCTCGCGTGCGGCGGCGATGAAGGCGCGCACGTTCGCCCACGCGCGCGGAGAGTCGTCGCGGACGTTGTCGACCGGCGAGAGGATGAAGCCGCCGCCGGGTCCGAGGATCCGGATCGCGTCGCGGACGGCGCTCTCGACATCCTCCTGCGTCCCCCGCTCGACGGTGATGAAGCCGTTGACCCCGCCCCAGAGGGCGATCCGCCCGCCCGCGGCCCGCTTGACATCCGCGAGGCCCGTCCATTTCCCCTGGATCGGATCGACTCCGATCAGGACATCGACGCCCGCGTCGATCACGTCGGGGAGGATCGGTAGGTAGGAGCTCGTCATGATGAGGCCGAAGCGAGCGCCCGCATCGTGGACGAGGCGGACCTCATCGCGCAAGCGCGGCAGGATGAAGCGCCGGTAGGATTCGGGCGTCCAGAACTCCGTCGTCTCGTACCACGCGCGCTTGACGATCAGCTCGACGCCCGCATCGAGGTAGACGGAAATCGTGGCGCGGGTCCACGCTCCGATGGTCTCCGAGAGATCGGTCACGAACTCCGGCTCATCGCTCGCGAGATAGATGAGGTTTTCGAGGCCGCAGAGCCACGCGCCCGCGTCGAGCCCCATGACGCCGGGTTGTCCCCCGCGCCCCCACCCGCCGGCGAATAATAATCCTCGATCGCGCGCGAGGGCGCGCAGGGCGCCCGCGCGCTGGCGGAAGCGCGCGATCGCGTCGGACCCTGGCGGGGCGAAGAGGAAGCGCAGTGCCGGCAGGTCCGCGCGCCGCTCGACGAGGAACTTCTCCGACCGTGGACTGAGGAAGTCGCTACAGAGCGGCACATCATCGCCGTGCGGCCAGTCGCGCCCCGGACGGACGACCGCTTCGAGCGTCCCCGCCGGGGTCTCGTAGATCTTGCGGAGGACGACCTCGCCGCCGCGCGTCTCCTTCACCGTCCGCGCGCGCACGGCTGGATCGAACGCGATCGGCAGGTCGCCGGCATGGACCGTCATGTCGAGCCCGAGGGCCAGGCCCTCGCGGACGAGGTCCTCCTCGACCGGCGCCCGCTTGCGCAGCGCCGCGAAGATCATGAACGAACAGGGGACGCGGTCGGGCTCGCAGCGATCGAGCGCCGCGAGCATCCGCTCGCGCGGGGAGAGGTCGGCGGCCATGCGCGCGGCGTCACTTCTTCTCGCCGAGCGCGGCGTCGATCCAGCGATTCGCCTCCTGGACGATATCGACGTGGTAGGGCTCTTCGGGGATGCCCTTCGCATCGGAGGTTTTCCGGGCCTCGGCGACGATCGCCCGCACGTTCAGGTCCGGGATCGAATCGGGAAGGTCGGGCATGCCCGAGACACCTGTCTGCATCGGGAAGTTCGCCATCACCGCCTCGATCTCCTGCTGCGATACCTTCCCCTCGACGGTCCCGCGGACGAGGCGGTCGATGTCCAGGAGGCCCCGCTGCTTCTCCTCCGGGCTGAGCCCGGAGGCAGCGAGGTACTTCGCCTTGAAGATCGCGGCGCCGATGACCTTGGAGATCGGCTGTTGCTCGAAGGAGCCCCTGAGCCGCTGGAAGTCCTCCTTCTTGAATTCTCCCTTCTCCATCTTCGCGAAGACACGCTCGGCGGCGGCCCTGAGCCCCTCCTTCTCCTTGGGCTCGAGGTTGGAGGCCTCGACGGCCCCCTTCATCCCCCAGCGCGCGATGCCTGCGATGATCTTGCCCCGGTAGATCCAGCCCAGCCCCCCTGCGACCGCGGCCAGGACGATCAGGACGACGCACCCGCATGCGAAGGCCTTCCCGCATCCCCCTCTCCGGGGCGGCGGGACCTGCTGCCTCTGGTCCATGACAAACCTCCTCCGGCCGCCGCAGCCGGACCGGCCCTCCGCCCGCACACTCCGCGGCGCGTCCGCAACCGGCCTCCGTCGGCACCGTCCCGTCAGCCTATCCGAAAAGCGGGTGCGCAGCGAGATTCAGGAGGCGGCCGCTTCCCTTACCAGACGGATGGCCCGGCGGACGCCGCCGGCCATGGCGTTCGAGGAGATCGTCGCGCCCGTCATCGCGTCGATGTCCTCGCCGATCCGGATCGGATCGCGAGGCCCCTTCCCCTCGAACTGCCGCGTGAAGACCCGGGAGCGGACTTCCCATCCGCGCTCTCCCGGATAGCGGAGGACGTCCGCCCGCCGCACGCGGAGAGCCGGATCGATGATCACCAGGATCTCGAACGGCCCGGACCGGCTCACGACCTCGAGCGAGACCGCATACCCCTCGGGGCCGGCCGGCCCCTCGGCCACCAGGATCCGCGCCGCGTCCGCCGCGGGGCCGCTCCGGACATGCAGGACCGACGGGAAGGCCAGCCGCAGCGCGGCGGCTGGATCCGAAGACATGCGGGCGGCGCAGCCCGTCGCTGCGGCCGCGAACGCGATGAGCACGCAGGCGCTAGAACATCCAGCCCACGCCGACATTGAAGAGGTCGTCCAGTCTCTTGCTGCGCGCATCGTCCCTGACCTGGTAGTCGGCCTTCACGACGAATTGAGGCGTGAGGTAGAAGCCGACGCCCGCCGTCCATTCGCGCCGATCCCCGGCCTTGTTCTTCGACACGCCGGAGGGCCGATCGTATTGCGTGTCGGACACATCGTGGCGGATGAAGACAATCCCGTCGGCGCCGGCGAGCTTGCCCTTCTTCCACGCTTCTGGCCAGACATGATACGCGGCCTCGACATACCAGCCGAAGATGCCGGAGGCCGTGCCGTTCCCAATCGACCGCGCCCCGTCGATCGCCTCGTAGGCGAACACGCCGCGAAGGTCGAGGCGGCAGATGGAGTACTGGATGTCGCCCGAGTAGATCTGGATGTCGCCGTGAATGCCGGGGTTTCTGCCGGCGTTGCCGTTATCCAGGCCGCCCGCATAGGCGGAGGCTCCGAGACGAAGCGATTGAGGAGGTGCCGTCTCGATCTCCGCGAGCGGGAAGAGATCGATCCGCCCCGTGACCGCGGGTTCGTGGAGACCCGGACGTTCCAGCATCCGCCCGCCCCGGATCCCGCTCGTCGCATTGAATTCCGAGCCATCGAGTCCGCCGACGACGTAGGCCTCGTACGCGAGCCAGGGGATGGGCCTGCCGTAGACCCCCGCCCCGTCCGAGGGCCACGTGGTCGGGATGATGACCCGATCGAACGTCGGCCGCTCGACGCCGTTGAACCGTGTCGGCTCATGCACCTTGTTGATGATCCCGAGCGGCGTCAGCACGCGGCCCACGCGCACGTTCAGGAACTCGCGGAGACGGAAATCGATGAGGAGCTGCTCGAGCGAGAGTTCCCCATCGCTGCCATCGGAGACGAAGGCGTGCTCGAGCTCGATCTCGGAGTGGAGCCGGATCCAGGACGCGAAGTCGTAGCCGAGGTAGATGACGAAGCGGTGGAAGTCGAAGAGGTCGGGGGTCGATCCTTCGCCGAAGTTCGCGTGCATCTCCCCGTAGCCGCCCAGGGTGAAGCGCCGGAACCACGCGTCGCGGCCGAGGGCCTCCAGTCGTTCCGCATCCCGGGCCCGCTCCTCCCGAAGATCGCGGACCTCCTCGCGGAGGTCGGCGACCTCGCGGCGGAGGTCGGCGCCGTCGGGGTCCGCCGCGGCTGGTGCGGCCGGCGTAGACGCGGTCGCGTCCGCGCCGGCGGCGGTCGCCCCGGTGGCCGCCGCGACGGCGAGGATGAGGCCCCGGCATCCATTTCGCCAACAACTGAGCATTCGTTTCAGAGATCGGCACGAAAAAAAACGCCCCCGCGACTCACAGGTTCTCCACATGGCGCATTCCCTCCTCGAATAGATGCCGGATGTGCTCATCGTCGAGCGCATAGAACGTTGCCTTCCCTTCCTTCCGGTAGCGCACCAGACGCTGGCCGCGCAGGAGCCGGAGCTGGTGCGATACCGCGGATCCCGTGATCCCGAGACGCTCCGCCAGATCGCAGACGCACATCTCCTGCCGGGACAGGGCCAGGATGATCCGCACCCGCGTCGGATCGCTCAGCGCGCGGAAGGTCTCGGCGAGGTCGTGGACGCGCTCCTCCCCCGCCGGCGAGGGATCGCCGCTACGACCCATCACGACGTCCCGGTCGCCGCCCTTCGCGCCCGGCCGCTTCTTCCGCTCGATCGCCATGCGCCCCCGATCCTTGAAACGAGTGAGCAGTCTCTCATCCGAGCGGGCCGCCTGTCAAGCCCCCCTGGCGCCCATACGCCCCCTTCGTATAATGCGCCCCCTGTCCGCTGGAGGGATCGAGGATGAAGAAGATCGTCTGCAAGTTCGGCGGGACATCGCTCGCGGATGCCGGCCAGATCCGGAAGGTCATGGCCATCGTCGATGCGGATGCGGACCGCCGCTGGGTCGTGGTCTCGGCGCCGGGGAAGCGGGGCCCGGACGACAAGAAGATCACGGACCTCCTCTACCTCGCCCACGACCTCGCTTCGAAGGGGCTGGACCCCGCTCCGGCCTTCGACCCGGTCCGGGAGCGGTACCTCCGGATCGCCGTGGACCTGGGCATCGCGACGGGGATCCAGGCGTGGTTGAAGGATGTCGAGGCCGGGATCCGAGGCGGCCGGAGCCGCGACTGGGTGGCGTCGCGCGGCGAGTATCTCCAGGCGAGGATCATGGCCGAGGCCCTGGGCGCGAAGTTCGTCGAGGCGGCCGACGGGATGCGCTTCCGCCCGGACGGCCGGCTCGATTACGAGAGCTACGAGTGCCTGGGCAAACACCTCCGCGGGCGGGGGCGCTTCGTCGTCCCCGGATTCTACGGCGTCGATCCAAGCGGCGAGATCCGCACGTTCAGCCGCGGCGGATCGGACATCTCCGGCTCGATCGTCGCCCGGGCGGTCGGCGCGGACCTCTACGAGAACTGGACCGATGTCTCCGGGTTCCTGATGGCGGATCCCAAGATCGTGCCCGAAGCCCAGCGGATCGAGAAGATCACGTACCGCGAGCTCCGGGAGCTCTCGTACATGGGCGCGCAGGTCCTCCACGACGAGGCGATCTTCCCGGTCCGCGAGCAGAAGATCCCGATCCAGATCCGCAACACGAACGACCCGGCGAACCCCGGCACCCTCATCGTGTCGGCGCGGGAGCCATCCCCGCACCCGGTCGTCGGCATCGCGGGGCGCAAGAGGATCACCAACATCTCGATCGAGAAGGCCCTGATGAACAAGGAGCGCGGCTTCGGCCGGCGCGTCCTGAGCGTCCTGGAGGCGCACGGTGTGAGTTACGAGCACACCCCGACCGGGATCGATACGATGTCGATCGTCGTCCGCGACGAGGAGATCGAGGGCCGTATCGAGGCGGTGGTCGACGAGATCCGCAAGGCCGTCGAGCCCGACTCGATCGAGGTCGACCGCGGCTTCGCTCTCATCGCCACCGTGGGGGAGGGGATGGCCTTCCGCGTCGGCGTGGCGGCGCGCCTTTTCGCGGCGCTCGCTCACGCCTCCGTCAACATTCGCATGATCGACCAGGGCTCGAGCGAGCTCAACATCATCGTCGGCGTCGAGGAGAAGGACTACGAGACCGCGGTCCGCGCGATCTACAAGGCCTTCGTCGAGGACCTGATCGGAAAGAGGCGAGCGAAGCGGAAGAAAAAGGGGGCGTAGACCCGGTCGAGTCCGGATCCGCGCCCCGTTCAGGAGGCGCCTTGTCCGAGCCACGGATCTACCTGGACTTCAACGCAAGCACGCCGATCGCCCCCGAGGTCCTCGAGGCGATGCGGCCCTTCATCGAGGGCCATTTCGGCAATCCGTCCAGCTTGCACTGGGCGGGTGCGCCGGCGCGCGAAGCGGTCGAATGCGCGCGGGGGCAGGTGGCGGCGCTCCTCGGCGCACGCCCCGATGAGATCGTCTGGACGAGCGGCGGCACCGAGTCGAACAACCACGCGATCAAGGGGGTCTTCTTCGCGAACCGCGCGCGGGGGGAACACATCATCACCACGGCGGTCGAGCACCCCGCCGTCCTCGAACCCTGCCGGTTCCTGGAGCGCGTCGGCGCGCGCGTGACGGTCCTGCCGGTCGATCGGACCGGGCGCGTCGATCCCGCCGATGTCGAACGGGCGATCACCGATCGGACGATCCTCGTCACCGTCATGCACGCGAACAACGAGGTCGGCACGATCGAGCCGATCGCCGAGATCGCGCGGATCGCGCGGGCGCGCGGCGTCCTCGTCCACACCGATGCCGCGCAGTCGATCGGGAAGATCGCCGAGGAGGTCGACGCCCTCGGCGTCGACCTCCTGAGCGTCGCGGGGCACAAGCTCTACGCCCCCAAGGGGGTCGGCGCCCTGTATGTCCGCGAAGGGACGCCGGTCGAGCCCTTCATGCACGGCGCGGGGCACGAGCGCGGCCGGCGCGCGGGCACCGAAAACGTCCCCTGGATCGTCGGGCTCGGAGCGGCCTGCGACCTCGCGAGGTCGTGGATCGGGATGCCCTCGGTGCGCGCCCTCCGCGACCTCTTCTGGGAGAAGCTCCGGGATGCCTTCGGCGACCGCGTGACCCTGAACGGGCATCCGACCGAGCGCCTCCCGAACACCCTCAACGTGAACTTCGTCGGACAGGCCGGCGCGGAGATCATCGAGCGGATCGAGGGGCTCGCCGCATCGACCGGATCCGCATGCCACGCGGGTTCGATCTCCCTCTCGCCGGTCCTGCGCGCGATGGGGGTCCCGCCGGATGAAGGCATGGGCGCCGTGCGTTTCAGCCTGGGCCGCACGACGACGCGCGCGGAGATCGAGCACGTCTGCGCACGCCTGCGCGCGATCATCGCCTGATCGAGAGCAGATCCTCGAGCGCGCCGTGGAGCTCCGGGAAGCGGAAGGCGTGGCCCGCCGCCAGTGCCGCTCGCGGGATCACGCGCTGGCCGGTCAGGAGGACATCCGCGACCTCGCCGAAGAGGAGCCTCAGGGACCACGCGGGCGCCCGGACGAACGACGGCCGGCCGATCGTCGAACCGATGGCCTTCGCGAGCTCGCGGTTCCGGACCGGCACCGGCGCGGTCGCGTTGAATACCCCTTCCATGCGGAGATCGTCGAGCGCCCGCAGGATGAGCCCCACCGCATCGGCGATATGGATCCAGCTCACCCACTGTTCGCCTGATCCGACCGGCCCGCCGGCGAACTTCCGGAACGCCGGAAGCATGCGGGCGAGCGCGCCGCCATCGGCCGCCAGGACGACGCCGAAGCGCAGGATCACCGTCCGTATGCCGATCGCCGAGAGCCCGCCCGCCGCGGTCTCCCACTCGATGCAAAGCCGCGCCAGGAAGTCCGATCCGGGCGCGCCGGACTCGTCGATCTCTTCGTCCCCGCGCGGGCCGTAGTACGCGATCGCCGACGCCGAGACGAGGATCCGCGGCCGGGGCCTGGCCTCCTCGATCGCTCGGGCGAGATTGCGTGTCCCATCGATGCGGCTCGCGCGCATCCGCTCCTTCTTCTCGGCGGTCCAACGGCCGGGGAAGATCGGCTCACCGGCGAGGGCGATCGCAGCATCCGCGCCCTCGACCGCCTTCTCCCACCCTCCGGGCGCGGCCGGATCGCCTTCGACGAGCACGACCTCGTCGCCCATTCGATCGCGCGCACGCCCGGGATCCCGGGTCGACACGGTCACCTCGTCGCCGCGCGCCCGCAGCGCTCGCGCGACCGCCCGGCCGATCAGGCCGGTCCCGCCCGTCATGAAGACCTTCATGGCCGCCTCCAACCTCCCGCCTCTCGGCGATCGCGCTCTTGCCCCCGGGAGCGCCCACGGCGTACCATGGAAGCCGCGTTGAGTGCAAGGAGAACGCCATGATTCGCCTCCCCGCGTATGGATCCGTGCTGGTCGCGATCTCGATCGCATCGCTCGCCGGTCCCTCGGCGAGCGCGGCTGCGCCTCGCCTTCCGGAGTTGACGAAGACGCCGGTCACGGCGGAGGATCTGGGCTTCGACGAGATCGTCTTCGTCAAGAGGAAGCCCTACTCCTCGGACCACTACTACACGGACATCGATAACGGCACGAGTCCCGACCGGTTCCTGCCCGAGAACGGCATCTACATCTACAACGTCCGGACGCGGGCGGAGCGCCCCGTCGTGACGGGCGCCTCCCTGCCCGGAGGAAAGGCCTTCATCGGGAAGATCTGCCTGTCCTTCGACGCCCGGAAGATCCTCTTCGACGCTCGCGAGGACCCCGGTTCCGGATTTCGGATCTGGGAGGTCGGTGTGGATGGATCCGGCTTGCGTCCGATCACCCGCCCGCCGGAGGACGAGGCCGAGAAAGCGGCTCGGTGGGGTAGGCCCTGGCACACCGATGACATCCACGCGTGCTACCTGCCCGACGGGAAGATCCTCTTCTCCTCCACGCGGTGCGAGCACACAGTCCTCTGCGGCGGATCGGGACACCTCGTGGCTCCCGTGCTCCACCGCATGGACGCCGACGGGAGCCGCATCGAGCAGATCTCGAAGAGTCCCGTCAGCGAGTTCTGCCCCTTGGTGCTGAGCGACGGGCGCGTGCTCTATCACCGGTGGGAATACATCGACAAGGGCGCCCGCGTCGCGAAGACGTTGTGGTCCATGAATCCGGACGGGACCGGCACGGAAGAGATGTACGGGCTCGCCGACGACGACACGACGATCTACATGTACCCGCAGCCGCTCCCCGGACCCGGCCACGGCGTCGTGTGCGTGGGCACCTGTCACTTTCCGCAGGGGGGATGTCTGGGCTCCATCCTGCTCGTCGATTTCCGGAAGGGCGTCCGCGTGCGCGGCGCGGATCCGCACGCGGAGGGGTACGTGCAGTGGGATCCACGCTACGGGGTGACGAACCTCACCCCGCACGTGTTCGTCGAGCGCCACACCGAGCCCGGCTGGCACTTCCTCACGAAGGAGGGGCGGTACGTCCACGATGGCGAGGGGCGGAGCGGGCACCTCTACACGCATCCCTACCCGATCAGCGACCGCGAGTTCCTGGTATCGTTCAAAGTGAACCCCTCCGACCACTACAAGGAGGTGCCCGACGCGTACTCCCTGTACCTCCTGGACACCCAGGGGAAGCACCGCTTCGTCCACAAGGATCCCCATCTCTCGTGCTGGCACGCGACGCCGCTCGTCGCGAGGGCCGTCCCTCCGGCGATCCATCGGCCGAGGGATCCGGAGCTCGCCGCGGAGAACCGAGCCCTCTGCATCGTGACGAACGTCCACCACCGGATGCAGGGTGTCGCGCCGGGCGAGATCAAGTGGCTGCGCATCAACGAAGCCCTGCCGCGCTACTGGTCGACCGGTCGGAGGTGGTCGCCGTCGAACTCGAGCTCGAGCTGGAAGGCGGCGCTGTGGCCGCGCGTCCAGTGGGGCATCGTGCCCGTCGAGGCGGACGGCTCCGCGCACTTCACGGTCCCGGCGAACCGGAACATCTTCTTCCAGGCGTTGGACGCAGAGTTCCGGGAAGTCCAGCGGGAGAGGACGTACGTGAACTACATGCCCGGGGAAGTGCGCTCGTGCGACGGCTGCCACGGGGAGGCCGGCCGCTTCGCGCCGCGGGCCGCATCCGAGGTCCCGATGGCGTTGCGCCGGCCGCCGAGCGAACCCGGGCCGCAGCCATGCGACCTCAAGGAGAACGGGGGAGACGGCCGCGCCGGACAGGTCATCCACTACCCCACCGACATCCAGCCGATCCTGGACGCGAAGTGCGTCTCCTGCCACGGGACCGGCGATCCCGGGGGGGGGCTCCGGCTGACGGGCGACGTGACGCCCTTCTACAGCACCTCCTACGAAGAGCTCGCGATCAAGCAGCTCGCCGGCCCCATCATCGCGGAGTTCACGTCGTTCACGCAGGGCGACCGGGGCAACTACAACGGCGCGTATCTCCCGCCCAAGAGCCTGGGCTCCTTCCAGAGCGCCCTGGTCGACATCCTGACGAACCCGTCCCATCCGAAGAACGCCGGCGCCGACCATTCGAAGCTGCTCACGGCGAAGGAGCGGATGATCTGGGTCCGCTGG
>Ga0194112_10009678_pt1 | contig 12223 bp, 9 predicted proteins | sample TA2MahC400mmetaG_FD_146191 | JGI IMG/M metagenome (GOLD analysis project Ga0194112, IMG submission 146191) | Freshwater microbial communities from Lake Tanganyika, Tanzania - TA2015016 Mahale Deep Cast 400m | ecosystem: Environmental > Aquatic > Freshwater > Lake | place: Tanzania: Lake...
CATCAATCGGGCGCGCCGGAAGGTGTGGCAGGTGCAGCCGGAGGGATTTTTGCAAGAAGCATACCTGGATGTCGATGGGACCATTGCCGAGACCTACGGCGAGTGCAAAGAAGGGATGGGGCTGTCGTATAAGGGCATTTGGGGATATGCGCCGTTGGTGGTGAGCTTGGCCAACACCAAAGAAGTGCTCTACTTGGTGAACCGGCCTGGACAAGCAACCAGCCACAGCGGAAGCGTCCCATGGATTGACCGGGCAGTGAAGCTGGTCCAGCCGGTGGCCGGGAAACTGACGATCCGGGGAGACACCGATTTTACGCACACGGCTCATCTGGACCGGTGGGATGAACAGGGAGTGTGTTTTATTTTGGGAATGGATGCGCATGTGAAGGTGGCGCAACTGGCCGAGGCATTGCCGGCCAGCGCCTGGCAGCCTTTGGCACGAGTGCCCAAGTATGAAATTTTGAGCGAGCCACGGCAGAAGGCCTTTCGCTACAAAGAGCAGATCGTGATTGAGAAAGAGTTTAAGAATCAGGTTTTGGTGGGAGAAGATGTGGCCGAGATAGGGTATCAGCCGCTCAAGTGTCAGAAGAAGTATCGGCTGGTGATCGTGCGCAAGAACATCAGCGTGCAGCAGGGAGAGCGGGCGCTCTTAGATGAGATTAAATATTTCTTTTACATCACCAACCGCAAAGACAAAGCCGAGAAGATCGTCGGGTTGGCCAACGGGCGGTGTGATCAAGAGAATGTGATCGAGCAGTTGAAGAACGGAGTCAACGCGATGCGGATGCCGGTGGCCGATCTGCTCAGCAACTGGGCGTATAGGGTGATGGCGGCGCTGGCCTGGAATCTTAAGAGCTGGTATGGGCTGCTGATGCCGAACCGGGAGCGAGGTCTGGAATTGGTGAAGATGGAATTTCGGCGGTTTCTCAACGCGATCATGCTGATCCCTTGCCAGATTGTGCGCACGGCGCGGCGGATTATTTATCGCGTGCTGGGATACAACAGTTGGCTCACTGATTTTTTTGCGACCTGGGAGCGGCTGCAACAGTTGGTCCGGGTAGAGTAACGACTGCCCAGTGTTTTTGAGAAATGCCGAACGTGGAAGAAGTGTCGCTGGCAAGAGTGAAAAACGGATCAAAAATGAACGTTGTCGCCGCAAATCGCCGCGGAGGGGGCAAACTGGCGCCAATGAGAGGGCACGGGACTTCGGAGCGCGAGAATTCGCGCCGCAATATTCAACATTTTTCCACCAGCCGCTCAACCCGAAACGCGGTACGCTTGTTTTAGAGCTAGCGACACTACCGATGTGGTCCGATGTGGCTGTGGACTCTTGACGTCCGCGCCGACCGCGCCGATGCTTTCCAGCCTTGTTGACGATTAACGAACAATGATGAAATCAACGAATGACTGGTAGTGCTTTTTTCAGATTGGCGGGGCTGATGGCAGCCCTAGGTTTCCCGCGCGCCTGGACCAGTGCAATCTTCGCCGCCGACGGGCCGGTCATTCGGAGTTCATCCGTGCAGATACGTTCCGATCAAAAGATCGCATTTCAGTTCGAGGCGGATGTGGGAAGGGGGGCGGCTGACTTTCAAGTGCAGGTGGCGACCGAATTGGGTCTGCCGGCGGTGTGGAGAACCGAGACGCAGGCCAGCATTTCCGAAATCATTCAAGGACTCTATCATGTTGTCGTTCCAGTCGCCGCAGAGCGGAACGCATATTTTTACCGCGTCCTCGTCCAGAGTATTCCAATGGCGCCTCTGTACATTAACGAAGTCATGACGAGGAACGACAGCAAGATCGCTGACTCCGAGGGGCGTTATTGGGATTGGATCGAAATCTACAATGCGGGCGACAGCGCCGTTGATCTGAATGGCTACGGATTGTCGGATGATGTGACGCGCCTGCGACGATGGCGATTTCCGAAAATGTTCATTCAACCGGGCGCTTTTGTTCTTGTCTTCGCGTCGAACCTCAACCTGAGCGAAGCTGGCAAAGATTTGCACGCCAGTTTCCGGCTGGATGCCCGTGGCGAGCAGTTTTTTTTGGCGGCTCCGGATGGGCGAATCGTCGATAAGTTTGAAATACCGGTTCTTGGGACTGATCAGTCCGCGGGCCGCTTCCCGGATGGAAGTGAGCCATGGCGTGTCTATGGGAAAGAAATGGCGACGCCGGGCGCGGCTAACTTCATTGTTTCGCTCGGCCCGGTGATTCGCCCGCCCCACTTTACGATTAACGAACAATTCTTTCCCGCTGGCACGACCTTGACCCTGAGATTGAAACCAACCGCTCCGGGTCAAACGATTCGCTACACGACAGACGGTTCACCAGTCATTGCGACATCTCAGACCAACAACAGTCCGATTATTCTGAACAAGACCACCGTTGTCCGTGCTGTTGCGTTTGAGGGCGAGCGCGCGAGCGCGGAAACGGTTCGCACGTTCTTCCTTGGAGCGACCCATAATTTGCCGGTCATCTCCCTCGCCACGCAACCGAGCCACTTCGAATTTCGAAATGGCTTTTTGTACGGCATGAGCAGCCGAGTTATCAGCAGTACTGGCCAAGTCCTCCAAAACTTTCCGTTCTCTGGGTCCAACGCATGGCTCGACCGTGAAGCGGAGGTGTCCATCGAATTTTATGAACCGAACCGCCAGCTCGGTTTTCAACAGCGCGCTGGCCTGAAGATTTTTGGAGGTTGGGGATCGCGTGGCTACTCACAAAAATCCTTCGCGCTCTTTGCGCGTCAGAAATACGGCGCGGGCAAGATCAATTATCGCATCTTTCCCGACAAGCCGATTGAAGATTTCGAAGCATTAGTGCTGCGGAATTCGGGAAACGACAATCAAAGCACGCACCAAACGGCGCCTCGTCCGCCGATCACCGCTTTTGGAGCCGCGCCCTCCTACGGCAGTTATTTTGTCAACAGCAGCTTCACGCTAATGCGCGACGCGATGATGCAACGACTCGTGAAGGAAACGGGTCTTGATACTCAGGCCTATCGTCCAGCGGTTCTCTACATCAACGGCGATTACTGGGGCATCTACAACATTCGTGAAAAGATGAACGAACATTACGTCGCCTCGAACCATGGCCTCGATAAAGGGAAAATCGATCTTATCGAAGGTTACGGCTCGGTGATGGCCGGCGACAACGTGGTCAATCAAGCCATGCGCACGTTCTTCGCTTCGCGGGATCTGAAGGTTTCGACCAACTACGCCTTTGTGGCTGAGAATTACATCGACGTTGATAACTTCATCGATTACCACCTCGCGGTAATCTATTTCCAGAATTTTGACATCGGGAATATCAAATCATGGCGGCCCCGCACTGCAAAAGGGTTATTCCGCTGGATGCTTTACGATCAGGATTACGGGTTCAATCTTTGGAAACCCGAAGTGTATCTGCCCGCGATGAAGCGCGATTACGCGGACTACGACAACATGTTCAAGTTTTACACGGCGGGTTCTGGCACGGGGACGGGCTGGCCCAACGAAGGGGGGCGGACGTTGTTGCTTCGGCGGATGCTGTTGAACGATTCGTTTAAGGAACGTTTTATCAAACGATGCGCCGATCTATTGAATGGACCTTTCCGGGAAGAACGGGTTGTCCAAACGATTCAGGAGATGGCGGCCGTGATTCGTCCAGAAATCCCCCGGCATCTCCAGCGCTGGAACTGGGCGAGCTTGCAACAGCGCGGGTTTGATCGCCCGCATCAGCGCGAATACGAACCGTTCACTCAAGAAACATGGGAGAAGAATATTCAGGTCCTGATCGACTTCGCGCAGAAACGTCCCGCTAAATTGCGACAGGATTGCGCCAACCATTTCGGCTTGCCCCGTGGGATGGCCGAACTAACGCTAAACATTACTCCTCCCGGCTCGGGCGAAGTTCAGCTCAATTCGTTGGCGCTAACGAATTCGGTTTGGACGGGCGTTTATTTCCGCGATTATCCGGTTGCGGCGACAGCGACGCCTAGGCCGGGTTACCGATTCGCCGGATGGACCGGCAGCACAGCCCAAGAGCAACCGAAGTTAGAACTGACGCTGGGCCAAGCCACAGCTAATCTCACCGCGCGATTTGAACGCGCGGAGTCAGTTGCGACTGGCCTGCGTTAGAAGCGCGGTTCGTAAACGCGGCGGTCAGGTAATTAGCTCGAATTGGAGCAACATGGCTCGCATATGGATCGGGTGGGCGTTGTTCTACGGAAGCGTCGCCGTCAGCATCGGTTGTCTGATTTTGTGGCTTATCATGAATCGGGTTGTGCAGTGGGAGGAACGCAGTTTAGAAGGGCGCTTTGGGGAATCCTATCTTTGGTGCCTTGAGACGAAGAAGGATGTGGTGACACGCCTAAAGTTGGTGCGCGATTGGGTCAAGGCGGGGAACCGGGACCCGTGGCTGTCGGCGCCTTATCTGAGAGAGGAGAAGCACGGCTTTGCGATTTGGGTGGGCGTGCCGGCGAAAACAGGACAAAAGCCCGAACTCCTTGCACCTTGTCTGCCGCTGCATTTCTTGATCGAACCCAATTCACGAGGCTTCTATCGAGCCAAGATGCCAACCGTGTTTCGCGATTCGGCGGCGTTCCTCGCGCTTTGGAATGTCTTTGACACCCTCCGCGACCCGCGACTTGTTGCTCAGCTTAACCAGGAATAGAAGCTGGCCCTGGACCTATTTCGGGCTCGGATGCAGAGCTTGCCTTGGCGGAGTGTTCGTCACTACAGTCCTGGCAGAGAGTTGCATGATGACGACCTAACCCCTCTGGTTGAGACGGGAACTAAGCTGTACCATGCGCTGAAGGGCGGTGATGGCGATCCGGTAGTGCCATACAAAGTAACTGGACGCGATAATTAACTTGCTGAAAGCGTGAGCGCGCTTGGCCCAAACCCATGAACACATGCGCCGACAAACTGTCTGTTGAAGTAGCACCATTGTGAGATCCTTTTTCGTAACCGTGATTATTCTGGCTTGCATGGGAAGTTTTGCGGCCGAGAAACCAATCCCAATCATCTTCGACACGGACATCGGCACTGACGTGGATGATGCTTACGCCCTCGTGCTCGCCGCGCGCAGTCCGCAACTCGAGTTGAAAGCGGTCACGACACTGTACGGCAAGGTTGAAGTGCGGTCGGCAATTGCGCGGAAGCTTCTTCTCCTTATGGGAAAAGATTCGGTGCCTGTCGCCTCAGGACCCAGCAAAGCCATCGCTGGGCACGATTCGTTCTGGGGCGGATGGGAAGGAAAGGGGCTATTGGCCACCAATGAAGAAGTGCACGGAGTTTCCAGCAAGCCGGCCCGGGATGTCATGATCGAAACCATTTTGGCGTCGGATCGTAAAGTGACGATTGTATCGGTGGGTGGGCTTTCCAATGTTGCAGCAGCTCTTGAAACAATGCCTTCGCTAAGGGCGAGGATCGAGCGCTTGATCATCATGGGTGGGTGCGTGCGGCCCTTGCTGATTCAGGGCAAACCGATTCCGCCCCGGCGGGAAACGAACTTGCGCAACGATGTCGATGCTGCGGAGATTGTTTTCAAAAGCGGTGTGCCGATCACGTTGGCGCCCGCTGAGGTAACTTTCAGGACGAAGCTCTTCTTCCGCGACTTCGAGTTAATTGAAAAGTCTTCATCGCGACTCGCTCAGGCCATTACGGCTCTAACATCGGAGTGGGAACCTCGCTTGCGAGGATTCATGAAGAGCTTCGGTGTCGAGGCTTACTACACCGACGGCTCTGTCATGCTTCACGACCCGTTGGCCGTGTGTCTGCTGGTTGATCCCACCGTCGCAACAGTCGAGCCGCTGAGAATACGCATCGAACTTGGGAAGCACCCCGATGGCAAACGCGAGATACGAATCATTGCGGATCCAGATGGACCTGTATCAATTGACCTTGTGACGGACGTTGATCTCGCGAAATTGTCGCGGATTGCAACCGACGCGGTCGTCCGATAATGCAATCGCCGGAGCGCGGACATTCCTGTCCGCAGCAAGGTCAATGCATCGGAGTACGTTCGGCCATTCTCTAGCGATGTGGGAGTCGAGAGCTGCTGCGGACAAGAATGTCCGCGCTCCGGGCGGTGGCCAATTCGCACGAGTGGCTTGCAATAAATTCAAAATGCGTAATTTTCTCCGCCGATGACATTTCTTCCGGTGGTGGAACGCGAGTTACGGGTGGCGGCACGCCGGCGAAGCACGTACTGGACGCGTTGCGCCACAGGTTTGCTGGCCATCGCCGGTTGCGCCTGGATGTGGTGGACGATGGGAAAGAGCGTTTCCAGCACGCAACTCTCGAGCGCGCTGTTCGGAACTATTTCATGGTTCGCCTTTGCGTATGGCCTTTTCGCCGGCATTCATGTGACCGCGGATTGTCTCAGCGACGAAAAGCGCGAAGGAACACTTGGGCTTTTGTTTCTGACCGACCTCAAGGGCTATGACGTTGTGTTGGGAAAACTGGTGGCGACATCGGTCAACTCGTTTTACAGACTCTTGGCCATCTTTCCGGTGCTGGCAATTCCGTTGTTGCTGGGCGGGCTGACGCCCGGAGAATTCTGGCGGGTTGTGTTGGTCCTGTGCAACACGCTGTTCCTTTCGCTGAGTGCGGGAATGCTAATGTCTGCTTTAAGCCGCCAGGAACGCAAGGCGATGGCGGGAACGTTGCTTTTGATTCTCTTGCTGACCGGAGGCGCGCCGTTGCTTGGACTTATTATCTCATCGCGTCAAGGCGCTCCCTTTAACCCAGCCTACGCACTGCCGAGCGCGGCTTACACATTCTCGATGGCCTTCGAGAAACAGTTCGCAACCGGCCCGAACAATTTTTGGTCTTCAGTATCGATGACACATTCGATTGGCTGGATATTTCTCGGCTTGGCCAGCGTGATCGTTCCGTACTCATGGAAAGACAAGCCTGCCGGAGTCAAACGAGTAGTGTGGCGCGAACGTTTGCAGCTGTGGAAGTATGGAACCACTGCAGTTCGCCACGCCTTTCGCACGCGTTTGCTCGAAGTCAATCCGTTCTTTTGGCTGGCGGGCCGCGATCGGCTCAAGCCGGCTTATGTCTGCGCGTTTTTGGGCGCGGCCGCCGCTGGCTGGCTTTGGCTATTCTTCAAGTACTCCAAGGACCTGCTCACTTCAGAAAGCTACATTCCGACAGCTTTAATTTTGCACACGGTCTTGAAGTTTTGGGTGGCCGCCGAAGCGTGTCGCCCGTTGGCTGAAGAGCGTCGCAGTGGGACTTTGGAATTACTTTTGTCCACGCCCTTGACGGTGCCCGATATTCTGCGCGGCCAGATGCTCGCCCTGAAGCGGCAATTCGGAGGGCCGGTGATGATTGTTTTATTGATCGACTTAGTGATGTTCATTGCCGGAAGGAATGATCGTTTTGTCGATTCCACGCATGATTGGATGATGCTTTGCATCGCAGGGATTCTAACGTTTCTCGCGGATCTTTACACAATAGCGTGGGTCGGGATGTGGTTGGGATTAACGGCGAAGAGGGCAACTTGGGCGTCAAGCGGCGCGCTGATGCGGGTGCTCGTTTTGCCTTGGATCATATTCACGATCTTCACTTCGGTAATGGTGTTTTCGAGCCGCTGGTCCGAACCGCAGAATTTTCTTTTGGGCGCCTGGTTTGCCATCAGCATATTGACTGATCTGTTTTTCTTCAGCTGGGCGCGCGGTAATTTGCTCAACGGGTTTCGGATGGTTGTGGCACAGCGGTTCGAGACAAAACCTCGAAGCGGTTGGTGGAAACTCAAGGAAACGAACCTCGAATCTCCTAGAGAGCCGGTGAATGCTTAGCGCGTCCGGCAGGCAAATGCTAAAATGCGCGCAGTCAGGCTGGATCACTATTAAGTCAAGCAATGATGTGGTGTGAAAGTATGAGTGCGACGATGGACGTCCGTTTGGGCGCACAACGAATGCAGAACAATCGGCGCCTGCCTTGCACGTGACTTTCCTCCCGATTGTCGAGCGCGAATTGCGCGTTGCCGCCCGAAGGGCCGGCAGCTTTCGATTGCGCATGTTTGTGGCGATTGTCGCGAGCGTGGTGGCGGCAGGAATTCTCTTGGTGGTCGCTCCCGCTTCCTCGGCGCGGAACGGCAGCGCTATCTTCTCAACGCTCGCCAGCTTGGCGTTTGTTTATTGTCTGCTCGAAGGTGCCCGGCATGCAGCGGATTGTTTAAGCGCGGAAAAGCGCGACGGAACGCTGGGTTTGCTCTTTCTCACCGATTTGCGGGCCTACGATATCGTTTTGGGAAAGCTGGCGGGCGTCTCCGTGCGTTCCTTACAGGGGCTCTTCGCGTTCCTCCCCGTTTTATCCGTGGCGATGATTTTGGGAGGGGTGAGCGCGGGTGAATTTTGGCGGTCTGCTGCGGTCTTGATCGGCACACTGTTTTTTTCGCTTTGTCTAGGATTGTGTGTTTCGTCGATGAGCCGAGAAGCGCACAAGGCGCTCGGCGCTACTTTGTTTTGGATCGGTTTCATTACGGCCGGGCCGTTTCTCGTGCAGGGAATGCTGTCTCTGGTCGGGAAAACTGCTCCAGCCATCTTGATGTCCGTCAGCCCGGCTTACGCCGGGTCTCTGGCAACCGATGCTATATATGGCCTGAATGCTCGAGGATTTTGGCTTGCGTTGTTCGTCGTTCACGCGACGAGCTGGGAATTCCTTCTTCTGGCCAGCTTGGTCGTGCCGCGAAGCTGGCAGGATCGAGGATTTGCCCAGACTCATGCGGCGAGCGACAGCCGGAAGTTGCGCCGACGTTCTGGCGCTGCCGCTCATCGGACGGCATTGCGAACGCGTCTTCTGGATATTAATCCCATCTTCTGGCTGGTCGCGCGATCGGATGGCGATCGCGTGTTGCTTTGGTTGTTTGTTGCTCTGGTTGGCGCAGTGGGATTTTGTGTTTGGTTCGTGTTTCAGGGTGCGCCTTCCGTTGTTTCGGGAATCTTCTCCGTCGCCTTATTCATTCTGATTTTGGCGTTGAAAGTGTCGGTCGCTTCTCAAGCGTCCATGAATCTCGCGAGAGCCCGGCAGAACGGCGCGTTGGAATTGCTGCTGGCCACGCCGCTGAAGGTCGATGAATTCATTCGCGGACAGTGGCTGGCGTTGGTTCGGTTCTTTCTTTACCCGAGCGTGGCGATCCTCGTTTTCAGATTTTTAATCTTTATCGTAGGCCTCAACCACGTCACCCTCTCGGGGCAACTCTACATTTCCTTCTTTGCGACAGGCGGCATGGCGGTGTTCGAGATGATTACTTTTGTGGCCGATGTCATCGCACTGTTTTGGGTCGGTATGTGGATGGGGCTTTCGCAAAAAGGACCGAACCTGGCCTTCTTCAAGACGCTTCTATTCGGCTTGCTACTGCACGGAGTTCTCTTTTGCATTCCGAATATTTTCATTGATTTGGTTCTGATCAATTGGGCGAAGCAGAAACTTCAGCGCCAGTTCCGCAAGGTTGCCTCCGAACGATTCGAACATGCCGACGAAACCCGGGAACCGAAGCGATTGTCCGCGAGGCGGCAGAGCGTTGCGGTTCCTCCAGTGATTTCTCGCTAGAGTTCCGCCGGCGCTTGCAGTTCGTAATTGAGCATTGCCATGCAGTAGATGGCCGCGGTTTCGCTGCGGAGAATGAGCTTGCCGAGAGTGATGGGAAGCGCGCCCGCCGCAATCACCGCGTTAGTCTCGGCGGGCGTGAAATCGCCTTCGGGCCCTACCCAAACTGCCACTGATTTCGGCGCCTGCTGACGTTCATTCATGAAAGTCCGGACATAGACGCGCGGATGCCGGGCGGTGGTTTGCAGCGTTGCGACCAAGGAAAGGTCGAACGCTTCCCCTTTCGCCAGGAATGCTTGCGGTGAAAGCGGCAATTCGATCTCAGGCAGCCAAGGTGAACCACACTGCTTGATCGCTTCAATCGCCGTTGCCCTCCATTTCTCCCCTTTTGCAGCGCCAGACTCGCCGTCGAGATGGGAAACCGTGCGTTCGGATAAGACAGGCACGATTCGATGGGCGCCTAACTCGGTAGCCTTTTGAACAATCAGGTCCATGGTCTTCCCTTTCGTGATGGCCTGGATCAAAGTTAATTTGTAGGGCAATGGAGCGACGACATGCTTTTGCACGACTCGCAATTCGACAACGTGGCCGTTTGCACGACCGACTTCGCAAAGCAATTCTTGCCCTCTGCCGTCGAGGACAACGACACGTTCACCTGCACGGATTCGCAACACGTGGATTGCGTGATGCGCTTCACGGTCGCTCAGTGTCAGCACGGGTCCGTGCGCTAGATCGGGAGTCACGTAGAAACGGTACATGGTTTAGTGCGTCGGTCAGTTAAATAACCGGATTAGGATTAAGATTACCGATTAGGATTAGGAACAACAGTGGCCGCAATAGCAGGCGCCCATCTTAATCCTAATCTTGCCCTTAATCCTCTTTGAAGGCGCTATCGGAAGAAATCCTTCGCTCGCTCAAGAAAGCCTTTGCTAATCGGGTTGACGTTCGGATCGCAAAGTTCAGAGAACTCCTCCAATTTTGCGCGTTGCGCGTTGTTGAGGTGCGTCGGCACTTCCACGGTGACGCGCACGTGCAGGTCGCCATATCCGTAACCCTGAAGATTCTTCACGCCCTTCCCTTTGAGACGGAAGAGTGTTCCGTTCTGAGTTCCGGCCGGAATCCTGACGTCTGCTCTCCCGGTTAAGGTTGGAACTTCAATTTCGCCGCCCAATGCAGCATCCACAAAGCGGATGGGCACCTCACAAACCAAATCATCGCCTTCGCGTTGAAAAATTTCGTGGGGTTTGACGTGCAACACCACGAACAGGTCTCCCGATGGTCCACCGCGGACACCAGCTTCGCCGTTGTTGGATGAGCGGAGTCGTGCGCCGGTATCGACGCCGGCTGGTATTTTGATTTTGATTTTGCTCGCACGCTCGCGCCGGCCCGCGCCACGGCAAGTGCGGCACGGCCGTTCAATAACGCGGCCCGCGCCCTCACAACGCGGACAAGTTTGCGCGATGCTAAAGATTCCTCGCGACGTGATCACTTGACCGCGCCCGCCGCAAGCCGAGCAAACCTTGGTTGACGAACCGGCTTCCGCCCCTGAGCCGCGACACGTTTCACAAGGGTCCATCTTGGTGAGCGACACTTCCTTTTCACATCCGAGGACGGCTTCCTCGAACGTGATCTCCATGTCATAACGCAGGTCCGACCCGCGTTGGGGCCCAGTCGGATCACGTTGACCGCCGCCGAAAAGATCGTCGAAGATGCTGCCACCGCCGCCACCGCCACCACCGAACACCTCGCGGAAAATATCAAAGGGATCGTGAAATCCTCGCCCGCCTCCGCGCATTCTTGGGTCAAACGCCGCATGCCCGTACTGATCGTATGCAGCTCGCCGTTGCGGGTCGCTCAAGGCTTCGTAGGCTTCGCCGATCTCTTTGAATTTTTCTTCGGCCGTTTTGTCGCCGGGATTTTTATCGGGATGATACTTGAGGGCCAGTTTGCGATACGCCTTTTTTAACTCCTCAGCGCTGGTGTTTCGATCGATGCCAAGGACTTCGTAATAGTCTCTTTTCGCCATATCCCCAAGCATCAAGCCGCTGGTCTCCTGGCGACGACGACCGTGGCAGGACGAAGCAAACGATCCCGCAGCTTATAACCTTTTCGCAACTGCTGCACCACTTGTCCTTCGGGCACATCGCGCGACTCTTGCTGTGAGACGGCCTCATGCCAATTGGGATCAAACGGTTTGTTGGCGGCGTTGATTTCCTCCAGGCCCGACTCTATCAAAACGCTTTTCAGTTGATTGTAAATCATTTCCACCCCGGTCTTGAGCGACTCGACAGTGCTGGCCTGCGGTTGTGCGGTCGCTTGCAAAGCCATGTCGAAATTGTCGAGCACTGGCACGACCTTCTCCAACAGCGATTCGTTGGCAAACCGGATTGCTTCCTGCCGCTCGCGTGCCGCCCGTTTCTTGTAATTGTCAAAATCCGCCGTGACTCTAAGCACCCGATCCCAATGTTCGTCCGCCTTGGCAGCTTTCTCCTTCAAGTCGTCAATCTGCTCCGGAGTCAAATCGACGTGGACGATGCTTTCCGCCGCATCACCCACGTTTCCGGACGGATCGCTCTCCGTCATAACCGATTTATTCTCGTCATTATTCATGCCTATAACCTAATCCAAGAGGCGGCAACATACACAATGCATTTTAGGAGGGCAACCATGTTGAAGCAGCAAAG
>Ga0194112_10009682_pt1 | contig 12222 bp, 10 predicted proteins | sample TA2MahC400mmetaG_FD_146191 | JGI IMG/M metagenome (GOLD analysis project Ga0194112, IMG submission 146191) | Freshwater microbial communities from Lake Tanganyika, Tanzania - TA2015016 Mahale Deep Cast 400m | ecosystem: Environmental > Aquatic > Freshwater > Lake | place: Tanzania: Lake...
CGGGTGGCAGACCAATGGCTTCCAGTACGAGATCGCCTTCGCATCGCTAGGGTTCGGCATCGCCGGCATCATCGCCGCGACGAGTTCGTCAGTGGCATGGCTGCCAATCGCGGTGGCTCAGTCGATCTTCCTCGTCCTCGCGGGCGTCAACCACGTCCGCGAGATGGTGCAGAAGAAGAATTTCGCCCGGCAACACGATCATCCTGATCTACGACTTCGGACTGCCCGTCTCCTACGCCATCGCCCTCATCTCGATCGGCGCCGCATAGCCGGCCCGGCCCTAGTGACAAGGTGATGCCATGACTGAGAAGTCGACGTCGGCGAAGAAGGCGACCGCGAAGAAGCCCGCGCCGAAGAAGGCTGCTGAGTCGGCATCGGCCCCTCCCCCCGTACCGCAACCCGAACCAGCTCCCGAGAGGTTCCATTCCGACGACCCCAAGGAGATGTTCCGCCACGCGCTCGAGCAGAAGAAGAAGCGATCCGGGTTTGGCTCGGAGGCTCATCTGTCGGGCGGCAGCGCGAAGCAGCAGAAGTCCGGCAAGGCCGGTGGCAAGCGCGAGTTCCGACGTAAGAGCGGCTAGTAGCCCTCGCTGCCCACTCCCTTGTGCACGGTGAAGAGGTTGGTGGGGTCGTACTTCTTCTTGATCTTGAGCAGGCGCGCATAGTTGCTGCCCCAGAACTCCTGCTGCCAGTTGTCCTGGAAGTAGTTGCCCTCGTTTGAATATGACCCCCCACCCGGGGTCACCTCGTGAACATGTGCAGACGCTGCCATCACCCCATCGAACTGTGCCTGCGACTCGGACTTCGAGGGCTCATGGCCGGCGATACCGGGGTACCTGCCCTGCTTCCAGGCCCCGACGGTGATGAAGGCAACGTTGTCGAAGACGGCCGGATTGATCGAGGTGGTGAGGTCGCGCTCCTTGGCTTCGGGGTGCTCGCCGTAGAGGGCTTTGTTGGTCTGCCACAGGATCAGCGACGTGCGCGAGGCGTCGAAGAGACCCTGGGCAAGCGTCTTGGCAGTGCCCCCCTGCGTCATGGTCCACGGCACACCGCGCCCGTCGTAGGCGCCCCAGTAGGCCGACACCTCCGATGCGTTGCCCTTCCACCAGTAGTAGCCCATCGGCGCGTTGCGGCGCGTGTCGAAGATCGCCTCATTGGTGGTGGGATGCCATCGATTCTTGAAGGTCTGCTGGCTGAAGGAGACACTGACAGTGAAGTCGTCGGGCCGCGCCTTCAACGGGGCGAGGAACGGCTCCCAGGCCGCCTCTGCCGCTTCCACGGAGATGTCGAGGAAGGTCGATCCGACCTGCATCACGTTAAGGCCCCTGTCGAACTCATGGGCCATGCCGTAGTCGGGATTGAGGATCACGCCCTCGCCCCACGTGGGATCGATCAGCGTGGTACCCGCGAATTCGACATAGCGCTGCAGGAGTTCGACGAAGGCAGCGTCGGACTTGGCCGTGATCGGCCCCGAGATCCAGCCCGAGATGCTCGGCTCCGGATGAGCCAGGAGCGTCATGTGCGTGACCACGCCGAAGGTGCCGCCGCCGCCGCCTCGCAGCGCCCAGAAGAGGTCGGAGTTCTGGTAGTCGTTGGCCACCGCCACCTTGCCGCTCGCCAGCACCAACGTGATCTCCAGGACCCCTGCGGCGCCACTTCCAAAACGCTTGCTGAATGAGCCGAATCCCCCGCCGAGGGCGAAGCCGCCGCATGCGCCGACGCTCGTGCAGCCGCCGCCCTGGATATAGAGGCCGTCGTACTTCTCAGATCCGTATGACGAAGCCGCCGTATACGCCTCCAGCCAGCGATTGCCCGCAGTCGTGGTGACCGCCGGGACCGCTGGCAAGCCGGGCGGTGCACCCTGGGGCCGAAATTCCTCATGCACCGTGATCCTGCGCATGTTGTGGGTCCAGATGAGGAGCGACTTGCGCGGGCCGCACGACCGGCCGTAGTAGTCGTGACCCGTGCCCTTCACGACCAGGCGCACGCCGTTGTCTCGCGCGAAGTTCACGGCGGCGACGATGTCTTCACTGCTCTCGGCCGCCACGGCGTATTCACTTGCCGTCGACTGCCAGGCCTTGTACATGCCTGTGGATTGCGTGGCACCCGCCTGCTCCTCGAGGTACCACGGGTTGCGGAACTTGGCCGGCACAACCGCATCGGGCGCGAGCCTGGCCCACGGCTGCTGCGGCCGGATGAGCCGCTCGCCCACCTGGCGACGGAGTTCCTGCCAGCGGGAGCGGCTCGGCCATGCCGAACGCGGACGTGCACCTCCGGACGGCGCTGCACTCGCACCCCGGGGGGTGAGCACGGCCGCGGCAGCCCCCGCGGCGAGGCCGAGGAAGGTGCGCCGCCCAAGCCCTGCACCGCCCCCTTGCGACATCGGGCGCTCAGAGGATTGGCTCATGGTCTAGCCATACTGCACTCGGGGGTGCGCAGCAAGCACATCGACCGATCCGGCATCTGAGAGTGTGGGCGACACCCCGTGAAAGAGGTCACATGAGCCCGCTGCTTGCCCTCGTCTCCAGCCTGTGCTGGGGCCTGGCCGATTTCACCGGGGGCCTGGCCACACGCCGCGTGGGAGCGATCCGCGTGATCTGCGTGACCTATCCGGTGGGCATGGTGCTCCTCATCATCCTGGCCCTGGCCGTCATCCCCGGCACGATCGACGCCAGCGTCCTCGGCTGGTCCGTCTTCGTTGGCGTTTTCGGTCTGGCCGCGATGTTCCCGCTCTACGCGGCACTTGCCCTCGGGCCGATGGGGATCGTGTCGCCGCTGACCGCCCTGGGCGGCGCGCTGGTGCCGGTCGTCGTCGGGATCCTGCGCGGGGAGACCGTGACCGCCCTGACGGTCGGCGGCATGATCCTTGCGATTGCAGCCGTGATCCTGGTCAGTCGCGAGCCCGGCCCCCATCGTCGAGTGACGCCGAAAGCCTTGATCCTCTCCGGCGCAGCCGGCCTGCTGATTGGTCTCTACCTGACCGGCATGGGCGTCGCTCCGGAGACGTCCGGCATATGGGTCGCGACCCTCGGTCGCGCCGTTGGCTCCGGCATCCTCGTCGTCGTCGCCGTGGTGCTGCTAGCGCGCAAGGGCACCGCGTCATGGCGACCGTTCCCCTGGAGGCTGGCGGTGATGACCGGCATGGTGGATGCCCTTGCCAACGGGCTATTTCAGCTTGCCGCGCAGTCTGGGGAGCTCGTCGTTGTCGCGGTCATCAGCTGCCTCTACCCTGCGGCCACTTTGCTACTGGCGCACTGGGTGCTCAGGGAGCGCATGACGCGCGTGCAGGGGCTCGGCGTCGCGCTGGCCCTGGGCGCAGCCATCGCCCTCAGCGTTTAGTGATACGCCGTCTCGGCGAGAGCCTTGGCACTGGCCTCCAGCGCGCGATCGATCTCCGCCTCGCCGATGCCCAGGTGTGTCACCGCGCGAATCTGCCCGTGAGGGTACGACACCATTCCGACACCATGATCTCGTAACGCCTGCAGGTAGGCCGCCCGTCGGGTCAGACCTCCGGCTACCGCGAAGAGCACGAAATTGGTCACGACCCGTTGCGGATCGAGCAACGCACCGCTCGGCTGCGCCAGGTGACCCGGGCTGACGATGCCATCCTGCTGCGCGAGGCCTTCGGCAAGGCGTCGCGCCATCGCGTGGTCATTGGCCAGCCGCGCAACGGTGCCGTCAGGACCGTCGGCGAGCGCAACGAGACCCGCGGCGGCGAGGATGCCGGCTTGACGCATGCCACCCCCGACGAGCTTGCGGGCGCGTCGCGCACGCCAGATGAAGGCTTTTGAACCGACCACGACACTCCCCGCCGGGGTGGCCAGGCCCTTGCTTAGGCAGAAGGTCGCCGAGTCGGCATCAGCCACGAGGTCGCTCACGGGCATTCCCAGAGCGACGGCCGCGTTGAAGAGCCGCGCGCCGTCGACATGGATGGGTAGACCGTCTATCAGCGAGGATCGCAGTTCACGCATGTAGGTCGGCGATATCGGCCGACTCATCGTGTGGGCGTGGCAGTTTTCCACCACCACGAGACTGGTGATCGGGCAGTGGGGATCCGTCGAATCCTGGATCGCGCCGACAACCGACTGGACGGGTGGCGTTCCGTCTTCGGTTTCCGCTATCGGTCGTAGGCCAGCACCAACGACCACCGCGTAGTTTGCGGCCTCATCATTGAAGACATGGGATTCGGCGGGCGCGATGACCTCGCCCCCGCGCGGCACGTGCGCCATGAGGCTGACCAGGTTGCCCATCGTGCCGGTCGGCACGAAAAGGGCCGCTTCCTTGCCGAGAAGCGCGGCCGCCCGTCGCTCTAGGGCGATAACGGTCGGATCGTCACCGAAGACATCATCCCCAACCGGTGCCGACGCCATCGCCTCGCGCATGGCGGTGGTCGGGTGCGTGACGGTATCGGAGCGCAGGTCGACCTGCGGAGCCTGCGGCATCTCACCCGTCATGTGCGAAGGCTATGTGCACACCGTGCCTGGCCCGGGCAGGACCCCGTCGATCAGGAAGGCATCGATCGCCTCGTCGATGCAATCAGAGCCCTCGCGGTACGCCGTATGACCGTCTCCGTCGCGCACGAGAAGGGTCGCGCTTCCCAACTGCTCGACAAGCACCGGCCCCCAGGCGATCGGAGTCGCGGGATCGTGGGTCGTGGCTACGACGAGCATGGGCGGTAGCGGCGACGTGGGCAGAGTTGGGGGCACGACGGGCACCGGCCAGGTCGCACACGGCAGATTGCCCCAGGCGAAGTACTCGCCGAGCACTGGCAACTCGGCCTTCCACACTTCAGCGAGCTCGCGGGCCGACTCAGCGCCGCCTGACACCGGGCGATCCAGGCATGACACCGCGTAGAACGCCTCACTTGAGTTATTGGCGTAGACGCCATTGGTGTCGCGCCGCATGCGCGAGTCGAGCAGTTGCTGGAGGGTGATGCCCACGCCCTGACTCAAATCCGACAGCGCTAGGCGCAGGTTGGGCCAGTCGGTTTCCGGCGAGTAGAGCATCATCAAGATGGCATACGTCGCGGCACCCTCGGTGAGAGGTCGCGCATCGTCGCCGGTGGGTGCGGGCTCAGAATCGAGGGCATCGAGCCAGCCACGAAGCTGCGTGACAGCACGCGCTCGATCCCCCGCAAAGGGGCAGTCGTCTTGACCCAGGCAGTCGTCGATGAACCGCATGAGCGCATCCTCGAAGCCTCGGGCCTGTTCGAGTGACACCTCCTCCGCCGTCAACTCGGCCGGGAGTGGGCCGTCGAGCACGAATCGTCCGACGTTTTGGGGGAAGAGGGCCGCGTAGGTGGCCCCTAGGTGGGTGCCGTAGGACACCCCGAGGTAATCGAGGCGCGACTGGCCGAGTGCAGCTCGCAGCACATCCATGTCGCGCGCGGCATCAGCCGTCGACATGTGCTCGAGGAGACCCGGCACGGGCGCCGTGCAGGCCGCGACGAATCCCTCGGCCAGCCGCGCATTGTCTGCCTCTTCCTTTGGTGCATCCGGAGTGCCGTCGGAGGCGACGAGCGCATCGAGATCGGCGTCTGTTCCGCACTGCACTGGAGAGGACTCGCCCACCCCCCTGGGGTCGAACCCAACGACGTCGAAACGGTCCAGGACCGCGTCGGAGACGACGTATTGGCGTGCCGCTGCGTATTCGGTGCCACTTCCTCCCGGGCCACCTGGATCGAGGACCAGCACTCCCTGACGATCACCGGCCGCCGGCACGCGAAGGAGCGCGAGTTCGAAAGTGACGCCTTGGGGCTTGGCGTAGTCAACCGGCACCAGCAGACGCGCGCATTCGTCGTCGCCACACGGCTCCCACTCCAGGATTTGGGAGTAGAAGCGCGCGAGATCGGGGACGGGAGGGGCGAAAGTCGGGGTCGCAGTCGCATCAGCGGCCCACGGAGGGGAACAGGCAGCGAGTGAGATGACGGCGGCTGCGGTAGCCGCGATCCGTCGAGCCTTCACCCCCCGAGGCTACGTGGCTGCCCCTGCTGTTGCCTCCCGGCGTACCGTGGACGCGTGGCCACGTCGGACAGCGACAAGTTCGCGCGCATGGTGCAGTCGGGCATCGCGCACGGCCTCGATGTGGTCGAGGCCTGGCGGATCGCCCGCGCGCAGCGCCCCACTCCCCAGGCCCGTCAGTTGCAGGCTGAGCATGACCGTCTGACCACCCAGGCCAGACGCGAGACCAACCGGTATCGGCGCCGCGATCGACGGCTCCAGACCCAGGTCACGGCCGGCACCGCGGTGGCAGGCGTCGCCGGCACCATCGGGGCGATCGACGTCATTGCCGAGGCGGCGACGTCGCAGACGGCGGTCTATGGCCCGTCGTGGATGTGGATCGGCACGGCGGTGGTTGGCGCGGTCGTCGCCATCACGTCCAAACGCGCCCGATCCTCCCTTCCCCCCGAGCCGCGGCCCGCCGTGCCGCCACCTCCGCCGGCTCCGGTGCCATCGTCGGCCATCGGCGCAAGCGAGGCCCAGCGGCTCAACGCGCTGCGCCTGCAACTGGCTCAGGTGATCACCACCATGCAGCAACTTCATCCCGGGGCAGCCGACGAGTTGCGTCGTGCTGACGCCGAGGCAGCGCCTCCACTCCACGGACTCGTTGATCGATTGGCCGTCCTCGATCGCATTCGTCGCGAAATGTCTGGCACGCAGGCCGAAGCGGCGGCGACTGTTGCCTCCGTCGATGTGCGCGACCGGTTGGCAGCCGGGTGCGGTACATACGAGCGACTGCTGGCCGCCTCGGCGACCATGCTGGCCGCACCCGATATCGCGCGCTCTACCGACGAGGTGCTCGGGCCGGCCCTGCAGGCCATGACGGCCTACACGCACGGACTCCAGCGAACCGCCGAGTCACTCGGCTGGCCCGACCCCTAGCGAACGGCGACCAGCGGATCCTTCAGTTCGACCATGAGCCCCTCGAGGACGAGGGGCAGAGCGCCGTTGGCGTGCACGGCCAATCGCGTCCGCTCGATCGCATCGAGCCGACGGGCGGTGTCTGGGGCCGGGCTCGCAGCCGCTTCCTGCTGCAGCTGAGTGCGTGTCTCATCGTTCACGAGGGCTACGCCACCACCCATTTGAAGCACCAGCACATCGCGGTAGTACGACAGCAGATCGACAAGAGCGCGATCTACCTGGTCGCGGATCGCGCGAGTACGGCGACTCTTCTGCATCTTCTGCAGATCCTTGAGCGGCTTGGAGCTCAGCCTGTCGAGGCGTGCCTTGGTCACGCCCTCGGCTCCCTCACCGCAGGCACGACGCAACTCCTCTTCCTCTTCGGCATCGAGGACGTCCGTGAGGGCTGCCGCATCCTCCATGGCGGAGGACAGCAACTCTCCCGCGGCAATGAAACAGGCCGAGAGATCGCGTAGCGCCCCCGGAATGCGCAGGATCTCCTGTCGCCGAAGGCGGGCACCCTCATCGGTAGCGAGCGCCCGAGCTCGGCCAATGTGGCCCTGCGATGCACGGGCCGCGAGGCGGCCATGGTCGGGTCGATTCCATAGCGCTCCTGCAGGGCGGCGGCCACCTCCGACGTCGATGGCGTTCGCAGGGTCACCGCGCGTACGCGCGAGCGGATGGTCGGCAGGACACCTTCTGGACTGGGAGCGCAGAGGATCCACACCAGGTGGGGTGGAGGTTCCTCGAGGACCTTCAGCAGGACGTTGGCCGCTTGATCCGTGAAGCGATCCGCGTCTTCGACGATGACGACATGCCAGGGTGCGTCGGCCGGGACTATCGAGGACCGAGCGATGAGCTCGCGTGCGTCATCGGTGCTGTAGCTCAAGGTCTCGGAGCGCACGATCTCGACATCGGGATGCGTGCCCGTGCGCGCGCCCCGGCAGATCGCGCACGCGCCGCACCCGAGATCGCGGCACTGGAGCGCCGAGGCAAAGGCTGCGGCCGCTGTCGACCGGCCCGAGCCGGGCGGACCGGTGATGAGCCAGGCGTGCGTCATGCCCTGTCCGGCCCTGGTGCCGAGAGCAGCAGCCTGCGCCGCCCGAGAGAGCTCGTTGACGGCAGCGTCCTGGCCCACAAGCGCATCCCACGCCGACATCAGGGGTCCTGCACCAATCCCTCGACCACCACGGCGATCTCCACCGCGAGATCCTCGGCCGGGCGCGAGGCATCGAGCACGAGGTAGCGCCCGGGGTCTGCAGCCGCGATGTCGAGGAAGCCTTGCCGCACTCGACGGTGCCACTCGAGCGGCTCGGACTCCAGTCGATCAGGACCGACTACACGGGCCAGTCCGATCTGCGGGTCAACGTCGAGCAGGATCGTCAGGTCGGCACGCAGCCCTGAGGTCGCCCAGAGGCTGATTTCGGCCACGCGCTCGAGCCCGAGATCTCGACCGACTCCCTGATAGGCGATCGAGGAGTCCATGAAGCGATCGCTGATGACGATGTCGCCACGCCCGAGGGCCGGGCGGATGACGCGAGCGGCATGGTCGCCGCGCGCAGCGGCGAAGAGCAGGGCCTCGGCACGGTCGTCGAGTCCGGTGTATGCCGGATCGAGGAGGATGCTGCGAATGGCTTCGGCGGCGGGGGTGCCCCCCGGCTCGCGCGTACGCACTACGCGGTGATCTCGAGCCACCAGGTAGTCGGCAAGGGCCGCCGACTGCGTGGACTTGCCGGCTCCCTCCCCACCCTCGATGACGAGGAAGAGCCCGGGTGCATTGAGGCCTTCGATCACAGCGCGAGCCTACGGCGCCCACGGCAGTCGCGTTCTCGGGGCGGAATGTGCACCTCATCTGCACATCTAGCCCCCAGAACGTGACTGGGCGGCGCAGCGGCGGGGAGGGCTAGAAACCAGGCGGTGGAGATGCCGCCATGACCGCGCCCGTGGTCATGGCGGGAGCTGCCTTCTTCGCCGCGGTCTTCTTCTTCGCCGCAGTCTTCTTCGGGGCCTTCTTGGCGGCCTTCTTGGCGGCCTTCTTCGCCGGTGAGCGCTTGGCCGTCTTCGTCACCGGGCCTCGAGCACGGCGATCGGCGAGGAGTTCGTAGGCGCGGTCCGGTGTAATGGTTTCGGGATCGTCGTCGCGTCGCAGCGAGGCGTTGACCTCGCCATCGGTGACGTAGGGCCCGAAGCGCCCCTCCTTCAACACCACCGGGCGCTCACTGACCGGGTCGTTGCCGAGTTCCTTCAGGGGAGGCGCGGACGCCGCACCCCGACGTTGCTTCGGCTGCGCGAGCAGCGCCAGCGCCTCGTCGAGCGTGGTGGAGAAGATCGCCTCCTCCGAGGCCAGCGATCGAGAATCCGTGCCCTTGAGCAGATAGGGACCGTAGCGGCCATTTTGCGCCGTGATCTCGACACCATCGGCGGGATCCGCACCGACGACCCGTGGCAGCCAGATCAGTCGAAGCGCGTCCTGGAGCGTGACCGTGTCGAGCGACATGGTCTTGAAGAGCGAACCCGTGCGCGGCTTGGCCGACTTTGGAGCACCGTCTTCGAGGACCTCGCTAACGTAGGGGCCGTAGCGACCCGCTCGGGCGATGATGAGGCGCCCGGTCTCGGGATCGGTGCCCAACTCGCGCTCCCCGGAGGGCTGCGAGAGCAACTCCTCGGCCTTGGCCGCATCGAGTTCGTCGGGGGCCACGTCTTCGGGAATGGACGCGCGATCCTCGCCGCGCTCGACGAACGCGCCGTAGCGACCGACACGCACGACGGCGTCGGTGCCCGTGATCGGGAACGTCGACAGCCCACGAGCATCGATCGCACCGAGATCGGCGCAGAGTTCGAGCACGCCGCGGAATTCAGCGCCGTCCATGTGACCGCCGCGCCAGAAGGTCTCCAGGCGCTGATTGCGGTGGGAATCCCCACTGGCGATGGAGTCGAGCTCCTCTTCCATGCGGGCGGTGAAGGCGTAGTCGACGAGTTCGCTGAAGTGCTCCTCGAGCAGGCGGATCACCGCAAAGGCAATGAAGGACGGGACGAGCGCCGAGCCCTTCTTCCACACATAGCCCCGGTCGACGATGGTGCTCATGATGGCCGCGTAGGTGGACGGGCGACCGATGCCGAGTTCCTCGAGCTTGGCCGTCAGCGACGCCTCGGTGAACCGCGCCGGTGGGTTGGTTGAGTGGCCGTCGGGCTCCAGGCCAAGCAGCGTGACCAAGTGCCCTTCCTTCAGCACCGGCAGCACGCGCTCCTTCTCGTCGTCGGACTCCTCCTCGCGTGTGTCCTCGTAAGCCGCCTTGAATCCTGCAAAGAGGGTGACGGTGCCGGATGCCGTGAACTCCACGTCGCGCCCGTCCGACGCGGTGGCGCCGATGCGCACCGTGGTCGTGGCGATGCGGGCGTCGGCCATCTGGGATGCGACTGTGCGCTTCCAGATGACGTCGTAGAGCGCGAACTCGTCGGCGCTCAGCTGACCCTTCAGGCTTGCGGGCAGGCGAAACGAGTCGCCCGCGGGGCGGATGGCCTCGTGCGCCTCCTGGGCGTTCTTGACCTTGCGGTCGTAGCGACGCGGGGCATCGGCGACGTGGTCGGCGCCGTAGAGCTCGCGCGCCTGGGTGCGGGCGGCGTTGACGGCCTGCTCGGACAGCGTCGTGGAGTCGGTGCGCATGTAGGTGATGTAGCCGCGCTCGTAGAGGCCCTGGGCCACGCGCATGGTCCGCTGGGCGTTCCAGCGGAAGCGGCGCGATGCCTCCTGCTGCAGGGTCGAGGTCATGAAGGGCGCGTAGGGGCTGCGCTTGCCGGGCTTCTCCACGACCGAGCGCACCGTGTAGGACGCACCGGTCAGGGCAGCGGCAAGGGCGGTCGCGCCCGCCTCGTCGAGCACCATGACGTCGTCCTTGGCGGAGAGCTGGCCCTGGTCGGTGAAGTCCTTGCCCGTGGCCAGCCGCTTACCCTCGACCTGCACCAGTCGTGCGCTGAAGGATCCCGGGGCGAAGGTGGCCGAGAGGTCCCAGTACGACGACGACACGAAGGCAATGCGCTCGCGCTCGCGGTCGACGACGAGTCGCACCGCGACCGATTGCACGCGACCGGCCGAGCGGGCCTCGCTGCCGATTTTCTTCCAGAGCACCTCGGAGACCGGGTAGCCGTAGAGCCGGTCGACGATGCGGCGCGTCTCCTGCGCGTCGACGAGCTTCATGTCGAGTTCGCGCGTCTGGTCGAGTGCATCGGCGATGGCGTGCTCGGTGATCTCGTTGAAGACCATTCGGCGCACGGGTACCTTGGGCTTGAGCACTTCGAGCAGATGCCAGGCGATGGCTTCGCCCTCGCGGTCTTCGTCAGTCGCGAGGAGGAGTTCGTCGGCCCTTGCGAGCTTGCGTTTGAGCTCGGCGATGACCTGCCTCTTGTTGGCGTGTACGACGTAGTAGGGGACGAAGCCCTCGTCGGTGTCGACGGCGTACTTCGCCCACGCCTCCTTGCGGAGCTTCTCGGGCAGCTCGGAGGCCTTGCTGGCCAGGTCACGGACGTGCCCGATGGAGGCCTCGACCTCAAACGTGCGGCCGTCGGCGCGATTGAGGTAGCCCGCGATCGTCTTGGCCTTGGCCGGCGATTCGACGATGACCAGGACGCGCTCCGATGCCACTTACAACTCCACTTCTTTCGCGCCCACCCGGCGGTGAGGTCCGCCGGGGGAGTGTGCGGGGTCGGGGGGCCCCCCTGTCAAATGGCCAGCGATGACCCAAGCCCCGCACCCCCTACGGGGGTGAGGAGCGGGCGAGCGTCCCGCGGAGAGGAACGATCTTCAGGAGGTCGAGGACATCTGCTCCTCGCCGACCGCAATGGGACGGCGCTTGGAGATGACGACCGCGACGATGACGATGAGCGCAGCGCCGATCGCGATGGCCCAGCGCAGGAGCGTGTTGGCGCCCTCGCCGATCGACATCGCGACAACCGCGGGCGCGATGAGCAGCGCCACGAGGTTCATCACCTTGATCAGCGGGTTGATAGCCGGACCGGCGGTGTCCTTGAACGGATCGCCCACGGTATCGCCGATGACGGTCGCGGAGTGTGCCTCCGAGCCCTTGCCGCCGAAGTTGCCGTCTTCGACGTACTTCTTGGCGTTGTCCCACGCGCCACCGGAGTTGGACAGGAACACGGCCATCAGGACGCCGGTCGCGATTGTGCCCGCGAGATAGGAGCCCAGAGCACCCACGCCGAGGCCGAAGCCGACGGCGATGGGCGTGAGCACCGCGAGCAAGCCCGGCGTGATGAGCTCGCGGAGCGAATCGCGCGTGACGATGTCGACGACCTTGCCGTACTCGGGCTT
>Ga0194112_10009684_pt1 | contig 12219 bp, 9 predicted proteins | sample TA2MahC400mmetaG_FD_146191 | JGI IMG/M metagenome (GOLD analysis project Ga0194112, IMG submission 146191) | Freshwater microbial communities from Lake Tanganyika, Tanzania - TA2015016 Mahale Deep Cast 400m | ecosystem: Environmental > Aquatic > Freshwater > Lake | place: Tanzania: Lake...
CAGTTCATCTTTTTTACCTAACTCCTTTATAAGAACTTTAAGCATCATTTTCTCATATCTCATGCTGGCAGGCATTTTTTCATGGGAATCTTCAAGGTATCCCTCTTCATAAATTCTTCTTGCATCTTTTATGTGCTCTGGTTCAGCATCGTATGGCTTTCCAATGTATGAATCAACTGCATCTTTTAAATTATTGCGTATGAGAGCCTTTCCAACTAAATGAGTGTTTGGTCTCGATTTCCCGAACCTTTGCCAGCCATAGTAGTTTGGGACTCCGATTATACTGAGCTTTGCCAGTATATCTTCTGCTATCTTAGCATCCCTTTCTGGATTATCACTATTCCTTATTAAGATCCTGAATTTGTTACCTTTAAGCTGCCCTATCCTTAATTTCTTCTCATTTTGAATTATTTTTAAGATTTTGACGTTGTATAGTTCTTCTTCAAGATTTTTTATCTTTTTTATCATTTCAGGGTCAGTGTTACTTATACAAAGCCATTGTCTTGTAACAGCTCGTTTATCCTTCATTCCAGCGAATCCCATTCTTTTTCGGCTGATACGCAGGTTGCGGGCAATATCCAGTATTACATCCAATGTATTACGGCCAACCTTTTCGATAAAAAACCATGTATTAGGGCCCTCTCCACTGGGAAGGGTTTCTAGTATCTCTTCCACGTAAAATTCTTCATATTTAACCCGAATTTCGCCACCAATCCCTTTTACTGTGGTGATATAGGTTTCTGCATTTAACATGTCTCTTCTCCAGTTTTATTTTTTCCAATTACCCTATACATTTTTATATTTCCTTTTTATATTTCTCGAAAATTGTAAACAACGTATATCATTAACGCAAAGGGAGGGGATGATCAAAAAAAAATATTTATAATATTTGAAATCATGCCTTGAATTGTTTGGAGTGTTGATTCTTTTTATAGAAGTGTTCCTCTATACATAATATAATTTATGGAACGTTAATTAGGAGGAGAAATCATGACTAAAGTTAAGATAATGCCATGCCTTGATATGAAAGATGGTCGTGTGGTGAAAGGTTGGTGAAAGGTATCCACTTTGTTGACTTAAAGGATGCAGGCGATCCAGTAAAAAACGCCAGATTATATCAAAAAGAAGGTGCTGACGAGTTAGCCATGCTTGATATAGCTGCGACACTTGAAAACCGGAAAACTCGGCTTGAATGGGTGGAAAATGTCTCATCAGTCATTGACATGCCACTCACTGTGGGTGGTGGTATTTCCACGCTGGAAGATATAGAATTGACTCTAGAAGCCGGCGCAGACAACGTATCAATGAACAGTGCTGCAGTTAAACGTCCAGATTTAATAAAAGAAGCAGCAGAGAAGTTTGGATCAGAGCACATCACTGTTGCCATTGATGGCTGCCGAAACAGTAAAATGCCATCAGGCTTTGAAGTTGTGGTTGCAGGTGGCACCAAGCCTGTGGGTATAGATGCTATACAATGGGCAAAAAAGTGTGAAGAGCTTGGTGCAGGGGTGATCCTTCCAACCAGTATGGATGGTGATGGAACCCAAGCAGGATATGACCTTGAATTCACCAAAGCCATTTCTGAAGCTGTTAATGTGCCAGTTATTGCCTCCGGTGGAGCTGGGAAACTTGAAGACTTTTACGATGCCGTTGTTGAGGGTGGAGCAACCATTTTGCTTGCAGCATCTGTTTTTCATTACCGGCTTTTAGGAATTCAGCAGGTAAAGGAATATCTACGGGGTAAAGGCCTGGATGTTCCTTTGTAAAAATAAAATTGTGTAAACATAGTTTCAATCAATTTCATTTTCAACGAGCCTTCAGACAACAGAAACCAAGGTAGAAACTCAAATTCTTAGAACAGATGATTATTAAGGGTCTATCTCCGGTCAACTATCCTTCTTGGCCGTCCTTTAATCCTATAGAACTCCAGACCTCCAGGTCCAGTGAAGTTGAAAATTAAGTTAAAAGTACCGTCATAATAAGCTTCAGCAAGTCCCTGTTTATACTTTAAAAAGGTGTCTATGAAATTATCCTTGATCAACTCGTGATCACATTTATCTGGATGGAAACATTCCATGCTCACCCTCATGGTGACTTCTCCCTCGTCTTCGTCTCCATAGAGGAACGCCTCGTATTCCCCTGTTAAATAATCCATGTTTTCACCCTGAAATACTGCCTGCTCTACATCCACACGATTAAATGGATTCCCAGCTATCCAAAAAGTTTCTGCTTCTCTTTCAGGGTTCATTATCCTCATGTGAGTTCTTCCACATGGACATTTATCCCTGGATACAACCACAGTTGTATCTTCAGTGTCATAGTTCAGGAGAAGCGTTCCTGTTCGCTCACCCACGGGTAGGAGGGTTGTAAGTACTATTCTACCACATTCACCATCATCTACAAAATTTTTTAATTGAGGATCATATACATCCAGATGTACTAAATCTTCAGGCACGTGCAGGCCCAATTTTTTGTAACACTCGCCGCACATGGTTCCCTCAGTGCTTCCATAGGTGTTATAAACGTCAACTCCCCATAATTCCTCCACATAATCTCTTGATTCTTCTGCAAAGCTTTCACCGCCGGCTATGAGTCTCTGTATGCTGGATTTGTGTGGTGAAATTCCTTCAGCCTCCATTCTTTTAGCTAGATGTATAAGCTTAAAAATGCTTCCAACTATTCCTGTAGGCTTATAATTTTTCATGATACGGACGGGAAATGTGCATTTACCCTCTGGGATTATGGTCACACCAATTTTCTGAGCTGCCAAGGTCATGGTATTGGCTCCCACATTCATTCCATAGGAGGCACAGACCACCACCCGATCTCCTGGAGCGAAATTTTGTGAGATAAATGCCCTTGCATATTTTTCAGCATATCTATTCCAATCATCCCAGGTTAAGAAAAATGTTTTGGGCACGCCACTTGTTCCACTGGTTTCATGAACTGTGAAAACTTTATCCCAGTCTATAGATCTAAATTCAAAATCTGAAGTTTCTGGAGGTTGTTTTTCCCGTATCGTTTTACCTGATATTATGGGTAATTCCCTCAGATCTTCGTGAGATTTTATATCAGATCTTTTTATCTGGTTTTCATCCATCCATTTTCGATAGAAGGGTGAATTTTCGTATGCATATTTAATGGTATATTTTATGCGCTCTTCAACCAGTGAATCCAGTCCATCTCGCTCCATAGTTTCGATTTCTTCGTTGAAATAGGAGTTCATGATCATTCCTCTGGATTAATATTTAATATTATTATTCCTTTTGTCTAATATTAAATTGAAGGTTTAAAAATTATTTTGAAAAGTAAAAAATTCGCAGTATAAAGACAAAATCCAGTTATTTGTATGTTTATAGTTTCTAATAGCTAGCTAATCCAAGGGTATCTTATGATTAACTTTAACATCAGCAGAATGAGGACCATTATTCTGAGCTGTAATCGTTAATTTAACATTATCACCGAGATTTAACACATTTTTATCGCCAGTGATGCTGACTGCAAGGGCCGTGGCAGATTCACCTTTTAAGGTGCTTATAGTAACATCATAAACCAAAGGCGAAAGCGTCCCACTCAATCTCTCCAAGCAGACTTCCACTTCCAGATAACGACCATGCGGCGTTAATTTAAGAGCAACTCCATTTACAGCATCTTCCCAAACTGACCAATTGATTTTATCATTGGAACTTCTAACTCTTACCGTTACTTTAGTTCCTGATGGTTCGTAACTGTTCCAGCCTATAACACCCCCCCATGCATTATCGCTCATGGAATCGTGGATAACTGTTCAGGTACCCCGACCATAACTCGTGCTGTATGGGGCTGTCATTATGCCAGCTGCATTGTGGCCGCCGAAGAACAGCATCCTAAAGAGATCCAAACTATTTTTCTTATAGATGGCTGCCGATTAATTTTCCGTCAATCAATTAGTTTTGATAGGTCTGTTTTAATGATTTTGAACAAAGTCCTATATGCACGTATCACATCATTTTCGTCTATTTTTTCTTCTCCTTCATTTACAGCACTGCAACCTGCAAGGAAAAGAACTAGTTCAATTTGTCTCACGTTAAATGATGTTTCGTTTGATCCATATTCCTTGAAAGCATAAAAAACTATTATTTTACGTATTTTTGTGTATAGTTTTTCTGTTTTTCTATCTCTCCATTTTAGTTTCTTTAGTTTTTGGAAGAATTCTGGTGTGATTTCAGGCGTTCTCTCGATTTTATCGAAATCTTCCAAACAAAGAACAATCCTCTCCCCAATATCACCTGATAATAATTTTCTTACGTCGGCTGCTGTTAGTTGTCTTTCCAGATACATGGAATAAACCCATTCAAGGAATGGATAGAGATAGGTAAAGCTAAAAAAATCTATTAGATCAGAAAAAAGTTTAACAGGAGAATGCTTCAAATTTTCATGCGCAAGAATCAGGAGCTTGCTCTTTGAAGCTATTTCAGCGCTCTCTGGATGTGAAAGCGGTACAGGTTCATCCCAATTAGCATAAACATCTAATAACTTACTATAAAAACCATTGTCCACCAAAAACATTAAATCAGAAATTAAATCATCTAAACCCCTTGCATCATAATTCTTCTTCAATCTATCCACAGCAAAACTCCCAAAATCCTTGTTAGAAGGAATACGCAACATTTCCCGCAAAGACATCAGATCACCCCCTCATTTTCTAAAAAATTCTTTAAGCTTCTGTGTAACTTGATAATAGGAATATTGTTCTAGCATATATATTACTGGTATCAATAAAGGTTCCAACGAAGGATAACGTGTTGCAAGTGTTCTTAAAGAAATTCCTGCAGCTGTAGCTAAATCAAAACCTGTTAAAGGTGTTAAATAAATTTCTTGTAGAACATTAGATATATAATTTCCATATCTTGTAAAAACATTGTAAAGATTAGTTTTAAGTACTTCATACAATGAATATCCATAATAAGTTAGATAAAACCATAATGCACTTAAAGCATTCAATATACCAGTCCATACAGTCATTAAATATTCTGATAAAGCTGAACTATATCTATAAGCCAAAAATGCTCCAATAAAGCCCAAAATAGCCATCACATAAACCCATAAAGGTATTTCACCATCTTTATCCCTATTTTCAGAGTTTTCTAAAGGCAACACAAATGACGGTACTGGCTTTTTTGGCTCACCACTTGAAACTGCTTCCCTAACCCCCACTATATCTCTTGCAAGCTGTCCTTGAGGTTTAAAAGGATTAAGCTGTGAACTATCATCTGAACCCGGACCTGGTAAGTTTGGAGGGGAAGGAGGCTCAGCTGGACAAGGAACAACATCCGGGAACGTGCCAGGTACAATTATCATCTCACTTTTATCCGGCGGAACTGTAGGGTCTTGAGATGAGATGCCATAGTTTGCCTGATTGTTACTAGGATCAGGATCCGACATAGAAGCAACAGTCCTAACAAACCCACCAGTATAAACTGCAAAAATTCTCAGAGAGCCTGAATTCAAACCATTAATACCATAAAATGACATGCTACCATAAACTGATGCTATGTTAACAATATAACCAGCATGAGTTGCTTGAAGGATTAAATCCAATGTGACAGTGGTGCCTGCAGGTAAAATGCCCACATTCCAAACCCCATTTATAGGATCGTATATTCCAGACCCGTTGCTACTTAAAAGTTTCAATCCAAATGGTATCTTATAATCTACTTTAACATCTGCAGAGAAAGGACCATTATTTTGAGCATTAATGGTTAATTTAATGTTTTCGCCAAGATTTAATACATTTTTATCTCCAATTATGCTAACCGCGAGATCCGTGGCAGAATCACCTTTAAGGGTGCTCACCGTGATATCATAAACCACCGGTGAAAGCGCCGCACTCAATCTCTCCAGACAGACGTCCTCTTCCAGATAACGACCCTTGAACTTTATTGATATTTTTCTCTGATCTTACGAATCTTAATCCCAATTACACCACCAAATGCAGCTACTGCTCCTGCCGCAAGAGAAATTCCAATTGTAAATAATATTACCAAGCCAAACCCATAACTAAAAACAGCTGAAAAATCTAAAACGAGTTTTTTGACATATATACCATGAATAAATGCTATGAACATAACTAAAAGCATTATAATGGCTCCTGTAATAAAACCATTCCAGGCTCCGTCCCTGTACTTCCCACCAACCATATATGCAGTTGTAGCACCACCCACCAAAGACGCAACAATCATTTTCAAGCCAAAAAATAATATAAAACCAAAAAAGACCCCGGAAGCTAACGCCCTCCAAAACTCCCCCTTATACTCTTCCACCCCATTATCATAAGATCCCAAATATTTTAACTTACCACCACACTCACAAATGTCAGAAAAATCTTCAGGAGACTCATCAGGTTGAAGACGGTAATATCCCTCACACTTTTCACATATTAAGTATCCAGGTTCAATTTTCATAAAATCTCTGCCTAAACTACTATAATACAGATCATAACACAATAAAAAGGTTTTAATTCATTATTCTTCTAAATTCGTCTTATACACCAATTCCCCACCACATTCACAAGTATCAGAAAAATCATCAGGTGACTCACCAGGTTGAAGTTTATAATATCCCCCACAACTTTCACACACCAAATAACTATCATGTTTTAAATTCCCATGATATCCATCAATGCCCTCCAGTAGTTCAGGAATAGCCTTATACTTAGTAACATCGGTTTTTATTAGTTTAAAAAATGTTTTATAGGCTCTAACTACATCTTCAACTCCTATTTCCAATCGCCCTTCGTTCACTGCACTACAACCAGCGATTGTTTGAATAAAAAGGTCTTCAGTAACCCTATAAGTTGTAATCCACCCTGCTTGCTGAGTTAAATCCGGATAATCTAATACAAATTTCTTTATTTCAAACATAAGTTCTGTTAATTTGTCATACAATTTTTTTGATATTTTGTTCTTCCATTTGACTCTTCTAAGCATCTGAAAATACTCAGGTGTGGGTTTAGGCATATTTCCGAGTTCTATTTCATCAAACCTATCCATAGCAAATATTATACGTTCATCTAAACGGCTGAAATAAATATTCAGTGCATCATCCCAATTGGTAGGTCTTTGGGCGAAAATAGAATAAGTATATTCAATAAAACTGTAAATAGAAAGAAACTGTTTAGCAGTTATCAAAGAAGGTGTGAAAACAGTGGTTAAAAGACCACCAAATCTTAAATTATCCCGTGAGAGTCTCAAAATACGAACTTGAAGTAGTTCGTCCAAAGTGAAAACTCTATCCCTTGGAACAGTATTTTCTGTTTGATAAGCTTCTATCAATTTTCTATAGAGTCCAGAGCTGTTTGAATTTTTTATTTTGGCTAATATATCGTCAATATCCTCTACTTCAGAGTTTTCTAGATAATTGAAAAGTTTCTCTATGTCCTTACACCCCCTCTCCTTCTCCTTATCATGAGCCATTTTTTCAATTTTTTCTGCAAATCCCATAATATTACCTTTTATTGGTTCACTTAATATTAATGATTGATTGTGATTGCATCTAAAATCTTTGAATTATAGCAAACTTGAAAGATCCCTAGGATCAGGAAGCTCCTTTGCAAACATAGCAAAAATTGCGTCAATAATAGAATTTATCGTCCCGAAAGGATCATTTAAGAATTCTATGGAGGAATAAATATTCAAAAGAAGTCTGATCTCATTAGCGGAATTTGGGAATATTTTGATTAATGCCTTCTCCAGAAGTTTCATTCCCAAATTAGGGCTTAAACCATCCATAATTGCCGACCACTTAGATATAAAACTCTCAGCTAGAGGGTTATTTATCATAGTTTTACCTCTTTGTAAAATGTAAGATAGTTGATTTACTTGCTTTCCAAATCCAAAATATCTGGCTATATTAGCAAGAGTTTTAAAAGAATTTGTAATTGCATTTGTTAGTCCTCGAAGATATTCATTAGGAATTGCTGATAAGATAGCATAAAATATGATCTCACCAGTGAATTTAATCAAAAAAGATTTCCATTCTTCATTTAGTTCTTCATCAGGTTCTCCAGGAGTTAAATTCCAAGCAGGTACTGGTTTATCTGCTTTACCAGATCCAACAACACCCCTAACCCCCTCAATATCCCTATCAAGCTGGGTTTTTAGAGCTGATGCACCGCCTGAATCTCCGGAACCTGGAGAACCACCACCGGAACCACCAGACCCTCCCCCTGAATCACCACCACCAGAACCCGGTGGAATTTGAGGATTAAAAGGAGGATCAACCGGCAAAACAACCAATGGAATATCAGCAACTTGTTCCGAGACAACCACATCACATCCTGCATGATTATCCCTCGGGTCCATATCAGGTAAATTACTGTAAACCGTCACCACATTGCTAGCAAAACCCCAAACAACCGACTGCATGAACAATTCAAGACTAACAAAACCTCCAGCAGGTAAAATTCCAACATCCCAGACCCCGCTAACTGTATCATATACTCCTGCACCGTTACTGCTCAATAATTTTAATGCAGAAGGTATCTGATAATCCACCTTAACATCAGCAGATCTTGGTCCCTTATTAAATGCTGTAATGGTTAATTTAACATTATCACCAAGATTTAACACATCCTTATCTCCATCCATGCTAACTGCGAGATCTGTCGCAGATTCACCTTTAAGAGTGCTTATAGTAATATCATAAACCATAGGCGAAATCAGCCACTGAAAATCGTTAAAACCACTTGAACTTCTAAAACAGCCTTGAATATTATTATTCTATTTTGCTTTGTTAATGATTCTTCTGATCTTTATTCCTACTAAACCTCCTACAGCTGCTGGTAAACCAGCCCCCACGAGTGCAACTACTATCAAAAACCCATAGCTTTCTGTGAACAAACTAACAAACATTGTGTTTATTTTCTGGTTTAAAAACATGCCCGTGACAATAAAAAATAACATGCCGACAGAACCTGCAATAAAACCATTCCTAGCCCCAATTTTATAATCCCCACCAATAATATAAGCTGTGATTAAACCACCAATCAAAAGCCACCAAAGATCAAAATACAAAAGCAAAAAAAAACAAGAAAAAACACCAACAATCATGCCTCTCCAAAACTTCTTTTTATCAGATTCAATTCTGTTATGATTTTTCAAATGTTCGAGACTTTCTGAGTCTTTAACAAATTTTCTTTGATCAAAATCTTCAGGCTTTATTTCACCGAAAAATTTGGATATGTCTGTTTTAATAATTTTAAAGAGAGTTTTATAAGCTTTAACCACGTTATTTTCATTTATCTTATTTTTATCCCCATTTACAGCACTACAGCCCGCAAAAAACAACACTATTTGTTCCTGTCTAACATTAAAAGATGTTTGTCCATGTCCTTGGCCTGATAAAGCAAATTTTCTTATTAGGTCAAGAAATTTTTTGTATAATATCTCCGCTTTTCTATCCTTCCATTTGAGTTTATTTAACTTCTGAAAAAATTCGGATGAAATTTCTGGTATATCTTCAATTTTATCGAAATCATCCAACCCAAAAACAATCCTTTCCCCTATATCACTTGATAATAGTGCCTTAACGTCAGTTGCTGTCAGTGGTCTTTTCAAATTCATACAATAAATCCACTCAAGGAACGGATAAAGGAACCTAAAGCTATGATAATCAATTAAATTAGAAAAAAGTTTAACAGGAGAATGTTTTAGATTATCTCGAGCCAATTTAAGAAGCTTGCTCTTTGAAGCTATTTCAGCAGTTTCAGGATGTGAGATTGGTACTGGTTCATCCCAGTTAGCATAAATATCTAACAGTTTACTATAGAAACCATTATTCACCAAAAACATTAAATCGAAGACTAGTTCATCTAAAATTTCTGTATCATAACTTTTCTTTAATCTTTCAAGCTCATAGTAACCCCAATCTCTATCAGACATCTTAGGAAAAAATTCTCGAAAAGAAACCAAATTAAACACCATTTTTTTTTATATAATATTTTAAAACAATTGTAATTAAATATTTTTAACCCACTCCCAAAACTTCTGCAAGTTCCCAGCTAAATTTTCAGAAACCTCTCCAATTTTCTGTGATAAATGATAATAATCCATTTGTTCTAAAACAAACGATGCAGGTCCAGTAAGAGGTTGAAGCCATGGAAACATCCTTTGTAAATATTTCAAACCAATTCCAGCCAAAGTATCCCAACCTATTCCATTAAGTGGAGTGAACTTCAATTGATCGATAAGATCAGTCATATAACCCCCATACCTTACGAAAAGATTAATAAAACTGCCTTTCAAAAATTCTAAAAAATCACCAAGTAAATATCTTAAATAAAGCAATGAAGCAAACATTGCATTAATTAACCCCATCATTACATTTCGCAAGTATTCCCCTGCAGGAGTAATACTTATAGCGGTAGCAAATAAAGCAGCACATATAATTACAGCATATACCCACCACGGTGGATCCTCTTTATTTATTTTTTCCTTTGAATCTTTTCGGTTTAAATCCCAATCAGGTAGTAGTTTATTTGGCTCACCACTTGAAACTGCTTCCCTAACCCCCGCTATATCGCGTGCAAGTTGTCCTTGAAGTCTAAATGGATTAAGCTGTGAACTATCATCTGAACCCGGACCTGGTGGGTTTGGAGGGGAAGGAGGTTCAGTTGGACCGGGCCCAATATCTGGGAACATGCCTGGCAAGATTGTCATTTGACTCTTATCCGGTATGGATGTAGGGTCTTGGGATGAAACACCATAACTTGCCTGATTATTACTTGGATCTGGATCCGGCATAACAGACGCTTGCCTAACAGATCCCACACTAAAAACTGTAAACGTTATCAGAGGACCTAAACTCAAACCATTAATACTATAAAGTGACATAATACCATAAACAGATGCTACATTAACAATATAACCAGCATGAGTTGCTTGCAGAATTAGATCTAATGTTGCACTGCCGCCAGCAGGCATTATACCCCCATTCCAAACTCCTAAGTTTGAATCATAAGTACCCTGACAATTACAGCTCAATAACTTCAAACCAAAGGGAAGTTTATAATTAACCTTAACATCTGCTGAATGAGGACCGTTATTTTGAGTGTTAATGGTTAATTTAACATTATCACCAAGATTCAATATATCTTTATCACCAATTATGCTAACTGCAAGATCCGTCGAAGAATCACCTTTTAAAGTGCTGATAGAAACATCATAAACCACAGGCGAAAGCACCCCATTGAATCTCTCCAAACAGACCTCCACCTCCAAATACCGGCCACCAGGTGTTAATTTCAGAGCCGCTCCATTTATAGTATCCTCCCAAACCGACCAATTGGTTTTATCATTGGAACTTCTAACCTTTACCGTTACCTTAGTGCCCTGGGGCTCATGACTATTCCAAGTGATTATGCCCCACCATGCACTATCCTTCAGTGAATCATGGACAACTGTCCAGGTACCCCGACCATAACTGGTAGTGTATGGGGCTGTCATAGCACCCGCTGCACTGTGACTGCCATAAACAATCATCTTGGAAAGATCAACACCATTAATACCTGGATCAACACGGTGAATATACTCATCACCCGCATCTATAACCCATACCTTGCCTGTAACATCAACAGATAATCCTAAAGGCTGATTTCCAGGCAGTACTGTGGCAATTAAATCCCCTTCATGAGAATATCGGATAACCTTATAATCACTACCCCATTGCCATGTGAAATGATCCTCTGAAGTCCAGACAACACCATCACCACTAACAGTAATAGAACCTCCAAGGCTGTAGGGAAGATCTTTTATCCAATCCATAGTACCTGTAATAATATTTACTCTGGATAAAATACCCCAACTCCTACTCCACGTCCTCCTAACTCCATTTAAGAAGAGATGCTCATCCCCATCTAAACCTAGGCCATAAATAGAATAATCAAGATACCCAGAATATCCAAGATTGATGATGGCCATGGAACCAGTGGAAGGATCAATACACAGGAGATTGTTACCACCAGACCATAAGATCCCATTTTTATCAATCACTGCAGAAGAGGGAATATGGCCAACTGATGAAATATCTAAAGTCCTCAGAATAACTCCAGTGAACCCATCAATATAATAATACTTACGGTTCTCATAATTACCAGCCCAGACATTGTTATTAGAATCAATTGCGAGCGATGTTATACCATTATTGTAATTAGCATAACCTCCCAGATATTGACCAGGAATA
>Ga0194112_10009688_pt1 | contig 12218 bp, 6 predicted proteins | sample TA2MahC400mmetaG_FD_146191 | JGI IMG/M metagenome (GOLD analysis project Ga0194112, IMG submission 146191) | Freshwater microbial communities from Lake Tanganyika, Tanzania - TA2015016 Mahale Deep Cast 400m | ecosystem: Environmental > Aquatic > Freshwater > Lake | place: Tanzania: Lake...
AGTCCCCATAGGGGACGAGCCGGCCATCAATGCGCAGCACGGGAGGGCTGCCTACCTTCAGGTGCAGGTCAGAGGCGTTACGCTCTACTACGACGCGGAGCAAGTTGTCAATGTTCATAACACATACCTCCAATACCAATCTATGATCTGTGTTCCATAAAGCATGGCCACCATCCCGCCCACGACAAGGAAGGGGGCGAAAGGGACGGGATCCTTGCGGCCCTTGAGACCGGTCAGCAGCAGGCTACCCCCTACCAGGCCTCCCGCGACAAAGGAGAAAAGAAGGGCCACGAACACTGAGGGAAAGCCGACCACCAATCCAATGAACGCGGCCAACTTGACATCGCCCATGCCCATCCCGGCCGGATAAATCCAGGCGATGAGGAAAAGCAGCCCGAAACCGATGGCTCCACCACTGAGTAGCTCCACCACGTTATGGTTGGGGGTAAAGGGAACGGCCAGCAAGGCCACGACGATGGCGGGCAAGATCACCCGATTGAGCACCAGGTGATGTTCCAGATCAATAAAGAAGATGACGATGAAGAAGCAGGTATATAGAGTTGCCAGCAGCAACTGAAGGGAGAGTCCGTAACGATACCAGAGCAAGACAAACAGCAGCCCTGTTATTGACTCCACCACCAGAATGCGGCGGGGTATCGGCGCTCCACAGTAACGACATTGACCCTTTAAGAGGACATAGCTGAGCACGGGGATCAGGTCGAAGGGGGCCAATCTTCGTCCACAGTACGGACAGTGGGAGGGCAGCGCGACAATGGATTTCCCCTCCGGCAGGCGGTCTATGCAGACGTTGAGGAAGCTGCTAATGGCCAATCCCAACAAGGCGTAGAGCAGTACCATCTTGACTGCTCAAGCCTCCTTCTTGAGAGCGAGGCCAATGTTAACCATGAACGTGGGAAGAGGCAGCGATTGCGGATACGTCAATGGCGGCTTGGGCGTCTCGATAGTATATCCCATCTCAGTCCGGATGATCTGATTTACGCTGGGTATACTCGTCATCTCCCCCGTCAGGAAAACAGGAACCGTGGGTTCAAGCAGCTTATCGGGGTGGCTGTGGTTGTAGAAGTCAATGGTTCGAATCACCTCTTCGATCAAACGACGAGCTTTCTGTTGGTGGTCAAGGGGCTCCCTATGCAGTACTGCACTCCGTGTGATGTCGGGAATGGCATCCCTGACCACCACCACGTGTAAGCTTACGTCCTCCAGGTCAGCGATGACTGCATTCCTGCGGTTGACGGCCCTGACGAGGGCCAGGGGCTTGAGGTCCATCGCCTTGAGCTGAATCCCAGCCATCTGGAAAGCGCTGATGTGGGCGTTCACGAGGTCTCGTGGCGCGCCCAGGACATACACTTGCCATACATCACCTTTCTCGCCAATGATCTGATGGCAGAGGTAGAGCTCTTCCACAGGCATGGGCATCGCTCGCCTGGCCTCGTGACCGATGGCGTCCTTCAACAGGCTGGGGTTCATCTTGGGTAGCTCGAAGATTTGGGAAGTCGAGCCCAACCCTGTCACCGTCAGGCTGGTGATGACCCCCTTCCTGGACACCCCTTGCTCCGCGAAAAGGGCCTCGAGGGCCAGGCCCACCTGCGCAGGGTCACGCACCAGGCCGTTTTCGACCAGGCCGGCCTCCAGGGGCATTCGTCCCCATTTCGTAACCTCACCGCCTTTGACCGTGAGCAGCCGCAGATTTCTCTCTTCGACGTTCACCGTCACCGTTTCCTGGTCACCACGCAAACTTAATCTCATGGTCAACCTACCTCCCTTCTTCGTTCGTCGAAGGTCTCCAATTATGCTCGCAGCGGACGCTAGTCCGCTGCCTGACGGCAATGACCAGCACTGAAAACCGCTGAACCCTGCCTGGTCAGAGCTACAACGAGCTGTCGAGGCCGCTGGACTAGGGCTTGCCCTGAGCAGAGCCGAAGGGTCCAGCGGGAGCAGGTGAATACCTTGACATTGTTAGATTCCAGGCCAAGTGTCATTGCGAGGAGTACTTCGCTACGCTCAGCATGAACTCCGCGACGAAGCAATCTCCACCGTCGCTTGCATTTGAAGGCGGGAGATTGCTTCGCTACGCTACTCAGAAACTTGGTTCGTAGTGGCGACTTTAGTCGCTCTGCCGCCAAACGACGGCTAAAGCCGTCACTACGAACCCTGCTAAAGCCGTCACTACGAACCTTGCCCAAGTTTCTGCCCCCTACGGATGGCGTGATTCGCCATGGAAAACTCGCAATGACATCCTTTGTTGGGCCACGACAGCGAATTTAACAATGTCGAGATACTTACTGAAGCGGAATGCGCAATTGCTGTCCTGCATGAATAGTAGGGCTGGTCAACCCATTGGCTGTCATTATGGCCTGTGCGGTGGTGCCGTACATGCGGGCGATTTGGTACAGCCACTCCCCCCGCTGCACCACGTGGATGATGTACTGCGCCTCTGTGGTTGGGGTTGGAATTGTGGACGGCACAGGCGGCCCCCCGGCCAGGGCCTGCAGTTCTGCCATGGCTTCCCCTCCGTCGGGCTTGACGTTTAAGGCGCGCATGAACTCCAACTTCGCTTCTTCCAGCCGGCTCTCAGCGACGAGTTGCTGTCCGTAGTTGACGTGGGCCGCGTACAGCTTTTCCACCATGTCGTCGTAAGCAGGGTTGATGGCCAGGATTTGCTCGATCAACCTGATGACTTCCTCCCAGTCTTTCGCCGCCCACGGCTCGTGCAAGCTCTGGGCCAACTGCTCTTCCACGGTCAGCGTCGGCGTTGGCGTGGCCGGCGTGGGAGTAGCAACGGGCGTTGGCACCGGCGTGTCGGTGGGAGCAACGCCGGGCGTCGGCACCCAGGCAACCGCTTGCTGTAGCCCCGCCAGGGCCTCCGCCCCGTCGGGTTTGATCTCCAGCGCACTGTTGAACTGCACGGTCGCCCCATCGGGATCACCCTCTCCCAGGAGCTGAAGGCCATAATTGACGTGGGCCGCGTACAGCTTTTCCACCATGTCATCGTAATCGGGTTCTATGGCCAGGATCTGCTCGATGAGACCTATAACCTGCTCCCACTCATTCGACTCCCAGGCCGCCCCCAGCATTTCCTCCAACTGGGCCAGGCTCGTCGGTGTCACTGTGACCACGGGTGTCGGTGACACAATCACTCCCGGGGAATAGGGGGAAGTATAAAGGGTGATATCCAGGCTGAGGACATGTTGCTCTTCGCCCTCTGTAATCTTCACGTTGCTGATTACGAAGCTCTCAAACGCAGCCTCTTCGATGTGGGTTGTAAAGTCAATCAGGTTGGGGAGGGTACCCTCGGCTTGCAACCGGAACTTCCTGACGTCGTATGCACGTTTCTCTTCCTCCTTCGGAGCGGGTTGGGCCTGCAGGTTGGTGATCTCCACCTGGCTCTCGCTGGCATATTTGTACAGCCTGTTCAACGCTTCGGCCGCCTGGGAATCACTGAGGAAGACACTGGCCACGTCGTTCAGGGTGGCCTGCGCGGTCGCTACTTCCTTCCTGAATTCTTCGGGGCTTGCCTCCTGGGCCCTTTTGGCTTCCATGAGAGCTTTCTCAGCCCAGGCCAATTCGGAGGCCAGCTCCCTCCTATCCTGCAAACGCGGAACGATAAATGACCTGACGAAAAAGATATCGGCCAGCCCGACCACGATCATAACGACCAGAGCCAGCAAGGAGTAAAGGCGTTCTCTGGAAAAACGGTCTGTGGATGGGAGATAATCTCTCCAGTTCCTCAAGTAATCCATAACGATCCTATTCCAAAATGATCACGGGTTCCACTGCCTCAGGGTGTAGGCGACATGGGCGTGTTCGGTAGAACCAACAAAGATACCCTAACTGTTTGAGGCGAGTTCTTAGTGCAAAAGGAGGTTCCAGAGATAGTGATGTTCCCCGTGTAGAGGCCCGGACCCAGCCCAGTGATGTCAACCGACACGGTCATAAGCGAGGGGGCGGTCCCCAAGAACGGGCTGATGTTCAACCAATCACCCACGTCGGTGGCTGCAGTAGCTGTCCAGGTCAGGGTGCCCCTGCCTACATTCTCGATGTAAATGTTCTTTGGCGTAGGGTTCGGCCCGCCTTGCACGGCCGTGAATGAGAGGCTGCAAGGCCAACCGGGACACCGGACGCGCAATTCCGGCGCCTCCTCGACGGTGATGTTATACGTTTTGGTGGGACCATATATCTTTTGCACGTTGCTGATGACCACAGTCGCCAGAGTCGTAGTAGGAGCCGGTGCAGGGCAGATTACTGAATACAGGTTGCCTTGATAGTCATCATTGTCAGCCCAGGGCCAGGGCACACCATCCACATCCAGCGTCGCTGTGATGTACGTATCCACCCCCAAAGCCAGGTCGGAGGTGTAGATGGCGTAGGGAACGCCCGCTTTCGCTACGAACTTGACCTTATCAATGTCGCCGGCAGGGAAGAAGTTGTGCATCTGGGTTTCCCCATAGGCAATGGGCTTGGGCCTCCCCCCCTCGTCATCGTCGTCAGGCTCCCACCTGTCAACGTCCACAAGGAGCATGTCCAGGCTCAGCTCGTAGGTTTTGTCGGGACCGTAGTAGCCGCTTGGCCCCTTGCTGATGGTCGCTACAGCCTCGCCATTCCCACTTGCTACAAAGCGGACCTCCGATGCGAAGAATTCCGGGGCAATCCACTCTGGCTCGGGCAGCGCCTTCCAGATGTTATCGTTCTCGCAGCGATAGTAGTCGGTAGGGGTAATTGGACAACCCGGTGCGGTAACCGTAATGTAAGTATCCGAGCCCAGGGCCAGATTGGAGGTGCCAAGGACATACAAGAGTCCCCCTGTAACCCCAAACTTTACCATGTCCACATCACCCTCAGGGTAAAGGTTACGTACCTGTGGCGGGGCGCCGATGATGATGGGCTTGGCATTCGTGTACGTGTCATCAGGCTCGTAGTCATCCACAAGCTGCTCAACGGTGATTTTGTACCAGTGATCAGGGCCCCCTTGACCGAAATAGTCGGCGATGGTTACTATCGCTGTGCCCGCGACGGTAGTAGAGAAGGTGACCTTGGAAGCCTTGTTGATTTCTGATATGTCATCGTTCCAGCCCACCACTTCCCCATTCACAGTCACGGTTATGACCGTGTCCACCCCCACCTCCAAGTTCAGGTCAGAGGTATAGACATCGTACCAGTATCCTGCTTTGGCCTGGAAGGTGACTTTGTCTATGTCACCCTCCGGACAGAAGTTGTGCGTCTGCGGAACGCCGATGGCAATAGGCCTGGCTTCTCCATCAGTGTTGTCCGGCTCGTACTCGTCCTCGCAAGGGGTTGGCGTGGGCGTGATTGTTGGCGTCGCGGTGGGGGTGTGCGTGTTGGTGGGTGTTGGGGTGGACGTGGGGATCGGTGTATTCGTCACTGTCGGCGTCGGTGTGGGGGGCGGTGCACCGCTGACCTCAAGGTCATAGGTTATGTTGCACCCGCCAATCTGCGCACTAAAGTGCGCCGCCTTGACAAAGTAAGTGCCCGCTGCGGAGCACGTCCAGACTATCTTTGAAGCTGGCGCGTTGTCCGGATCATCGTCGTTGTATTCCAACTGTGTGGTGCCATTGGTATCGTAGAGGATCAGGATCGTATCGTTACCCTGGCTCAGGTTGAGTGTCCTGATGGTATAGACCTTGCCAGCCTCTGCGCCAAATTTAACGTAGTCCTGGTCACCAGGGATGTGGAAGTTATGCGATTGTGGTGTCCCGTTGACCTCAATCGGGCTGGCCTGCTGCCAGGTGTCGTCCGGCTCGTACTCATCAGGGCAGGGGGTTGGCGTGGGTGTGCTCGTTGGGGTTACGGTTGGGGTAGCCGTCTCCGTGGGTGTTTGGGTAGGCGTGGGGGTATTGGTTGGGGTAGGCGTTTTCGTTGGGGTCGGCGTGACGGTAGGGCACAAAAGGTCGAAGTAATTCTCAGTGTAAGTCCCACCCACCACGCTGACATCCCCAAAATACAGCCGATCGTTGTACAGATTATTCCTCCACCAATTCGTGCCGCCGCAGTAGGAAATGGCGGACACCGGGGTACATCCAGACGGAGAATAGGAGACCCTGAGTTGCAAGTCCCATTTGCCCGTTGACCACCAGGCTTCGGCCGGATTCCATTCCACCTTGCCGTCCGCAGCGGTTTGCTTCAAGCCGTAGAGGAGCCAACTGGCCTGCTGATAGTATCGGAACTCAATCCCCACCCCTCTGAGTGGGTTTCCTGTGGCCAAATCCGTAGCCATCGCCCCTATCTTCCAGGCCCCGGGGGCGCCCTCCTTCATAATAACGGGTAAGAATACCCTGGCAGCAGGGGTTGATAGCCGCGTCGGCGTTGGCGTGCTGGTCGGGGTGGCTGCGGGCGGGGTGCCGGTTGACGTTGGCGTGAAAGCAGGTGTCTGCGTTGCCGTAGGTGTGGGCGACACAGCTACACCCGAGGTACGCAAGCGGATAGCTACGTCAAAGCTGTCTAGCGCCCCATCATCCCATGTGCTGCCATCGGCACTGGTATAAGTGCGCTGCGTCTCGTGAGGACCCTCCAAATCAACGGCGATAGGATACGGATAACCAACGTTGGTAACCTTCACCACCACGATGACGTCGTCGCCACTGGTCACCGCCAGGGGCGGATTCACTTCCACTCCATGGTAGCCGGCCTCATTAAAGCTGTGGTTAAGGCTGCTCCACCGCAGATTGCTGAGCGTTGTGCCGTCGAAGTTGTCATAGATATAGACGTCAACGTCAGTGGTGCGGTCCGTGGTCCAAAACTCCATGCGGTTGATGTAGGTGTTGCTGGTGGGAAAAAACTTGCATAGGCCCCAGCCAGTTGTGCTGTCGTAACCTACCATACCCGTCCAGCCGGCCTCGTCGTAGTACATGATGTCGCCGCCGGAGTCATAGTCCTGCCAATCGTGCATAAAAGACGAGTACTTGCCGATGCCGGCCGAGCCGTAGGCGATGGTAAAATAGCCACTATCTCCCCACTCGGTGCCCCAACTGTTCTTCACGATCCAGCCGCCTGTGCCCCCCGCGTGAGGTAGATCATCGTCCCAGCCGACGATCAGCACGGCGTGGTTCGGCCCTTCTGTCCCCGCATAGTAGAGCGTATAGGAACCGTCGTAGTTCCCAAACTCCGTCTCCCAGGCATCGTTGTCGCCGGCATACATTGACGTGTAGATCGGACCGGCGGTTGCATAGACGTAGCCCTTAAGCACCTCCGTATCGGGCACCGCGTCACCTGAGATGATTCTCCAGTCCAGTAGCGTCTTTATGTACGGGCAGGTGTCATTGCAATCAACATTGCTAGGCACGTATGGATCGCACGATTCCAGCACCGTGCCCTTCTGGGAGAACAGGCTGGCCAACAGCCGGTAGTCGCCTCCACCGCAACTGGTTTCGTACCAGTTACATTCCTTGGCGTTGTTCTCTAAGAAGTCATAGCTGCCAGCGCCGTCAATCAGCAGCCTGGATTCGACGTTGGCGATGGCAGCAAAAGCATAGTACGAGCCGCAGGCGCCCTGGTTCTTCATTGAGGTGACCGCGCCCTGGTCGCGCCAATCCCACCTGTTGGGCAGAGCCGCCACCCTGATCCCCTTGGGCATCCTGTCTCCTTTCAGATGAGACAGGTCCATCGGCGGCGGCACGAAGCCCATGCGGGGAGGTGGTGGCTTCGGCGGCGGCACTGTCGGCGCCAACTGACGCACAGGCTCTGGCGATGGAGGCAGTGATGCAACAGCAAGGACCCTGCCGCTGGCGTTCAGCATCAGCAGCAGGAGTGCGCCGGCCAGAATCGCCGCCCCTAGAGCAAGCGTCAACTTGGACTGCACTTTACTGCTTCTCATGCCTTATCTCTCATCACTCTTCATCACTTCAGCTCCAGAGCCGCATCGCCCCGAGCTAAAGCTCTGGGCTAAAAGAACGAAGCCCTACGGGCTCAGGATACCGCATACGAGCTAAAATCTACGCCCCCACCTTCAACTCCAGCGCGATCACGAATTCCACCGCCCCCGGGCTGAGAAGGCCTGAGACCGTCCTATCCCCTCTGTGGAGAAAGTCGACCAAAGCGGACCCCAACGAGGCCAGGCCAGGAGGCCTTGGAGAGGAGGACGATGACGTCGGCGTGGGGACGGGCGTGTTCGTTGGTGTAGGTGTAGGCGTCGGGGCTATAACGCGCAAGACCACCGTGACCGTTCGCTGACAAGGTGCAGCACAGCACCGGGAGGAGGTTCCGTCAATGACAATTTGTCCTGTGTAGGTGCCTGCCGTCAGACCAGTGATGTCCACCGACACGCTCATGACCGAGGGGGCAGCGCCTGAAGAGGGACTGACGCTGAGCCAGGGAACATATTCCTCAGCTATCCAGGTCAGTACGCCTCCGCCCAGGTTGATGATGTTAACCCCCTGCGCCGAAGGGTTGGCTCCGCCTTCCACGGCCGTGAATGAGCGGCCCAGGGGACTGACGGCCAATATCGGTGCCTCGTTGACAGCGATCTCGTAGGTCTTGTCAATGCCATATTGCTGCATATTGGTGATGAGCACCATTGCTGTATCAGTTATGGGGGCCTGGAAGCACACTGCCGAGGCGAAGTTGCCCGTGCCCGGGCTGTGGTCGTCGTTCTCCCACGTATGAGGACCCAGCGTGACCTTGAGGTACGTGTCCACCCCCAAGGCCAGATTGGACGTGAAGACGGCGTAGTGTCGCCCCCCCTTGGCCAGGAACTTCACCAGGTCCCGATCGCCATCAGGGTAGAAATTGTGCTCCTGCATCCCCTCTACGGCGATGGGCTTGCCAAAAGGGTCATCGGGCTCATATTCATCCGCCCCGCTCGACAGCAGTCTCAGAGTTAAGTCATAGGTTTTGTCCGCACCATATTGGCCGTGTTGGTCTACGCTGATAGTTGCCTCTGCCGTGCCATCGGATGAGGGTATGAAGCGCACTTCGGATTCGAGGAAACCGGGGGCTATGTCTTTGTTTTCATAGTATGTTATTATCTTGCCTCCTACCTTGACCTCAACTCTGATCTTCGTGTCTACACCTGCAGCCAGATTTGAGGTGGTGAGAGCATATAGGCGGCCCTCTTTGACCCCGAACGTTACCTTATCAACGTCACCATAAGGATAAAAGTTGTGCGTCTGTGTCTCTCCTATGCTGATGGGTTTGGGGATAATGTCGTCGGGTTCATACACATCGCGCAGGTCCGGAGTAGGCGTGCGTGTGGCTGTTGGAATGGGTGTGGCTGTTGGTACTGGTGTCTGGGTTGGCACCGGCGTCTGGGTTGGCGCCGGCGTCTCCGTCGGCGGCGACGTCTCGGTCGGCAGCGGCGTCGGCGTCGGCACTGGCGTCTCGGTCGGGATCGGCGTCGGCGTCGGCGAAATCTCCTCCACGGTGATGCTGTACCACATCTCCGGGCCAAATTGCCCCCGATTACTTATCCTGATGGAAGCCTCCACATCATTGCCAGTCCTGACTTGAAACTCCAGGCAGGAACTCAGGTCGCCTGTACCTGGATAGCAATCGTCATTAGTATGACGGTCTGCGCCGACGTTCACTTTCAGATAGGTGTCCACCCCTGGCGCCAGGTCTGAGGTGTAGACCCGATAGTGGCGCCCCGCTTTGGCCAGGAACTTGATCCTGTCCACGTCGTAGACGGGATAGAAGTTGTGCCGTTGCGTCTGGCCCAGGATGATATCCCTGGGCTGGAAGTCATCTATTTCGTACTCATCGGGACCGAGGATTGGGGTAGGTGTCACGGCGGTAATAGTCGCTGTAGGCGTTATCGCCTCCCCCGGCGTTATCATCGCCTCAGGTGTTATCGTCACCTCGGGCGTAAAGGTTGGCTCTGGTGTTTCCGTCGGGGTGTGAAAAGGAGTGGCCACGCTGCTCAAGGATTCTACCTCTACGCGGGAGAAGAGACCGGACTTCTTGAGAGCATCGGCGTAGGCAACCACAACGCGGCCTTCAATGGCACGCCCGTTGAGGGTGATTCGGTTGTCGGCTTGAGAAAGAGAAGTGAGGACGAGTTGATTCGGGTCGTAGTTGCCGATGGCAGCCATCACAGCCAGCCAATCCGTATGCTCAGCCGCGATGGTGGAACGTGCTTCCTCGAGTTCACTGGCCGACTTCTGGGTCTGAGTCAAAGTGTGCATAAGCTCCAGGATCTCGGGCGCTGGGGTGTTCACTCTTGCCAGCTCCCCTTCGATGGGTCGGAGTTCGGCTTCTAATTGAACGATGTCGCCGCGAATACCGGCGGAGACCAGGTAAAGCGGAAAGATAAAGATAGCCAAACTAATCGCTACCAGCGACAAGATTATCGCCCTGCGGGGCAATCTATGTGGCCGGTATTGCTCCGGCAAGATGTTGACGTCAATGAAATCGGGCAGAGCCGTTTCAGGTGGCATTTGAACTACACCTCCCCCTCATAAACGATCAGTTTGCAATAATTTTAGCACATTTTTGAGAATTTGTCACGTCCTGGCGACGTATCACTCTCGGATAATCACTTCCGTGCCAATCTCGGCCCAATCGTAGAGTTGCCTGGCTGCCCAGGTGTCCAGGACGATGCAGCCGTAGGAAATCGGTTGACCCAGGTATCCCGCCCACAGCGTCTGGCCACTGCTGAGAATGGGCAGGCCGTGAATGCCGTTCTCGCTGCCGCCGGCCCAATAAATGCCCAGCCAGTAAGGCATCCTCAGGCCCCAGGCACTGCTGTAGGCCTCAGGAAGCTTGCTTATGACGCTGAATCTGCCATACCTGGTGGGAGTTCCGGACTTTCCTGTGGAGCAGACGAAGTTATAGACCAGCCTTTCACCCTCCCAGGCGGTAAGCCGCTGCTTTGAGACGTTCACCTCAATGCGTTTCAGAAGGGCCGCTACTGCGGCCCGCCGGGTCGTGGCCTCTGTCCCTCCAGGCCATACCTCCAGGGCCTGACGGTATTCCTCAAGGGCTTCGCTCAATTGGCCGCCTTCTTGAAGAGCTGCCCCATGCCGCCAGTGGGCCTCGTAGAGCAAGGATCTCACCTCTTGATATCTTGGATCGCGTTGATAGACTTGCTCCAGAGAGGCGATGGCCTCCGCCCAGTTCCCTTGATGGTAGCTCTCCAATCCCTTCAGGTAGGTGACGGCCAGTGCTCGTGCCTCCTGGGCCGGGGAATATTCAGGCCGCAACAGAAGTGCTTGGTCGAAGTGGTGAACAGCCTCCTCTAGTTGGCCCTGTTCTACGAGCTGCATGGCCAGGTTGAAGTGGGCGGCAAAGAGCTTCTCCTCGGCATCGGCATTGGTTGGGTCAAGGGCCCGAATCTGCTCCAGCAACTCGATGACATCGTTCCAGGCCTGGTTATCCCAGGAGAGGTGCAATTTCGACCACAGAGGGGCCATTAACTGTTTCCTGGTGGGGGTAGGGGTGGGCACTGGTGTGGGGGTAGGCGTGGGGGTCGGGGTGCTGGTGGCTATCCATTGATCCCAGGCAGCCTGCCCCAGGTCTGTGGCCCGGCCGCTCGCTACCAGGACGAGTGCCAGCAAAGCCAGCCCAATCAATCCAAAGAGAAGGATCCTGCCTGTGGGAAAGGCAGAACGGGGGGCAGGGACCGGCAAGGTGACAGATCCACGCTCGCTGGTTGAGGGGGCAGGCGGGGGGGCATCTCTTTCCATCAACCGGGCTCTGGCGGTGCTGAACCCGTCCCTGGCCCGCTGGTTCTGGGGATTGATGTCGAGCACCTGAGTGAAGTAGGCCAGGGCAGGGCGCGGGTCAGTGGCGATTCTGGCCAGCCAGAGCCATGCCTCTCCGTTAGAAGGGGCCAAGGCCAGAACCTGCTGCAAATAGCGGCGAGCCTCCCCACGCCGCTCCTCTCGGGCTGCTGCTATGCCCCGTTGCAGCAGCTCCTCGACTGTCACTGAAGCGCTAAGGTGATCCTCTGACGACATCGTTTTCACCGCTCTCGTTTCGGTAAGTAGGCACCCATCACCATAAACCAAAGCTCCGAGCCCCGTCCCCGGGGCGGCCCGAGGATGGGCCTTCGAGCATTAAGTTTACGGAAATGGCAGGCAACCCAATTATAGCATGAAACGGCCCTCATAGCAAAAAACCAAAGTGACCTGTACCTGCGGGGGAAATTCACGGCTTTTTCATCCGACATTCACGCTACCTTCACACACATGTGCACGAGAATATGGTATACTTATAACGGTTTAAAAAGGCCCTCACCAAGCCTGCCG
>Ga0194112_10009692_pt1 | contig 12215 bp, 11 predicted proteins | sample TA2MahC400mmetaG_FD_146191 | JGI IMG/M metagenome (GOLD analysis project Ga0194112, IMG submission 146191) | Freshwater microbial communities from Lake Tanganyika, Tanzania - TA2015016 Mahale Deep Cast 400m | ecosystem: Environmental > Aquatic > Freshwater > Lake | place: Tanzania: Lake...
GGGCAAGTCCCGTCGCCTGCGGCGAGTACTTGTGTCGGCGGTCTGCCTTGAGGCCCAGGCCGGCGCCGCTCCGACCATGGTGAATTGGCGAACAAGACATATTTGTCAAGTATGTTTTGCAGAATGTCTTATCTGAACGTATACTAACAGGTGTGGGCGGTAATGGGCAAAGTGGGCAGTTTCACCATCGCCGGCGTGGATTGCTGGTTCTATTCGCATGAGCACCGGCCGCCGCACTTTCACGCCCGAAGAATAGGGCAGCGGCACGTCCGGGTGTTCTTCCAAATGCCGGAATCGGACATGATCGAATCCGTCTGGAGCCATGCAGGGCGGATGAGCAGGGCTGATAGAGACGCCCTTTGCGAAATGGCCGCACGGCACCGGGCCCAGTTGTTGGGAGAATGGGAAGAGAAAATGTGTTGCGATGATTGAGACGACACAGAAGCCGGATATCTTCGCTGCAGATGAGAGATCGAAAGCGATCTTCCAGCAGGCCTTTTCCAGGTCGGGCCTCCGCCCTGGCAAGCACGGCTGGGGTTCGCTCCAGACCTGGACCGATTTGCCGAAGGAAGTCGAGCGACCCGTCCTCGTGGTGTGGATGCTGGACGAGCTGACGCCCGAGACGGTCAAGCGTCTCCGTTCGCACCAGGGAGTCGCCGACCGATACACCATGTTTCTGCTCTTTCAGGGGAGTCTCCCTTCGCGGGCGGTGGCGGATCGCGTCGCCTGGCTGAACGTGCGCAATGAGGAACGGGTGTTCTTTGTTGCGGAAGATGGCGAGAAGGAAGTCGCACTCGCGGAGAGGCTCCTGCTCGCCCTGGACCATGCCGACGACGAGAACCGGATTGTCGATGCGTGGTGGGAAGGGGCAAGGCTCGTGGTCGCTTCTCCCTCCCGCGAAGGCTTTCGCAAGCTCCGGGTGCCCTTGGAGAAGTTACCCGCTCTGCAGAGACTCCCGGAGAACCAGCGCCGGGAGTTCGAGATAGACGAAGAAGGCATGTTTCTCCACTGGCCCGGCGGGGACCTCCACCTTGGCTGGGAGCAGTTCGAGTACGCGGTGGACAAGGCCGCCAGCCTGAAAGCCAGGCAGCAAACCGAAGCCTTCAATCAAGCCTACGGCGCCGCCATCCGAAACCTGCGCCGGGAGAAGGGCCTGCGCCAAAGCGACATCAAAGGCCTCACGCCCCGCCAGGTCGGCCGCATCGAGTCCGGCCACCGGGCCACGCTCTCCGCCCTCCAAGAACTCGCCCGATCCCATGGCCTGAGTATCGACGAGTACATGGAGGAATTGGCCAAAGGCTTGACCCCGGGAAGATGAAGACAGGAGCATCGATCTCCATCGACAACCGGCTACTGACCACCGCCTACTGCCTCTTCAGCCGCGAACCACCCAGCGCAGCCCGTGGCCGCAACCAAAGCCTGTTCTCGCGCCAAGACGCCAAGATCGCGAAGAAGACATTACGAATCCACCCTTACTCTTGGCGTCTTGTCGCGAGACATAATGCTTTTGTCTTTAACGACTTACGCTGGTCACCTCCGGAAATCTTTGCGCGAGCACAAGATTCTGAAGGGCAGCAGTGCGAATGAAAAGAAGGCTGGAGGCCGCAGGCCGTAGCTGAACCCTGACCCTGTCCTGCCGCCTCCCGGTCCTGGACCGCAGAGGCCGCCGAGGGACGCCGAGAAGAAGAAACCGGACACGGCCGCGGCGCGAGCCGGTAGGGTGGGCTCCGCCCACCATTTTCCCTTTCTGATGGATTCCATTTGATGTCCCTTATGCGTATGATACCGCAGGCGGGCATGTCCTGTCATGTCTTCTGGGTGTTCTCATCCCTCGGTTGGGCACGAGCCCAGGGAAGATCGGCATGACAGGGGGCCCTCATGTACCGAGCGGTCCGTGCCTCACAGGCGAGTGAGGCAGCCTATATCGGGTGGATCGATTGGAGTGTCAGAGGACATACTGATCCTGATATCGCCCTGAGATACTCGTGTTGCGGATAAGTCGCGCGACATCCTCAGCTTTCTTGGCGGCGAGAGAACAACGATGGATGGCGGAAGAAACACCAATGAGACTTGGCGGCAGAAGGCGATGCTGCTTGTCCAGGAAGGACGAACGGAAGAGGCTCTAGCGGCCTTCGAGACAGCGATCGGCATTGACGCATGCGACGCCATGTCATGGAGCGGCAAGGCAGATGTCTTGCAGGCTCTCGGTCGCCATGGCGACGCATTGACGGCTCTTGATGAGGCAATCCAATTGGACCCCTCGAGCGCTGCCTACTGGAGCGGCAAAGCCGTTGTCTTGTACGAACTCAGGCGACTTCCCGAAGCTCTCGCGGCTGTCGAGCGAGTGATCCAATTGTCGCCAGAAGACTCTGTTGCGTGGCGAAGGAAGGGGGCTATCTTAGGGCAGGTTGGCCGCGGAGAAGACGGACTGGCCGCTTGTGGGAAAGCTATTCGCTTGGATTCTTGTTCATCAGAGACGTGGTGCATCAAGGGAAATGTCTTACGTGATCTTGGCAGGCACGAAGAAGCGGTAGCGGCCTATGAGGAGGCGATTCGCATCAGGCCCGATGATGCCGATGCCTGGAGCGGCAAACGTGTGTCATTATGCGAACTTGGGCGGCTGAAAGAAGCTTTGATGGTCTTGATCGAAGCGGTCCGACTTGATCCTCGAAGTGCCGGTACCTGGAATAACAAGGGATGTGTTCTGTGCGACCTCGGGAAGCATGACGAGGCAATCGATGCTTGGAACAGGGCGATCCAACTGGAGCGTGGTTTCGCTCCATCATGGATCAGCAAGGGAAGCATGCTGCGCAAACTGGAGCAATACGAGGATGCACTGGCCGCCTATGACGAGGCCATCCAACTGATCCCGGGAGCTGTTGCTCTCTGGGAGGGGAAGGGAGAAACCCTGAGCATGGTAGAACGCCATGATGAGGCGCTTGCCGCCTTTGAAGAGGCGATAAGGCTGAACTCTAAGCGTGCCTCTCTCTGGTATGAAAAGGGAAAAGCTCTATACATGCTCTGTCGACATGAGGAGGCACTGACTGCGTTCGAAACAACGATCGAACTAGACCCAACTCTCGGTGCTGCGTGGTGCGCCAAGGGTAAAGCCTTGCGTGCCATGAGCCGACATGAGGAAGCCTTGATGGCATTCGACGAGGCCATCCGATTAGACCGGAAGGATGTTCTCTCGTGGGACGGAAAAGGTAGCGTATTGTGCTCCCTCGCCCGATATGAAGAGGCGTTGGCCGCTTCTCAGGAGGCCGTCCGGTTAGACCCTAACAATGCTCCCCCTTGGACTGGGGTCGGTAAGGCACTGGCGGAACTGGGTCGTTACGAAGAGGCTCTGGAGGCCTATGAAAAGGCGATCCGTCTGGACCCCGATGACATCAGCTCTTGGAGCAATAAAGGGACCGTCCTGGGCGAATTGGGCCGCTATGATGAGGCATTATCCGCTTTCGCAGAAGCAATCCGTCTGGAGCCAAGTTGTGCCGACGCATGGACTGGTAGGGGGAACGCTCTATCCGAACTGGCACGCTACCAGGAGGCATTGCCGGCTTTTGAAGAAGCCATCCGGTTGAACCCAAACGCCGCTAATCCCTGGAACGGCAAGGGCGCCGCCTTGGAGGGACTTGGGCAATATGAGAAGGCAGTTGCCGCTATTGAGGAGGCGATATTTCTTGAACCCAGATCTGCGCTGTCGTGGGTAAACATGGCGGCGATTCTTCGCGCGCACGACAATCTGCAGAGGCGAAGGGCTGACAGATACGCACAACAATGTCTGCTGCGAGCAGCCTATCTGAGTCAACCATCTCACAGTGCGCAGGATATGCGGCGTTTGCGCCGCATACTTCTCGCCATGGCGGAAGATGGTGGAACCGGCTTGTTGGTGGAACGACTCGTCGAGAGAGCTCTACCTGCCAGTGTGTCCCTGACGATCGAGCGCGTGTTGCGTCACACCAGGCAAGAGACAGAGGTCGCGCATGCCGTCTTTCGCTGGCTGGAGGATCCCGACTGCTTGCTTGGGCCGCTTGACAAGATGCGCGTCCATGGTCAGGTTCTTCTGCGGTTCGGAGATCCGATCAGAGCTCGGGAGGTCCTGGATGCGACGGATGACGCTCCGGAGGGTGAGCGTGACTTGGGGAGCCAACTCTATCTGGTGTGGAGCCTAAAAGAGTACTTGGAGCCCAATAATGAAGAGCTTCGTTTTGCGCACATGCAGGCAAGAAGATGGATGCGCGGTGACTGGGGTGCGCCCAGCCAGATGACGTGCTACTACGCGGGACATATTGCTCTTCTTGATGATGACCTCAACCTGGCTCAAGCGGCCTTCGGACATGCAGGTCGGCATCCGGCCACCCTGCTGATGTCTTGGCAGGTTGCGCGCCTCTCGAAGGACAAAGCGGCCGCGGAGACCTGCCTCGCTGACTTGCTTGCAGAAGAGCGCAGGTGTCTTAGAGGGGGCCGGAAAGGGATTTTGTTTCCCGAGGAGCCAAGTCCTTTCGATCCTAACACCAACGAAGGGCAACAGGAACTGGAACTCGTGCTTCGACGGTTCGAAGTCGCCGGTGCAATGATGGACTTACTGGAAACCGCGGACTTGCGGAAGCATCCGGGCTATCAGCCGTTGGCAAACGAGTTCCAAGAACGGACGTCGGTGCTTGACGATCTTGAGCGATACGAACGTGCTGTTCGGACTTGGAAGGTCAAGGAAGAAATCCAGAGAGGACTCGAACACCAGCAAGAGGTCGCAATCCAAGAGGCGGCTGAGAGGGAGATGTATGCGAGGGCCAAGGATTTCGCAATTCTGGATGTCGCACCGCCCTGCTCTCTGCGCGGGGACGCGTTGGCAGATCACTTGGCGCAGCGTTTGTTTCAATCTGACTTGGGCGGACAACAAGAGCGTGTCATGAACGTCATTCTCTCCATGCTTCGGCAAGGCCGCCTCAAACCGGAACAATCTGTCTTGCTTACGATGTATGCCTACGCGAAGGCACACCATGATGAGGGGGCCGCAAGAGCAACACGGGTGGAGACGTTCGGCGCTAAGACCGTCATGGAAGCCGTGCTACTCTACCTGTTGCGCAACCGTGGTATCTGGTTTGTGTACGCTGCCGTCACAGCGATGGGGAGGACACTCCCGGGTAAGTTGATCGAGACGGTTGAGGCGATCCGGGGAAGACTCCGACTTAGTGAGAGTGAGTCGTTTCCCACCTATGTGGAATTCGTCGAACACCTGCACCGTTATTGGGAGGAATCCCCTGGTGGCGAGGGTTTCCGTACGTTCCTCCAGTAGACAGGCGGGCTCTGATAGTTGCCGTACGCATCCAGAGACGACATTTGTTTCGTGCGGAGAAATCTCTGTGTCGAAAGAGCCACTGTCGGCGGTCGGCTCCCGGCCCGGATCGGCGTCCGGAGTGACGATGTGCCCAGGGGCCGAGCCACCGCTGAGGAGTTGGCGGTCCCCGGCTGCCAGTCTCCAGTTTGGATTGCCACGTTCCGCTCACAATGACATGATCTGCGGAAATCGGCAGAATCTGCGGATGGAGATACTCGTCGGTAGTCTGTAGTTGGTGATCGGCGAGTCAAAAGGCAGGGGCTCAGGGATTAACTACAATCTGCGGCCCACCGCCTCCGGCCTTCCTTTCGTGTCCTTCTCGGGTGCTGGTATTTATCGGTGCGTTGGGGTATGATCGTTTCGGACACTGATCGATCCGGCATTTGTTGTCGAGGCACATATGGCGTTCAGGCGTGTTACGATCGATCCGGAGAAGATGGGCGGCGTGCCGTGTATCCGGGCTCTGCGCATGCCCGCGGCAACGGTCGTGGCGATGGTTGCCGAAGGCATGTCGGAAGACGAAATCCTCGCGGCGCATCCCAGCCGGGAGCGCGAGGACATCCGCGAGGCGCTGCGCTATGCTGCAGAGGCCGTCAAGGAACGCGCCCGGCAAGTTACGCCCAAATGAGATTTCTTGTAGACAACCCGGTTTCGCCGGTCGTTGCGGAGGCTCTGCGGACGAACGGCCACGACGCGGTTCACGTGCTGGACTACAAACTGCAAGCGGCGGCGGATGATGTGATCCTTGCGCGTGCTTCTGACGAGGACCGCATTGTCGTAACCAGCGATACCGACTTCGGACTGTTGGACCCGCCTGAAGGCGGAACTCCGAAGGCCAGACAGCGCCGAGGGCAAACCCCACTCAACACGCTACCGAACTTGTTCGTCAAAACTCGTTAGGAGGGCTGGGCCTGGATGAGGAGAATCGCGATGAGCTGTGGCTCAACGTCAAAGCGCCATAGTAATGAAGACCTGGCCCGCCCGCGTCTTTCCTCCCGGCGGGCCTTTCTCCGGGATCTGGCGCTTGGCGCGGGGGTGTTCGCGGTCGCGCCGTGGGCGGGACCGCCGACAGCGTTCGGGGCCGGCGACGGTCCAAGACGGCCCAACATTCTCTTGGTCCTCACGGATGACCAGGGCTGGCCGACGCTGGGCTGTTACGGCAGCACGCGTGTGCCGACGCCACACCTCGATGCCTTGGCCCGCGAAGGGATGAGGTTTACCGATGCCTACGTCATGCCCCAGTGCACACCGACGCGGGCGGCGCTGCTCACGGGTCAGCATACGGCCCGCACCGGCCTGTGGCACGTGATCGGCTGGTACGGCTATCCCTGGGCGCCCCTGCGCGAGCCGGCGTTCGCCGAGACCCTGCCGCGGGAGACGTTCACGGTGGCCAAAGGGCTCAAGGCCGCCGGCTATGCCACCGCCTGCTTGGGCAAGTGGCATCTGAGCACGACCGCCGACGGCAGCTACAGCGGGCTCAAGCCCGAAGCGGCGCATTATTTCGGTTTCGACTATGCCCCGGCGCCGCCCGACCCGCGCTACCACCAGCAGGGCGACAAGGGCGTGGGCTGGCTGACGGACCAGGCGATCGGCTTCATGGAGAAGCATCGCCAAGAGCCGTGGCTCATCTACCTGGCGCATCATACGATCCACGGCCCGGTGGTGGCCCCGCCCGAGACGGTGGCGAAGTACCGGGCCCGGGGAGCTCCCGAGACCGGTTTGCACAATGCCACGTACCTGGCGGCGCTCGAGACGCTCGATGCGTCGGTGGGCCGGCTCATGCGGCGGCTCGACGAGCTGAACCTGCGCGACAACACGCTGGTCGTTTTCCTCAGTGACAACGGCGGCATCTGCAAGCGCTACAACCCCAAGCTCTTCACCGAAGGCAGCGGTGTCATCGAGCGGTTGGAGGTGGACCTGCGGGAGTTCAGCAACGCGCCGCTGCGGGCCGGGAAAGGCTCCCAGTATGAAGGCGGAATTCGGGTCCCGTGTCTCGTGCGCTGGCCCGGCGTGGTGAAGCCCGACTCCGTGAATGACACGCCGGTCCATGTGGTGGATTGGCTGCCCACGCTGCTGGAGGTTGCCGGCGGCCGTGCGCCCGCGGGTCACAAGGTCGATGGCGACAGTCTCGTGCCGCTGCTCCGAGGCGGCGCGCGCGCTCCGCGCGATCTGTATTGGTACTTGCCGTTCTAGGAGCTGCGCTGGGGCGCCACGCCCTGCGCGGTGATCCGCCGGGGCGACTGGAAGCTGATCGAGTACTTCGGCGACTGGTTCGATCCAGAGGGCCGCTAGGTGCCCGGACACCGGCTGGAGCTCTTCAACCTGCGCAGCGACCTCGACGAGACCACCAATCTGGCCGAGAAGGAACCGCAACGGGCGGCCGAGCTTGTTGATCGCCTGCACGCGTGGATGAAGTCCATCCCCGTCGAGGTCCCCGGCCCCAACCGGCACCATGACCCGCAGAGACCTCTTCGGGAGACGCGGGAGAAACAGCCGTGGAATCGATGACCGAATCTGTGGGCGGCAGTGTGAAAGACCGGGACCGTCGCCATTCGCCAACCCATGGGCGGCCGCGCCAAAGCCGAAGGCCTTGGCTTGTAGTGTGCTCGTAAGAGCATGTAAGATAACGCCTGGCGGCGTCACTACCAACGCGTGCTGCCGCCGCCCGGAGAATAGTGGGCTTTTCGCGTCTTCGCCTGGACCTGGAAGGGAGGTGCTTATGAAGACTGGAGGCGTCACGAGTGTTCGCGATCTTCTGGCGCGGGTGATCATGGTGGTTTTGCTGTCGGCCGGTTCGCTGTGGGGCGGTCTGTCCCCGCGCCCGGCCCTGCCCGCGGCACCGCCCAACATCGTGATCATCTACGCCGACGATCTGGGCTATGGCGACGTGCAATGCTACAATCCGCAACGGGGGAAGATCCCCACGCCCCACATCGACCGGCTGGCGACGGAAGGCATGCGGTTCACCGACGGGCATTCCTCCTCCGGTGTGTGCTCGCCGTCGCGCTATACCCTGCTGACGGGCCGCTATCACTGGCGGTCGCGGCTGCAACAGGGCATTGTCCCCGTGTGGGGCGCGCCGCTGATCGCGCCGGACCGGCTCACGGTGGCCGGCCTCGCGCAGCAGCACGGCTACCGCACCGCGTGCATCGGCAAATGGCACCTCGGCCACGACTGGCCGATCACGGACCAGCAGCGGCCGCACTTCACCGGCTTCGGCGGCCAGGCCGGCGGCGGAGGTAAGGTCTCCACGGAGGTCACCGAGGCGCACCGGTCGACGTGGCGCGCGGTCTTTTCCCAATCCATCCCCGGCGGGCCGACGACACGCGGCTTCCATGAATACTTCGGCACCGACGTGCCGAACTGGCCGCCGTATTGCTTCATCGAGAACGACCGCACCGTGGGCATCCCCAGCGAGTTGCTGCCCGCCGAAAAGCTTGTGAGGAACCAGGCCAGCCTGCAAGGGCCGGCGCTGGCGGGCTGGCAACTGGAAGCCATTCTTCCCACGCTCGGTGACCGTGCCGTGGACTTCATTCGCCGCCAAGCCAAGGCGAAGCAGCCGTTCCTGCTCTATCTGCCGCTGACGTCGCCGCACACGCCTTTGGCCGTCAACAAGGAATGGCTCGACCGCAGCGGCCTGAATCTGTATGCCGATCTGGTCATGGAGACCGACGCGGTGGTGGGATGCGTGTTGGAGTCCTTGCGCGACAGTGGCGCCGCTCAGAACACGGTCGTCTTTTTCACCAGCGACAATGGCTGCGCCCCCTACATCGGCGCCCCGGAGCTGGAAGCGAAGGGCCACTTCCCCAGCGGTCCGCTGCGCGGCTACAAGGGGGACGTGTTCGAGGGCGGGCATCGCGTGCCGTTTGCGGTCCGCTGGCCGGGTGTGGTGCAGCCGGGCACGGTGTGCGGCCAACTCGTTCATCAGGCCGACCTGCTCGCCACGGTGGCCGACATCCTGGGCACGAGGCTGCCGGACAACGCAGGGGAAGACAGCTTCAGCCTGCTGCCGCTGTTGAGGGGCAAGGACCAGCCAGTTCGTGAGCATGCCGTGAGCTGTGCGTCGAGCGGCGTTCCCGGCCTGCGCCGCGGGCCGTGGAAGCTCATCCTGGCACGCGACGCCAAGACCAAGACCGATGTCCAGCTCTACAACCTCGGCACTGACCTCGCGGAACAAACGAACCGCGCCCCTCAGAAGCCTGAACTCGTCGCCGAGATGCGCACGTTGATGGAGAGACTCATTACGGAAGGCCGCAGCACGCCGGGCGCCAGACAAGAGAACGACGTAGAGGTCCGCCGTTACCCCCTCGCGGAAGCCACACCCAAGAAAGCCAAAGCGAAACAGGAGAAGAAATGAAAGCCGTCACATCACCATCGTCGAGCGGGAGAAGAGAGAATCCAACGCGAAGAGAGCTTCTTCAGTCGCTCGGGGCCGGAGCCGTCCTGGCGTCGCTCGCTCCGGGTCGCTCGTGGTCCGGGCCTCGCGAGCCGGGCCCCGGGTCACGGGCCACGGGCCACGAGTCACAGGCGACGGGCGACGGCTCGCCCCGGCGGCCCAATATCCTGTTCTTCTTCACGGACGACCAGCGCTGGGATACGATCGCGGCGCTCGGCAATCCCGAGATCCGCACGCCTCACCTGGACCGGCTCGTGACGCAGGGGTTTCACTTCACGAACGCCTATTGCATGGGGTCGATGATCGGCGCGGTCTGCCTGCCGAGCCGCACCATGCTGGCGACCGGCCGCTCGCTCTGGCGGATTCCGGAGAACCCGCGGGCCAAGGTCGCCCCGCCCGGCGTGCCTTTGCTGCCCGTGCTGCTGAACGAGGCCGGCTACGCGACCTTCCATTCCGGCAAGGCCGGCAACGCCTGCACGTTCAGCAACGCCCAGTTCCAGACGAACATCGAGACGCGCAAGCATGACGCCAACGCCTCGACCGAGCACGCGGACAACGCGATCCGGTTCCTCCAGAGCCATGACGGCGCGAAGCCGTTCTTCATCTACCTGGCGCCACCGGTGCCGCACGATCCGCGGATCGCGCCGCCGGAGTTCATGGCGCTGTACGACCCCGCCAAGGTCACGCTGTCGAAGAACTTCCTGCCCGAGCATCCGTTCGACAATGGCGAGTTGAAGGTCCGCGACGAAATGCTCGCGGCCCATCCGCGCACGCCCGAGGAGATGCGCCGGCACCTGGCGGACTATTACGGCACGATCACGCACCTGGACCACGAGATCGGGCGCGTGCTCGACACGGTCCGCCAACGCGGCTGGATGGACAATACGGTCGTCATCTTTTCGAGCGACCAGGGCCTGGCCGTCGGCGGCCGGCACGGCCTGATGGGTAAGCAGAACCTCTACGAGCACGTGAAGCCGCCCCTGATCTTCGCGGGGCCGGGCATCCCGCACGGCCGGTCCGACGCCCTCGTCTACCTGTACGATCTGTTCCCCACGATCTGCGCTCTGGCCGGCGCCCCGGTCCCCTCTGTGGTCGAGGGCAAGAGCCTGCTGCCGATCGTGGCCGGCCGGCCGGCCAAGGTGCGGGACTGGCTTTTCGGTGCCTACCGCGACTGCCAGCGGATGGTGCGTGATGAGCGCTGGAAGCTGATCGAGTACAACGCCGCCGGCACGCGCAACACGCAACTGTTCGACCTGCAAAACGACCCCGACGAGGTCCACAATCTGGCCGGCGCTCCGCAACACGCCGCGACGCTCCAACGGCTCCGCGTGCTGCTGGTGAAGGCCCGGCAGGAGTTCGGCGACCCATGCCCGTCATTCCTGACCGGGTGAAGCCGGCGGAAGGTGCGATGACCTGTAATCCCAAATTCCAGGCACCGGTCTCCGGCCGGAAGCGCCAAATCCCAAACCAATGCTAAACGAATCAACTCCAAAATGCAAAACAGGCAAGAGAAGGAGCGCTGCTGGAAGCAGACGTTGACCGTATAGGCGTGGCGGTTCAGGCAGTAGCGCCCGAATCCGGTGTTGTGCCGGGTGGCCTCGTCCGGCGGGGCCGGGTCGCTGCGCGTGGTGGGCCCGCCGCCCCAGCGCCAGCACTCGAGAAACAGGGGGATCTCCGCGGCCTGCCGTTGGTCGATCCGGCGCCAGGCCCGCCGGTCCGAGTTGGTCAGCTCCCAGGTGTTGGTCACGCCGGGCTGCAGATCGTAACACCAGTTGTTGATGCCGTAGCTGTACCATGAACTTGCCGTCATTGTCGTGGGCGTAGAGGTAGAACATCTTGCCCCACTGGCTGAGGTTGGACTGGCACACGATGGCCCGCGCCTGGTCCCGGGCCTTCTTCAACGACGGCAGCAGAATCGCCATCAGCAGGGCAATGATCGCGATCACCACCAGCAGCTCGATCAGCGTGAAGCCTCTTCGCCGGTTCATGGCAAAATCCCTTCGACCGCGGTGGATGCGGAAGGCGGGCCGTGCAACGCGCAGCCCGTCCATCTGCTATTGTACCGTGCCTGATGGTCCCACTCAAGCCGGCTATCAAGGACGCGGGCATGCGGCCCGCGCGTGTCGAAGGCGCGAGCGCCTTCGATTCGAGGACCGGAGGCCCTCGACACGCGCGGACAAGATATCCGCGACACGTTTTCGCACACGTTCTTGCAGCGTGTGCTCACGGTCTGATCAGACGCAGGTCGTCCAGATAGATGCGCCCGGCTCCGCCCGGGGCCGGGGTCTTGCGGTCGCCCAGTCCTTTGCCCCGCTTTGTAAGTGTATGTCACACAACGACTAATGGTTGTCACGACAGGACTTATGATGCGGGCCGAAGCGGAGCCGAAGGCGAAACGAATCCCCTTGTGGCGCGCCTGTTGCGCGCTCCGCAGCTTGGGTTGGTCCGTTTTACCTCAGGTATGACGTGTGCGTGTGTCCA
>Ga0194112_10009702_pt1 | contig 12210 bp, 10 predicted proteins | sample TA2MahC400mmetaG_FD_146191 | JGI IMG/M metagenome (GOLD analysis project Ga0194112, IMG submission 146191) | Freshwater microbial communities from Lake Tanganyika, Tanzania - TA2015016 Mahale Deep Cast 400m | ecosystem: Environmental > Aquatic > Freshwater > Lake | place: Tanzania: Lake...
AAAGAATTGAAAGCGCGGAAGAGTTAAAAGAGCACTTCAATCTGTAGCCAGAGACCCACGGCCAGATTAGATATGGGCGCAAAACGCTGCTGTAGCAGAATTTTGCGCCCCAATCTCCAAAATCGAGTAGTCAACTCAACAAGGATTTATATTTCCGAATTTCTCCTCCCTCGCCTCCTTCCTCGCCGCTACGTCGCAGAATTTTTTGACAGGAGTTGGCGGTGGAGTTGAGGATTTTACCTAGCTATCGAATCGACCGGCTCACATCAATCAGTTACTACGTTTTGTGGTTTACCCTTGGCAACGGCCTTAACATTGTCTACCCAAATTCTCATAAGATTTTCTAGCGCATCCCTTGTGAACCATGCCATAGCGGGGAGTGACCATACGTTGCCTTCATAAGCAGATGGTTCTCTTGCGCCCTCACCCTCAAAAGCATAGCCGGCAATTTCGCCCTTTTTGACCTTTTCCAAGACATACTTTTCGTCCCAAATTGCTTTTACCCGATTGATACCGACGAGATAAGCAGTTTCTTTCATCAAGTTTAGTCTTTCTTTGGTAATAATTTTTTTGGTATCCTCATTCTCGACAAGAGCGGGCATTATCAAGTCGGCAGTTTTGAAAAGCCCGTCCAGTTCAACCTTTTTAAATCTTTTATCGACTGATTTCCTTGACCAATAAATAACTTGCATACCGATTCCTTGGCACAATTCAGCCATTCTCTTGCCTATTCTCCCTAGCCCAATTATTCCTGCTGTCTTGCCTCTTAGAAGCATGGGCTGCTGGTCGAAGTTGTATTCCCAATTGTTTTTAGTAATTATAGAGGTTCTCCGCGCAACCTCTATTGCCATACACAAAGCATATTCAGCCACCGAATCGCTCGAAAAACCGGGAACATTGCAACCAACCACACCCATTTCTTTTAATAACCTTGGCTTTATCCAGTCAAAAGAGGTTGATGAAGTACAAACTGCCCTAACATTAGGGATTTCTTTAATGGTTTCGGCGTCTAAGTCCCAATCAAATACACCTGGATCAAGGGCGAGAATTTTTTCGTCCCTATCTTTCTTAAGTTGGCTAAGTTTTGAAAGCCGGCCCTTATGTTTTACGACAACAACCTCACCAGTGTGCTTTAGTTCTTCTAGCAAATTCCTTGAAGGGGCATCCTCATCACTCGAGACAATAAAATACAATTTCACAGTTAAGACAATGATACCAAAAGCAAATAGAGTAATCAATAACAGAACGGCTTGCTTTTTGGGAAGGGGCTTGGTAAGATTATCCAAGAATGAAAAAGTTAATGGCGAAAACCGAGGAATTAGTAAAGATCATTATTAAAAACTAGGCCTTTTAATCTCGCCTTTGGCGGATTGATTGGCCAATGCCCCTTTAAGACAAGGGGCTTTTTAGTTAAAATAGGTTTAGTTATGTTCAAACAGGTCACGGCCAAAATTGATTTTCCGGAGATGGAGCGGCGGATATTGGATTGGTGGGAGAAAGAGGGAATCGTTAAAAAATATCTAGAGAGGAATAACCCTCCTTCGCCCTCCGAGTCGGAGGGCTACGGAAGGGCAAGGCGATTTTCCTTTTTAGACGGCCCAATTACTGCCAATAATCCCATGGGCGTCCATCACGCTTGGGGGAGAACTTATAAAGACCTTTGGCAAAGATACAAAAACATGCAAGGATTCCGCCAGCGATTCCAAAATGGCTTTGACTGCCAGGGGCTGTGGGTGGAGGTGGAAGTGGAAAAAGCCCTTGGGTTTAACAGTAAAAAGGACATTGATAAATTTGGCATAGGACAATTTACCAGCGCCTGTAAAGAGAGAGTGAATGAGTTTGCCAGAAAGCAGACCGAGCAGTCGCAGCGGTTGGGCTATTTCATGGATTGGGATCATTCCTATTACACCATGTCCGAAACGAATAATCTCTACATTTGGCGTTTCTTAAAAATTTGCCACGAGAGGGGCTTAATTTATAAGGATAAATCGTCAACCACCTGGTGCCCGCGTTGCGAGACCGGTCTTTCGCGACATGAACAGGCGGACAGTTACCAAGACATTAAGGATGTCGCTGTCTATATCAAGTTTAGGGTTAAAGATAAACCTAACGAATATTTCCTGGTTTGGACGACCACTCCCTGGACCATTTCTGCCAATGTTTTACTGGCGATCAATACCAGCTATGAATACGTAAAGGCAAAAGCGGATGGAGAATTTTACTATTTGGCCAAAGAATCGGCTAAGAGGCTGGGTCTTGATGATTACGAGGTTGTCAGCGCCAGGGAATTGTTAAATCGGGAATACGAATCAGTCTACGATATTCCTGCGCAGCAAGGTATTAGGCATTTTGTTGTTGAGTGGGACTTGGTCAATCCGGCGGAGGGGACAGGGATTGTTCATGTTGCCCCTGGCTGCGGCGAGGAAGATTTTGAGTTGGGCAGAAAGCTAAAGGTGCCAGCGCTTTCGCCGCTTAACGAGGCTGGCGTATTTATCGAAGGCTATGGCGATTTGAGCGGGGAATTTGCCCACGATGTGGGTGATAGGGTAATTGATTATTTAAAAAAGATAGACAGTCTTTTCAAAACGGAGTCTTGCGTCCATAGCTATCCGCATTGCTGGCGCTGTAAGGCCAAATGTCTTTTCCGGCTAGAAGAGAACTGGTTTATCAATTGTCAAAAAATAAAAGAAGGACTAAAAAGAACGGCGAGCAAAGCTAAGTGGATTCCCGAGTTTGTTGGTAAGAGGATGCAAAACTGGCTGGACAACATGGGCGATTGGATGATTAGCCGTAAGCGATTTTATGGCCTTGCCTTGCCGTTTTATGAGTGTCCCAAATGTGGCCAGTTAGCGGTAATAGGAGGAGAAGAAGAGCTAAGGAGGCTGGCCGTGAACCCCAAATTGGTAGAAGAACTACCGAGTTTTCACCGACCATGGATAGACGAGATAAAGATTAAATGTCCAAAATGCGGCGAGGCTGTCTCTAGAATAAAAGAAGTCGGTGATTGCTGGCTAGACGCGGGAGTAGTGCCTTTCTCTACGCTTAAATATTTTGAAGACAAGGATTATTGGGAGAGGTGGTTTCCCGCTGATTTCATCTGTGAGATGGTGGAACAAGTGCGGCTTTGGTATTACTCAATGTTGGTTTATGGCTATATTTTCGAGAGCAAAATTCCCTACCGAATCGTTTTGAATTATGTCGAAGTTAGGGACGAGAAGGGCGAAAGGATGAGCAAAACGAAAGGAAACGGCATTCCCTTTGATGAAGCAGTAGAGAAAATGGGGGCAGATGTCATGCGGTGGATATACCTGCGGCAAAATCCAGAAATAAACCTTCAGCTTGGCTATCGCTCGGCCGACGAGACCAGGCGGCGGTTTCACCTGATGCTCTGGAATGTCTATAACTTTTTTGTGACGTACGCGAGTGTTGATAAAGCTCAAATCTCAAATCGCAAAACTCAAAGCGACAATATTTTGGATAAATGGATTCTTTCGCGGCTGAATCAGACGATAAAAGTCGTTACGGAAAAGCTTGACCAATACGACGCGATGACTGCCTCGGGGACAATCGAGGAGTTTGTCGGTGATCTTTCAACCTGGTACGTGCGACGATCGCGCGATCGGGTTGGACCGACGGCAGGAACATGGAACAAAGACAAGGCCGCTTTTTATAACACGATGTATTCTGTTTTAATTACTCTTTGTAAGTTATTAGCGCCGTTTACGCCGTTTTTGGCGGAAGAAATTTATCAGAATTTCACGAATTTAAACGAATCAAAAACGAATAAAAACGAATCCGCGTCTGTTCATCTGGAAAGTTGGCCGGAAGCGAACGAGGAACTTGTTAACACTAAAGTTGAGAGCGAAATGGAGATGGTGCGGAAAATTTGCGAGCTGGGGCATGCCGAGAGGAAAAGCAGGGAGATAAAAGTCCGCCAGCCGTTAGGCATGTTACATGTTACATGTTCGCTGCTCAATGATTTTGATAAACAGCTTGTTCAATTGATTAAAGAGGAGCTGAATGTTAAAGAAGTAGAGTTTCTTACTCGCAAAGGGGAGTTGAGAGTTGAGTTAGAGACTAAGATTACTCCAGAACTGGCGGCCGAGGGAGAAACAAGGGAGATTGTTAGGCAGATTCAGGAGGCGAGAAAAGAGGCAGGTTGCCGGCTGGATCAATGGATTGTAGTAGAGCTTTCAGGTTGGCCACAAGAATTCACTGATTATATCAAAAAAGAAACCTTAGCCAGAGAACTGGTCAAAGCGAAAGAATTGAGAGTACTACCGCAATGAAGGGTGATTCGCAAGGGCTTGCCCTGTACCGACTGGTACAGGGATTTGACTGGGTACTTTTACTTTTGGTCATAGGCATTTTCTCCTTTGGCTCCCTTTTGACCCTAAGCCTTTCCCCCGAACTTTTTCAAAGTCAGATTGCGTTTTCTCTAGTTGGCCTTGTCGCTTTCTTTCTCTTCAGTTTTTTTGACTACCGCATTTTTCGCGGTTTTTTCATTTTTCTCTTTCTGTTGGCTACGGGTTTTCTCTTTTTGCCCCTTCTCTGGGGCGAAGCCACGCGCGGCGCTGTCCGCTGGGTGCAAATTGGCGGTTTTTCAGTTCAACCGTCGGAAGTTGTTAAGCCGCTATTAATTTTATTTCTCGCCGGTTTTTTGGCCAGGGGCCCCGCTGGTTTTAAGCCAAAGATCTTTAGTCTTTTTCTTTTGGCCCTGCCTATTTTTTTGATTTTTAGGCAGCCGGATTTGGGCACAACACTCGTTATTTTAGCGGTTTGGCTGGGGATGATTCTTGCCCAGGGACTCGAATTAAAATTCCTACTTAGTCTGCTTATCTTAAGCGCGGTCGGCCTACCTTTTTCCTGGTTATTTCTTAAAGACTACCAAAAGCTAAGGATTTTAACCTTCCTTAATCCCGAGAGCGATCCTCTAGGAGCTGGCTATAACCTGATTCAGGCGATGATTGCCGTGGGCGCGGGAGGGATCTTCGGTCGGGGTTTGGGCCGGGGCACCCAGAGCCAACTTGCTTTCCTGCCTGAAGCGAGAACCGACTTTATCTTTGCTTCACTGGCAGAAGAGCTGGGTTTATTTGGCTCCCTTATCCTTCTTTTGCTTTTCCTTTTTCTCTCCTTGAGAATTTTGAAAGCAGCCCGGGAAGCGCCTGACGATTTCGGCTATTATCTTTGCGCGGGCGTTTTTTCCTTACTTACCTTTCAGGTTTTTGTCAATGTTGGCGTAAACATCGGCATTTTGCCGATTACGGGAATTACCTTACCTTTGGTTTCTCAAGGAGGGTCATCAGTCCTGGCCGTGATGACCTGCCTGGGTCTGGTGGAAAGCGTGGCCAGGGCCAGAAAGAAAAAAGAAGAGATTCTGGAGATTAAATAGTCACGAAAGTGTCAGCTACTACTTGACAAATACACCATATTTTTGTAAAATATCAGCGTGTTCTATTCCAGGAAGATATTACCCGCCCTTGAGCAAGAATTAGAAACCCGGGAAATTGTGGTTTTAACGGGGATGAGACAGGTGGGTAAGACTACCATCTTGAACCGCCTCTTTGCCGAAATTGCTTCTTCCAATAAAGTTCTTTTGGATTTGGGGAATCCTCTTCACCGCAAAGTTTTCGAAGAAGAAAATTTTGATAATATCTGGAACAACCTCAAACAATTTGGGGTTACGAATGGCTCTCGGGCGTATCTCTTTCTTGATGAAATTCAAAACCTGCCCCAGATTAGCCAGGTGGTCAAATATCTTTACGACCACTGGTCGGTAAAATTTTTCCTGACCGTCTCGGCCAGTTTCTACCTTAAAAATCTTTTCCCCGAATCTTTGGCGGGCAGAAAGTTGGTCTTTGAGCTTTTTCCTCTGACTTTCGCGGAGTTTTTGACTTTTGGGAATGTAAAAAGAGAAAGCACGGCCTCTTTCTCCCAAAAGGCGGCCGCCAAGAACAAAATTGGCTATGAAAAAATCATTAAATACTATCAGGAATTTATGGAATTCGGCGGCTTCCCTTTAGTTGTTCTGGAAGAAAACTTTTCGCGCAAGCGCCAGCTTCTGGAAGAGATTTTTAAGTCTTATTTTGAGCAGGATGTGAAGAGCCTGGCTGATTTTAAAGAGATTGCTAAGTTAAGAGATCTTATCCTTCTTTTGCCTACCCGAATTGGGGCCAAAGTCGAGGTGGGCAAATTGGCTTCGGAGTTGGCGGTGAGCCGGGAAACGGTCTATAACTATTTGGGTTTTTTGGAACAAACCTATTTTATTTCTCTTCTCCCTCAATTTAGCCAGAGTGCTGATCGCCAGGCCGCCGGGGGGAAGAAGTTGTTTTTTGGCGATACTGGTTTGGCCAACCTGCTGGGTAAAATCTCGCTTGGCCAGGCGTTTGAGAATAGCGTTTTCCAAAATCTGCGGCCGGATTTTAAGCTCCAGTATTTTCACCGGGGAGCCGGAGGAGAGATTGATTTTGTGGTTGAAGGGAAAATTGGCCTGGAGGCCAAAACTACTGCCTCTGCCAGAGAGGTCGCCAATCTGGTAAAAAGAGCAAAAGGCCCGGGTTTAACCGAAAACTATCTGGTTACTCTTAATTACAGCGAGGAGAAGAAAGCTGTTTTGGCAACGGATCTCTAAAAAATGGGGCGGCGCTTGAGATTAAATAATATCGTGGTATAATTTTCTCCATGAAGTATACGGTTGTAAAAATTGGGGGTAAGCAGTACCGGGTGACCGAAAAGGAAGAAATTGTAGTGGCCAAGCTGCCCCAGAAAGAGAAAGAGGCGGTTGAATTTGCCGAGGTTTTATTAGTCCGCGATGGCGAGAAACTGGCTGTTGGCCAGCCGCTCGTCAAGGGCGCCAAAGTTAAAGGCGTGATTCTCTCCCAGTTTAAAGGGGAAAAGATTCGGGTAGCCAAATACAAGGCTAAGTCAAGATACCGGCGGGTGATCGGCTTTCGTCCCCTGCAAACGAAAGTTTTGATCGAGAAAATCCTCGGTTGACTTTTTAGCCCATAATACAATATAATTCTGCATTGGAGAACTTATGTCTAAAACTAAAGCAGCGGGCAAAACCAGCCAGAAACCAAGGCGGCCAGGAAAGCGACTCGGTGTGAAAGCTTACGGCGGCAAGGTTGTTTCCCCGGGCCAAATTATCATCAGGCAGCGCGGCAGTCTCTTTTATGCCGGGGAAAATGTTAAAACGGGTCGGGATTTCACTCTTTTTGCCTTAAAAAAAGGCACCGTGGAATTTTTCCGAAAATTAGGCAAGAAAATGGTCAGGGTGGTAAGCTAGTATGGCCGACGATCAGATTATCAAGATTCCGGTAGACGAGCTTCAGGCTAATCCCCTCCAGCCCCGCGGGGTGATTACCCCCGAGAGCATTGTTGATTTGGTGGATTCCATCCGGGTGCACGGCGTCCTCGAACCCTTAATTGTCGCCAAGACCCCGGCCGGTTTCCAGATTATTGCCGGCGAGAGGCGCTGGCGGGCGGCCAAAGTCGTTGGCCTAAAGGAGCTTTCCTGCGTCGTGCGGGAGACGACCCCAAGGGGGATGCTTGAAATGGCCATCGTGGAAAATGTCCAGCGGGCCGATTTGCCGGCGCTTGAACGGGCCAAGGCCTTTCAAAGATTGGTTGACGAATTTGGCCTGTCTTCGGCCGAGATTGCCCGGCGGGTGGGCAAAAGTATTCCCTATGTTTCCAACAGCCTGCGTCTCCTGGCGCTTCCGGATGCAGTCAAGGACGGCCTCGTTTCCAGCCTTATCACCGAGGGCCACGCCCGCGCGCTTTTGGGCATTGGTGAGCCGCGGTTGATTATTGACGCCTACAAGGTCCTTTTGCGAGAGCAGGGGACAGTGCGGCGGGCCGAGGATTTAGCCAGGCGCATGGGCACCGTCGGCAAGAAGCTGGCCGAGGACACCGGCCGCGATCAGGTAGTTTTGCATGAAGAAATTGACCGGATGAGAGAAGAGATCGCCAAAGCGCTGGGGGGAGGTAAAAAAGTCCAGGTGAAACTAGTCCGCTCCCGGGTGAAGAGTTTCATCACTATTTTTATCAGGGGCGATATTCGCCAGACAGAAGCGATTTTGCAGAAAGCCTATCGTGCTCTCACCGGCAAGCCTCACTTATAACTCATAGTGGACCGCAGGAATTTTACCGAGGCGGTTAAAAGGCCAGTAGCGTATAAAGGCCCGACCGACAATCGCTTCTTTTTTAATGGGGCCAAACTCGCGGCCGTCACGGGAATGAGGCCGGTTGTCGCCTAAAACCAAAAAGTCGTCTTGGGGGACAACGACATCCACTCCCTCGCGCAAAATACCGCCGGCCTGGGTTCTAATATCATCTCCAACATAGGGCTCTATTAAGAGTTGCTCGTTGATGTAGATTCTTCCGTTTTCAATTTTGATTTTTTCGCCTGGCAGGCCAACGACTCTTTTAATATACTCGCATTCGATTTCCGCGCAGGCCTCGGAAGGCGGCGCCTTGAAAACGACGACTTCGCCTCTGACTGGCGACCGCAGCCGATAAGTCAGCTTGTCGGTTAAGAGAAACTCGCCGTTATGGAAATTAGGCAGCATAGAGCCGCCTTTGACCTGGTGAGGAGCGAACAAAAATAGATAGCTGATGACAAAAATCGAAAGGGCGAGGACAACGGTCTGAAAAATGTCCAAAAAAACCGCCCCCAGTTTTTTCAAAACTTCGGCCATGGGGAAAATTATAGTTTCTCTTTTCCTTGAGATGCAAGGGGGAGTTTGGTAAAATAAAGGCACCGAATGAGGGCACTTAGCTCAGCTGGCTAGAGCGCTGCATTCACATTGCAGAGGTCGGAGGTCCAAATCCCCCAGTGCCCACCCGCGAAAGGTCCCTGGCCTGCCCCGAAGTTGCGTCCGGAAGCATACTTTGGGGTTCGAATCCAGGCACGAGCACATTTTTATTTAAAGCCCAACGGGGTTTTCGAGGGGAGAGGCGGGGTTGAAAATAAGCTTGAGTTGTCTTTCTCCCTTTCCTTTCAGCGAGTATTCCTTCCAGAAGATTTTATCCTTGATAAATTGGCCGACAATAACGAGTGAGTCTTCTTTCTGCGGCTTGATCTTTAAGCGATATTCGCCTTTTCTGGGATTGAATATGGTAATCATCCCGCGATTATCCTCACTTTCCCGATTATCCGGACCGGTAATTTTCGTTTGGGCCGGATAGGTAATGACTAGAAGAGCCGATTGCGGCTCTATGAATTGTGAGGAAAAGGGATAACTGCCAAGACCCAGGAATCCAAAGATTTCGTTAATACCCTCGGAAGAGGCGATTAAACCGCCGTGAGTTTGGTTAAGGATAATATTTTGGGCATCCGCAAGCTCGCTGCTTTTCCTAAGCACCGTGCCGTCGCCGGCGGTAGTTTTCTCCTGACCGGCTGGTTTGCCATCCACCCAGTTGCCTAAAAGAGTGTCAAGGCGCGTGCGCGGCTTAAATCTGATATTTTCCAGCGTGTCAAAGCCGTTGCCGGAAAGTGTGCCCACGGTTACGCCAAAGGAGGGTGGAAAATTAGTTGTTAGCCAGCGGTTTTTCTCAATCATTTTTTCGATTGGTTTTAAAATTCCTGTTTTCCAGTCTTTCAGGTAAGGATCAATTGGCAGGAGGTCGCCGAGCGAGGGAGCGATCCGTTGAATAACCTGTCTTGGAGTTTCTCCAGGCTTGCGGCAATGGTAAATTAAAAGGTTAATCGCCAGCCATTGGGCAAGATCGCTGCGCGGAACCTCGCCGCCCTCCCAGGGGTAATAAACCGCCGGAGCGCCGCGGTGAGGTGAGCCCGCGGTTAAAAGTTTGTCGAGCCGGTTATTTCCCCCTTCCTTTTCTAGATATGCCCGGCTAACTAAGCCGCCTAAGGAATGGCCAACCAAGTTGGCCGATTGACCGGCCACCAGGTTTTTGTCTAAGAAAGTAGCCAAAACCGGGGCGGCGTCTTTCATTTCTCGGCGCCAGTCGTAGGCAAAAAGCTGGTGGTTGACGCCGGCGTTCTTGAGAGCGTCAAGAAGGGGTCGATAGGCGGATTCCGCGTACGGGGCAAGCGACCAGCTGCCGCTGGTGTTATCTAAATTGCAGCTCAGAAGCGCTTCCGGATTCCAGCTTGCGCCTAGGCCCGGAATAACCACAACTAGTGGTTTAGGCGTAGGAGTCGGAGTAAGAGTGGGAGTAAGAGTTGGGGTCGGAGTCAAAGTCGGAGTGGGTGTTGGGGTTTCGGTGGGGGTCGGAGTTTCGGTGGGAGAAGGAGTGGCGACTTGAGAGTAATAAACGGTTTTTAGATAGCTGGGTGCGCCGCTGCCGCCGAAGCCGCCGGTTAAATAAAGATGCGTTTCCGTTGCGGCGAGGGAGCCGCAACAGATAGGTACTGGCAAGCCGTTGGCGCTTTTTGTCCAAGAAAGAAGGGTGCCTGTGCCGTTAAGCTCGCCGACGTAAACGTCAGGGACAAGTTGTTGGGAGGCGTTTTGTCCGCCAACGACGAAAATATTATTACCAACTTTGGCATATTGGGCGTTGGAAATGGCAGCTAGTAAAGGAGCGGACTCTGTCCATGACGATAAGGTGCCGTCGGAAGGATCAACATTTGCTACGTAAACTTTTTCTGTATGGCCGAGATCTCCAGTCCTACCGCCAATAATATAAATCTTATTATTTGCGGCGATCATTCCGAATCCGTGAATAGCCAGCGGAAGAGGGGTAGTGCTATTCCAACTGCCGATAGTTCCATCGGGATTTATACTTGCGAAATAGACATTCGACTTCGTGTTGCCGATAGAATCTGTGAATCCGCCGGCATAATAAATTCTTCCATTACTAACTACTGCATTTCCGAGAGAAAGGCGTTGGGGAAGGGGGGTGGCGGCGGTCCAATTAGTTGTTGTGCCACTCGAGATTAAGCTATACATTACATCATTTATTGAGGTGGTGGGTGGATATGTTGTTCCTCCCAAAACATACGCATTATTACCATACATTACGAGCGAGTGATAAAATATGGACCTTGGTAGCGGGTACAGAGATGCTGTCCATGAGAGTATAGAATTATCACCAGCTATTGCTCCGATCCCGATATTTGAAAAGGCGAAATCTGTCGCTCCACCTAGAACATTTACCTTGCCGCCGTTAGTGTAAGATACATGACTTGCCGCGTAATAAGGAAGAGCCGACGTTGTTAACCAAGAACTATTTGTAAGAGAAAAAGCTTTTGAGGGGGAGAGTCTCCACAGCGCCGCTAAAAGGAGTAAAATTAGAAAAAGTGATCTTAGGGCAGTTTTGGCCACTTCACCTTAGAGTAGCCAAATTAAAGATCTCTTGTCAAGTACAAGAAGGGGACTGGAAATGACGATTTATAATCCATACAAGATAGAAAGAGTTAGACAGGAATTAGCGCAAGAAAACGATATTTCGGCCTTGAGGCAAACTTATAAAGACGAGGTTGCCTCAGTTAGACCGAAACCGGCGTCTTTTTGGGACGAGAAGGTTAAGGGAAGTTTGTTCGCCCCTCAAGGGCCGATGGATAGGGAAAGGCTCTCTGTCGCAATAAATATGATTCCGAAAGTTGCTAGCGTAAAGGTCCTGGATGTAGGAGCGGGCTATGGTTTTTTAGAGACTGAATTATCAACGATTAAACACATTGAAATTTATGGGATAGACATCTCTTGGGTAGCAATCAATAGACTAAGGAAGAAATTTAAGGGTTACTTTACGACTGGTTCTGCCATCTCACTGCCGTACACAAAGGCAAGCTTTGATGTTGTTTTTCTATTGGAAGTTGTAGAACATCTTAGCCCTCGGGATTCATTAAAAGCCATTAAGGAGGCCCATAGGGTTCTGGGTGATAGTGGCGTCTTAATAGTATCTATTCCACTTAATGAAGATATAGGTAGCTTTCGGGAATTGAAGAATAACCCTAGTGGCCACCTTAGGATTTATTCGGAAGCGTTAATTTTAAAAGAGTTAGAAATGTGTGGATTCAAGCCGCTAAGAGCCGTACGGTTGTATGCATTCAGAAATCTTTACAAACTAAAAAGATTTTTAATACGCTTTTTACCTGGATATAGGAGGCCTAATGATTTAGTAATTTTAGCAAGAAAGATTTAGCCATGAATGTTCTTTTCCTTTCCCGTTTTTTTTGGCCTCATGTGGGAGGAGTGGAGAAGCATGGTTTGGAAGTGGCGAAACGGTTGGCGAGGAGGGGAC
>Ga0194112_10009709_pt1 | contig 12206 bp, 10 predicted proteins | sample TA2MahC400mmetaG_FD_146191 | JGI IMG/M metagenome (GOLD analysis project Ga0194112, IMG submission 146191) | Freshwater microbial communities from Lake Tanganyika, Tanzania - TA2015016 Mahale Deep Cast 400m | ecosystem: Environmental > Aquatic > Freshwater > Lake | place: Tanzania: Lake...
CGCCGCGGCATTGCTGCGGCGAGCGATGCCCGGCAGCGCCTAACTCACTCCGGCTTTCTGCCCAGTAGTTCGGCGCGCAGGCCCATGATTCCCAAGACCGGCGCCCACAGCCCGATCAGGATCCCGGAGGCCTGCATTGCCGGCTCCGCGTAGCCAATGCGCGGGCCCACCACGAAGGCAAAGAACGACAGGGCCATGCAAAACACCATCACGATGTACCAGCGCTTGGGGTTCTCCTTGGGAGTTGTCAAGATGTCCTCCATCCTCGCAAAGTGGTTGCTAGCTGCGTATATTATAAACGTGCCCGCCCCAAGGGCAAACCGGAATCCGCTCCAAAATGTGGAGCAGGTGCGCGCGCTGCTGGAGCGCTTCGTCGCCGCCTGCCGCGAGCCCGCCGCCTTGGAGCCCGGCGAGGATCACTTCCCGCTGCGGACCGGCGGGTTCACCCTCGAGGTCCGCGGCGGCCGCCTGCTGCTGGAGGTCTGGGACGAGACCCGCAACCTCGCCCGCCGCATCCTGCGCCTCAAGGACTCCCGTCCCGGGCGGCTGGAACTGGTGGTGGAGCGCTTCGGCGGGCGCGAAGGCCGCTTCCTGCTGCTGGATCTGGCGCACGGGCGATCCGCCGAGGCGCGCCGCCGCGGGGGCCGCCTGGTCTTCCGCGAGCAGTTCCGCCGCTTCCTGTCGCGCCAGTTCCCGGAGTGGAAGATCGCCGAACTCAGCGCCGAGGCCCACCTTCAGGAGAGCCTCTCGCCGGTCTACCCGCGCGCGCTGCTGAGGCGGGGCGCCTCGGGCCTGGCGGCGCTGGGCTGCCCGGCCGGCGCCGCTCCGGGCGCGCTTACCTTCGCTCTGGTCTGGCTGGACTACTTGCGCCGCCGCCACCCCGGCCTGGTCGTCGAGAGTCTCCTGTTGTACTTGCCCCACGGCGCTGAGCGCACCACCTGCCTGCGGCTCCCCTTCCTCGATCCCGGCGCCTTCCAGCCCGCCGTGTTCGTCTACTCCGAGCAGGGTTACGAAGACCGCCTGGATCCCGCCGACTGGGGCAATCTGGAAACCCGCCTTGATCCTTGCCGTGCCGCCGGCCCCGGCCGCCTGGCCCACCTTGAGGCCTGGCTGGAACGCCTGGCCGGCCTGCCCGGAGTAGAATCCATCCCCCGCAACGACGGCAGCCTCAGCCTGAGGGTGCGCGGCCTCGAGTTCGCCCGCCTCACCGCCACCGAGCTGCGCTTCGGCCTCGAGCGCCAGACCGTGGCCACCGAGGCCCATCTTCCCGAAATCCAGCGCCTGGCCACGGAGCTGGCCCGTTTGCGCCGGCCCGACGCCGTGGACCGCGACAACCCTATCTGCCGGCTCCAGCCCGAGGCCTGGCTCGAGAGCCAAGTCCGCTCGCACCTGGAGCGATTGGACCCTGCCCTGCTGCCCGCCCCGGTCTACGGCCAGGTGCCCGCCATGGCGGGCGGCGAGCGCGGCATCATCGACCTGCTGGCGGCGGGCCGCGACGGGCGCCTGGCGGTGATCGAGCTGAAGGCCTCCGAGGACATCCATTTCCCGCTCCAGGCGCTGGACTACTGGATGCGCGTGCAGTGGCATTTAGACCGCGGCGAGTTCACCGCACGAGGCTACTTCCCCGGCCTGCCGCTGCGAACGGAGGCGCCACGCCTGTTGCTGGTCGCCCCGGCGCTCGATTTCCATCCCAAGACCGAAGCCATCCTCCGGTTCCTTTCCCCGCACATCCAGGTCGAGCGCATCGGCCTGGGCGCGGGCTGGCGCGCCGAGCCGCAGGTGATGTTCCGCCTGCGCCGCGCCGAACGCCCGGCTCCGGTCTAGTAAGATAGCTAAGATGAGGAGCTTAGCCGTGGCCGTCATGCTGATCTCCGCGCCCGCGCAACACCTGGTCGAAGGCAACCCCGCCGCCGCGGTCCGGGTGATCATCTACGAGGACTTGCAGTGCTCCGACTGCGCCGCCTTCCGCCACATGCTGGACGAGAAGATCCTGCCCCGCTTCGGCGCCAAGGTGGCCTTCGAGCACCGCGATTTCCCGCTGGCCAAGCACGCCTGGGCACGCAAAGCGGCCATCGCCGCGCGCTTCTTCCAGGCCACCAGCGCCGAGCTGGCCGTGGCCTTCCGCAAGCATGCGCTGGCCGAACGCCGGCAGATTACCGCGTCCAACTTCGACGAGCGGCTGGCTGCCTTCGCCAAACAGAATGGCGTGGACCCGGGCAAGGCCCTCGCCGCCCTGGACGACCCGGTCTACGCCGCCCTGGTCGAGAAAGACCTTCAGGACGGGGTGGCCCGCGGCGTGGCCAAGACCCCCACCGCTTTCATTGAGGGGGCCCCCTTCGTCGAGACCTTCACCTTCGAAGAGATCTCCAAGGCCATCGAGGCTGCCCTTGCGGCGGCCAAGTGAGAACTCCCATGGACAAGCCCGTCGCCATCATCACCGGGGCCAGCCGCGGCATAGGGCGCGGCATCGCCCTCGAGCTAGCGTCGACCCATCGGGTGGTCGCTACCTACCGCGGCCGGCGCGACGCCGCCGAGAGTCTGGCCGCAGCTACCGGGGCCGAGATCTTCCAGTGCGACGTCGGCTCGGCGGCTGACCGCGCCGCTCTGGTTGACTTCTCCCGCCAGCGCTTCGGCCGGCTCGACCTGCTGGTGAACAACGCCGGCATGGCCCCGCGCGAGCGCCGCGATATTCTGGAAGCCACCGAGGAGAGTTTCGACGAGGTGCTCTCGACTAATCTGAAAGGGCCGTATTTCCTGACGCAACTGGCGGCCCGGTGGATGGCCGGGCAGGGCGGCGGGCGGATCGTCTTTGTCACCTCGATATCCTCCTACACCGCCTCGGTGAACCGGGGCGAATACTGCATTTCGAAGGCCGGCCTGAGCATGGCCGTGGCGCTATGGTCGGCGCGGCTGGCCGGGGCGGGCGTGAAGGTGTTCGAGGTGCGCCCAGGCGTCATCCGCACGGACATGATCGCCGCCGTCGAGAAGCTGTACGAAGAGCGCATCGCCGGCGGCCTGCTGCCGCAGCGCCGCATGGGCGAGCCGCGCGACGTGGCGCTGGCCGTGCGCGCCATCGCCGAGGGATGGCTGGACTACTCCACCGGCCAGGTCCTCAACGTGGACGGCGGCTTCCACCTGCGCACGCTGTAAGAGCGTGCTATAAGTAAGAGGTTCTCTCGCGCCAAGGAGCCACGATGAAGAAGACTTACTACGGGTGGTGGGTAACGGCCGCTGCTTTCGTCACCTTCGGCCTGTCGGTGGGCTGGCCCTACTACAACATCTCCTTCTTCTACGACTACTTCGCCAAGCCCGTGGAGCAGGGCGGCTTCGGCTGGAGCCGGGCCGACATCACCTTCGGCTTCCCGCTGGCGGCTGTGCTGACCATCTGGGCGGGCCCCTTGCTGGTGCCCCGCTTCAGCCCGCGCAAGCTGATTGTGGTGGGAACAGGCCTGACCTGCCTGGCCTTCCTGGCCTTCGGGAACATGGGCGGCAACATTTGGATCTACTGGGGCATCTGGGTGCTCTACACCGTCGGCTACATCCTGTCCGGCCCCATTCCCCACCAGATCATCATTTCGCAATGGTTCCGCCGGATGCGCGGCCGGGCCATGGGAGTGCTCTACGTTGGGGTGGGCCTGATCGGGTTCCTCGGTTCCTTTCTGGTCAAGCCGCTGACGGAAACCTTCGACTACCACAACGCCCTGATGATCATGGGCGTCACCGTGCTGCTGGCCTGGCCTCTGGCCCTGCTGGTGCACCGCGACCGTCCCGCGGAAAAGAACCTCTTCCCCGACGGCGCCGCGACGCCGCCCCCCGAGATCTCCATCCAGTCCTACTCGTTCCGCTTCCTGCTGAATCGCTGGGCCTTCTGGCTGCTGCTGGCCGGCAGCGCCTGCTCGATCGGCTCCATTGGCGCGGTGAACTTTCACATGAAGTTCGTGTTCCTGGATCAGATGCAGTTGGGCCCGCAGGATCCCCAGTTCCAGGGTCTGCTCAACTCCACCTGGCGCGCGGCCTCGATGATAATCCTGGCTTCCAGCATCGCCGGGCGCCTGGCCATCGGCCTCCTGTTTGACAAACTCAACAAGAAGCTGGTGATGGTGGTTGCCTACTTCCTTTCCGCCTTGACCATTCCCATTCTGCTGACGGTCGAGCCCCCCACTACCCCCTGGGTGTTTTCCCTGCTGTTCGGATTCGCCATGGGGGCTGACTACATGCTGATCCCGCTGATGGCCGCCGAGTTGTTTGGCGTCAATTCGCTGGCTCGCTGCATGGCGATTATTCTGCCTGTGAACACCATCACCCAGACCTGGTTCCCGTATCTGGTGTCGGTGGTTCGCGAACAGTCCGGCAGCTACTGGCTCCCCATGGGAGTCATGGTTTTCGGCGTGGCATTGATGAGCGGCGTCTGCATCGCCTTGTTGCCGCGGCGCCCGGTCCCCGAGCAAGTGCAGCCCGCAAAGGCTTGAGGAGGCCCCCGCGCCCGTGAGGACCCCATGCCCAGAAGACACTCCTTTGCTGAGGTGGGAATTGACGTAAGCCCCGGCCGCGCCGCGGTGGCTGAGCGGCCGGAGCCTGAAGAACCCTTCGAGATCGCCCTGTTGGGCGATTTCAGCGGGCGCGCTAATCGTGGCTTCCTGGATGCCGACCTGAGCCGGCGCCGTCCTCTGGAGGCGGACCGCGACAACTTCGAGGCGGTCCTGGCCCGCCTGAGTCCCGCTCTCGGCCTCGGAACGGGCGGGGCGCGGCTCGACCTCCGCTTCCGCGAACTGGGCGACTTCCACCCGGATCGCCTTTTCGCCGGGCTGGAGCTTCTCCGCGCGCTGCGGCGCACTCGCGAGGAGTTGCTGGATCCCTCCACCTTCCGCCGGGCGGCCGAGACGCTGCGCGCGCCCGAGCCGCCGCCCGCCGCCCCGGTCGCCCCCGAGCGAGCGGCCCCGCACTCCCTGGAGGAGCTGCTCCAGCAGTCCATTCAGGAGACGGAGTCCCGCTCCGGCGAAGCCCGGGCCGAGCCGCGCCTGCGCGACGAGTGGAGCCAGCTCCTCCACGACATCGTGGCCCCGCACATCGTCCCTGGCGCTCCGCCCGAGCAAGCCAGACTGGTGGCCGAGGTGGACGCCGCCACCGGCGGCCTGATGCGCGCCCTGCTCCACCAGCCGGACCTTCAGGCCCTCGAGGCCGCCTGGCGCGGCGTATGGTTCCTGGTGCGGCGGCTGGAGACCGGTGTCACGCTGCGCCTGCGCCTGTTCGACATCTCGAAGGCCGAGTTGGCCGCCGATCTGGCCGCCTGCGACGACCTGCGCCGCTCCGAGACCTGGAAGCTGCTGGTCGAGCAGAGCGTGGGCACGCCGGGAGCGCCGCTATGGGCGCTGCTGGCGGGCAACTATACCTTCGAGGCCGCCCCCGAGGACTTGGCGTTGCTAGCGAAGCTCGGCGCCGTCGCCGGACAGGCCGGCGCGCCCTTCTTGGCGGCGATCAGTCCGCGCATCCTGGGTTGCGAATCCCTCGCCGCCACTCCCGACCCGGACGACTGGCCGCCGCTCGACCCCCAGGTGAGCGACGCCTGGGAAGCGCTGCGCCGCTCCCGCCAGGCCGCCTGGCTGGGCCTCCTGCTGCCGCGCTTCCTGCTGCGCCTGCCTTACGGCCGCGAGACCGATCCCATCGATTCGTTCGCCTTCGAGGAGATGTCCCTCCCGCCGGATCACGAACGCTACTTGTGGGGGAACCCGGTGTTTGCCGCGGTGTGCCTGCTGGGCCAGGCCTTTGGCCAATCCGGCTGGAGCTTCCGCCCGGGACAGGCCCATGAACTCGAGGGGCTCCCCGCCCACATCTACGTGGAGGGCGGGGAGCCCGTCTTGAAACCCTGCGCCGAGGTGGTGCTTACCGAGCGGGCCGCTGAGGAGATACTGGATCGCGGCCCCATGGCGCTTGTTAGCGTCCGGGGCCGCGATGCCGCGCGCATTCTGCGCTTCCAGTCGGTGTCCCAGCCCGCCTCACGCCTGTCCGGGCGGTGGGAGTAGCCTCCGACCCGTGGCGCCGCCGTTACCGCGCCGCCACCATGAACGGCTGCGCCGAGGCTTTCAGTGACGCTTCGCGCTCCTGGCGCGTCTTCGGCAGGCGGTGCCCAGCTTCCTCGCCCAGGCTCCAAACCTCCGACAGGAAGTAGCGATTGCCGTACTTGTTAAAGACCACCTTGCCTGGCCGATCGCCACCGATGAACCGGTAGGCCCGGCTCGCCATGAGCAGCCAGCGCGTCTTCTGGTCCATGCCCTGGACGGCCAAGACGCGGCCGTGGGAGGATGTCTCAAACTGGTAGCTGCCGGGCGGCAGAAGGCTGTCGCCGGCCGCGAACTCGAAGGGGATGTTGGCCTGCACGGCCGTCTGCGCTCTGGCTGCCACCGGAACCACCAAGGCACCGAGAACAGCCAGCACCGCGAACGATTTCATGATCCGCATGTCTGTTTCTCCTGTGTTAACTTCTCAGGTCCGGGTGGGAGCCCGAGAGAGTACTCTTCAGAGCAGCCGGAGTGCCACGCACTCATGATGCCAGCGCCCCCTGCAAGTGCTTGAACAAGAATGTGATCCGCGCGCGTGGAGTCCGTCGCGGTTTCTGCGGAACAATCAGAGCTGATTCTCGTCCAATCATTGTGGATAGAGGACGCCGAAGGGCGGCGAAGCTGTGACGCCGTAGCAGGTTGCGCGCATTTGAATCCGCGACTTTTTTCTATCGCCGGGCCGCTCGAGGGGGCTTTCTTCGCCCTTCCCGAGCAAGCTGTGTCGATCGGCCGCGAGCCCTCCAACCTGCTGGCCATCGACGATGCTTCGGTGGCTCCGCGCCATTGCGTGATCGAAGGCAGCGGCACGGAGTACTGGGTCCGCCACCTCGGGAACGGGGCCGGCACCTTCGTCAATGCGCTGCCGGTCGAAGAGCGTGCCCTGCGCCACGGCGACGAGGTCCGCATTGGCGATTGCCTCTTCCTGTTTCTGTTGCACGAAGGCGAAACGCCTCCGGGTCTGCGCCTGGAGCAGGAACTCGAGCGGCTGGCCGAGGAGAACCGCCACCTCCTGGCGGAGAGCAGCCTGGAGCACAACATGGTGGGTGAAAGCCCCGCCATGCGCGCCGTCTTCCAGTTCATTTCCAGGGCCGCCCCGACGGACTCCACCGTGCTGATCTCGGGTGAGAGCGGCACCGGCAAGGAACTAGTGGCGCGCGCCATCCACCGCAACAGCCCCCGTGCCGCCAAGGCCTTTGTGGCCATCAACTGCGCCGCGCTGACTGAAACGCTGCTCGAAAGCGAGCTGTTCGGTCATGAGAGGGGCTCTTTCACCGGCGCCATAGCCCAGAAGCGCGGCAAGCTGGAGATGGCCGACGGCGGCACCATCTTCCTTGACGAAGTGGGAGAGACGGCCCCCGCCGTCCAGGCCAAGTTGCTGCGTGTGCTCGAGGAGCACGAGTTCGAGCGGGTGGGCGGGGTGCGCACCATCCAGGTCAACCTGCGGGTGCTGGCCGCCACCAACACCGATCTGGCGGAGGCGGTCCGCCGCGGCGCCTTTCGCCAGGACCTCTACTATCGCCTCAACGTGGTCTCCATCACGCTTCCGCCGCTGCGCGAGCGCCAGCACGACATCCTCCCGCTGGCCCATCACTTCGCCGCCAAGTATGCCCAGCGCGCCGGGCGCCAGGTGGCGGGCATTTCGCCCACGGCGCAGCGCCTGCTGACCGGCTACCACTGGCCGGGGAACATCCGCGAGCTCGAGAACGCCATCGAGCGCGCGGTGGTGCTGGGCTCTGCCGAGCTCATCCTGGCGGCGGATCTGCCGGAGGCGTTGAGGACTGGCGATGCCGTCGCCGGGCCGGCCGAAGCGAACTACCACGACGCCGTCAAAGAAGCCCGGCGGCTGGCGGTGCTGCGGGCCATCGAGCAGGCCGGGGGCAGGTACAACGAAGCCGCGCGGTTGCTGGGCTTGCACCCCAACAACCTGCACCGGCTGATCCGCAACCTGGATCTCCGCGAGGCGGTGAAGAAGCTGGCGCGCCAGGGCGCCCTGGAGTGAAGCTCAGGCGGCCCGCAGGGCGGTGAGGGGATCCACCCGCGTGGCGGCGCGCGCCGGCAGGTAGCTGGCAGCCAACGCCACCGCCAGCAGCAGGGCGGCAACCGCCGCGAAGGTGACGGGGTCCGCCGGGCTGACGCCAAACGCCAGCGTGGACAGAAACCGGGTCAGCGCCACAGCCGCCAGCGTGCCAATCGTCACCCCCGCCAGCGCCAGCCCGAGCGCCTGCCGCACCACCATCCGCACCAAGTCGCCGCGGGCGGCCCCCAGCGCCATCCGCACGCCGATTTCCTGGGTGCGCCGCGTCACCGAATAGGAGATCACCCCGTAGACTCCCACGGTTGCCAGCACCACCGCCAGCGCGGCGAAAGCGCTCAGCAGCAGCAGCACCGTGCGCCGCGAGCCCATGGACTCCGACTCCGCCACCACCCGCGGCATGGTGCGCACCTCGCTCAGGGGCTGGTCCGGATCCACCGCGCGCACCGCCGCCCGCACCGCGGCGGCCAACATGAGCGGCTCGGTCACGGCACGGGCCACCAGCGTGGTAGAGGGCTCCGGCATCTGATAGTAGGGGGCGTACACTTCGGGTTGAATCTCCGCGTCCAGCCCGGTGTGCCGCACGTCCCCGACCACCCCCACTACGGTCCGCCAGCCGTGCTGCATCTCCGGCTGTAGCAGATTCACCCGCTGGCCCAGCGGATCCTCACCGGGCCAGTAGCGCCGCGCCAGGCTCTGGTTGACGAGGGCCACGCCGGGGGCCTCGGCATCGTCCCGGTCGGTGAACACCCGCCCCCCCAGCAGGGGGATCCCCATGGCACGGAAGTAGTCCGGCGTCACCGCGCGAAACCGCGCCGTCGGCCACTCCCCTGGCAAAGGAATGGGGCGCCCGCCGATGGTGAACGCCCGGTTGAGATCCGACACCATGGGCAAGTGGTTGGTAGCCGCCGCCGCTTCCACTCCGGGCAGCATCCGCACCCGCTCCAGCAAAACCCGGTAGAAGGCGGTCTTCTGCTGCTCGGCGCGGTACCGGGAGGGCGTCAGCCCCAGGCGCACGGTCAGCACGCGGTCCGCGCGGAAACCCGGGTCCACGGCTCTCAGCTTCAGGAAGCTCCGCAGCATCACGCCCGCACCGGCCAGCAGCACCAGCGCCACGGCCACCTCCGCCACCACCAGGACGCTGCGCAGCCCCTGCCGCCGGACTCCCCCGCCGCCCGATCTCCCGCCTTCCTTCAAGCCCTCCACGAGGTCGGTGCGCGACCCTTGGAGCGCCGGCGCCAAGCCGCACAACAGCGCGGTCAGCAGGCTGGCGGCAAGGCCGAACGCCGCCACGCTCAGCCGGAGTCCGATCCGTTCCGGCAAGACTAGCTCCTGGGGGCTTAGTGAGAGCAGCAGGCGTGTCATCCAGGGGTGCAGCAAGAAACCCAGAACTCCGCCCGCCAGCGCCAGCAGCAGGCTCTCGAGCAGGAGCTGCCGCAGCAGCCGTCCGCGCCCCGCGCCCAGCGCCGCGCGCACAGCCATCTCCCGCGTCCGCGCCGCGTTGCGCGCCAGCAGCAGGCTGGCGATGTTGGCGCACCCGATCAGCATCACCAGACCCGCCGCCCCCAGCAGGATCAGCAGGGCCGGACGCACCGCCTCGACCCGCTCGCCCAGCAATCCCACCAGCTTCACGCGCCAGCCCCGGTTCGACACCGGATACTGCTCCCCCAGGCGCGCCGCGATGTGATTCAGCTCCCGGCTGGCCTGCTCCTCGCTCACACCCGGCTTCAGCCGCGCCAGGCCCCCCAGGCGACGATAGCCGCGGCGGGCGGAATCCTCGGCGCCGAAGCCCCGCGGCAGCCACAGCTCCACGCCGCGATCCGGGAACTCGAAGCCGCTGCGCATGATCCCCACCACTGTGTGCGGGCGGCCGTTCAAGGTGAGGCTCTTGCCCAGCAGGCCGGGATCGCGCCCGAAGCGCCGTTCCCAGAAACCGTAGCTCACCACCACGGCGTCTCCACCGCCGGCTTGCGCCTCCCCTGGCAGAAAATCCCGCCCCCAGGGCGGACTCACTCCCAGCGTCTGGAAGAATCCCTCGGAGACCAGCAGCGCGCGGAGCTGCGCGGGTTCGCCGGCGCCGGTCATTGCCAGGATGGTCCGCTCATAGGTGGTCATCCTCTCAAACGCTGAGCTCTGGTCGCGGAAATCGACGAAATTCGCCGGCGAAACCAGGGTTTCCGGTATGCCTCTTTCCGGATTGCTCTCCCGGACCAGCACCAGCCGCCGCGGTTCGCGGTACGGGGGCGGGCGCAGCAGCACCTCGTGCACCAAACTGAAGATAGCGATGTTCGCCCCCAGACCCAGCGCCAGCGACACCGCCGCCACCGCCGTCACGCGGGTGCCACACAGCAGCATCCGGAGACTATAGCGAACGTCCTGGAGCAGTGCACGCATACCCGGCGTATTCATTCTTAAATATCACGAAACGCCGGTCAGGGGAAGCCCGTAGTTGCGGATTGTCAGCGGAGCATCTCGCGAATTGCCGCCTTTAGTACCTCCGGGTGGTAGACCTTCCGCCAGTCCGGCCGGATCAACTCGCGGGTGCCCCACTCGATGGCGCGCTTGGCCGCATCGGAGAACGGCGACTGCTCGGCGCCGAAGCAGATGGCCACGGCGATTTGCGCGTGCCCCGCCATGAACGCTTCGGCGGCCTCACCCGGCACACCGGCTTCAATGGCCGCATCCAGGGAGTCCTTCATCCATTGCGCGGCCGTGGCCGCCACCAACTCCGACATGGCCGGCTCCAGGAACGCGAACTGTTCGGGCGTAACCCGGTGCGCCTTCCGCACCGGAGCGAACACAGCCCTGCATATTTCCGTTCCGGCGGCGAAGTTCTCCTCGGTCCCCTGGATGAGCGACACCAGGATGTCCTGAGGGGCAATTCCGCCGAAGTAGTCGCGGCGCGCCTCCGGGGTGGCCTGCTCGGTGAAGAACGGCGGATGGCACGGGTGGGTGATCATCATGTGGACCCGGCCGCTTTCGGGAAGCTCGCCCACGTACGCCGCGGCGGCATCCAGCATGATCATCATCGCCGCGGGTTTCATCAGCGGCTCGGCTTCACGGGCGATCTGTCCGATCAGCGCGTCGGGCACGGCGAGGAAGACGAAATCGGCTTCCTGGAGCGCCTGCGCCAGAGGGGTGACCTGGAAGCCCTTGTCCGAGAGGGCTCGCGCCCGCTCCGGATGGCTCTCGCACATCAGCACGCGATACCGCGAATCGAGACCGATCTTTTCGGCGGCGCGGAAACCCATCTTGCCGCCGGCTCCGATAATGGCAACGTTGGTGGACATTTGAAGGGGACCTCCGGGATTGTCTCAGTCAGGGATGAGGGCGCGCAAGTAGGCGAGGCTCTCGATGGCCCAGGAGTGCTCCAGGGCGATGGTCTCTTCCAGCGATGCCTGCTCGGGAACCCACAGCTCGAGAATCGCGTTGGGATCGGCGCCGGCCGCTCGCAGCGTCTCGAGCAGCCAGGGAACGTTCAACTGGCCCCTGCCGGCCGCTGCGCCTTCGACTGTGAAGCCCATCATGTGCCAGATGCGCTTTACTGTGAAGTCCTTGATGTGCAGGCAGATAGTGTGCCCCGCCAGGGTGCGAGCGACGTGCTCGGCGCCCTCGGGGATGGCCAGCGAATTCACCGTGTCCAGGGTGACGCCCAGCCATGGGGAGCCGATGGCGTCGAGCGCCTGCGCCATCACGGCCGCCGGGATGCGGGCATTCTCGATCGCCAGCCGGATTCCGTAGTCTCCCAACAGAGGCAACACGGCGCGGCAGCTTCGCTCGAACTCCCGGGCTGAGGGGGGGGCGCCTTCGTACAGATCGACGCTGCGCAGCAGCGTCGCGCCCAGCCGGCGGCAGGCCGCCAGCGGCGCCTCAAGTTGGGCCGGCGTCAGTCCCGTCGCGCCAAGCTCGACTTCGATGCCCGCGTCGGCGGCTTCCGCTCCCAGACGCTCCAGATCGACACCTTCGAGCGGCAGGTTCGGGCCGAATTGCACCACCCGCACGCCCCGTTGGCGGGCGCGCTCCAGCAGATCCGACGCGGTCATCGGCTGGGCGGGCCGGGCGCGCTCGAAACCTATCGACCACATGTAGGTGTAGCTGCCTATGCCGAGCTTCATGCG
>Ga0194112_10009713_pt1 | contig 12204 bp, 10 predicted proteins | sample TA2MahC400mmetaG_FD_146191 | JGI IMG/M metagenome (GOLD analysis project Ga0194112, IMG submission 146191) | Freshwater microbial communities from Lake Tanganyika, Tanzania - TA2015016 Mahale Deep Cast 400m | ecosystem: Environmental > Aquatic > Freshwater > Lake | place: Tanzania: Lake...
AGCGCCTGATAGACTTCCGCCGGTTTGTCTCCGACGACGGTCTTCGCCTCTTCCGTGAAGGTCATTTGGGCGATAATTGGAAGGTCGCAAAGCTCGCGAGCGGCGAGCATCGCTTCGTGAATCTCCGGAAGAGACGAGAAAGTCTCGAGAAGGAGCACATCCACACCTCCTTCCACGAGACCGGCGATTTGAATGCGAAAGGCTTCTCGCGCGTCCGTCAGAGACAACGAGCCAATCGGCTCCAGTTGCTTGCTGAGTGGCCCGACGGCTCCGGCGACAAAGACTTTGCGCGTGGCGGCTTTACGCGCAATGTGAGCGCCCGCTCGATTGATGTCCTTGGCGCGCTTTTCCAGCCCGTGCTGCGCCAAACGAATGGGATTGGCACCGAAAGTATTCGTCTCGATGACATCCGCTCCGGCACCGATGTACTCTCGATGCAGGGTTTCGACGGCAAGGGATTGCGTTTCGCACAGCTCGTCGAAGCAGGAGCGATACGAATAGCCGCGAGCGTAGAGCATCGTGCCCATTGCGCCGTCGCAAATCAAGACACGCTGCCGCAAAAGTTCGAGAAATTCCTTTCCTCGTGGCTGTGGCATCGTCAATCGAGTCTGAGTTCTTCTCGCAATTCGCGGACCGCCTCGACGATGACGCGAAGTTTCTCGCGAGACTCATCCCAGGTTCGCGTTTTCAGTCCGCAGTCCGGGTCCACATAGATTCTCTCCGGCGGAACAAGCTCCATGGCCTGGCGAATGCGATTCTTCACTTCGTCTTTCTTTTCGATGATATGACTGTGACTGTCCACGACGCCCAAGCCGATTTCCTTGGTGAATTTGTGCTTCTGAAACAGCCTCAGCATGTCCATCTGGGAATTGGCCATTTCGAGGTCGAGTTGAGCGACGGGCAGGTCGAGGATTCTGGGGTAGATTTTCGTGAAGTCGCCGTAGCAGATATGCGTGTAGAAATGGGCATCCAATCCTTTGACGACCTTTCCAAAGGATTCGATCGCCAATTCGAGTTCGTCGGTTCGGACGGAGATAGCGGGTTCGTCAATCTGAATTTCGGTCGCTCCAGCTTCAATGAGGGCTTTGACTTCTTCTCGCAGCGCCAGCGCGAGCGCTCGCGCGAATTCCGAACGCGTGGCATAGAATTCGTTGAACGACCAGTCCATCATCGTGTAGGGCCCGGTTAGGATGGCCTTCAGCGGTTTTTGGGTCAGTCCTTTGGCGAAATTCCACCAGTCCACGGTGATAGGAGCTTTGAACTTCACTTCGGAGACACAGACGGGTTTGCGATAATAGCGATTTCCATAGGAGCGCACGAGTCCCGAAATCTCGAATCCGGCCAGATTCTCCGCGAAATAGGTGGCCATGTCTCCGCGATACATTTCTCCATCCACGAGGACATCAACGCCCAAATCGTTCTGGAGGGTAATCGCCTCGCGCGTGGCTTTTTTGGTCAGGGTTTCCAATTCCTCGGCGGATAGGTCCCCGCGTTCGTGCGCGCTGCGGGCTCTCTTTAGGTAGGCGGGTTTTGGAAAACTCCCCACGCTTGTGGTGAGAAGACAACGACTCAACGCTCTATCTCCTTCTCATCGGTTTGCATCTATTGAATTCTGTGGCGGAGGGATTCGACGCATGGCAGCAAGCCAAGGTTTCGTCGAGAATTCGGTAGTTTTCCCCTTTCTGTTTCTGAAGAAAGCGGAACAATTTCTTGAGCAACTTATGATGAGGTTTCGTCACCTCATGAGCATAGATGGCCCAGCTTTTCTCTTCCAATCGAAGAGCCCAGAGGTAGCTGCGGAAAGGAGGGCCGGACATGCTCTCGATATCGGAGTTTTGCGTGGGTCGTTTCTTCCTCAGAATCTGCTGTGTCACGAGGAGAACGGGAGCAAAAACCGGGAATCGAATTTTCGGAGTGGAATCGCCCTTGTCGGATTCGAGCGCTGCATGTACCTTTTGAATCGTCGCCAGATATTCTCTTTGTCGAAGAGCTATCGTAAGGAAGGTGGCTTTGCCGAGCGGATTTCGCGTGGCGGCGGCTCGTCTCCGATATTCATTTTCGCTCCTCGTTTCTCGCTTCCATGCGCCCTCCAAGGCTTCTTGCTCCGCCTTTGTCATGGCGCCGATTGGAATTCTTTGGCGAATGCGACCATGCTTTTCAGTTTTTCTTCGGCGCGTTCGCGAGGCAGAAATTCCAGACTGGCCGAAGGAGTGAACATCAAACGGTCCTGTCCATAGGCGGTCAGGAGTCTCTCAACTTTGGGCCGTAATGATTTCCAATCCTCTGCCCGCGTGTTGCGTGCGTCAATGATACCTAAGCATAAGCCGCCTTGCCATCCATTGATGGTTTTCCATGTGGCGGGGTTGGTGACGAGGTCCACGCCAAGCCACGCGACGGGCAGAGTTGTCAGGGCGGCCCATAGAGGCGTCACATCGGCAAAATAGGTTTGCAAGACAATCGGAGTTTTGACTCCTGAAGCGAGCGCGCGGATGGCTTCTTGAAAGAGACCGATGTCTTGCGGATAGCGCAGAATGGCGGGCTCATCCACTTGGATCATGTCCGCGCCCGCCGCCTCGAGCGCCACCAATTCCTCGCGTAGCGCCTGGGCTAAGTCCAAGACGAAGTCAGTGAACTTTTCATAGTGCCGATTTTCGCTCAATCGCGCGAGAGTATAGGCGCCGGTTAACAAAGGTTTAACCGGCTTCTCGCTTCTCTCCTTCGCGAATTTAAAATCATCCACCGTCATCGGCCTTTGGAAACGAATGGCAGCCACGGCAATCGGCTGACGATAGTAGGTATTCGTGTCGAAGTAGCGAATCAGTCCGCCAAGCTGAAATCCCTCCAATCCTTTGGCAAAAGGAGTTTGAGTATCTTCCCATCGAATCATGCCATCGTTGATGATATCAAGGCCGGTGCCGATCAGTTCCTGAATGACCTCAACGGTCACCTCGTTTTCGATCTTTCTCAGTTCTTCGGAAGTGATTTTTCCTTCTTGGAAGTGCGTAATCGCCATCCGATGTTTCGCTGGTCGTGGACGATTGGGGATTTTGGGATAGCTGCCGACGACCGTTGTTCGTATTGTTGCCATTTCTTGTCTCGATGATTGCTTGTGTCTGGATTCAAATTCCGTCGAGAGGTACTTCGTCTCCCATGATGTAGTCTTTTTCGGACTTGGCCACTTTCGCCGTCGCGCGGAAAGGATCATGTTCAAAAAAGAGGATCCATCCTTCGTGATGAGCTTGGGGTAAGAGGCGCTTCTTCTCTTCGAGAGTCATCATGGGAAAAAGGTCATACGCCATAATATAGGGAAGAGGAATATGACTTGCGGTGGGAATGAGATCCGCGCAATAGAGCAGAGTCTTGGAACCGTCTGCGACTTTCACAAGTTGCTGTCCGGGCGTGTGGCCTCCGACGACGAGAATCTCGACACCCGGATAGAGCTCTGCCGGTCCGTCAAGCAGTTCGAGCTGACCCGCCGCCTTCATAGGCTCGAAATTCTCCGGAAAATAGCTGGCACGATCCCTTTCGCTGTGCGTCAAGGCATGTTCATATTGCTGTCTTTGCACAAAGTATCGTGCATGGGGAAAGGTCGGCACGATGCTGTCGCCTTGGCGTTGAGTGCTCCCGCCGCAATGGTCGAAATGGAGATGGGTCAAAATGACATCCGTAACATCTTCGGGCCGCAGACCTGCTTTGGAAAGCGATTTTGTCAAAGAGGCTTGTACATGTTCGACGACAAACATTCGAATGAATTTCTCATCTTGCTTCTCTCCGACGCCGGTATCCACCAAGATTCGACGGGTCGCGCTCTGGAGAAGCAAAGCGCGCATTGTCATTTGGATGCGGTTTTTCTCGTCGGGCGGATTGGTCTTCTCCCAGAGCACGCGCGGCACCACGCCGAACATCGCTCCCCCATCGAGTCGGAATTGGCCCGTGATGACGGGGGTAAGAGTGTAGTCTCCGATGTTCATAGTTTCGCCGTGAAGTCAGGAGGCTTGTGCATTTTGGATTTCGACGGATGTTCCGTTCTCATTTCGCTGTGCAAGGGAGATCGAAATCAGCTCGGCAATGTCGTTGACAGGGATGAATTCCTTGCCCAAGTCGCTCAAGCCATCTCGGAGCATCAGTTGACAAAAAGGGCAGGCCGTGCCGACGGAGTTCGCTCCGGTTTGCAGGAGTTCCTTAACTCGGCGATAGTTGATTCTCTCTCCGGCGGTCTCCTCGGTAAAGAGCAAACCGCCGCCGGCTCCGCAGCAAAACGAGTGGCCGCGATGGTGCTTGGGTTCGACAAGAGACGCGCCCGCTTTCAAAATGAGCTCGCGGGGATATCGAGCATAGGCGACACCGAGGTAGCGACTGAGATAACACGCGTCGTGGTACACGACATTGTCCATCTTGCTTTTCGAGAGCGCCAGCTTGCCGTCGCGGAGAAGATGGGAGATATACTCGGAATGATGAATCAACGGGATTTGAGGATTTAGGCCGAGCTGACGGTATTCTTGCAGTGTCCGCAGGCAGTGAGGGCAGGTGGTCACGACGAGTCTCGGTTGGGAGGAGTTCAACAACTCGATGTTGTGTTCCGCGAGCATTTGAAACACGAGTTCATTTCCGGTGCGTCGTGCCGCGTCTCCGGTGCATCTCTCTTTTCGCAAAATCCCCCAAGAGACACCGGCGGCTGTCAAAATATCCGCCATGGCTACCGCGACTTTCTGATAGTAGAAATCGAAGCGGCCCATGCAGCCAAGCCAGTAGAGCACTTCTTGATCTTCGAAAATCGGGAAATGGTTGCTCTCGAGGAATTCTTCGGCTTGATCGGCGGGATACTTCCAAGGATTGCCCGATTTCTCGAGATTGTCGAAGAGGGGTCGCAGCGTGTCGGGAAATTCAGCCGCAGCCACTCGCGCGCGGCGCATCTCGATAATGGGAATGACTTGGTCAATTCCCACCGGACATTGATAGGTGCAGGCTCCGCAGGTCGTGCATTGCCAGAGAATCTCTTCCTTGACAGTGGTTCCTACGGCGACTTCATCGAAATTCCGGAGAAGTCCGGCGCGCAGGTCGAGCATGAGTTGCTTCGGATTCAGCGGCTTCTCGGTTTGGCTTGCGGGACAATGATCGAAACAGCGCCCACATTCGACACAAGTGAAGGCTCCCAAAATCGTGTGCGCGCCGAAATCCGAGAGTTTTTCGACGCCGAATTCCTCCTTCTCGAAATCCAGCGGGCGAATCCGCGCGAGCTCGAAGTCCTTCAAAAAAGTCGTAAAGGGGCTTAGAACGAGATGGAGGTGTTTGCTATGTGGGATGAGAACAAGAAAAGCCAAGATGGTCACCGCGTGAATCCACCAATTGCCATGCCGAGCCGTGGATGAAGTCAGAAGGTCGAAGTAGTTCAGAAGGTAAGTGATCATTAAGATTTCGATGAAGAGGGCGATGGCCGCCGAGCTCCACGAGAACTTGCCCAAAGCCTTCGGTCGAAGGACGAACCGACGGAAGGCCAATCCAGCCATCCCGATGAGAACAAGAATAGCGAAGAAAGCGACGACCGCCCCGTAGGTGCGGTGAAAATCGCCTTCTCCGAGGGGATGCCAGCCGTAGGCTGTGGCGAAATGGTGGAAGGTTTCCAGAACGAAGAGAAGGAATCCCCAGAAGACGAAAGTGTGCATCAAGCCTGTGAAGGGGCGCTCTTGGATGACCTTCCATTGAATAAGGACTTCCTTGATGAAACGGAGCCATCGGTCTCCCATTCGGTCGAGATGAAAGCCTTGTCGGCCTCGCATCACCAAGTGGAGTCTCTTCCACATCGGCAGAGCGAAGAGATAACAGGAGACGATAATCAGGGCAGTGAGGAAGAGTTGTTCCTTCGTAGAAAACATCATCAGAAGTTCATGGCCAAATGTACCAGCGTGCGGACGCCCACGCCTGACGCGACTTTCTTGGGTAAGATGTTGGAGGCTTTTGCGTCAATGGCGGTTCCCGCAATATCCAAGTGTACCCACGGCGTTTTATCCACGAATTCTTGCAGAAATGCCGCCGCCGTGCAAGCGCCGCCCCATCGCCCCGCCGCGTTCTTGATGTCCGCCACATCGCTTTGGATGTCGTCCGTGTAGTCTCTACAAAGCGGCAGTTGCCATAATCTCTCTCCGGCTTTCTCGCCGGCTCGCTCGACGATTTTGCGGAAGCTGTCCCGGTTGGAAAAGAGACCCGTGGCATGGTGACCCAAGGCGACGACGCAGGCTCCTGTCAGCGTTGCGACATCCACAATCGCTGAAGGTTTGTAGGTCTTCACCGCATAGGTCAGGCTGTCGGCGAGAATCATACGACCCTCGGCATCGGTAGTGATGATTTCAATCGTTTTTCCATTCATCGTCGTGATGATGTCACCGGGTTTGAAAGCACGGCCGCTGGGAAGGTTTTCCACGGCCGGGACTATGCCGATGACATTGCATCTGGGTTTCAAGCGGGCAATCGCACTCATGGCCGCCAAGACCGCCGCTGCCCCGCACATGTCCATTTTCATTTCGTCCATTTTGTCGGCAGGCTTGATGGAGATCCCTCCGCTGTCAAAGGTGACTCCTTTGCCGACGAACGCAAGCGTCTTGCGAGCGCGTGGGGCTCGATACTCCACGAGAATCAATTTCGGCGGCTCCGAGCTTCCCTTACCGACGGCCAGAAGAGCATGCATGCCGAGTTTGGCCATTTGGGTCTCTTCCAGCACTTTGACTTTGAGCCCGCTCTTCTCCAATTTCTTGGCTTCGTCGGCAAGGTAGGTGGGAGTGACGACATTGGAGGGATGCGTGCCGAGGTCGCGAGCCCAATTGGTGGCCTGCGCCAAGATTCCGCCCAATTCGAGTCCTCGATTTCCCGCGGCTCGGCGCTTGCTATCTCCATAGTGGAGAATAATGGACTCAAGATGCTTGGCTTTCTCTCTTGCCTTGGCGCGGAAGGCCAAATAGCGGTAATCGCCCAAAACGGCTCCCTCGGCGGCGGCGCGCGCGACATCCTCCGCATTGAGGTCTGCAAAAGTGCCACTGGAGGTGATGCACGCAAGGATTCTCGCCTCCAAATCGCGAGCCCGGCGCACGGCTCCTCCCATGGCCAATCGGAGTGTGTCCCATTCAAAATCTTTGCGCGTTCCTAATCCTACGAGCAGGATGATTCGAGCGACTCCTTCCGAGGCGAAACTCGCAAGACACTCGCCGGTCTCTGCTTTGAAGTTGCTGCTCTTGAGCAATCGGCGAACCTCTTGAAGCGTCCGCTTGTCCAATAGGTTCACTTTCGGCTTCTCGACCTCGTCGTCAAACAGAAAAACGGCGACGGCACCCGGCTTTCCCTTCACCGGGCCAATAGCAGTGGAGAGCTTCATCGTAGGCCCCCTATGTGGTTAAGGTTTTGAGATAGTAGAAAATCCATTGTCTATATTCAGAAGTTCATGGTTCGAAGAAGGGCTGGAGTTTAGCCAGGGCCTCATTGTACTCGTGAACGAGGCGCGCCGCAAGCTCACCTGCTCCCGGGATATCTTGAATCAGAGCGGCACTCATTCCCGCCTCGAACATTCCTTCTTCCCAATCTCCTTCAAAAATGCCCAAGCGCTCGCGATGCTCTCCGCGAAGGGCTCGCTGCTCTTCTTCGCTGGCGCCTCGGCTTTCCGCCTCGGCACACTTTTGTCCGAACGGATTGCGCAGCATTCGGACGGGGCCTGTTTTGCGCAGTGCAAAGATCGTGCTCGTATCCGTCGCCTCTAAAACAGCCTCTTTGTATCGCGGATGTGCCGATGATTCTGCCGTCGCTGCAAATCGTGTTCCAATCTGAACTCCCTCCGCACCCAAGGCCAGAGCGGCGGCGATGCCTCGACCGTCTGCGATGCCGCCGGCCGCGATGACAGGGATTCTGACGGCATCCACGACTTGCGGCACGAGGGCAAGAGTCGGGATTTCGTCCACTCCGTCATGACCGCCGGCTTCCGTGCCTTCACAAACGACGGCGTCCACACCACGCATTTCCGCTTTTTGAGCCAGCGCTGCAGAGGGAACGACATGCACAACGACGGCGCCTTTCTCCTTCAATATCGGTGTGAATCGCCCGGGATTGCCCGCTGAAGTGAAGTAAATGTTCACTCGTTCATCTATGCAGACTTGCACAAGGTCGTCGGCGTCGGCGCGCTGAAGCGGAATGTTGACTCCAAAGGGCGTTTGGGCCGGCAGGGCGGTTTTTACCTTGCCGATATGAATCCGCAGGATGTCCGGTTTCATCGAGCCTGCGCCAATAAGTCCGAGAGCTCCGGCTTTCGAGACGGCGGCACACAATTCCCATCCGGCCGCCCAAACCATTCCGCCTTGGATGATGGGCCACCGGATGCCCAAGAGTCTTGTTACCCGGTTCACGCGAAAGATTCAATCCTCGTAGGTTCTTTTGGCGAGAGTGCGAAGACCTTCGAGGAAATCTCGAGGTTCCAGCCCAAATACTTCAATGTATTCCAATGAATCGCAGATGTTGTCGGCTGCGAGCATGCGCAGTTGATCCCGACTTATCGGGAAGAAACGAAATCGGTCGAGAAAAATCGCAGGCAGAAATAGAGCGATGTTTGGAATCGGAATCTTCATGATTCTCTTGCCCATGGCTCCGGCAATTTCATCTATCGTTTGTTTGAAGCTATAAATCCCTCGACCACCAATTTCAAATGTCCTGCCCGCCAGATCCGACCTCTCTGCAGCGTCCACGAAAAGTCGCGCGACATCCTCCATGGCGATGAATTGAAAAAGCGTGCGTCCACCGTCAATCAGAGGGGCGATGGGCAGCCTGCGAAAGCGCTTGATGAACGGCGTCACAAATCCATCTTGTCGTCCGTACAAGATGGAAGGGCGAAAGATCGTCCAATTCAGGCGTGATGCTCTGACGATTCTCTCACCGGCCAATTTCGTTCGCATATAGACAGACTTCGACAGTCGCCCCACGCCGCACGCGGACATGTGCATATAGCGCTTGATGCCCGCAAGCTCACTTTCGCGGACGATGTTTTCGGTGGCGACGCGGTGCATCAGGTCGAAACGCGCCCGCCCAAACTCGCGAATGATGCCGACAAGATGGATGACCGCGTCAACGCTCTTCAGCACACCGGCATAGCTCTCCGGCTTCAGTATGTCGCCCGAAATCAAATGAATCGTTTGTGCAGGCGGTGCACCGATCTCTCGCAGCTTGGCTTCGGAGCCGGGGCGAACCAAGAGAAAGGGCTCATGATGTCGGCGAAGAAGCTCGGCGACAATCGCACGACCGACAAATCCGGATGCGCCGGTAACGAAAGTTTTCATTTTGCCGCCACCGGAAAAGAACAATCGCCGCGCCGAAGATGGGAAGACCTCAGCGCGGCGCTCTTGGGTTTCCTATCGAGAACCTAAACGGATGCAACCACTCGCGAGGTTTCCATCGCCGCCTCCAAGCTATGCGCGGGCTTTCCGTCCAATTCTCCTTCATATTGCGCATGGGAGGTTAAGGCGCTTCCGCGCAAGAGAAACTCGCGATCCAGAAAGAAGTCCGTTCTCGAATAGCCGGCTAATTCCAAATCGAAAGTGTCCATCCGAATCGCATCCTCCGGGCAAGCTTCGACGCACAGCCCGCAGAAGCAACAGCGCAAAAGGTCAATGTCAAAGGTCACGGGATACTTTTCGATGCGTCCGTCTGAGGCTTCCGCCGCCGTGATAAAGATGCACCGATCCGGACACGCCGATTCACACATCATGCACGCGACGCAGCGAGGCGTTCCATCGAGTCGGAGCATGAGTCGATGCCGCCCGCGCCATCGAGGGCCGACGGCGCGCTTTTCCTCGGGGTATTGAATCGTTACGGCTCCCGGCGTGACACTCTTCATCCGGAAGACATAGCGCAGCCAATGGCGCGCGAAATTGCGGAAGAAATGCGACGCCGTAACCCACAGACCTCGGATGACCTCGGGATAATAGGTCTCTTGCCAAGCTGTCAGCTTGACATCGCGAACGATGACTTTTCGCTCAATCATTGGCTCTCAGAGTGGAAACAAGCGAGCTACTGCCGCGCTGCGCAGAACCAGTCGGCGTGGATGGCATATTCCTCGCTGCGAATCCCCATCTTGACGAAATTCAGGCTTGGATCCAATTCAATGTCCTGGAAAAGAGGCGTGCTCATGACGGTATCCGCGTACGCACGAGCATAGGTCTTCTGGCCAGATTCATAAAGCTCCAATCGGAGGACATTCCATTCTCCGACGGCCGTCGAGATTAGAGTTGTAAGCCCTGCGTGCAGGACCTCCCATTGGTCATTCACCGATTGCTCCAAAGTGTAGTTCGTATCATTATCCACATAGACGGTGAAATAGAGCGCATTGGCCGTTGTGGAACCTTCCAACAGGAGACCGTATTGCTTGTAGGACGCCGTCTGAGTAATGCGTGCGAGGCGGGCCGAGATAACGCATGGCGGATCCGAAGCCACCATCTGCATGAGTCGTGCTGCTTCAACGGCACTGCTCGGACTCAACACGACATATCCTTCTCCTTGGGATTTGGTCAGCGCCGTGGCCGTCCAGTTTGCTGCATTGCCATCGTTGAAGTCGTCTGCAAGAAGGTCGCAAGTTCGCTGAACAGACAGCGTCAGAGAATCATCGTTGGCGTTTGTGTCAAAGAAGAGTCTCGCCGTCGTTGTGCCGGGACCCACCGCTGCCCGAAAGACTCGGACAATAATCGGAGTCTGTGCATCGGATGCCAAGGTTCCATTCGTGGGATTTGCTTTGGCCCAATAGGGAATGCTGGCCGTGGTGATGTTCCATGTCAAAGAAGTGTCGCCCGTATTGGAAATGTTTACCTGCTGCTCATTTACCGTCAGACCAAAATCCAGGGTGTGCGTTTGAAGCGTCAGATGGCCCTCAGGTGGTGGTGGCGGCGGCTCCTCCTCGTCCTCATCGGCGCAGCCGAAGCCAAAGAACAAGAGTCCAAGGCTGACCAGCAGCATAAGCGGTAGTCGTTTCCAGGAATTCATAATAGAACCTCCTCAGAAATAGATTGTATAGTTCAGGATTGAATTGCGAGCAAAACGATGCCCGTCAGTGCGATATTCAAGAGTGCAAGCGGGATGAGCATTTTCCATCCCACGCGCATCAGTTGGTCGTATCGAAAGCGCGGCATGGTCCACCGCACCAGAAGTTGAAACCAGAGAAAGAAGGCGATTTTTCCTGCGAAAGCGCCGACGCGCAAGATCACAACCCACGCATCAGGCAGAGGAATGGTCGCACCCCACGGGAAGATGAAACCGCCGGCGCCGGGCATCTCGAAGCTATCATAGAGATAGGGAATATGATAGCCGCCAAAAAAGAGGGTTGCCATAAGGCCCGATAAGACCACGAGCTCAATGAATTCCCCTAAGAAAAACATACCCCAGCGCATCCCGGAGTATTCAAGGTTGAAGCCGATGATTTCGGATTCCCCCTCGGGCAGGTCAAAGGGAGTGCGCTTCGTTTCCGCAATGGCCGCTGGCAGATAGATCAGAAAGGCCAAAGGTTGAACAACCACGCCCCACATCGGCAGCCATCCAAAGAGCAATTGATTCTGCATCCGCACGATGTGGCCCAGTTCGAGCGTTCCGAAGACCATAATGGGGCCGATAATCGAGAGTCCAATCGCGACCTCATAGCTGACGGTTTGGGCGGCGGCTCTCATTCCGCCGATGAGAGAGTACTTGTTATTCGACGCCCAGCCGCCCAAGACGATTCCATAGACCGCGATGGAGCCAAACGCGAGCAAGAAGAGAAGTCCGATATTCAAGTTGAGAATCTGCAGGAGAATGGTCCTTCCGGCAAATTCAATCTGATTTCCGAATGGGATAACAGCGAAAGTCACGAGGGCCGGGAAAAGCGTGATTACGGGTGCAAAGCGGAACATGAACTGCAGTCCCGAGGGCGGCACGAAATCCTCTTTGAAGATGAGCTTGAAGGTTTCCGCGATAGAGTGGAAGAGGCCCCAGAGGCGAAGTCCCAAAATCGGTGCGCGATTGGCTCCTAAACGATCCTGCATGAGAGCCGGTTGTTTGCGCTCGGCCCAAGTCAGAAGAACCGCGAATCCGAAGACGAGCGAAAGGACGAATGCGATCTTGGCCAGGGCAATCGCGATTTCTTCAATCAGAAGCACCATTATTCGAGAGGCCTTGAAGTTTGCACTTTTCGATAGGGCGGTTCGGGAGCGCCCG
>Ga0194112_10009716_pt1 | contig 12200 bp, 12 predicted proteins | sample TA2MahC400mmetaG_FD_146191 | JGI IMG/M metagenome (GOLD analysis project Ga0194112, IMG submission 146191) | Freshwater microbial communities from Lake Tanganyika, Tanzania - TA2015016 Mahale Deep Cast 400m | ecosystem: Environmental > Aquatic > Freshwater > Lake | place: Tanzania: Lake...
GCGGGATGGGTCACCTTCCTGCAGACCCTCACCAGCGCCATGGCCGCCTACGCCTTCGCCCGCCTGCGCTGGCCCGGGCGCGACACGGTGTTCAAGCTCTACCTGGGCACGCTCATGGTGCCCGGCGTTGTGACCATGATCCCGAACTACAGCCTCGTCGTGAAGCTGCACTTCCTGGACACGTACCCGGGCCTCGTCGTGCCCGCCGCCTTCACGGCCTTCGGCACGTTCCTCCTGCGGCAGTTCATGCTCACGATTCCTCTCGCCCTCGATGAGGCCGCCCGCATCGACGGCGCGAGTCACTGGCAGATCTTCTGGAACGTCGTCATGCCCCTGGCCCGACCCGGGATCATCACCCTCGTCATCTTCACCTTCATGGGCAACTACGGCAGCTTCTTCTGGCCGCTCGTCCTCATCAAGAGCGAACACCTCCGCACGCTCCCCATCGGCATGTTGTTCTTCGACAGCTCCTACGGCCGCCAGACCAACCTCATCATGGCCGCCAGCGTCATGAACATCCTCCCCCTCATCATCCTCTTCATCTGCACCCAACGCTTCATCGTGAAAGGCATACAGCTGGGGGCGGTGAAGGGGTAGCCCTTCAGGTTGCACGATACACAAGAAGTGGGTATACTGCACACATACCGGCACGAAGGAGCGGGTGATGGCGACCACGGCTACCAAGGCATCCCACCGCGGAGGTCTGGTTCGGACGAACGTGGTTCTCGACGAGGCCCTTGTGCGTAAGGCGATGGAGCTTACCGGCGTGAACACGAAGCGTCAGGTCATCGACGAGGCCCTCAAGATGCTCATCCGGATCCGCGAGCAGGAGGGCGCGATCGAGAGGCTGTGGGGAGCCTTCGAATGGCAGGGGGATCTGGCCGAGATGCGCAAGGGGCGGATCTTCGATGGTAGTCGTTGACACGTCAGTGCTGATCGACGTGCTCGCGCGTCGGCCGACGCCTCAGGTGGGTCTCCTCCGCGTCCTGTCGAGGACGGAGCGCGTTGCGTTGGGCGATCTGACGCTGTGCGAGGTCGTCCAGGGGACGCGGTCCGAGACGGAGCGGAACGTGGCCATCCAGGCGCTGCTTCGGTTCCAGCTGGTGGGCATGGTCGGCATACCGAACGCTCTGGCCGCCGCGGACAACTACCGCGCGCTGCGCAAGATGGGCATCACGGTCCGCGGCACCATTGACTGCCTGATCGCAACCTACTGCATCCGCAACCACGTGCCCCTCCTCCACAACGACCGCGACTTCGACCCCTTCGAGCAGCATCTCGGGTTGCGGGTGGTTCGGTGAGCCGGCGGAGCCAGGTTGGATGAGGGGAGGACGACGACCCGTCGTCCGGGAGACAGAGCCGAGGTGGCGGAGGGTCGCTGGTGCACGGCCCTACCGGATGCGCTCCAGCGCCTCCACGAACTCCTCGACTGTCAGGTCAGCTCGGCGGATCAGATCGCGAAGTAGGCCCCGGTCAAGCTCACGGTGGTCGGGTACTGACAACGTGTTGGTCGTGCCAACCCTCACGAGCATCATGTGGCTGCCGTGGCGCCGAGCCTGCTCCCACCCGAACACCCCGAAGCACCGCACGGCCTCTCTGCCGCTGATCACCGGGAGCCGGGGCATCAGACCGCCACCTGCACCTCATACGTCTCCACGCTTCGCACGGGGATACCTCGCTCGGCTCGCACGAGGAGGCAGCCCTCAATGGCCTCTTTGATGTTGACCAACGCCTCGTCGCGCGTCTTCCCCTGAGTGAGACAGCCCGGCAACGCCGGACATTCGGCGACCCAGAAACCGTCCTCGCCCTCATACAGCATCACCAGGAATCCCATTGGCGGAGACCTCCCCAGTCCGTATGCCTACTGATTCGCCGTCGCCGCCACGAGTGCCTTCTTCAGGGCGCTGGCCCACCCCTGTGCGAGCTTCGTCGGGGTCGTGTTGAGCATTTGCGCCTGGGGCGCGTCGGCAATGCAGAGGACCTTGTCAGCGGCGATGAGCGCGACGCCATCGGTGACCGTGTCCACGCGGATGCTGGAGGGGTGGAAGCCCGGGGTGGCGATGGCGCGCTTGAGGCGGGCGGCGGCCTGCTCGGCACGCTGGAGGGGCGGCAGGCCATCGAAGGTGGTGCGCAGGCGAACGGCGACCTGGCCGTTGACGACGACCTCCCCGACCTTCTTGCCGTTGATGACGCTCTCACGCGAGGTGACGCGAAGTTGCGGCATGCGCGACTCGACCGTTGTCGCGCCGGGCTCTTCGCCATAGTAGATCGTGCCGTCGAGCGCGGCCTTGAGCGCGGCTTCCAGGTCCTGGATGGTCCACTGGAAGCCCGGCGGGAACTGGAAGGTGACGATCTGGCGCTTCCCCGGCGCACCGTACGTGACGGTGGAATGCCCATTGATGAGAACCATCATGCAGTTGAACCCGTCGGCGCGCCAGCGGCGGCTGCCCTCGGGCTGGCCGAAGTCGATCAGCTCGAGCTGCAGGCGCGGGTTCTGCCCGGCCATGCGCTTCAGCAGATCGACCGTCGCCTGCTGGCAGCCGGAGGAGACGTTGATGTAGCCCTTGACGGGGACTGGCTTGTCGGAGGCGACCGGCTGCGCGTCAGTAGTCGCCGTCGGCGTCTCGGTAGCCTGTTCCGGTCGGCCGGCTTGCTGGGCGGCGGCGTCGCTGGAGGACTGTGTCGTCGATGGCCGGCAGCCGAGCGTCGCCACCAGCAGGGCCGCCATCAGAGCTGTGCGGGCGATGTGTGTGATGCGCACCGGTTAGGCCTCCTGGGTCTCCTCGGAGACGATGCAGCCGTCCTCCATCACCATTCGGCGCCGCGCCGCGCCGACCACGTCGGGATCGTGGCTGGCAACTACGATGGTCGCCGAGCCGTTCTGGTTCAAATCGCGCAGTAGCTGCATGATGAGTTCGCCGTTTCGGCGGTCGAGTTCGCCCGTCGGTTCATCGGCGAGGATCACATCGGGGCTGTTGACGATCGCGCGCGCGATCGCGACCCGCTGCTGCTCGCCGCCGCTGAGTTCGCCGGGCAGGTGGTTCGCGCGGTGCGCGATGTTCACCCGGTCTAAGGCCTCGGTGACCTGCTTCTGCTTCGCGGCGTCGCTCTCACCAAGCGGCACGAGCGGGATCATCACGTTCTCGAAGGCCGTCAGTGCCGGCAGCAATCGGAACGCCTGGAAGATGAACCCCACGCTGTGCCGGCGGTACATCGCCAGGCCCTCGCTGTCCAGAGCTGTGAGGTCCTGATCGCCCGCCAGGACCTTCCCCCGGTCCGGTCTCTCGAGCCCACCGATGATGCCGAGTAGCGTGGACTTCCCGGCCCCCGACGGGCCGGAGAGAGACACGAAGTCCCCCGCGGCCAGATCAAGGCTCACGTCTTGCAGGGCGGTCACCTCGACCTGCCCTAGTCGGTAAGACTTGGCGACATGCTCGATTCGGATGTCCAAAGCTCACCACCTACGTTGTCGTCGTAGAGGCCGGTCCTATATGGGAATCCGCGATATCGATTCTTGGGCGCCATGAATGGCGCCCCTACATGGGCGGGCGCGATGAATCGCGCCCCTACACGGGAACGGCTCGGACGAGAATCGCGGATTCCTATTCAGTGTACCGTGGCTGAGTTGATGGCACTTACCTTCGCGCTGCTCTTGGATGTGGCGCATCCACTTCCCACACCAGGATAAGCACCATCAACTCCGCTGCAGTACACTAGAGGGTTTGCGAGAGGGCCACCGCCAACAAGGGACAGACCTCCATTTCGCCCAAACGACGGGCGAAATGGGGTCAGTCCCAACGGCCGCACCCCCTTCTCATACACCCTCTTACAGCTGGCGCAAGGCCTCGGCGGGCAGCAGCTTCGCGGCTCGCCGTGAGGCGAGGTAACCGGAGAGGCTCCCGATCACCAGCGCCGCGACCACCGCGCCCAGTAGTACCCACCCGGACGGGAGGGCCTGGAAGGGCAAGGCCTTCGGCGCCTCAGTTGTCGAGCACTCGGGGTACGACACCAGGGATGGCGGCAGCGCGGGCTGAACGACCGTCCCGTAGAGGAACGCCAGGCCGATCCCGACGGCGGTGCCGACGATCCCGCCGATGACTCCGGCGTACAGCGACTCGGCGCTGAGCAGGCGGGAGACATCGCTGTCCCGCCAGCCCGTGGCCTTCAGGATGCCGATCTCCGAGACGCGCTCAGCGACCGAGGCGAGGGCCGTCTTGGCGACCAGGAACAGCACGAGCGTCAAGACGATCGCCGAGATCGCGAACAGCGTCCGCTGGGTCACGACGGCCAGCGCCGCCGTCGCCTCGCCGATGTTGGCTTCCGACTTGACCGACGCCTTGGGGCCGATGAGGGTCGCGGCGACCTCCTCCACCTGGGGCAGCGCCCGGCTCTGCTTCAGGCTCACGAAGATCGTGGTGACGATGTCCCCCTTGTCGTACATCTGCTGCGCCGTCTTGAGCGGGATGAAGGCCTCGGCGCCGGAGATGTGCGCCCCGCCCTTGAGGTCGAGGAGCGCGACGATCTCGAAGCTGTAGGGCCCCAACTGGCACTTGTCGCCGAGCTTCAGGTTCTTGGCTCTGGCGTAGTCCTCGGTGACCATGGCGTGGAAGTCGTCGGTGGGCAGCAGGTAGCGCCCTTCCGTCACGGCGCAACAGGACTCGTCCTGTTCGCTCTCGCCCTCGGCTTTCTGGACCCGGGCGGGCCCGATGGACTTCTTGCGGGGATCGATCCCCGCCACGACGGTGGGCTTCTGGCCGCCGGTGTCCTTGTCCTCAGAGAAGGCCCACAAGTCCAGGACGCCGGTGGTGTTTTTCACGCCTTCGACGTCCTTCACGGCATCCACAACCGCACCGTCGATTGCGGCCAGGTCCTTGGCGATCTTCACCTGCGACCACGGACAGGGCTTCACGACCTTCTGGATGACCAGGTCGGCCCCCGCGGCCTCGAGCGATGCGCCGACGGCCTCACGCACGGAGCGGGAGATGGTCGCGATGGCCACTAGCAGCGCGATGCTGATCGCGAGGCCTGAGATGGCCAAGACGGCGCGGGTCTTGCGTCGGGCGAAGCCCTTCCACGCATAGGACCAGATCATGTCGATGACCCCCGGTGATGCGCGCGCACCTGTGCCGCCATTGACCCCCGGCGCGCTCCCTATCCTCAACGCACGGGCGGCGCAACCGGCTCCCGGATTTGTGCGAGTGCGCGCCGCACTTTTCGGGCGTTACGGTGTTGGTTAGAGGGTGTACGAGAAGGCCACCGCCAACAAGGGACAGTCCCGTTTTCGGCGGTGAGGCTGCCGAAAACTGGGACAGTCCCAACGGCTGCACCCCCTTCTCGCACACGGTGCCAGAGGTGATATCGGCCCGCCCGATTCGCTGCGGCGCAGCCTCAGCCAGCGCGCCGCGGCGCGTTCCTATGCTTCGTTACCGTCCCCTCGTCGGCTGCTGTCTGGCGGCCGGGCTGCTTCTGCGGCCTGCGCCCTTCGCCCTGTCGCAAGTCGCCGTTGCTGAGGCCGAGCGCGTGTCCCTGTTCGACTTCGAATCCGACGCGCTGCTGCCGGCCTGGGTGGCGGCCGATGGCTCGGCCACGCTGTTGATCACGCGCGATCCGGCGAATGTCGCCGCCGGTGGTGGCGCCCTCGAGTTCGCCTACAATGCTCGACCCGGCGTGTTTCAGCAGTTGTCCACGGCCAGCCTGGGGGCTGCTTCGGCCAACGCGCTGAGTTTGCGCCTCAAGGCCAGTTCCCCCACCTCGATCTCGCTGGGCGTGGCCGAGAAGGGGGGCGCTCAGTACCAGGGCCTACTGTGGATCAACGCCGATCAGTGGGTAGACGTGCGGACGCCTCTGGCCGATCTGCTCCCGGCCCAGAACTCGTTCGACGACAACGGTCGGCTGGATGTGGACCAGATCGCCGGCTTCTTCCTGGCGGACCTGTCCAACCTCCCAGGCGAGATGGGGCAGGCCCTCGGCCGCAAGGAGGGCGAGCAGCGCATCTGGCTGGACAACCTGGGGCTCACCGACGAGCAGCGCCTGCAGCCGCGCGGGCACGTTGAGAGGCTCGGCGAGGAGTGGCTCCTGGTCCTGGACGACTTCGAGGGTGGGGTCTTCTGGGGGCTGCCCGTGCGGCGGGCCGGCCTGAAGCCCGTGCAGGGCGCGCCCAAGACGGTCGGTCAGTCGGCTCTCGAGATCAGCTACACGCTCGGAGTGGGTCGGTGGGTGGGCTACGTCCTGGCGCCGCCCAATCGGTTCGACCTGTCCACAGCGCACGAGTTCCGCATGATCGCCCGGGCCGACCTCAACGCCCGGTTGGTGATCGTCCTGGAGGAGCGAGACGGCAGCAAGTACGACATGGCGGCGAAGGTGCCGCCTGACGGCAAGTGGCACCCCGTGGCGGTGCCTTTCGACGCCTTCGCTCCCTCCGATCCGGCCGCCGATGAGAATGGTCAGCTCGACGCCGTCCAGATCCATCGTGTCATCCTTCTGGTTGACACGTTCGACGCGGACGTGCGGCCCGGGGGCTTCGGGTCGGTAGCCGTGGATGACGTCGGTGTGGTCGCCACCGCCGCGCCTGCGGGCGAGGGCGCCCCGTAGGCGCTCGTTCGTCAAGGGGAAGGGAGCGGTCCCCGTTGTCTGCACGCAGTTCCCTGCCGGCGGTGCCCCTCGCTCTGTGCCTCGGCGCTTCGGCGGCGGCGGCCCAATCCCCTCAGGTTGTCGGGACCCTCACCGACCCGCAGTACACGGTCGAGTTCGCCTTCCAGCCTCCGGCTGATTGGCCCAACGACGGAGCGATCCGCATCCTCTTCGACCAGACCGAGGGCGGCGACGGGCACGCCCTCGTGCTGACCGCGCGTCGATGCTACCTCGCGAGGACGATGGGCGGCGAGATTCACCCCTTCGGCCGCGAGGGGGCCTGGCAGCCGACGGCCTCGCCCGTCCACGGCGTGTTGCAGCGCCGGAACTCCCGCATCATTGCACTGCTCAACCATGTTCGGGTGGCCTCTGCCCAGGACCCCGCCTACCACGGGGGCACGGTGGCCTGGTCGGCGACGCCTGATAGCCTCAAGCTCGACGACATCCACGTTCAGCCGGTTGCGCCCGTCGAGTTCACGGATGACTTCGTGGGTGAGGGTGGCAGCCCGCCCGCCTGGGAGATGGCGGCCGGGACGTGGCAGACGGTTGGCCCGAAGGGCGAGAGCCCGCGCCCCGACCTGTCGGCCAACCCCTTCTCTCTCCGGGGCGCCGCGGGCTCGGATGAGCAGTTCGCTCTCGCGACCGCGGGAGACTGGTTCTGGGACGAGTACGGCGTCACCGTCGCGGCCAAGGCCGAGTCCGCCGGCGCCCTCGGCGTCGCCGCGTACGTACAGGACCCCGCGAACTTCCTGCTGTTCCGCTGGACGAGCACGGGCGAGGCGGGCGCCGGGGAGCCGGCCGGCCGCCGCCAGATCATCCGCGTCCTCGACGGTCAGTGGACCATCCTGGCCGAGGCGCCGGGCGGGTTCCGCACCGACCGATGGTACGGCCTCGGACTGACTGCGTGCGACGGCCGCCTCGAGGCTCAGATCGACGGACGGCCCATTCTCACCACGCGCGACACCTCCTTCGGCCAGGGGCGGATCGGGCTGTTCGGCCAGAACATCCAGGGCGTCTCGTTCGACGATGCCGCCGCGTACAGCGTCCGCGAGGTGACCGACGACTTCAGCGGCGGTGAGCCGGGCTGGTGGGCAGTGGCCACGGGCGAGTGGCAGTGTCGTCAGGACCATCTCTACGGCGCAATCCCAAAGGCTGCGGCTGCCGAGGCGACGACCGGCGATGCGGACTGGCGCAACTACACGGTGTCCGCTCTCCTGAAGGCCAAGTCCGCGAAGGCGGTCGGCCTGACTGCCTGCCGAGAGACGGACAACCGCTTCTACGCCTTCCGCTGGGAGGCCAACGGCCGGCAGACGCTGGAGATCGTGCTGGACGGCGCGCGCACCGTGCTCGCGGAGTCAACCCATCCCCTGGATGCGAGCCGCCTCTATCGCGCCTTCCTGACCGTCGCCCACGGACGGGTCGCGGCCCGCGTGGAAGGGCAGCCGGTGCTGGAGGCTGCGGACACGCGCCTCCTGCAGGGCCCCGCCGGACTGCGCGCAGAAGGGCCGGGGGAGGCGTGTTTCGATGACGCAGCCGTGACCTTCGATGAGACGCGCCCGCCCACGTTCACCGTGCCGGCCCAGTTCACGCGCGAGGACACAATGCAGAACTGGGTCGATGCGTCGCGGCAGTGGCGGCGCGCCGAGGACGGCACGCTCTGGTACGACATGCCCCTGTTCGGCGACTTCACCGTGTGGCTCCCCGAGATGGACTTTGCCGCCGTCGGCGGGGCGCTGGACGTGCTGATCGCGCCCACGGCACCCGCGAGTGTCTCCACCGTGCTGCGCCTCAGCACCCAGGCCGGCTCCGGCGCTGTCACGGGCCGCGTGGCGCAGGAGAAGGTAACGCTCACAGAGGGCGCAGCCGAGGCCCCCGGCCTTCAGCGGCTGCGCCTCGTGCGGCGAGGAACATGCCTATCGGCGTGGCTCGGCGACCGGCCCATTGTCGCTTGGCGGGATGCCGCCTTCGCGGGCCGGTGCCTTGGCCTGCGGCTCGAGAACCTGTCCCTCGACCTTGCCGAGACCGTAGTCTCCTCGCCGAACCTCGTCGATGTGACCTTCTCCGGCGCTCCCGTGGACTGGGCGCCCGACCTTGGTGTGTGGGAGGTCACCGATCGCTGGCCCTGCGCGCCCGGGTGGTCATGGTTCGGAGGCAGCCGACACGAGTCTCCGCTACTCTGGAGCAAGGACACCTTGCAGGGCGACCAGGTGCTCGAGTTCTGGGCGGCGCTCCTGATGGACCTGCCCAAGGAGCCGGGCTACAGTCACCCGTCCGACCTCAACGCCATCCTCTGCGGAGACGGCGCGAACCTCTGCTCCGGCTACAGCTTCATCCTGGCCGGGGATAACAACACCCGATCGAAGGTGCTCAAGGGCAACACGGTCGTCGCCGACAATCCGAACGTGAAGTTCGAGAACCCCGTCAGCATGAACCTCGCCTTCCAGAGACACTGGTTCGACATCCGCCTCGAGAAGATCGGTAACCACCTCACGTACTCGGTGGACGGCACCCTCGTCGCCCAGTGGGACGATCCCGACGTGCTCCCCGGCGGGAAGGTCGGCTTCTGGAGCTTCCAGAACAACGGCCTGCTCCTCGCCCGCGCGCGCATGGCGGCGGAGAAGGTGTCGAGGTGAGCTTGGGAAGCCTCACCCCCTGCCCCTCTCCTGAAGGGAGAGGGGAGCAAGGCAGCCTCACCCCCGGCCCCTCTCCGTTCCGGAGAGGGGAGAAGGACTAGGCCATGGCCCGCAAAGCCCGAATGCTGCTCGCCATTCCCGCCCTCTGTCTCCTCGCCGCGTCCGCTTGCCCTCAGGCCGCCGAGACCCCCGAGCAGCGCGATGCCCGCATGAAGTGGTGGCGGGAGGCGCGCTTCGGGATGTTCATCCACTGGGGCCTGTACGCCGTGCCCGCCGGCACGTGGAAGGGCAAGCAGATCGGCGGCATCGGCGAGTGGATCATGAACACGGCCAAGATCCCCGTGAAGGAGTACGCGGCGCTGGCCGAGCAGTTCAACCCCGTGCGCTTCAACGCCGAGGAGTGGGTCTCGATCGCGAAGGGCGCCGGGATGAAGTACATCGTGATCACCTCCAAGCACCACGACGGCTTCGCGATGTTCCACTCGGAGGCCAGCCCCTACAACATCTACGATGCCACGTCCTTCAAGCGCGACCCGCTCGCCGAACTCGCCGAGGCCTGCCGCAAGCAGGGGATCAAGCTCGGGTTCTACTACTCCGAGGCCCAGGACTGGCACCACCCCGGCGGCGCCGCGGCGGGCGGCCACTGGGACCCCGCGCAGGACGGCAGCATGGACGAGTACATCCGCACGATCGCGGTGCCACAGGTGCGCGAGATACTGTCGAACTACGGACCCCTCGCGATCCTCTGGTGGGACACGCCTGTTGGCATGACCCGCGAGCGCGCGGAGATGCTGCTGCCGCTCGTGAAGCTGCAGCCGGGGATCATCACGAACAATCGCCTCGGCGGCGGCTTCCCCGGCGACACCGACACGCCCGAGCAGGAGATTCCCGCCACCGGCATCCCCGGCCGCGACTGGGAAACCTGCATGACGATGAACGACACGTGGGGCTACAAGTCCTACGACCAGAACTGGAAGAGCACCGAGACGCTCATCCGCAACCTCGTGGACATCGCGAGCAAGGGCGGGAACTACCTGCTGAACGTCGGCCCGACCGCCGAGGGCGTCATCCCCGAGCCGAGCGTCGAGCGGCTGCGCGAGATCGGCGAGTGGATGAAGGTGAACGCCGACGGAATCTACGCGACCTCGCCCAGCCCCTTCAAGCGCCTCGCCTGGGGTCGCTGCACCCAGAAGCCCGGCAAGCTCTACCTGCACGTCTTCCAGTGGCCCAAGGACGCACGACTCCTCGTGGCCATCTCAAACAAGGTGACCAAGGCCTACCTCCTCGCCCAGCCCGGTACCGCGCTCCCCGTGCAGTCGTCCGAGCAGGGCGCAACGATCAACCTGCCGCAGGCCGCGCCCGATTCCATCGACACGGTTGTCGTTGCCGAGATCGAGGGCGAAGCGCAAGTCCTTGGCGTGATGCTAACCCAAGCGGAGGATGGTTCGATCCGCCTGCCCGCCTCTGAGGCCGAGATCATCGGGAAGACGGCGAGGCTGGAGGGGTCTGGCGAGCCGAACATCGGCTACTGGACCGACGTGAACGACCTCGCCCAGTGGCAGGTGCGCGTGACGAAGCCCGGCACGTTCAAGGTGGAGGTCACCTACGCCTGCGACTCCAGCAGCGCCGACAGCGAGTACGTCGTAGTGATCGGGAACCAGGCCGTCGTCGGGAAGACCAAGATCACTGGCGCCTGGCAGACCTACGAGACCGTTGACCTCGGCACAATCCGGATCGGCGAGGCGGGCGCAGTGAACGCCATTGTGAGGGGACTTCGGAAGCCGGGGCTGGCGCTGATGAACCTACGGGCCGTCGTGCTTACCCCTACCACGGTCCCGTGAGGTCAGCCCATGATCGTCCGCTGCGCGTGGGTGCCGCCCGGCGACGACCTGTACATCGCCTACCATGACCGCGAATGGGGCGTGCCCGTCTACGACGACCGCGCCCTGTTCGAGTCCCTCGTCCTCGACGGCGCGCAGGCGGGCCTGAGCTGGGCCACCATCCTGCGCAAGCGCGAGAACTACCGCGCGGCCTTCAACGGCTTCGACATGGCGTGCGTGGCCCGCTACGACGACGCGAAGGTGGCCGAGCTGCTCGCCAACCCCGGCATCGTGCGCAACCGCCGCAAGATCGCCTCCGCCATCACCAACGCCCAGGCCGCCCTCGCCCTCGTGGACGAGTACGGCAGCCTCTCCGCCGCCCTCTGGCAGTTCGTCGGCGGCCAGCCCAAGCGCAACGCCTGGACCACCCTCAGCCAGATCCCCACCCAGACCCCCGAGTCCGAAGCGATGAGCCGCTTCCTCATTCGGCGCGGCTTCCGCTTCGTCGGCCCCACCATCTGCTACGCCTTCATGCAAGCCGTCGGCATGGTCAACGACCACACGACCGACTGCTTCCGGTATGGGGAGGTGTGAGACGTGGTCCCGACCACAAGCCGAGTCACTCTGACGCAGCTCCGCCGCCAGACAGCCGCGATCCTGGACCGCGTTGCCTCGCGCAAGGAGCGGATCGTGATCGAGCGGCGAGGCAAGCCGGTCGCGGCCATCGTGCCCGTCGACGACCTTGGGTTGCTGGAGAAGCTGGACGAGATCGAGGATCGCCTCGACGTGGAGGAGGCCGAGAGGATCCTGGCGGACCCGAACACGGAGTGGATCCCGTGCGAGGAAGCTCAGGCGGCCCTCGACCTGTGACCCGCCGGCCGCACGTCACGGGCGCCTCACGGCGCTCGAAGGGTCGTCCGCGGCTTCCGCTTCGTCGGCCCCACCATCTGCTACGCCTTCATGCAGGCCGTCGGCATGGTCAACGACCACACGACCGACTGCTTTCGGTATGGGGAGAGGGGTGAAGCGCCCGCAGCCGGTTGACACTCCCTCTGGTTGCGCGTAGAATACGTATTGTACGAGGAGGTGGACCATGTACCACATACGGACCACGCAA
>Ga0194112_10009717_pt1 | contig 12200 bp, 7 predicted proteins | sample TA2MahC400mmetaG_FD_146191 | JGI IMG/M metagenome (GOLD analysis project Ga0194112, IMG submission 146191) | Freshwater microbial communities from Lake Tanganyika, Tanzania - TA2015016 Mahale Deep Cast 400m | ecosystem: Environmental > Aquatic > Freshwater > Lake | place: Tanzania: Lake...
GTTCGCTCAGCCGGTCGTCGACGCCAGCTTCGTCTTCCACCAGATCGCGATCGGCACGACGACGACGATGCGCGCCCTCGTGCAGGGCGTCGAGGTCGCGTCGTTCTCCGGCTCGTGGACGCAGAGCCAGCCGAACAACTACTTCGGCTTCGCCAACACCTACCTCGACGAACTGCGGATCGACTTCGTCAGCGACTTCAACTTCGACACGCTGGCGGTGCGCGCGGCGGGCAGCGCTGCCTGCGTGTTTGAGAACGGCACGGGCGTCAACCTCGCCGGCTTCAGCTGCGCGACACTGCCGCGACTCGGCACGCAATGGCAGGGAACGGTGGCGACCAACGCCAACACGCTCGCGTCGGTGCTGGCCTACGGTGCTGGCGGCTTCGGCGCGCCGTTGCCGCTGTTCGGCGGCGAACTGCTGCTCCAGCCGTCGCCGCCGCTGGTCACGTTCACCGGCTTCGGCAGCTACGGCTTCCCGATCCCGGCATCGCCCGGGCTCGTCGGACTGTCGCTGCCGTTCCAGGCCGCGCGCCTCGATCTCGTCAACGGCACGCCGCAGATCGTGCTGCTCAACGGCATCGATTTGATCGTCGGGACGTGAGCGTCAGAAGGCGTTGACGAAGCTGGTGACGCCATTGCTGGTGAAGGCGCCGTAGGCGTTGGCCACTCCGGGCTGCGTCACGCCGGCGAACATTGCGTGGACGCTTACGCCGGGTGGAACGCCGGCCGGGATAGCGACCGCCGCCGTCAGCGTTGGCACGCTGTCGATCGCCACGATGCTGGCGACGAACGCGCCGATCCAAGACGAGCAGCCCGGCAGGCCGAGCGCTGCGAGCGGCGCGCCGGCCGCATCGGCGGTGGGGCTGACGAGCAGCAGGCCCAGGCGCGTGCCGACACCGGGGGCGTACTCCGGCACGTTGGACGCTGTGAAGGTCACAGTCGTCCCGGCCGTCGCTGTCGAGACCGGCGCCGGCGCGGCGCTCAGGGTCATGCCACCGCAGCCGGCGCCGTACGCGAGGTTGGCCGCGGCTTGCGTCGGCAGCATCGCCGACGCAAACGCGCCCTGGCTGACGTTCCAGTACGTGCTGGTCGGCGCGACCTCGCGCCGCACGGCGCGCACGAGGTACGTCGACGCGCCGCCGAGCGCCTGCGGATCGACGAAGCTCGTCGCCGCGACGGGGTTGGTGGTGAGCCGCGTGAACGGGCCGCTCGGGCTCGCCGCGCGGTAGACGTGGTACCCCGCCACTGCGTCGGCCGACGCCGTCCACGACAGGCTGGCCGCCGGCCACTGGTCGATCACGACGAGCGCCGTCGGCGGCGCGACGACGTGCTGCCGCAGCGTCGGGTCGCCCATCAGCGCCATGTGGACGCCGCGCTGCGCCAAGCCGCCGACGAGCGTGTCGTTCTGGCTGAAGCGCGCGCCGAAGCCGATCGGGTCGCCGACGCCCATCGTGTGGAACGACCAGTGCGGCCGGCCGGCCCAGACGTTGGTCAGCGTCCAGCCGCTGCACAGGGCGGCGCGCAGGAAGTTGTCCTGCGCGTCCCAGTCGCCGAAGTAGCTGCCGAACAGGATGGTGAACACGCCGCGGTTCTGGCTCAGCGTGAAGTCCGTCGTGCTGCCGACGCCGCTGGCGCCCTGGTACCAGCCACCGCCGCAGCCGAAGCTCCAGGCGTGGCCCGCGCCGGTCGGCACGTTGAGCGTCGCGAAGTAGTCGCCGGCCGCGACGTTGGCCGGACCGCAGAGGTTGCTGCCGTTGCGCCATCCCGACGCGGCGAACGCCTCGCCGCCGAACCAGCCGAAGTTGTCGTCGACGACCGCGCGCTGGCCGACGGCGAAGGCCTTGTGCCGGTAGTCGTGGTCCTTGTCGAGGTACTGCTGCAGCAGCGCCGTCTCGCCGGCCGCGAACGCCGGCATGTTGAAGAAGTCGACGCGGCCGACGGCGAGCTCGGCGTCGCTCGGCAACGAGCTCTGGTCGAACTTGCCGTCGCCGGGGACGTTGCGGTTCTCGGACCGCGTCGCGGTCGTCAGGTTGACGGACGTGTCGGTCCACGTGCCGTTGACGTCGCCGTAGTAGACGTCGGCAGGCCACGCGCCCTGGTGGTCGGGGTGGCCGTCCGGCGCCATCGCGCCCGAGTACGGCACCGGCACGCGGCCGAGCAGGAACACCGCCTTGGTGTTGAGCGGATCGGCTTGGTAGGTGGCGACGATGCGCGCCTTGACGCTCGGCACGGTGTCCGATGGCTGCACGTCGTGGCGCACGACCGTCCAGCCGTCGCCGACGAGGTCGTCGACGAGGCGCGTCAGCCGCGCGCCGAGCGCTGCGACCTTGGTGGCGTCGACGACCAGCACGAGCTTGCCGCGTTGGTCGAGCAGGGCGCCGTCGTTCGCCGCGGCGATCAGGTTGCGCCCGAATGGCGTGCCACTGCGGTTGAACAGGTACTCGTAGCGCAGCCCAAGCAGCGCGCCGGTGTCGATCCACTGTGTCGCGGAAGCGCCGCCGGGGATCGTCGTCACCGGCCCCCACGTCGTCGTGCCATAGATGCGGCGCTGGACCGTGTAGCCCGTCGCCGTCGGCTCGACCGGCCAGCTGAAGCGCAGCGCCGGCGTCGTCGTCGTGTCGACGTTGATCGGAAACGCCGCCTGCTGCGGCGTCTGCGCCGCGAGCGCTGCGGCGAGCGCGAGGAACGGGACGGCGCGAAGGGCGTGCGGCATGGTGGCGAGACCATCGAAGATATCACGCCATGCGCGGCTGTGGGCTCCGGGGGGCGGATGCCAAGCGTCATGTGCGGCTCCGGTCGGGCGCGCCGGCGGCTGAGATGGCGGTGGGAGAGGGATTCGAACCCCCGGTGCCCGTGAAGGCACAGCGGTTTTCAAAACCGCCGCATTCGGCCGCTCTGCCATCCCACCGGGACGCTGGCCGCGGCGCACACTAGCTGGCGTCTGCGGCATGCGCCAGCGGCTGGCCGGCGCTCTGCGAACTGCAATGCCTGCTGCGACGGCTCGCCGCGTCACTCGGCCGCGAGCGCCTCGAGCACCGCGCGCGCGACGTACATCGGCGCGCCGGTCTGCACCGCCATCGCGATCGCGTCGGACGGCCGGCAGTCGACCGTCTTCTCGTCGGCGGTCGCCGCCGCGGTGCCGGCGTCGGCGGGCGCCAGCACCAGCTGCGCGTAGAAGGTGCTGTCGCGCAGCTCGTTGATGACGATGCGCTGCAGGCGGTGGCCGAGCGCGTGGAAGACGCGGCCCATCAGGTCGTGCGTCAGCGGCCGCGGCGGCTGCGCGCCGCACAGCTTGCGGTTGATCTCTTCGACCTCGTTGAAGCCGATGACGATCGGGAAGCCGCGGTTGCCATGGCGCTCGCGTAGGTGGATGAACTGCTGGTCGCCCTTCTGGTGGATGACGACGCGGGCGAGTTCGACTTCGACGAGATCCATGGGCGGCTAGCGTCGTTATAGCGGCGAGTGCGGCCGGCGCGAGCGCGGCGTCCCCTGCCGTCGGCTATAACGCGCGGCGTGACCGCGCCGTTCGCCTTGCTGCCGCCGCTCGATCCGCAGCGTCCCAACCCCGTGCTCGCCGTCGCCACCCGCAGCGGCGCGGTCGAGTCCTGGCACCGCGGCGCCGTCGCCGTCTGGCACGGCGATCAATTGGCGCTCGCGGTCGGCGACGTCGCCCGACCGGTGTTCGCGCGCTCGGCGGTCAAGCCGCTGCAGGCGCTGCCGTTCCTCGAGCGCGGGCTCGCCGACCGGCTCGGATTGCCGCCGCAGGAACTCGCGGTGATGTGCGCCAGCCATGACGGCGCGCCGGCGCACATCGCGGCGGTGCGCTCGTTCCTGGCGCGCGGCGGGCTGCGTGAGGATCAGCTCGGCTGTGGGCCGCACGCGCCGTTCGACCACGACAGCCGGCTGGCGCTGCTGCGCGCCGGCGAGCAGCCGGGCAAGGTGCACAACAACTGCAGCGGCAAGCACACCGGCTTCCTGCACCTCGCCGGCGCCTGCGGCGACCCGCTCGATCGCTACCTCGACCCGGACTGCCGCAGCCAGCGCGAGGTCAACGCCGCCGTCGCGGCGATGGCCGGACTCACCGGCCCGGTGCCGACCGGCGTTGATGGCTGCGGCGCGCCGACCTTCGTGCTGCCGCTCGCGGCGCTGGCGCGCAGCTTCGCGAATCTGGCGAACCCGGCCGGCCACGGCGCCGTTCGAGTTGCCGCATGCCGTCGCATCCTCGACGCCGTCGGCCGCGCGCCGGAGCTGCTCGCCGGCGAGAGACGCTTCTGCACCGCGCTGCTGCGGCAGTGGCCGGGCCGCGTGTTCGCCAAGAACGGCGCCGAAGGCGTCTACGCCGTGGCGCTAGCGCCCGATCCGGCGCGCGCCCGCTGGCCGCAGGCGCTCGGCATCGCGATCAAGATCGACGACGGCGCCGAGCGCGGCTACCAGCCGGTGGTCGTCGACCTGCTGCAGCGACTCGGCGCGCTGCCGCGCGAACTGCCGCCAGCGCTCGCGGCCTTCCACCGGCAGACGCTGCGCAACACCCAGCAGCTCGTCGTCGGCGAGGTTGCGTGCGTGCATGGTTGGGGACTGCCATGAGCCGTCATCCGCTCGCCGGCCTGCCAAAGCGGCCGCGCGACGGCCACAAGGGCAGCTTCGGCACGGTGCTCGTCGTCGCCGGTTCGCACGACATGCTCGGCGCGGCGATCCTGTGCGCGACTGCGGCGCTGCGCTCTGGGGCCGGGCTCGTGCAGGCCTGCGTGCCAGCGGCGCTGCAGCCGTTGGTCGCCAGCGCGCAACCGTGCGCGACGACGGTCGCGCGCACGCCGGCCGAGCTGCGCCGCGCACTTGGACGGGCTGATGCCGTCGTCGTCGGGCCGGGCCTCGGGCAGTCGCCGGCGACGCGCCGACTCGTCGCCACCGTGCTGCGCTTTGCCCGCGGCCCAATCGTGCTCGACGCCGATGCGCTCAACGTGCTGGCGCCGCTGCAGCGGCCGCTCGCGGCGCGCGTGCCGGTGGTGTTGACGCCGCATCCCGGCGAAGCGGGCCGGCTGCTCGGCAGCGACGCCGCGGCGGTGCAAGAAGACCGCAACGGTGCGCTCGACGCGTTGGTTGCGTGCTCGGGCGGCATCGTCGTGCTGAAGGGCCACCGCACGCTCGTCGGCGATGGCGACCGCACGTTCGAGAATCGCACCGGCAATCCGGGAATGGCGACTGGCGGCAGCGGCGACGTGCTCGCTGGCCTGCTCGGCGCGCTGCTCGCGCAGGGCCTTGCGGCGTACGACGCCGCGTGCTTCGGCGTGCACGTGCACGGCCGCGCCGGCGACCGCGTGGCGCGGCGCGTGGGGGAGGCGGGGCTGATCGCGCGCGACCTGCCGGCGGCGATCGCCGAGGAACTGCGATGACGTTCTCGCTGCCTGCCGGCGCGTTGGCGGCGTTGCTCACCACCGGGCTCGCCGCGCAGGACGTGATCAGCGCAAACCGCGACACGGCGCGCGACGCGAACCGCCCAGGTGACGACCGCATCGCCGCGCTGCACCTGCTGGTGACCGCCGGCGGACTCGACCCGGTGACCGGCGTCGCCGCGCTGGTCACCGCCGACGAACGGGTCGCACTGGCGGCGGCGGCGCTGGTGCGGCACCGCGTCGCCCTCGATGAAGCGTGGTTCGCGGCGCTCGACGGTGAGCTGACCGCCGCGCGCCGGCTGCTCGACGAACTCGCGATCGCGCCGCGGCCGTCGGTGGATGCTTGGCTGGCGCGCTGGGCCGCGCGTCCCGAACGCAGCGCCGACGACCGCTGTCGCGCGCTCGCGGCGCGCAGCAGCGAATGGACGGCGGCTGATCGTGACGCGTTCCTCCAGGCGCTGCTCGCGGAGCCCTCCGGTGACGGCGTCGCGGCGGCGCGGCGCGTGCTGCCGGCGCGCATCGCCGACGGGCTCGTCGGCCGCTTGCACCAGGAGGTCTTCGCCGGCGCGCTGCCGCTCGACGAAGCGCTGCGCGTGTTCGACCGCTTGTCGCCGTTGGGCGTGCGGGCGCTGCTCGGCCTCGCGCTGCAGCTGCCCGAGCCGGCGTGCGCGACGCTGCTGCGGCACGTGCACGACCAGCGGCCCGAACTCGTCGTCGACCGCGTCGCCGCCGCGCTCGATGACGCCTCCAACCCGGTCGACCCGCGCTGGCTGCCATACGCCGCGCCGCTGCTGGCGACGCCGGTGCGGGCGGCGCGCGTCGAAGCGTTGCTCGACGAGCCTGCGGCGCGCGATGCGGCGTTCGCGGCGTTGGTGTCGGCGCGCGTGATGTCGCCGGCCGTGCTCGCGTTTGCGGCGCCGGTGGCGGATCCCGACGCCAGCCGCGCACGGCTCGCCAAGCTGCTCGATCGCGCCATCGACAGCGTGCCGAGCGCGGCCTTGTGCGAGTGGCTCGCGCGCGGCGATGGCGTCGGCGAGACCGTCGCGCTGTTCCTGCCGCGCCGGCGCGAACTCGGCCCCGAGCTGGCGCGCGATCTGTTCGTGCGCTTGCAGCAGGCGGGCACGGTCGACGGCCGCTTCTGCCGGCCGGCGGCGCTGGCGGTGGTCGGCGGCGGCGACGAAGGGGTCGTGCGCGCGCTGTGGCCGCTGGTGCGCACGACTGCCGACGACGCGCCGTTCATCGAGGCGTTGGTCGGTCGCCGGCCGGCGGCGCCGTTCGCGCGCTTGCTGCTGCGCAGCGACGCGGAGCAGCGGGCGGTGGGGCTGGCGCCGGCCGAGCGCGACGAGCGCCGGTGGCGCGCCTTGCACGGCGCGGCTGCGCTCGGCGACGTGGCCGCAGTGCCGCTGCTCGTCGCCGTCGCGCGCCGCCTGCCGGCCGATCTCGTGCGCCGTTGCGCGGTCCTGCCTGGCGTGCTGCCGGCCGGGCAAGCGCACGCGCTGCTCGACGCCGTTGGCGTGCCGCGCTACGCGCCAACCGGCGACGAACGCGTCTGGGGCAAGGTCCGCGCGCCGGAGCCGTCGCCGGACCTGGCCGCGGCGCCCGAACTGCTCGCCTGGGCCGCGCGCGGCGGCGACGACCCGACCGTCGCCGCGCGGCTGCTGGCGTTCTGGCGCGATCCGTCGCCGCCCGAAACGCTGCGCGACCTGCAGCCGGAGGCCGTGCCCAGCGTGCTGCGCGGTCCGCTCGGTGCGCCGCTGCGCGCCGAACTGCGCGCGCGGCTCGCCGCCGGTCCGCTTGACGCTGTCAACGAAGCGTTGGCGTTTGCCGTGGTGGAGGCTTTGGCTGAGCCACTCGACGCCGAAGGGCTGGCGCTGTGTGCCGAGATCGTGTTCGCCGTGCCGCGCGTCGATCGCGCTGGCGAGGCGGCGCGCGCCGCGCGCTGGCCCGACGGCCGCGGCGGCTTCGCGCTGGTTGGCGCGGTCGCCAACCGCCTGCGCAGCGCCGCGCCGGCCGCCGTCGCGGCCGCCTTCGCGGCGGCCGCACGGGCGGCGTGCGCCGATCCTGCCGGCGCGGCGGCGTCGGCGGCGCGGGCGCGCGCGCTGCTGGTCGCGACTGGCCGCGCGCCAGCGGTGCGTGCGGCCTTTGGGCCTGCTATCGCGCCGTGGCTGCGCGCTGTGCCGCTCGACCAGGGCGTCTGGCCGACGCTGCTGGCGTCATGGTGGACGGTCACGGCGGCGTTCGACCGCGGCGATCGCGCCGCGGCCTGCGCCGACCTCGACCTCGCGCTGCGGTTGCTGCACGAACCGATCGGCGACCCGGACCTGCGCCGTGACCTGCTCGGCGAGCGCGATCCCGGCGCGGGCGTCGACCCGCACGCCGCGCTCGCTTGCCTGCCCTGGCGCATCGCCTATCTGGACGCCATGGCCGTTGGCGACGCGGCCGCAGCCGCGGCCGCGCGCGCCGGCTGGCGCGAGTTCGCCGGCCGCGATGCCGCTACGATCGCCGCTCTACCCGCACCCCGACCGGAGAACCGCTGATGATGCTGCGCCTTTGCGCCACCGCCTTCGCCCTCGCTGCCGCCTGCGCCGCGCAGGGCTCCCAGGACGGCAAGCAGCCGCCCAAGCCTGCGCCGGTCGCGACCGACCCGCAGAAGGTCCTGGCGGAGATGAAGGAGCAGTTCGCCAAGGAGGGCATCGTCTTCGACCTGACGGCCCGGACCGTCAGCGTGCCGGCGGTGGTCAACAAGCCGCAGGACCCGGTCGAGTACCTGCTGATCCAGAAGAAGGGCAAGCGCCACGAAGCGGTGTTCGTCACCATGGCCAAGCCCAGCGTGCTCAACGCCGCGCTGCTGCTGCTCGGCCTCGTGCCGGGCAAGAACGCCAGCTACGTCGAGAAGAAGCCGGCGCCGACGCTCGAGGAGGTGCAGGCCGGCGTCGATCCGATCATCGTCACGCCGCCGCAGGGCGAGCCGTTCTTCATGACCGTGCGCTGGCAGGACGTCGAGGGCAAGGCGATCGAGCACTGCGTCGAGGACCTGCTGCTCGACCTCGGCACCCAGAAGCCGATCGTCGACTGCAGCTGGGTCTACCTCGGCGGCCGCATGGCGAAGATCTACCGCAACGAGCCGGAGGTCTACATCGCCGACTTCGAGGGCAACCTGATCAGCGTCTGCTACCTGTCGCCGGACAACCACCTCGCGACGATGGTGCACAAGGACGCGCGCGACGACCGCAACTGGTGGACGACCAACCTGATGCCGGAGGCCGACACGACGGTCGAGTTCGTGTTCCACCGCGGCGAGAGCAAGCTGCACGTCGAGCGGAAGAAGCGGCTGGAGAAGGAGAAGGCAGAGGCGGAGGCCAAGCAGGAGAAGGCGAGCGAAGGCGGCAAGTAGCGGGGCGGGCGACGCGGCGACGGAACATCCGAAACGGTGGGCTCGCGACACGGCCCGAAACTCCGCGGGCGCGGCGGTTGGCGTTGGCACTGCGCCCGTGGCGCTTCCGGCCGTATCCGTCCCGCACAACTCACCCGGCTCTTGCGTCGCGGCGGCGTTCTCAGCACCGCGATCCAAGGCGTTACTGCGCCTGCCGGCCGGCTGCTACGGATAAACCACCGTCTTCCCTGCCTGGCTCATCGCAAAGTACCCCGGCACGCCGATGTCCAGCGCCAGCCACTGGCAGAACACCGACTGGTACGCGAGCTGCGGGTTGTTCGGGATGTTGAACGTCAGCTGGAACGTTCCCGGCGCGCTCGGCAGCAGCAGTGAGGAGCTGACATCCGGCGACACGGACAGCACGCTCTCCTGCCAGCCGAGCAGCGGCCCGAGGTCGATCGGCAGCGGGCCTGCCGGCGAAACGACATTGCTGAAGCCGACGTACAGCATCGCGAAGGCCGAGTCGGGCACGCCGCGCAACTCGACCGTCAACTGCGCGCCGACGAACGGCAGGCCGCGGTACGGGCCGATGTTGGCCATGCCGCAGCGACCGAGCCTGCTCCAGCCGAACGCGAACGGTCCGGCCAGTTCGACGATCGAGCGCGACGACGCGGGGTTGCCGACGGTCGCGACGACGCCTGCGAGCTTGAGGTGCGACCGCGGCTGACTGCGGCTGCGCCAGACTTCGAGGCCGCGGGCGAGGCCGCCGCGCGGGCCGGCGCCGTTTGGCACGGTGAGGTCGCTGCAGAAGCGCGTGCCGGTCGGCTGCAGGTCGTACGCCGAGATCTCGTAGCCGTGCGCCTGGATGGGTTGCGTCGGCGTCGCCTGCGGCGTGCTGCGGAAGGCGTAGAAGCGGCCGAGGGTGTCGTCGTAGCCGAGGCCGCCGCAGTCGGACTCCATCGGCGCCGACGTCAACAGCGCGCCGGGCGTCGCCGTCGCGCGGCTGAACTCGAACAGTCGGCCTTGGCCACCGGCGTCGGTGGCGCTGACCCAGAACGTGCCGAGGCCCTGTTCGCCGCTCGGCTCGAAGGCGAGCCCGAGCATCTGGTTGATCGGGACGACGGCGGCCAGCGGAAAGCCGACGAGCGGCAGGTTGACCACTGCACCGGAGACGGTGTGGACGCCCTGCAGCGCCACGCCCCCGTTTGCAGTGCGGTTGTCGAGGATCACCCAGACGATGACGCCTTGGCCGCCGGGGACGGGCAGTCGTTCGACGGCGATGTCACCTGGCCCTTGGGGCGCGGTAATGGTCGTCGCCGCGAGCGGCAGATTCGAGGCGACGCTCGTCGGCGGCGAGCCGGCAAGGCGCAGCAGGCGGTGCGCGGCGCCCTGCGTCGCCGCCGCGGCGACGAGCCAGTACTCGCGGGCGAACGTCGGCGCCGGACCTTCGACGATCGCGATGGCGCGGCAGTCGGCGCCGGCGGTGACGCCGTCGAGGTCGACGCGCGCCTCCACGTCGCCGAAGGCGTCGCCGGACTCGTCCGGCGGCGGCTTCACGCACTTGCTGTTGACGTAGAGGTTGTCGATGCCGATCGTGCCCGCGGCGCTCAGCAGGAACGAGAAGTCGATGCCTTCGTCGTCGGGCTGTGGGATCAGCTGCGCCTCGATGGTCACGCGGTTCCAGCCGCCACCGAGCGCCACGGACTTCTCGCTGATGATCGCCCGCTTGTAGCTGAGGCTCTGCTCGATGACGGCGCGGATCGAGCCCGTGGCGCCCTCGAACTCGTCGTACTGGAACCAGAACAGCTTGATCCAGTCGGGATACGGATCATTGTCGACGGTCAGGTCCAGGTCGGCCGACACCGTGCCACCGGCGTTAGTGACGCCGAACACGCCGCTGAAGCCGCCGAGCGACGCGACGTAGCCCAGATTCGTCGTGGCGACGCCTTGCGTCACGGCAGGGTTGTACCAAGGCGGCGCCACGACCAGAGTCGGCGGCGGGAACGTGCCGTTGGCGAACGGCGCGTTGAAGTTCCAATAGAGGCTGACGGTGACGTTGTCCTGCACGCGCCACCAGGGTGGCGGATTCTCCGGCGTCTGCGCGAGCAGCCCGCCGCTCCATAGCGCGGCGGCGAGCACGAGCGACCGACAAGGGGAGTAGCGCATGGTGGACATCTAGGTTGCAGTTGGCGCGCCGGTCACTTGCCGGCGTCGGTGGGTGGCAGGGTAACGAGACTGCGGGCGACGGTGGCGGGGTCGGTCGGCCAGAGGCAGACGGTCCCGTCGCGCGCGGCGGTGGCGACCGCGCGTCCGTCGTTGAATATGGTAGCTCCATCGATCAAACCGCGGTGGCCGCGGAACCGCAGCCGCTCGGTGCCGTCGGCGACGTTCCACAGCACGGCCTCGGCGCCGTTCTCGTCGCCGCCGGTGGCGATCACGCGGCCGTCACTCGACCATGCGGCGGTGCGCAACCGGGCGACGGTCGGCAGCGTCGTTCGCACGGCGCCATCGGGGCCATGCACGGTGATGACACCGGCGCTGTCGGCGACCAGCAGCGCGGCGTCCGTCGCCGTGAAGCGGACGGCGACGACTTCCCGCTGCCCGAGCGCGCGCTCGGCCACGAGCGCGCCGGTGCGCAGGTCGAGCAGGCGCAGCGTCGGCTCGTCCCGGCCGACGATCGCGGCGAGTTCGCGGTCCGGCGCCGCATCGGTCCAGCCGATCGGCCGCGCCGTCTCGCCGCGGCTCAGACAGGTCGCGCCGTCGACCGACCAGACGCTCCACATGCCGCCGTTCTCACGGTTGCCGGCCGCGAACAACCTGCCGTCGGCGAGGTGGCGAAGCGAGATGAGCGTCTGCGCGCCGGTGTCGATCGTGCCGAGCGCGGCGCCATCGGCGAGCGCACGGCTGTGCACGACGCCGGAGCCATGGATGGCGATGGTCGCGCGTCGGCGGTCGTCGTCGACGGCGATGCAGGTCAAGGGATCGCCGAGCGCCGGCGTGGTCCACAGCAGGCTGCCGTCGGCGGTGGACCATGCGCGCAAGCGTTCATCGCCTCCGCCCGTCAGCGCCCGCTTGCCTGCTGCGTCGACCGCGACGGCGATGCTGCCCGCCGACTGCCGCAACGTCAGCACGCCGACCGCGCGACCGAAGTCCCAGATCATGGCGCGCGCGTTGCCGGCGACGGCGAGCACGGAACGTGCATCGGCGGTGAACTCCGCGACCTCGATCGAAGGGCCGGCTTCGTAGCGATGCAGCGCAGTGCCAGCGATGGCCCGGCCGGCGCCGACGTCGAACACGCGCAGCTCGCCGGCGCCTTCGCTGGTCGAGGTTAGCGCGAACTGATCGTCGGCGTCGAACGCGACTCGATGGACCGGTCCCTGGTGTCCGACGAGCGTCGCGCTCTCGCGCATCGATGTCGTGCAGCCGTCGGCGTCCGT
>Ga0194112_10009725_pt1 | contig 12191 bp, 11 predicted proteins | sample TA2MahC400mmetaG_FD_146191 | JGI IMG/M metagenome (GOLD analysis project Ga0194112, IMG submission 146191) | Freshwater microbial communities from Lake Tanganyika, Tanzania - TA2015016 Mahale Deep Cast 400m | ecosystem: Environmental > Aquatic > Freshwater > Lake | place: Tanzania: Lake...
TGTTGCTCGCCTTCCTTGTGCTACCCTTCTTCATGGGCCGGTCCTCCTTTTGATTGCACCTTCGAGTGCGCCATCCATTGGGAGCTTAACGCATCCCGCGGGAGGCCGGCCTTCTCATCCCATCTCTGTAGCGGGCGCTGGGGCCGGCAACCGAGCCGCGAGCGTCAGCGAGCGGTCCCACAACGCACTCCGCTATCGTTCCAGCGTTCTCAGGTACTCGCGGAAGGCTCCGCCCAGGTCCTCGCGGCGCAGGGCGAACTCGACGGTGGCCTTCAAGAAACCCAGCTTGTCCCCGGCGTCGTAGCGCCGGCCCTCGAAGCGGCAACCGTAGATGGGCCGCACCTCCAGCAGGTGGCGCAGGCCGTCGGTGAGCTGGATCTCCCCCAGCGAGCCCGGCGCGGTCCGCTCCAGGCAGTCGAAGATCTCCGGGGTCAGCACGTACCGCCCGATGATGGCCAGCCTTGAGGGGGCCTCAGCGGGGGCGGGCTTCTCCACCAGGTTGTGAATGCGGTACAGGCAGTCGGTCCGCCCGTTGTGCTGCACCGGATCGGCCTCCACGATGCCGTAGGCGGAAACCTGGTCCGCCGGCACCTCCATCAGCGCCAGCACGGGGGCCTGGAAGAACTCGTAGACGTCCAGCAACTGCCGGAGGCACGGGACCTCGCTCTCAATCACGTCATCGGAGAGCACCACCGCGAAGGGTTCCTGACCCACCAGGTCGCGCGCCCGCAGCACGGCGTGCCCCAGGCCCAGCGCTTCCTTCTGCCGGACGTAGGCGAAGTCCACCATCTCGGAGATGCCGTGCACCGCCGCCACCAGGTCCTGCTTGTCGCGCGCCGCCAGAGCCTGCTCGAGCTCGAAACTCACGTCGAAATGATCCTCGATGGCGCTCTTGCCCCGCCCGGTGACGATGAGGATGCTCCGGATGCCCGAGCGCACCGCCTCTTCCACCGCGTACTGGATGAGCGGCTTGTCCACCAGCGGGAGCATTTCCTTGGGCTGGGCCTTGGTGGCGGGCAGGAAGCGCGTGCCCAAACCGGCGGCGGGGAAGACCGCCTTGCGCACTTTCGCGGGCATGCCCCCATTGTATCGGAAGGCCCCCGGAAAGCGTGCCGCTGAGTTATGCTGGTACCGGCCAGCTTGCGGCTGGTTGCAGAGGCGGTTTTCCCAAGGAGAGTGCGTATGGCCTACGTGATTGCGGAACCTTGCATCGGCGTCAAGGACACGGCCTGCGTGGACGCCTGTCCGGTCGATTGCATCCACCCCAAGAAGGACGAGGCGGACTTCGCCGCGGCCAAGATGCTGTACATCGACCCGGACGCCTGCATCGACTGCGGGGCCTGCATACCGGTGTGCCCGGTTGCGGCGATCTTCACCCTGGATGATCTGCCCGAGAAGTGGGCCGCCTACGCCGAGGAGAACGCGGCCTACTACCGCAAGTAGCCTACTCCCGGTAGGCTGCCGTAGCCGCTTCTGTCTCCCAGACGCGCACTTCCGCCACCCGCACTCGGGGCCCTTGCGCCGAGATCCGCCGGCTCAGTCCGACGAAGAAGTGCCGCGCCATGTTCTCCGCGGTAGGGTTCAACGTGTCGAAAGGCGGCACGTCGTTCAGCAGGCGGTGGTCGAAAGGCTCCAGCAGGTCGCGCAGCAGGGCGCGCACATCGACGAAGTCCATCACCAGCCCCGCCGGGTCGAGCTGTTCGGCTTGCAGGCTTACCCGCACCCGGTAGTTGTGGCCGTGCACGCGCTCGCACTTGCCCTGGTAGCCGCGCAAGGCGTGCGCCGCCGAGAAGCTCTCCTCCAGGGTGATCTCAAACATCGAAGAAGGCCTCCACGTCCTCGATACTGGTGGTGAAGGTGTAGCCGGGCAGGCTGTCAAGGAAGACCTTTCCGTATCGTTGGCGGCTGATGCGCCCGTCCAGCAGCGCCAGCACCCCGCGGTCCGAGCGGCTGCGGATCAGCCTGCCGAAGCCCTGCTTGAGGGCCAGGGCCGCCTGGGGCACCTGGTACTCGTAAAAAGGATTGCCGCCCTCCTCGCGGATGGCGCGGATGCGCGCCTCGACCACCGGGTCGTTGGGGACGGCGAAGGGCAGCTTGTCGATGATCACGCAACTGAGCTGCTGGCCCGGCACGTCCACGCCCTGCCAGAAGGAAGCGGTGGCGAACAGCACGCAGTGCGGGGTGCGCCGGAATTCTTCCAGCAGCGCGGTGCGCGGGCCGGCGCCCTGGAGCAGGGTGGGGTACTCGAGCTGGAACGAAACCAGGTCGTAGACCACCCGCATCTGCTGATAGCTGGTGAACAGCACGAAGGCCCGGCCGCGGCTCAGGCGCAGCAGCCGCGTGACTTCGGCGGCGGCGCGCCGCGCGAACTCGCCGTCGCGCGGGTCGGGCAGGTGCGGGGGTACGTACAGCAGCGCCTGCTTCTTGAAATCGAAATGCCCCGGCACGATCAGCGTGCGCGCGTGCTCCAGCCCCAGCCGGCGCTTCAGGTAGTCGAAGCTGCCGCCCACCGCCAGGGTGGCCGAGGTCAGCACCACCGTGTCCACCGGGTTGAACAACCGCTCCCGCAGAATCCCCGAGACGTCGATGGGCGTGGCTTGCAGGAAGCAGCCGCGCCCGCGCCGCTCCACCCAGTACACCACCCCGCGCTCATTGCCCGCCATCCAGTAGGCCAGCGCCCGCGCCAGCTCTCCGGCGCGCCGGGCGAGCGGCAGCACTTCCTCCGGCGCGTCCTTCACCGTTTCCAGGTACGCGCCCAGCAGCTCCAGGCCGCGCAGCAGGTCCTGATACGGCTCCTCATGCTGCTCCAGAAAAGCCGCCTGCTCACGGAAAGCGGTCCGGCCCTCCGTCCCTCCGAACAGCAGGAAGAAATGCAGGGCCGCCTCGGTGAGCGCCTCCAGCGCCCCATCCAGCTCCTCCGAACCAAACCCCTTGCGGCGCGCCAGGGCGCGCAGGTCGCGCTCCAGCTCCTGGAACTGGTAGTTGCTGACGGAGATCCCGAAGTACTGGCCCGCCACTTCTTCCAACTCGTGCGCCTCATCGAAGATCACCGCGCCGTATTCCGGGATGATCCCGGCGTACTCGTCTTCCCGCACGGACAGGTCGGCGAAGAACAGGTGGTGATTGACGATAATGATGTCGCTCTGCTGGGCTTGCTGGCGCATCAGGGTGATGAAGCAGCGCTCGAACTGCTGGCAGCGCTGCCCGGTGCACAGCTCGCGGCGCGCGTCGATCTTGGCCCAGGCGCCGGACCCCTCGGGCAGCTTCGTGATCTCGGCGCGGTCGCCCGTCGAGGTGGTCTTCTCCCAGGCGCGGATGATCTCGAAGTCCGCCACCTCCTCGAGGCCTTCCAGGACCGGCTCCTTCTCGGCGTCGTAGATCTTCTGGCGGCAGGCGTAGTTGCCGCGGCCCTTCATGTAGCAGACGCGCAGTCCGTGCGCCAGGTGCTTCTCCAGGAAAGGAACGTCCTTGAAGTAGAGCTGCTCCTGAAGGTTCTTGGTGCCGGTGGAGATGACCACGCGCCTGCCCGCCAGGATGGCCGGCGACAGGTAGGCCAGGGTCTTGCCCGTTCCGGTGCCCGCCTCCACAACCAGGTGCCGCCGCTCAGCCAGCGCCTGCTCGACCGCCTCCGCCATTTCCCCCTGCCCGCGCCGGTACTCGTAGGCGGGGTGGCACCTTGAGAGCAGTCCTCCGCGGGCGAAGAACTGCCGCACGGAAAGCTCGCGCGTCTGCGGGGCCTGGGCCAAACTTTAGTATAGCCGCGGGCCTTACGCTATCATGAAGCTCGATGGCGTCCGCCAGCAGACTTCCCGCCGTGGTCATCGTGGGCCGCCCCAACGTGGGCAAGTCCACCCTGTTCAACGCTCTGCTGGGGCAGCGGCGCGCCATCGTGGGCGACGAGCCCGGCATCACCCGCGACCGCATTCACGGCGAGGCTGACTACCGCGGCCGGCGCTTCGAGCTGATCGACACCGGCGGCATCCTCCCGCACGACCCCGACTACATCCCCGCCCAGGTGCTGCGCCAGGCCCGCCGGGCCCTGGAGCGCGCCGCTCACATCATCTTCCTCATTGACGGCCGCACCGAGATCACCGGCGCCGACCGCGATCTGGCCCGCATGCTGCACCAGTTGGGTAAGCCTGTCTCCCTCGCGGTTAACAAGATCGATGCGCCTTCCCGCGAAGTGCTGGCCCACGAGTTCCACGCCCTGGGCTTCCCGAATCTATTTCCTGTCTCCTCCGAGCACCGCCTGGGGCTGGAGGAGCTGCTCGAACACGTCACCGCGGGATTCGCCTCCGCCCCCGAGGAAGCCGCTCCCGCGTCCGAGGGCATCAAGGTCGCCATCATCGGACGGCCCAATGTCGGTAAGTCCACCTTGCTCAACGTGCTGGTGGGCGAAGAGCGCGCCATCGTCTCCCCGACCCCGGGAACCACCCGCGACGCCGTGGATGCCACGCTCACCCGCGACGGCGCTACCTACGTCTTCGTGGACACCGCCGGCATCCGCCGCAAGGGCAAGACCAAACTGATGGCCGAGAAGCTCAGCGTGGTCATGGCGCGCCGCCACATCCGCCTGGCCGACGTGGTGCTGCTGGTGCTGGACGCGGCCGAGGGCATCGTCGGCCTGGACGCCACCATCGCGGGCTACGCGCACGAGGCCGGGCGCGCCCTCATCCTGTGCGTCAACAAGTGGGACCTCAACGCAGGGGGCGGACGCCGCGCTTTCGAAACCGCGCTGCGCGATCAGCTCAAGTTCCTGGACTACGCCCCGGTGGTGTTCCTATCGGCGCTCACCGGCGCGGGCGTGGAGGGTTTGCTGCCTCAGATCCGCAGGGCATACGAGGCTGGCTCGCAGCGCGTCTCCACCGGCGAGTTGAACCGGTTCCTGGAATCGCTGAAGATGTCCCGCGAGCCGAAGGTGCGCTACATCACCCAGGCCGCGGTGCGTCCGCCGGTGTTCGTCCTGTTCACGGACCGTCCCGAACCGCTGCACTTCTCGCAAGAGCGCTATCTGATCAACCAACTGCGGCGGCGCTTCGGGTTCGCCGCCACACCGATCATCCTCAAGACCAGGTTCAGGCGCCGGCGCTCGGGATAGCCTTCGCTCCCTGACGGTCGCGGCTCGGTGAAGTGCGCCGAAGCCGGTAACCGAGCCGCGAGCGTGAGCCAGCGGTGATGGCGCTACTGGGTGACGGACACCGTCCTGGGCTGAAGCCCCGCCTTGGCCAGCAGCGCATACACGCCGAAGCCCACCACGTAGCTCCACACCACCACCGGCTGGGCGGCGGTCTTCAGTTCCGATGAAACCGGCAGGAAGGGAATGATCCCCACCAGGAAGCCCAGCGCCCAGGAGATGTACCCGGCCCAGTTGATGCCTTCGCGCGGCCCGGCCCAGCGCCGGCCGGACAGCAGGTAGTCCGCGGTGATGGCGCCGCAAATCGGTCCGAAGGAGGCCCCCACGATGGTGAACACTCCCGCCAGGTTGGCCGCCACGCCGGTGATGGCCAGCACTACCGCCACGGCCACGCCGCTCAGCGTCGAGGTCCAGCGGGGGATGCTGGGGAACATGGTGGCGAAGCTGTTGCCGATGATGAACGCGCAGAAGCAAGCCGGGGCGATCGAAGCGACGGCGAACAGGAAGAACATGGCCGTGGCCAGGAAGCCGCCGATGGTTCCGATCACCGCGTCATAGCCGAAGCCGGTCATCCCGGGGTTGAGCGCGCGCGCGCCGGCCACCGACATAAGCGGCAGGCCGCCCGCGTACAGCACCGCCACAGCGATGCCGATGAATCCGCCCCAGCGGATGTCCCGGGCGTTCCGGTTGTTCATGCCGAAGTCCGCCCCCGCCGCGCCCGCGGTGGCGAAGAAGCCGATCACCATTTGGATCACCAGCGCGAAGGCCGCCCAGGGATGGGCGTCCTCCGGTTTCACCTGGTGCTGGCCCACGCCCCCGCTGGTCTGGAGGAACACCAGCAGCACCATCAGGCACGCGATGAGGTTCAGGTAGAGCGCCACCTTGGCCACGTACTGAATCCCCTTCACCCCGACGTAGCCCATGAGGCAGCCCCACAGGACCGCCACCAGGATGAACAGCGGGCTGCCCGCCGGGGCGCCGGCGCGGAACCCGCTGAGGATGTACTTGGTGGAGTAGAAGGTGCCCACCGCGAACCAGCCCACCTGCAACAGCCCCATCAGGAGGCCGGGCATCAGGTAGCCGCCGCGGGTGCCGAAGGTGGAACTACCGATCACGTACAGCGTGTAGCCGGTTTTCATGCCCAGCATGGCGGGCGCGTAATAGTACAGCGCCCAGCTCAGCAGGCCCGCCACGGCCAGCCCCAACAGGCACACGCCGATGCCGGCGCGGCTGATGGTGCCCTCAGCCATGGATTGGTAGAAGGCCACCCACAGGAACACGCCCGCGTAGCTGGGCGCCGTGTTGACGTACCAGGGCGCGCGCTTTTCCTGGGGTACGGGAACCGCTCGGGAGATATAGTCAGGCAGCATGGTCGCTCCTCGTGTGGAGGTGAGAGGGGACCAGTATACTACTGCCCGAAGGCCCGTAGCATGTGGCCTGTAGTTTGTAGGCTGGGCTCACACCCCACAAGCCACAGGCCACCAGCTACCCGCCCGGCGAATCCTGCTGCCCGGTGCCGGCCAGATCCTCCACCTTGGTGCCGCGACAGTCGATGCGCTGGGGCACGGCTCCCCGCAGGCTGACCTGCTCCTCGGTGGCGCCGACGCCGCCACGGGTTACGCCGCCGGCAGCGCGCGCCGCCGCGGGCTGCGGGCGCGCGGCTTCCTCCAGGATCTGAAGGAGCAGCGCTTCCATCGGCGCGGTCAACTGCACCAGGTCCGGGCGGTTGAGCAGGCGTCCAAATTCAGCGGGCGAAATAGTCTGAAGAACCACTTGCCCGCCCTCCTGGTAGGCCGCGACGCGGCAGGGCAGCAGGGCCGCGGCGCGGATGTCGGCCTCGAGCAGTGCGGCGAACAGTTCCGGGTGGCACAGCGAGTACACCAGCGCGTCGCAGGAAACCGGGGCCCCCTTGTCACGCAGCAACTGTCCCGCCGACTGCACCGCCAGCACCGTGGCGCCGTGCCGGTTCGCCGCGCGCCGCAACGCCGGCTCCAGGCGCTCCAGCGCCAGCTCGCTTCTGACTTCCAGCATGGGCCACGCACCCCCGCCGACGATCATAGCAGAAGCCCACCGGCGCCATGGTTTATGATCGTAGCGGAACCGCGCCGTGACTCCGCTGGCCGCCCTGATCCGCGAAGAGATCTCCCGCACCGGCCCCATCAGCTTCGAGCGCTTCATGGACCTGGCGCTCTATCACCCCCGCTACGGCTACTACACGCGCGGGCGCGATCCCTTCGGCCGGCAGGGCGACTACTTCACCGCTTCCCAACTGCAACCCGTGTTCGGCCTGCTGATGGCCGCGCAGGTGCGCGCGCTGTCCGAGGAAATGGGACGGCCCGCGGACTTCCGGGTGCTCGAGCTCGGGCCGGGCCGCGGGGAGATGGCCGCTGCCTTTGCCGAGTGGAACTACGTGGGAGTGGACATCGCTGGCGGCGCGCTGCCGGACCGCTTCCGCGGGGTGATCTTCGCCCACGAGTTCTTCGACGCGCTTCCGGTGAGCGTGGCGGTCCGGCGCGCAGATGCCTTCCGCGAGCTGCGCGTCGGCTGGAACGGGGAGCGCTTCGTGTGGTTGGAGGGCGAAGCGGTGAGCGGGGAGGCCGCCGCTTACCTCCGGCGTTATACGGAGAACCCCGAGGAGGGGCGCGTGGCCGAAGTCCACCTGCGGGCGTGGCGCTGGCTCGAGGAACTTGCCGCGCGTCTCGAGCGCGGCTTCCTGCTGGCCATCGACTACGGGTACACGACGCGGGAGGCGGTCCGCTTCCCCGCGGGCACCTTGATGAGCTACCGCCGCCACGCCGCGCTCGAGGAGGTGCTGGAGGAGCCGGGGGAGCGGGACATCACCGCGCACGTCTGCTTCACCGCGCTGGAGGAGCACGCCGCCGGGTGCGGCTTTAGCATGGTGCGATGCGAGTCCCTCACCCAGACGCTGTTGCGGGCGGGCGAGAGCGGCGCCCTGGCCGCCGCCCTGGAGGCGGACACCGAAGCCGAACGCCGCCGCCGCAGGCTGCAACTGAAGACGCTGCTGGCGGGATTGGGAGAGTCCTTCCGCGCGCTGCTGCTGGCCAAGGGCGTCCCCCAATAAGAAAAGCCCCGCCGCGGCGGGGCTTCCCCATGAAAAAGGCCCCGACCGCTCGGGGCCTGAGTCGGAACTTGGTTCGACTCTGCTTGCTGGCGCCGACTACTTCTTCTTCTTCGGAGCAGCCTTCTTCTTCGCCGGCTTCGCAGCTTTCTTGGTTGCGTTCTTCATCGATTGATTCTCCCTTGACATCGGAATCCGCGATCTCGTGAAAGATCGCGTCGTGATTCATATATAAGGTTGTTCGCGAAGAAAGTCAAGAGAAAAATACAAGCGGGACCGCCGCGCGCCCGGCGCCCCCTCCGGGAAAAAACGTTCACGCGACAAAATGTTTGATCGCGCGCGCCTCCGGAGCTTGCCTCCGCGCCCGCGCGAGGTTACATTTGGAGCGATGAGGGCGCTGGCTGAGGTTCACCGCGCCGCGGGGCGGCGCGCTCTCCGTTTCCTGTGCGTTGGCGCGGCGCTGGCCGCGCTGCTGGCGCCGGGTTGCGCCAGGCGCAGGCGTGCGCCGGTGCCCCCCGCGCCGTCTCCGGGATGGACCGAGACCGGTATTGCCAGTTGGTACGGGCCTCCCTATCACGGCCGGCGGGCGGCCAACGGCGAGGTCTACGATATGGAGAAGCTCACCGCCGCTCATCGCACCCTGCCCTTCGGGACCCGCGTCCGGGTGCACAACCTGGACAACCGCCGCCAGATCGAGGTGCGCATCAACGACCGCGGCCCGTTCGTGGAGGGCCGCATCGTGGATCTCTCGCGCGCCGCCGCCCGCCACATCCGGATGCTGGGTCCCGGCACCGCCCCGGTGCGCCTGGAAGTGCTATCCGTGCCCCGCGCGGTTAGCGAGTGCTGCTTCGCCGTGCAGGTCGGCGCCTACCGCGAGCGCTCCAACGCCGATCGCCAGCGGCGGCTGGCGGAGCGGGAGCACCGTCCGGTGCGGCTGGAGGTGCGCGACGGAGATCCTCCGCTATGGCGGGTCCTGGTGGGACGCGAAGGCACCCTGGAGGCCGCTCAGGAACTGGCCCGGCGCTTACGTTCCCGCTTCGGCCAGGCATTTGTAGTGAGAGCCGACACCCCCTCACCCGCACTATAACTTTAGCTGCCATGATGGAGGACCTTGCCGGCAACCCGGTTCTGGTGGGACACTCCCCCCGCCTGTGCGAGATCCGTCGCCTGATCGAACGGCTGGGGCGCGGGCAGTCGCCGGTGTTGCTGCTGGGAGAAACCGGCACCGGGAAGGAGGTGGTGGCGCGCGGCATTCATCACGCCGGTCCGGGAGGTCCCTTCGTGCCCATCGACTGCTCCGCGCTGGTGGCCACGCTGTTGGAAAGCGAGTTGTTCGGTCACACCAAGGGCGCCTTCACCGGGGCGGTGAGCCACAAGCCCGGCCTGCTGGAGCTGGCCGACGGCGGAACGGCTTTCTTAGACGAGATCGGCGAGCTGCCGGTGCGGCTCCAGGGAAAGCTATTGCGGGTCATCGAGGACCAGGAGATCCGCCCCGTGGGCGGAGTGGCGCGCCGCCGTGCCAGCTTTCGCGTGATCGCGGCGACCAACCGCGACCTGGCTCGGGAAGTCGAGCGCGGCCGTTTCCGCCGCGACCTGTACTATCGTCTAAACGTGGTCACTCTGCGCTTGCCGCCGCTGCGCGCGCGCAAGGAGGACATCCCCGCGCTGCTCGAGCACTTCCTGGCCAGCCACGGCCGCCGTCATCACCTCAGCCCGGAGGTGCTGGAAGCCCTGGTGGCCTACGATTGGCCGGGCAACGTCCGCGAGCTGGAGAACTGCGTCGAGCGCATGCTGGCCTTCAACTCCGGTCCCGTGCTGCACCTGGCGGACCTGCCCACCGGCTTGCAGAACGCCCTGCACCAGCGCCAGGCCGGGGAATTCGCCGGCCAGGCCGCCCTTTCCCGGGAGGTAGCCGCCGCTGCCCCTGAGTCGCGACCCGCCGGCGTGGTCCCGCTGGAAGAGACCGAGCGGCAGGCCATACTCAGGGCATTGGAATGCACCCAGGGCGACCGGGGCCGGGCGGCCCAGTTGCTGGGCATCGGTCGTACCACCCTGTATCGCAAGCTCAAGCGCTACCGCTAGACCCGGCTGGCCCGGTGAGTCCCTATAGCCCCGGCGCCCGGTTCTGCCGATATCAACCAGGGATGTTCATCTCCCTCAAGAAGTACCTGGATAGCCGCCCGGAGCAGGTCGCGGCCGCTCTGCTGCGGATGGTCCGGCTGCTGCTTCAAGGACTCGATCTTCACGCCGTCAAGGGGGATGCAGCCGACTGCGAGAAGTACCGCGCCGACATCCGCCACATCGGGGACAGCCTGGGAGAACGGCCCGCCGCTTCCGAGGTGCTGGTGGCGGCCGGCACCATCGTCAAGGCCATGGAGGAGTATAACAGCCGGACCTCCCGCTTCATCCGGGTGCAGTGCGCCGAACTCCAGACCATGGTGGGTATGCTCACCAAGACCATGGCCACCCTAGCCAGCGGCAGCGAGAGCTCCATCACGCGCCTGCAAGCCATCGAGAAACAACTGCACAAGGCCTCCATGATCGAGGATTTCCAGACCGCCCGCCTGCGTCTGGCGGAGTGCCTGGAGAATCTGCGCGGGGAGATCGCGCGGCAACGGGAGGAGTCCCAGCGGACCGTCGCGGAGATCGCAAGCCACTTGACGAAGTCCCAGGAGCGCGCCGCTCCCTCCGCTGCGGTCCGAGCCGAGAGGCGCCAGGATCCGGTCACAGGTTTGCCTGGGCGGCCCGAGGCGGAGGCGGCCCTGGTTGAGCTGGCCACCAAGAACCGCCGCGCCTACGCCGTAGTCTTTGTCATCGAGCGGCTGGAGTTGATCAACGTGCGGTTCGGTTACGCGGCGGGCGACCAGGTCCTGCTGCTGTTCAGCCAGCATCTGGCGCAGAGCCTCTCCGGCGCCGACCAACTGTTCCGCTGGAGCGGGCCCGCCTTGCTGGCGTTGCTGAAGCGTGAAGGCACGCCCACGGAGGTACGCGAGGAGCTGACGCGCATCACCGCCCCTCGCCTGGAAAAGACCGTCCATGTGGGCGGACGGTCCGTACTGCTGCCGTTGGGCGCCAACTGGGCCATGTTCTCGGTGGCGGACTACCGCCCGGTGCAGCTCCTGTTCCTCCAGTTTGACAACCTCGTGCAGGGCGGCGGAGGCCAGCGCGTGGCCGAGAGCGCCTGAGCCGAAGCGCACTTCCCCCCAGTGGCGCGCCGCCGGTATCATAAGCGGTGAGCCGTGCGCATCGCCCTGGACGCCACCTATAGTCTCGGAGACAACCTCTCCGGCGTGGGTATCTACTGCCGCGAGACGCTGGCCGGCCTGGCGCGCGCGCATCCCGAGGCCTGCTTCGACTTCTGCTACCGTCCCCACCGCTGGCTCCGCTCGTGGACCACACCGCTGCCCCCCAACTGCCGCCGCCGTCTGCTGCACGAACCTCTGGTCCCGCGCGCCGCGGATGTGTTCCACGGTCTGAACCAGCGGTTGCCCGCGGTGCGCTTGCGCCGGGCGGTCACCACCTTCCACGATCTGTTCGTCCTGACCGGCGAGTACTCCACCCCCGAGTTCCGCCGGCGATTCCAGCAACAGGCGCGGCACGCGGCTGCGAACTCCGCTCTTATCGTGACGGTCTCGGAGTTCACGGCGCGCCAAGTCGAGCAGCTACTGGGGGTCGAACCCGCACGGCTGCGGGTGATCCACCATGGAGTACGGCTTTGCCCTGAGGACAGCCAGGTCGCCAGAGAGAACTTGGTGCTGCACGTGGGCGCCCTCCAGCGGCGCAAGAACATCATCCGGCTGGTCGAAGCCTTCGCCCGGCTGGGACCCGATTGGCGCCTGGCGCTGGCCGGTTCGCCGGGTTTCGGAGCCGAGGAGATCCTGCGCCACATCGAAGCCTCGCCCGCCCGGGACCGCATCCAGGTGCTGGGCTACGTCTCCGAGTCCACCCTGAGACACCTGTACGGACGCGCGCGCATCC
>Ga0194112_10009730_pt1 | contig 12186 bp, 12 predicted proteins | sample TA2MahC400mmetaG_FD_146191 | JGI IMG/M metagenome (GOLD analysis project Ga0194112, IMG submission 146191) | Freshwater microbial communities from Lake Tanganyika, Tanzania - TA2015016 Mahale Deep Cast 400m | ecosystem: Environmental > Aquatic > Freshwater > Lake | place: Tanzania: Lake...
GTAAAGCTGGGTCATGAAGTAGGGGTTGAAACGGTAAAAATCGATCAGCTCGCAAGCGGAGTCGATCTCGGCCTGATGGGCGGTCTTGGACTGGCCGAGCATGGTCGCGCCGTTGAGGACAAAGCGGTATTTCGTGGCCAGGAGCTCGGCCGCCCGCAGGAAAATGGCCGCCCGCGAGACCCAGTCCATCTCCGACCAGTCCTTCCAGGCTTTGCGGGCCGCTTCGACGGCCATCTCGACTTCCTTGGCCCCTGCCTTGTGGTACTTGGCCAAGAGATGGCCGTGGTCGTGCGGGCAGCGGCAGTCGGCCAGGTCGCCCGTCTTGACCTCCCGGCCGCCGATGACCAGGGGGATCTCGATCTGTTCCGAGAGCATCTTCCGGAGCTGGTCCTTCAGGGCTTTCTTCTGGGGCGTCCCGGGCGCGTAGCTCAGGATGGGCTCGTTATAGGGGACGGGAATCTTCACCATGCCGTTCATGAAATCCTCCTCGAAAATCGGTCGATGACGCTTTATTATAAGGAATGACGCCCCGGCGTTCAACCGCCCATCTCCCTATCCTCCGACTGTCCCAATTACCGGCGATTCGGCCGGCTTAGGCAACCCCCGAAATGATTCAGCGGAAAAGCAGCGAGCGGATGATGCGGTCGGCTTCGTCGCGGTCGAAGCTCGCGGCGGGGGCGACGTAATGCGTCTCGTGAGCGACGCTCCCGGACCGGCGGATCCGGACGAGGGCTTTGATCGGGGCGCCCTCCCAGGCGTATTGATAAGAGAATGAAGCCGTGAAATCGCCTGCTTCTCCGGCCGCGATCTCGCCGCGCTCGATGCCGGACATGTCCGGGAACCGGTCGCGTAGCTTGGCGATCCTATTCTCGCGGTACTGCTCCGCGCTCAGCTCCGTCTCGTCGCGGCCTAGGAAGGCGCGGCTCACGAACGCCAGCGCTTGGACGGAGCCGTCCGGCTTTGACTTGGCGAGACGGATGAGGTCGGATTTCATCAGCGCCGCCGGCTTGAACTCCGCGGGGGCCGAGATCATCAGGCGCGCGTCGGAGAGCCAATGGACGGTCCAGACGCCGGAGGTCTCGACCGCCTCGACGGCCTTGCGCATCATCTCGACGGCGCCGTCCAGCGACGCGTGCCGTTCGGTTTCGGCCGCGGAGTAACGAACGGGAGCGACCATGATGCCGCCCCGAGTCTGGGCCATCATGTCGTATCCGATCCACAGGTGTTCGAGGATGGAGAGGGGGCTCTTCGTCACGGACGGAAAATCGGGACGGGGCGGCGCCCAGGAAAAACACCAGTTCGCCGACAGGACGGCCCTGTCTCCCGTCCGGAAGAACTCGTATTTGCGAAGCGCTTTCTTGAGAGAGGCCTTCGCCTCCCCGAGCGTCCGCGACTTCGCCGCCGCCCCGGCCGCGTCCGCTTCCTTGATCAGCGCATCTAGCTTTATGTCGGTGATGAGGAGATGGACCTCGACCGGCAGGTCGGCGTAGACTTCCCTTGCGTCCAGCTGCTGAGAGCTTGGACTCGAGGCCGGCGCCGGACCGATTATCGTTACAAGCAGCGAAGCGCAGAAATAGATAAGCGGCTTCATCCTCATCGCGTCCTCCCTCGCCCTAGTTCTATCGTTGCTTGAGATGCCATTCCAGGACTTCGAAGTAAAAATCGTGCTTGGACTCGCCGATGGTTATGGCCACTGTATACATATAAGGATAGGTGTCGGGGGCGGGAACGACCTTGAGATACCGCCGCCCCAGTGGGGGATGCCGGCGAACTTCGTCTCGGAGCGGGGCTCGACGCTGCCGAGAGCGGTTGTCAGGCCGAGCTCGACTTCGTCCAGACAGATCGTGACCCGGGCCGCGGTCGTGTTCCAGACCGTCAGCGTCTTTGGTCGGTTGTCGACCAGCCTCCCGGCGGAGTTTTCGCCGAGCCGGAAGAGATTCCCCCCGATGTTGATGGAGGAGGCGCGCCAGGCGCCGTGCGCGCCCTGCGTGATCCGGACGATCAGGTCGTGCCAGATATGCGGGTAGGTCAGCCACTGGGTTTTTCCCTTGAGGTCGCGAATGCCGGGCGTCCCGCCCCGGCCGTCCCACTTCGCCGTTCCCTCGTAATCCCAGGTTACGCCGGTCCGGTCCCAGAGCTTGAAGGCTGCCCTGACTTCGTTCTTGTCGCCGGTGAGCTTGACTTCGGAGCCGCAGTTGGGGTCGTTTTTCCAGCTCTGCCCGACGACCTTGTAGACGGCCGCAACGGCGTCGTCCGCGGCCGGCGGGGGAGGATCGGACAGGTCGACCGGCGGAAGAGGGGGCGGATCGGCGGGAGGCGGCTGGATCGGCGGCTGAGGCGGCGGCGCCAGGGAGGCGAAGAAGTCGGGCGCTTGATCCGGCTTGACGCCTGTCGCCATCGCCATGACGTTGTCGTACATGTTCTCTAGGCCCCAGGCGAATTGCTGCGCGGCATTTTGCTTGCGCTGGACGACGTCGTCGGCCTCCCAGCGTTCCTGGGCGGCCTCCAGGTCGATGAGCTCGAACAGGGTCTTTCGGACCCTGCTCACCAGCCTCTGCCATATCTTTTGGTTTTCCGAGTCGTGCGGAGCATAGCGGAGAAGGTTGCCAAGCGAGTAGCCCAGCACACGGGGGGTGAACAATCGCGCCGCCACGGCCGGGCTGAGCTTGTTTGGATCCACGCCCTTCATGACGTCGCCGAGGTAGACGTCCCGGGTGTAGATGGCGAACTTGTACAGGAGTTGGTCGTCGGTCAGATCGTCCGCCGCGACGGCGGACGGCGAGACGGCCAGGAACGATAAAAGAACGCAAGCAAAGCCCTTCTTCATACGGCGCTCCCTTTTTTTGTTCTTGGTGTGGCCCTATGTTAAGGGAGTCCTCCTCCGCCCGTCAAGACGGAATAATTCCGGGGACAACGTCATCGGCGCTTTCGAACGCGGAAATCCGGTCCTCCATGGCTATGCTGGCCGCCCACCGTTCCTGCCGCAGCTCGATCTGCGGCTCCTGCGCCTTTAAGGTCAACGGCCGCAACGTGCTTTTCCAGCAGACGGCCGACCTGGCCGAAAAACTGCTGGATAAAGGAGTGACCGTCGAAGTCCTCGCCCTACCCGACGAGGTCAGCGGCTTCCTGCGTTATGCGAGTCGGATCCGAATATTCGAACCGGATCCGTTTGCGCCTTGAATCACCTTCCGCCCTATTTTTCGACGAACAGCGTGCCGTCCTTGATGCCGCCGGTCGCGTCGATGGAGTAGCCGGCGGCCTTGAACAAATCGAGGGCCTGGGACTTGGTTAGGTCGCCCGCCTCCTTAAAGGAGACGCTCTTGAATCCGGGGCCGGACTTGGCCTTAGCGACGACGAAGTCCAGGCGGCCAGGGCCGTTATGGAGGAAGATGATTTCGTCCCGGTCTTCGGCGTCGCCTTTCATATTGTAAGCCTGGCCGGTCTGGGCCACACAGATCATGCTGCCGTCGCCGAGGCGCTTGAATTCGTGGTAGGTGCGGGCGATCTTCTTACCGGCCCTCTCCGTGAATGTTTCGCTGATATAGTATTCCGCATCGAGATCGAACCGGCCGTTCCCGACCATGTGGTCTCCGGCCTTGGCCCCGGGTCCGAAGCCGTCTTTCTTAAGAGTATCGTCCCAGCCGAATGTGATTTTGCCGCCCGACTTCTCGACGAATCCCTGGTAACCGGCCAGCATCATTGTGCCCTCGAAACGGCCGTCCCGGTTGTCCGGGTTCATGATGTCGAACTGCACGGTGGCGATGAACGTCGCCGGCGGCGTTACCAGGCCCATGATGGGCATGCCTTCGTAGGCGTTGACGGCGGCCTCGTTCGGGTTATAAAGCCGGGTCCAGGCGTCCGACATATCGGAGATATTCTTCATGCCGGACGCCTTGGCCGGAGCGGCGGGAGGGGACTCATGTTCAGCTGCTGCCGGCGGAGTGACGGAAACGGATTCCGCGGGGGACGCCGGTTCGGAACCGCCGCCGCAGGCTCCCAGCGAAACTGTGGCAAACAGAAGCCCAATGACGAATAGATGATGATTGTTCATAATACTCTGACTCCTATCAATTACAGATTAAATCTGAAATCGTTTCAAGTCAATGACCCCGCGGCAAGCCGCGGGGCATCAAGAGCGCAGCTTCAAAGCCAACTGCGCAGGCCCGTACTCTAGTTCACGGTGACTCTGGATATGTTTAGCATCCTCGCGGCGACCGTTCGTTCGACTTGATCCTCGGTCCAGTCGGAGTGGAAAGATCTGATGGCCTCGTAGAGCATTTGCCTTGCGGACAACCACATGCCGAGCGCTATTTCCAGCCGCTTCTCAGGCTTCATGTTCCGGTAAACACCGACCATGACGTCATCGACGCTTTCGAACGCGGGAATCCGGTCCTCCATGGCTATGGATGAGTATTTAGCATTCCGGAGAGAATCTCGCAACCGTTCGCCCTACGCCCTCCCCTGCCCCTCCCGGCGATCAAAAAGAATTTCCTTCTTGCGCTCGGCGTGAAATCTCCGGCCGCGAACTCGAAATCAACCCGTCCCCTTACAAAAAGAGAACATCCCGGCCGGGGACGAGATTCAAGAACTTGGGATCCGGCGGCCCGGGACCGCTCTCATCCTTCCGCCGCAACGGGGGCAGATCATCGGGTCCGCCTCGTAGACCTTGCGGATCATATCGGCCCAGCTCTTGGACGGGCTGCGCCGGACATCCTCTTCGACAATCCGCAGAGAGGACCCGGCTTTCCCTATTTTCCGGATCTTCCCTCGGTGGGTGTTGGCGTAGAGACCGTAGTAGCGGACCATGACTCCCCCCTGGAAGTGTCCCGCTGACCGCATCCTTTCTCTTGTCACCGTCCGGAAAAATCCTTATCATACGCCCGCCGAGAGAACGGAAACCGTCCGGCCGGGCCGCGGAGGCCAGGGGGCGGAGAACGGCCGTCGTGACCCGGGAAAGGAGGCCGGGATGTCCGCGAGGCTTAAGTCCGGGGCATGCCTCGCGGCTCTGCAATGCGAAAAAACGGGGGAGAAAAAAAGCTCCTGAGGAAATATCGAAGGACGGCGGAGACAAGGGGGAGGCGCGGCCCGGCTTTCGACCCTGAAAGAGCGGCCCTGCTCGTCGTCGACATGCAGGATTATTTCCTGGACCCGGAGTCCCATGCCCGGGTTGCGGGAGCGAAGCGGCTCCTGCGGAACGTCGCCGCCCTGGCCGAGGGCTTTCGCGGGAAGGGCCGGCCCGTCATTCTGACCCGCCATCTCAACACCCGGACGGACGCCGGGCTCCTCGGGAAATGGTGGAGCGAAACGATCACGGAAACCAATCCCCTGAGCCGGATCGCCGCCGGGCTGTCGCGCCTTCCCGGTGCGGACGTCGTCCGCAAGACCCAGTATGACGCCTTTCATCGGACGCCTCTGGAGCGGATGCTGAGGGCGCGCCGGATCTCCCAGCTCGTGATCGCCGGGGTAGCGACCCACCTTTGCGTCGAGACCACGGCCCGCTCGGCCTTCGTCAAGGGATTCCTCGTTTTCCTGCCGACGGACGCCACGGCTTCCTTCGACCGGCGGCATCACCAGGCGAGCCTGCTCAACCTGTCGCACGGGTTCGCCGCGCCCATGCTCACGAGCGAGATCATGGAACGGCTGGGGGGGGCGGGCCGTGCCCGTCGTTGACGTCGCCGTCATTGGGGCCGGCCCGGCCGGCGCGGCCGCGGCCGTCCAGCTCAAGCGGAGCGGCGTGGATTTCCGCCTCTTCGAAAAAGCGAAGACGGGCGGCCTTCTCCGCAATGCCCTCCTGGTCGAAAACTATCCCGGCTTTCCGCGGGGCGTGGCCGGGCCGGACCTCGTCCGCCTGATCGAAAGGCAGATGAAAAGGCTGGGGATCAAGGTCGAAAAGAACGAAGTCCTGAGAGTCGGCTTCCGGGGCGGCCTCTTCACCCTGAAAACCCTCAGGGGGGACCTGCGGGCGCGCGTCTGCGTCATCGCCTCCGGCACGGAGCCGCTCCGGCTTCCGCACGGGCTCATCCCCCCCGAATCCGAAGGCCGGGTCTGCTACGAGGTCGTTCCCCTGGCCCGGACGAAGGGCAAACGCATCGCCGTCCTGGGGGGCGGGGATGCGGCTTTTGACTATGCCCTGAACCTCGCCCGCCGGAACGACGTGGTCCTCCTCCATCGAAGCCGGACGCCGAAATGCCTGCCGCTCCTCCGCCGGAGGGCGAAGGGTCGCCCGCGCCTGACCGTTCTGGACGGAGCCGGCCTGGAGTCCGTGAGAAGGACGAAGCGGGGATTGATCTTGGGCCTAAAGCGGGGACGGCGGAGACTCATCCTCGAGGTTTCTTATCTGCTGGCGGCCGTCGGACGGAAGCCCGCCCTGGGCTTCGTGGCCGTCGGCCTCAAGAAGCGCGTCGCCGCGCTCCGGCGGGCGAAGCGGCTTTTCCTGGCCGGCGACGTGAAAAACGGGTCGTTCCGGCAGACCGCCATCGCCGCCGGCGACGGCCTGAGAGCGGCCATGGAGATCGCCAGCGGATTCATGAAGTGGCGGGCGGACTCCCGGCCGAGGGGGGACGAGGACGCGAACTCAAGTCCGCTCCGCGGGCCGGGGCGGCATCGGACGGGCCGGCGTCCCGGCATTTGAACGCCCCGCCGCATTTATATAGAATGGGAACGGAATCAACCTGAGGACGATGCCGGAATGATGAAGACACTCGCCCTGGCGGGCCGCGAGGACATCGCCCTCGTCTCGGTCGCCGAGACGCGAAGCGGACGGCTGGTCGAATTCGTGGAATCCCTCCAGCCGCCTTTTTCCCGCGAGGAGAAATGGATCCTGACGGTCTCCACGCTCGACGGCTGCCCCGTCCGCTGCCGCTTCTGCGACGCCGGGGGCCCGGCCCGGGGGACCCTGTCGAGGGAGGATATCCTCGAACAGATCGACCATCTCGTCAGGGGAAGATACCCCGACGGCGCGGTGCCGACGAAGAAATTCAAGATCCAGTTCGCGCGGATGGGAGAGCCTTCGCTCAACCCCCAGGTCCTCGAAGTCCTCGAGGACCTGCCCGGAATCTACGACGCGCCCGGCCTCATCCCCTCCTTCTCCACGGTCGCTCCGGCCGGGACGGAGGCATTCTTCGAACGCCTGCTCGATGTCAAGAACCGCCTCTACGGGCCCCGTTTCCAGATGCAGTTCTCGATCCACACCACGGACGGCGAGCTCCGGGACCGGCTCATACCGGTCAAGAAATGGCCTTTTGAAAAAATCGCCGCCTACGGGACGCGGTTCGTCGAGGGAGACGGCCGCAAGGTCACGCTGAATTTCGCCCTGGGGGACGGGATGCCCGTGGACCCCCGGGCGCTGTTAAGCTTCTTCCCGAGGGAGGCATTCCTGGTCAAAATGACCCCCGTGAACCCGACTCATGCGGCCGCCAGGAACGGAATCGCTTCCACCGACCGCTTCCTCGAAGAAACGGCCGCCCGGCTGAGGGACGCGGGCTACGAGGTCCTGGTCAGCATCGGTGAGCCCGAGGAGAACCGCATCGGGAGCAACTGCGGCATGTACATCAACCTGTTCCGCGGGCAAAAAGCCTCGGAAGCGGGCTACACTTACGAGCTGAGAAAACCGGGAACCCTGCACCCGGCGGCTTGACGGTTCCCCGGATCACTCTTTCTCCCGGCCCCCAGGTTTTCCCCGTGGGCATCGATGACCTCGACGGGGATGCGGTGCTTCTCCAGAACGGCTCCGATGTGGAGAAGCCCCAGGGGCGGGCTTACGGCCCCCGAGCTCTCGTCGTGAGGGACGCGGCAGTTCGGCTGCACGAGCACGATCAAATCACTCACTTAACGAGTCGTCTCCCTTCAGCCAGACACGTCGACCTGTTCCCGCGGCATCTTATCATGTTCCCGGACAAATCAGAATCCGCCGACCCCCTCCCGGCGCCGGAACGAGAAGACGGGCGGCCGGTACCCGGGCTGCCGCGCCTCGGTTGCATCGGGAGAGTCGACATGATAAAGTGAATTCTCCATTAAGAGCAAGCCGATCTGATTGGACCTGAAATCATTGGTTTTCATTCGGGATCATGACAAGAACCGCAGTGATCCTCGCCGCCGGGATGGGGACACGCCTGCGCTCCGTGGTCGGCTTCAGGCCCAAGGGGCTTCTGCCCTGGGAGGGGGGAACCCTCATCGGCCGTTCCCTCGGCCTCCTGGCCGGGGCCGGGATCACCCGGGTTGTTATGGCCGTCGGGTTCGAGTCCGACCAGTATCGCCGGTCCCTTGAAGGAGCGCCCATTCCGGTGGAATACGTGCTCAACCCCCACTTCGCCCGGACGGGCAGCATGCACTCCCTATCCCTATGCCGCAAGAAAATCGACGGGGACTTCCTCCTGCTCGAGTCCGACCTCCTCTACGAGCGCCGGGCCCTCGAGACGCTCCTCGGCTCGCCGGAACCCGACCTCGTCCTCCTCTCGGGCCCCACGAAAGCCGGAGATGAAGTTTTCGTCTACGGGACGGATGGAATGATCCAGGCCGTATCCAAAAGCCCCCTCGGCCTCCCCCTCCTCGGGGAGCTGGTGGGCATCTCCAAGATCAGCCGGACCCTCCTGGGGCTGATGTGCCGCCGCTACGCATCCATCACCCTCGACCCGAAGTACGACTACGAGCACTGCCTGGCGGACGTCGGTCGGCTTCATCCCGTCCGAACGGTCAAGGTCGAGGACCTGGCTTGGGCCGAGATCGACGGCCCCGAGCATCTGGAGCGGGCCGAGCGCGTCGTCGGCCCGCGCCTGGGGGCGGTCGGGTGAAGCCCGTGGTCAAGCGCAACATCCTGCTCAACCCCGGTCCGGGAACGACCACCGATACGGTCAAGCAGGCCCTGGTCGTCCCCGACATCTGCCCCCGCGAGCGCGATTTCGGCGAGGTGGCCCTCGAAGTCGAACGCAAGCTCGTCCGGGTCGTCGAGGGCGGAGAGAGCTATACGGCCGTCATGCTCGCCGGCTCGGGAACGGCGGCCATGGAAGCCGCCCTCATATCGGCCCTCGGGCCGGAGGACAAGATCCTCATCGTCGACAACGGCGCCTACGGCCGCCGGGCGCGCCAGATCGCCGAGATCCACGGACTTCCCCACGTCGCCTACGAGCTCGCCTGGGGCGACTCCCCCGACATCGAAGCCGCCCGCCGCATTCTGGAACGGGACGGGAACGTGACTCATTTCTTTCTCGTTCACCATGAGACGACGACCGGGATGCTCAATCCCTTGCCTGAATTTCTCGAGCTCGGCCGGGAATTCGGTCTGATATCGATCGTGGACGCCATCTCCTCCTACGCCGGACTGCCCATCGACCTCCGCGCGATGCCCGTCGATTACCTCCTCTCCTCGGCCAACAAGTGCATTCAGGGCATGGCCGGCCTGAGCTTCGTCATCAGCCGCAAGGACAGCCTGGCCAAGACCAAGGATTATCCCAAGCGGTCGCTCTATCTCGATCTTTATCACGCCGACCGGCACTTGCGGGGAACGGGGCAGTTTCCCTTCACGCCGCCGGTCCAGGTCATGTATGCCCTGCGTCAGGCCCTCGACGAGTTCTTCGCCGAGGGGCAGGAAGCCCGCACGCGGCGCTATGTCCGCTGCTACGAAGAGCTGATGAAAGGCTTGGCCGAGACGGGGCTGGAATGCCTGCTCCCCGCCCGGCAGCATTCGAAGCTGCTGACCGCCGTCCTGGAGCCCCAAGTCCCCGGCTACAGCTTCATGGACTTTCACGACCACTGCTACCGCCGGGGGGTGACGATCTATCCCGGCAAAGCGGCCAAGAAGGACACCTTCCGCGTGGCCAACATCGGCGCCATCGATTACCGGGACATGCGGGTCTTCAACGGCCTGATGAAAGAATACTTCGGAAGGATCCTATGAATCCGCGCAAAACCACCCGACTCAAGAATCTGATCCTCAGCCCGGAATTGGAGTTCCTCATGGAAGCCCACAGCGGGCTGTCGGCCAAGATCGTCGAGGAAGCGGGGTTCAAGGGCATCTGGGGCAGCGGCCTGGCCCTGTCGGCCTCTCTCGGAGTGCGGGACAACAACGAGGCCAGTTGGACCCAGGTCCTGGAGATGATGGAATTCATGAGCGACGCCGCCTCGATCCCCATCCTGCTCGACGGCGACACGGGCTACGGCAACTTCAACAACATGATGCGCCTGGTGAAGAAGCTCGAACAGCGCGGCGTGGCCGGAGTCTGCATCGAGGACAAGCTCTTTCCCAAGACGAACAGCTTTCTCCGCGGCACGGCCCAGCCCCTGGCGGACATCGATGAATTCTGCGGCAAGATCAAGGCCGGCAAGGACGCCCAGACGGACGAAGATTTCGTCATCGTCGCCCGCGTCGAAGCCCTGATCGCCGGCTGGGGGCTCAAAGAGGCCCTCTGCCGGGCCGAGGCCTACCGGCAGGCCGGAGCGGACGCCGTCCTCATTCATTCCAAGAAATCCACTCCGGATGAGATCTTCGCCTTCCTCAAGGAATGGGCCGACCGCCACCCCGTAGTCCTCGTCCCGACTAAATATTACACCACCCCCACCGAGGAATTCCGAAAACGCAAGGTCTCCTGCGTCATCTGGGCCAACCACCTCGTCCGCGGCTCCATCGCCAAGATGCAGGAAGTCGCCCGTCAGGTCTTCCAGGACCGGAACCTCCTGTCGGCGGAAGACAAGATCGTTCCGGTGGGGGAGATCTTCCGCCTCCAGGGAGACGAGGAGCTCAAGGAGGCCGAAAAAAAATACCTGACCACCAAAGGCGGGGAATACACGGCGGTCATTTTGGCCGCCAGCCAGGGCAGCCTGGGCCGCCTGACGGAACACATCCCCAAGGCCATGCTCCGCGTAGGCCAGAAATCGATCCTGGAGCATTCCGTCGACGCCCTGCGGACCAAGGGCGTCAAGAGGATCCTGGTCGTGGCCGGCTACAAGCGCGAAGCCGTCCGCCTGCCGGACATCGAAGTCGTGGACAACCCCGACTACGCCGCCACCACCGAGCTCGATTCGCTGGCCCGAGCGCTGGATCGCGTCGAGACGGGCTGTCTCGTCCTGTTCGGCGACATCGTCTACCGCAAGTACTTCCTCGACATCCTGCTCAACACGCCCGCCGAGGTCACCCTCATCGTGGACTCGTCGACCGGACGCGTCCCGGACGACGACGCGAACTACTACATCTACGCCTCCAAGCCCGACCACTCCAGCGCGCTGTTCGAAGACGACATCGTCCTGCGCCGGGCCGTTTACGGCCCCAGACCTCCCGACTGCCAGGGGGAATGGACCGGATTGCTGAAGCTCGAGACTTCCGGGCTGGCCGAAGCCAAGGCCTACTTGAAAGCCCATCGTCCGTCCCGGGAATGGAGCCGGCTGCGCATCATCGACATGCTCAACGTCCTGGTGGACAGGGGCGTGTCGGTCCGCGTCCAATACGTCACCGGCAACTGGGCGGACGTCAACACCCTGGCCGACCTCCACAGCGCCGAGCAGCTCGAGAGATGATCGACGCCGGCGATTTCCTGGACGGTCTCGAGGAACGGCGCCGGACGTTCCTGGCCGGCACGCCCTGTTCCTATCTCAAGCCGTTCATCAACAGGGTCATCGACGATCCCCGGCTGGCCTATTGCGACGCGGCCAACGAGGGCGACGCCGTGGCTCTCGTCTCGGGCGCGGCCATTGGGGGACGCCCGGGAGCGGTCCTGTTCCAAAACGCGGGCCTGGGCAACGCCGTCAACGCCCTGACTTCCCTGTGCTTTCCCTTCCGTATCCCGCTGCTGCTCATCATCACCCATCGCGGTCAGCCCGGGGGTCCCGCCGACGAGCCCCAGCACGAGCTCATGGGCCAGGTCACGACCGGCCTCCTGGACGTCCTGCGCGTCCCCTGGAGGCCTTTCCCCTCGCGGGGGGAAGACATCGAGACGACGCTGGCCTGGGCCGAGGGAACGATGAGAGAGCGAAGTCTGCCCTGCGCTCTGGTCATGTCCAAGGACGATATCGCCGATTATGCGCTTCACGCCCCATCCCTCATCTCGCCTCCCGGCTGGGATGCGGAGCCCGGAAGGGCATCGCGCCGCGGCTCGGACGGGCTCCCCCTCCGGCATGAAATCCTGTCCGCCTATCTCCGGCGGAAGAAGACGGAAGACGTCGTTGTCTGCACGACCGGCTACACCGGCCGGGAGCTCA
>Ga0194112_10009736_pt1 | contig 12180 bp, 11 predicted proteins | sample TA2MahC400mmetaG_FD_146191 | JGI IMG/M metagenome (GOLD analysis project Ga0194112, IMG submission 146191) | Freshwater microbial communities from Lake Tanganyika, Tanzania - TA2015016 Mahale Deep Cast 400m | ecosystem: Environmental > Aquatic > Freshwater > Lake | place: Tanzania: Lake...
AACCCACACAAGCCCGCCCAGAGACCTTCCTGACGGGACTCCAACTTACGACTCGAAATTTCAATGTCGCAGGTTTCTCAAAAATATTTTATTTTTTTTCAATCCTTATATCGGAGTTCCAGTTGAACTTTAAATTACTTGACAAATGAGTTGATATCATTATAAGATTACCTCCCGCAGGTAAAAAAGTCTTTGGGAATAGGTTTTTAGCAATCATCTTTTCAATTCCATTTGATTCTTACAAAAGGGGGTGATGTGTGCCTGGGGATGGATAGGCACCGGGTTTAATCTCACAACGATCTTAAAAAAAGGAGGATTCTATGAAGCGGTTTTTTATCTTATCCATTGTTTGCGTATTGGCGGTCTGTCTGGTTGCGGTCTCCGTGCCGGCACAGACGAAAAAAGAGGCGTTCAAATATGACGACAAGATTGGTGTCGTAAAAATCAAAAAAGGCGATCCCATCCACATTGCTTGCTGGATGGTTATTGCCGGACCCGATGCTTCTTTGGGAACCGACACGAAGCGGGGCGTTGAGATTGCGATTGAAGACAAAGGCGGAAAGATTCTCGGCTTTGCCATCAAGCTGACCGCCCAGGACACAGGTTGTAATGCTGAGGGTGGACAGGCCGCAGCAACCAAATTGGCCGCAGACCCGACGATTGTGGCTGCCATTGGTTCAAACTGCTCAAGTGAAGCCAAACCCGGCGCTCCCATTCTCTGGAAGGCTGGGATTGCCACAGTATCGCCTTCGAATACTGCGCCCTTTCTGACAGACCCAAAACGCGGGCCAGAGTATGACGGTTATCTTCGCACCGCCCATAATGATAAGGTTCAGGGAGCTGTGGCTGCGGAATATGTCTTCAAACAGTTGAAGCTCAAAAAGGCCGCCACCATTCATGATGGAAGCCCTTATGCCGAACAACTGCAGGCTGTCTTCGCCGAAACTTTCAAGAAATTAGGTGGAACGGTAACAGCACAGGAAGCTGTTGCTCCGACCGATACGGATATGCGACCCGTTCTGACCAAGATCGCCACCGGCAAACCTGATATTATCTACTACCCCATCTTCATTGCCGCAGGCGGACATGTGACCCGCCAGGCCAAAGAAGTGAAAGGTCTTGAGAAAGTTAAATTGATGAGCGCAGACGGAACTTTCTCGCCTGATTTCATCAAAGCCGCAGGGGATACGGCTGTTGGAATGTATCACTCCAGCCCGGACTTCTCCGCTTTTGGCGCAGGCTACAAGACCTTCCTCGAAAGGCACCAGAAGAAGTATGGTGAAAAACCGATCGCTCCTTTCCATGCCCATGGCTATGATGCGGCGATGATCGTCTTTGCCGCTATCGAGAAAGTCGGCAAGGTGGCTCCGGATGGCACCCTCCACATTGGCCGAAAGGCATTAAGGGATGCCCTTTACGCAACTAAAAACTTAAAGGGGCTGACCGGAAACCTCACCTGCGGTGAGACCGGAGACTGTGCGGACCCGATGATCGCCATCTATCAGATGACGGCTGATAATGTTAAAAAACTGGCGATCCCAGAAAAACCCATCTGGTCACCCGCAGCCGCCGCTGCACCAGCAAAGAAGAAATAACTCGTTTGCTTTAAGAATAACATTGTATACCCACTCTCTCGCGAGTGATAGCGCCGTAAGTCCGTTCATGGTTCGAGAACCTCACCATGAACGGACTACGGCGCATTAAAAATCAATTAATTAGCCGTTCGTCCTGAGTATGTCGAAGGGTGAACGGCTAATTGCGATATACCCCCTGAGTGGGAGAGAGTAAGGACAGGAAATCTTTATGCTCAAACGCTGGATCGAAAGGATCACTCCTACGGATGTGGTGATGTGGCTCATCGGAGGAGCCATCTTACTCTTAATCTTCTGGGGTTCCACAGCGACTCTTGCTGCGGGAACCTATTCGGGCCACCACTGGTTTGATTTCATCATCTTTGGCCTCGCCCAGGGAAGCATCTATGCCCTGATCGCCATGGGCTATACCATGGTCTATGGCATTCTCAGGATGATCAATTTTGCTCATAGCGAAGTCTTCATGAGTGGCCCATATACGGCCTATTTTGTTGCGGCCGCCTTTTATTCATCCGACTTTCTCGATCAATATCCCATCATCAGCCTCATCGTCATTTTTCTTGTCTCCATGGGCACTTCGACACTGGTAGCCGTCCTTCTGGAACGTATTGCATACCGTCCGCTCCGGACCGCCCCCCGTCTCATTCCTCTGATCACTGCCATTGGAGCCTCCTTCTTTCTCCAGTACACTTTCCGCGGTTTTTATGGGTCAGGTTTTCAGGCATACCCAGTGGTAAAGATTCTGGAAGGGGAATGGGCCCTGGGAGAATTTCGCATACTGAAGTTTCAGGCTGTCGTCATTGTGGCGGCTGCTATCCTGATGGCCGCTCTCTACTCTTTTGTGCAACGAACTCGTTTGGGAAAAGCGATTCGCGCTGTCTCCGAAGATAAAGAGACCTCCGCCCTGATGGGGATTGATATAGACAGAATGATCGTCACAACCTTTATTATCGGCGGGATGTCCGCCGGAGCCGCAGGAGTCCTTTATGCCCTGATGTTTAAACAGGTCCATTTCTTCATGGGATTCATCCCGGGAATCAAAGCCTTTACCGCAGCCGTGCTGGGTGGCATCGGAAACATCCCCGGAGCCATGCTGGGCGGAATCTTTCTCGGTCTTGTGGAGTCCGTGGGGCCAAGCCTCTTTCTCGACGGCCTGGGCATTATCGCACCTTACCAGTTAAAAGATGCAATTGCTTTTACGATGCTGGTTCTGGTACTGATTTTTAGACCGACAGGCATACTGGGCGAGCGACTGGCCGTGAAAAAAGCCTAATGCAGTTCGGAGTACTGAGTTCGCCTGCCTGCCGCACATGGCTTTGGGAGGCGGGGAGTTCGGAGAATATTTAGTTGAAAGTGACTAAAGTTGTGAGTGCCTAAAGTTTAAGATCTATACAAACTTTAGTCACTTTTAACTTTAGTTCACTTTAGTCACTTCAATATGAAACAAGCCATTAAAATCGGTCTAATTGGCGGTGTGATTGAAATCCTCCTCTCCCTTATCGGGATGGTGGAGGCCTTCAGTCAGCGTGACATCATTGCCAACATCATCTCCATGGGCCACGCCCTCCTGCTGATCGTGGCCCTTTTTATGGGCTATCTTTCGGCCAAGCGAGCGGCCGGGACTGGGTCGCCGAAGGTTCTTGCCAATGGATTTATCTCTGGCCTTCTCCTGGCAGGAATGTTAGGCCTGCTGGTGATGATCGGAAGTCTCATTAATCTGCGAAAGGTCTTCATCAACGCCTCTCCTCTTCTCTACAGCCTGCTGACCTTCGGTCTGGAAAAAGGGACTGGCGTCCTTCTCCTTATCGTCATCGGAGCCATGAGCGGTTTTGTTGCAGGCATTTTCTATCTTGCGCCTGGTCTTCTTCGTCGGGTATTGCTCATCTCATTAGCGAGTATTGTCGGTGCGGGTGTGTTGCAGGATCTGCTTCGACCCACGTTCGCCCTCTGGGGACCTCTGGCTGTCATCAATGAATGGCTCTTTACAGCCAACGGCCTGACGATTCAGGGCGCGATCGGTTTGTTCATTCTGATTGCCGCCTTTTTCCTCTTTTGGTCGAGGAAGGGAAGCGCGATTCAAACCGGTTTTCGGCAGCTTCCCCCTGCTCCTCAACGCATCTTGAAGATGTCCGGCATCCTCATCCTGGTCTTCATTCTTCTGATTCTTCCCCAGGTTCTCGGCCTCTTCCTGAGCGAGGTCTTTACGATCGTGGGCCTCTATGTCCTCTTGGGCCTTGGACTCAATATCGTCGTGGGATATGCGGGTCTTCTCGACCTCGGTTATGTGGCTTTTTTTGCCATTGGTTCTTACACCACAGCCGTGCTGACCTCTCCCGAATTGGGTTTCTTCAGCCTCTCCTTCTGGCAGGCGCTTCCCTTTGCAGTGGTGTTCGGAATTATTTCAGGGGTTCTGCTTGGCATCCCGGTTCTCAAGATGCGGGGAGACTACCTCGCCATAGCCACCCTCGGATTTGGCGAGATCATCCGCATTCTCGTTCTCTCAGACTTTCTCAGGCCATGGCTGGGCGGAGCACAGGGCGTCGGGAAGATTCCAAAAGCATCCATCGCAGGTTTTGAGTTTGCCGGCCCTCAACAGATTTACTATCTTATTTTAGCCGGCTGTCTCCTCGTGATCTTTGTCTCTTTGCGACTGAGGGATTCAAGACTGGGACGCGCCTGGATGGCCATGCGCGAGGATGAGGATGTGGCTCAGGCCATGGGAATCAATCTCGTCGCCACCAAATTGCTTGCCTTTGCCACGGGCGCTGGCTTTTCTGCGATCAGCGGCGCGATCTTTGCGAGCAAACTCAGTTCGGTCTATCCTCACAGTTTCAATGTGATGATCTCCATCAATATCGTCTGTGTCATCATTGTGGGCGGGATGGGTTCAATCCCCGGCGTCATCGTCGGAGCCGCAGCCTTGGTGGGCCTCCCCGAACTTCTGAGGGAATTCGCAGAATATCGGCTCTTCGTCTACGGAGCCGCTCTTGTGGCGATGATGCTTCTCCGGCCGGAGGGTCTCTGGCCCGAAGCGGTGCACCGCCGCGAGTTTCATGAGGAGGGAAAAGAGGCAGAATCGGAATCGCCTCCAGAATCGAAATCAAGTTAATCGGAAGAAACTATGGGGCTTCTCTCTACGAAGAAAGTGACAAAACGTTTCGGCGGCCTGGTGGCCGTAGGCGACCTCGACATTGATATTCGGGAGAAGAGCATCCATAGCGTCATCGGGCCGAATGGCGCCGGAAAAACAACGTTTTTCAATTGTGTCACTGGTTTTTACAAACCCGAAGAAGGAGAAATCCTTTTCAACGATCACTCTCTGGTAGGCCTCTTGCCCGATCAAATCGTGCGTCTTGGAATCTCCCGCACCTATCAGAACATTCGCCTCTTTCCAAACCTGACCGCCATGGAGAATATCCTCGTCGGCCTCCATGGCCATCTCCATGCAGGGTTCTTCGGCATCGTGATTGGAACACCGGCGACCCGAAAGGAAGAGAAAGAAGCCGCTGAAGAGGCAAGAAGGCTTCTAAAATTTGTCAACCTTGCCGGCAAGGGCGATTTTTTGGCCAAGAATCTCCCTTACGGCGATCAGAGACGCCTGGAAGTGGCCAGAGCGCTTGCGTCCCGTCCAAAACTCTTGCTTCTCGATGAACCCACAGCAGGAATGAATCCAAGGGAGACGCAGGATATGATGGACTTCATCCAGCATCTTCGTGATGAGCTGGGAATAACGATCCTCCTCATCGAGCATCAGATGAGAGTCGTCATGGGAATCTCTGAAACTGTCACCGTGCTAGACTATGGAGAAAAGATCGCAGAAGGCACTCCGGCCGAAATTCAGAGGAACCCAAAAGTAATTGAAGCATACCTCGGAAGAGGAAGCACCGGAGAAGAAAGCCGAGTAGTGAGCTAAAGTTGAAAGTGCCTAAAGTGACTAAAGTTAAAAACGAACCAAAGTTTAGAAAATTTAATTATTTTGGACTTAACTTTAGGCACTTTAGTTCACTTTAGACACTTTAGTCACTTCAACAAAGTGACTATATGACTACTTGACGGATTGACTAATTATGTCTTTACTCGAGATCCAAAATATCCATACCTATTACGGCCACATCCATGCCCTCAAGGGAGTATCGCTCGATGTGGATAAGGGAGAGATCGTCACCCTGATCGGAGCCAATGGTGCTGGCAAAAGCACCATGCTCAAGACGACAAGCGGACTTCTCAAGCCCCGTCAGGGATCGATTCTTCTGGAGGGCGAGGACCTCACCCGCTATCGCCCTCATCAGATTGTGGTCAAAGGGGTGGTTCAGGTTCCGGAGGGCCGCAGGATCTTCGGTCGCCTGACCGTGAGAGAAAACCTCGAGATGGGCGCCTTTGCGATCACTGATCCACGCCGCATCGAATCCAACCTCGAACGCGTCTATAACCTCTTTCCCAGACTCCGTGAACGCCAAAAGCAGGTGGGAGGCACGCTCAGCGGCGGCGAACAGCAGATGTTAGCCACTGGCCGCGCATTAATGGCTAATCCGAACGTCCTCCTGATGGACGAGCCTTCTATGGGTTTGGCTCCTGTGCTGGTAGACATCATCTTTGCAACCATCCGTCAGCTTCATGTTGATGGTACCACCATCCTTCTCGTCGAGCAGAATGCCCGTATGGCGCTCCAGGTGGCCAGCCGTGGCTATGTCCTTCAATCAGGCGTCGTGGTCCTGAGCGACTCAGCAGAAACCCTCCGTCAAAACGAAATGGTCCGCAAAGCCTACCTCGGCGAATCATAAATACCACTTCCTCTCTCCATTCTCCTATCTTCTGAAAGTGTTCATTTTTTGGCTAAAACCAATCTTTTTTGGGCATAGAATAACTAAAAAATCAGTCTAGATAATTCTTGTAATCAAAATTATCTTGAAAAAACAAAAGATTATAAAATTTGTGACCGCATAACTCTCGCAGGCATGCTTTTTGCTTAAAATGAATTAAAAAGAGAGTAAGTGGGAGAAATCCAATGCCAGTCGCAGAAAGGGACCCAGTACTTACAACGGATGAAGCCATAGAATATTTAAAGGTTTCAAAGCCCACCTTCTTGAAATATATCCGTCTTGGCAGAATCAATGCCATCAAAGCAGGAAAAGGTTGGAGAATTCTCCAATCGGAACTTTATCGTTTTTTAAGGGGTGAAGGAATGAAGAAGGCCGGACAAGGGGAAAACCTTGAACCTTAAAAAACTCGCAAATCATCTCCAAATCGAGGAAAACCAATTTTTAGAATTGACTGACCTCTTTTTAAAGACGACTTTCACGGAATTGACAAACCTCGAATCAGCCTTAGAGGACAGGCATTCAGCAACCGCCGAGAGGATGGCTCATTCCATCAAAGGGGCAGCCGGAATCCTTGGGTTTATGGAGATACATGAGGTTGCAAAGAAAATCGAATCCACTATTAGAGAAAATCATCTTACTGATATCCACGGAACGATTCTCATGATCAGAGAAAAACTTGACTTGGTCGCGGATGCCCTCCAGAGAGAAAAACGGAATGCGAAGGCTTAACATTCAAATGGGACTGATCCTCCTGAAGCTTGAGATGATCTCCATTCTGAGTCTCAAATATTTCTTAAAAAAAATGATGGGGATCCTTTAAGTGAGTCCAGTGGAAAAGATGATGAAAAAGAAGATCATGGTGGTGGATAATCACCCACTTGTGCTCAAGTTTATATCTCAGTTTCTTGAAAAAGAGGGCCATCAGGTGGTCACTGCCGAAGATGGTCTTTCTGCGCTTGAAATCTTAAAGACGTTTGATCCGAATATCATCTTTATTGACCTGATCATGCCCCATATCGGTGGAGAGAAACTCTGCCAGATTATCCGAAAGAATCCAAAATTTAATGAGACTTATCTGATCATTCTCTCGGCGATCGCAGCCGAACAGGAGGTGGATTTTTCCGCTTTTGGGGCAAACGCCTGTATTGCCAAAGGATCGCTCGACAAGATGGCCAAGCATGTTTTAGCCGCCATTGAACAGGTCAATAAGAAAAACATCCATCCCCCTCCCCTGAAACCTATTGGGATTGATGATGTCTATGCACGAAATATCACTTCTGAACTGCTCTCCGTCAAAAAGCACTTCGAGGTCGTTCTCAACAGCATGGTGGAAGGAATTCTGGAGATCACGCTTGAGGGAAAGATTGTTTATGCAAATCCAATGGCTACCTCGTTGATTCATAAGACAGAGGATGAAATCCTCTCTTCAGACTTTTTAGACCTCTATCCGGAACCGGTTCGAGAGAGTATTAAAAAAGAGTTCAAGGAGTTGTCTCTCCATCCGAGGCCCATGGCCCTGAGCAGCCCTCTCTTCATCAACGGAAGAGAGATCTCTTTTCATTTTCTGCCAGTCTTCGATGAATTAGAAAAAACGATCATCATCCTGCTGCATGATGTGAGCGAAAAGAAGCGGATGGAGGCCCAACTCTTACAGGCTCAGAAGATGGAGGCCATTGGAACCCTCGCAGGCGGAATAGCCCATGACTTTAATAATCTGCTCATGGTCATTCAAGGCAATGTCTCCCTGATGCTGTTAGACACCCCTCCCAATCATCAGCATCATGAAATGTTAAAGATGATTGAAAAACAGGTTCACAGCGGTTCCAAATTGACCAATCAGCTGCTCGGATATGCCCGAAAAGGAAGGTATGAGGTCAAGTCGATCAACCTGAACTCCTTAGTGGAAGAAACCTCCGAGGCCTTTGGAAGAACACGAAAGAATATCACCATTCACCGGGACTTGGCACCGAACCTCCTCACCTGTGAGGCAGATCAGGGACAGATCGAACAGGTCTTGATGAACCTCTTCGTTAATGCAGCAGATGCCATGCTCATGGGTGGAGACCTCTATTTGAAAACGAACAATGTGACCAACAAGGAGATCAAAGGCAGATTTTACACACCCAACCCCGGGGAATACGTGATGTTGACCGTTTCCGATTCTGGCATGGGCATCGACTCTAAGAACCTGAATCGCATCTTTGATCCTTTCTTTACGACCAAGGAATTAGGAAGAGGAACCGGTCTCGGATTGGCTTCGGTTTATGGAATCGTCAAAGGACATGACGGTTATATCGAGGTCGAATCCGACAAGGGCCGCGGAGCCACCTTCAAAGTCTACCTCCCGGCATCAGGCAAGCAAGTCCAAAAAGTTGATACACCGACCGGTCCAATCCCCAAGGCCATTGGCTCCGTCCTTCTGGTTGATGACGAAGAGGTGATCCTCGATGTGGGCGAGAAAATTCTAAAGGTTCTCGGCTATAAGGTCCTCGAGGCCAGAGGCGGAGCAGAAGCGATCGAAATTTTTAAGAAGCATCAAGACTCCATCGACCTCGTCCTTCTCGATATCATCATGCCCCAGATGGGCGGAGGGGAGGTCTATGACCGGCTTAAGGAGATTTCTCCGGAAGTAAAAGTCCTTCTCTCAAGCGGTTACAGCATTGATGGCGAAGCCTCGAAAATCATGGCACGGGGATGTAACGGTTTTATTCAAAAACCTTTCGACATCCTGCAACTTTCTCAGAGCATTAGGGCGATTTTAGTCAGATAGTCGCATCGTCAGATGGTCTTATAGTCATTTAGACTACCAGTGTATTGCGTTCGATACTCCTTTACATAATCCGTTCACCCTGAGCTTGTCGAAGGGTGAATCATATCGAGTGATTTCGCTCATGGTTCGACAGGCCAGTCCTGAGTGGAGCGTTCATCCTTCGAGAACCTCAGGATGAACGGTAAATCGAAGGGTTCACCACAAACGGACTGAAAGGATTTATGGCGTACCACATTTAGACTCCGCGACCATATGACGATTAGACGATAAGACTATTTGTTAAAGAAGTCTTTCACCCTTTTGATCGCGCAGAATTCTCCACACATCGTGCAGACCTCCTCCGTGTGTGATCTGCCTTCTTCGTGATACCGTCTTGCCTTCTCCGGATCGATCGAAAGTCCGATCTGTTTCTCCCAATCAAAAGCCTTGCGAGCCTTTGACATCTCCATGTCCTGTTCGATCGCTTTCTTATTCCCCCGGGCGATATCCGCGGCATGACCTGCAATCCGTGTGGCGATCACCCCTTCCCTCACATCCTCCACAGTGGGGAGTTTTAGATGTTCCGAGGGGGTCACATAGCAGAGAAAGTCGGCTCCAGCCCTGCCGGCAATGGCTCCGCCAATGGCACAAGTGATGTGATCATATCCGGGAGAGATATCGGTCACTAGAGGTCCGAGAACATAGAAAGGAGCTCCCCTGCATAATCTCTTCTCTAACAAGATATTCGCCTCAACCTGATCAAGAGGAACATGGCCCGGCCCCTCGATCATCACCTGAACACCCTCAGTCCAAGCCCTTTCGGTCAATTCTCCGAGGATTATGGTTTCTTGTACTTGTGGTCTGTCTGTGGCATCGGCCAGACAACCCGGCCTTAATCCATCCCCAAGGCTCAGAGTGACATCATGTTTTTTGGCAATTTCAAGAATCCGATCGTAATGTTCATAGAGGGGATTTTCCTGATCATTGTAGATCATCCATTCCACAAGGAAGGACCCACCCCGGCTCACCACTCCTAAAAGCCGATGACTCTGCTTCAGCCGTTCAACGGTATTTCGGGTCACTCCGCAGTGAAGCGTCATAAAGTCAACACCCTCTTCTGCCTGACGTTCGATGACCTCAAAGAGATCCTCCACTTCCATCTTGGCCAGAGCGCCCCTCTTCTTGGCCGCTTCAATGGCTGCCTCATAGATCGGAACCGTTCCCATCGGAATGGGCGTATGACGGATGATCTCCTTTCGGATGGCATCGATGTCTCCACCCGTGCTCAGGTCCATCACAGTATCGGTTCCTGCCTGAATCGAAACCCTCAGCTTATTCAACTCTTCCTCTAAATCGATGTGATCAGAAGAGGTTCCGAGATTGGTGTTCACCTTGATCCTGAGCCCTTCACCGATCCCCACGGGTTTTACTCTCTTGCGATTCCGATTCATAGGAATGACGATGCGACCGGAGGCAATCTTTTCCCTGAGCCATTCCGGAGAGACTCCCTCATCAGCAGCAACCCTTTCCATCTCTTTTGTGATCATGCCCCTCTGGGCTTCCATCTTCTGTGTCATCGAACCACCTTCTTTCAAAAAATGATAAGGAACCCAAGCGCATCAGTTCCCTTTGGCTTTAACCGATTGCACATTCAGCGCCCAATAAAAGAGCCCTGCGACGATCAGGCTCGGAAGGGAAGAACCCAGGGGCCAGGGAAAGGCTACCTTCACCTGCAATACCTTCTCCATCAACATGGCCGAAAAACCTAAATAGATTCCAAACCCAATGGCCCAGGCGAGGATGGCCCGCGGGTTTAACCCCTTCCAATACCAGTATTTCCCCTCTCTTCTGTAAAGGTCCTCGATATGGATGACCTTCCCTCTTAAAAAGAAATAATCAACGAGAACGATCCCAAACAGAGGACAGAACATGGCTCCGATGAAGAGGAGGAAATGCTCGTAATTGAGCAGGGTGGGGAAGATGACCGCGGTCACTGTCCCCAGAAGCCCACCGATCAATATCCCTTTTCGCTCTCCCAATTTGGGAAAGATATTGAGTCCGGAAATCGCTGTCGAATAGATATCCAGAAAGGTGGTGGTGAAAGTGGAGAAGAGGACGATGATCAGAGCAGGGATCGCCCATCCGAACTTCAGCATCAGATTCATCACCACTCCTGACGGATCGGGAGATTGGGTGGCCAATGATGCGGCCAGACCCAAAAGATACATCCACGAAGAGATGATGAAATAACCGATCCAGGTTCCCCAGAAGCTTGACCTTGAACCTGTGGCAAAACGCGAATAGTCAGAAACCAGAGGAAGCCAGGAGATGGGCATGGCGATGACAAGATCCATTCCTACCATAAAGGGGAGGGCTTTCTTTGCCGGAATTTGAGCGAGCATACTCCAGCCGTATTGTTGAAAGACGATAAAGGTCATGGCCACACACACAACCAAAAGGGCCACCACAGAGATCCGTTGCAGCCACTTCCAGATTCGGTGTCCCACCAGAGCCCACAGCGTCGTGATCACACCCGAGAGGACGACCCAGAGGGTAAGAGCTGAAAATCCGTAAAACTTTGAGATCGCATCTGCTGCTTGACCGCAGATGATCAACATCACTGCAGTCCAGCCGATGAGCTGGATCACATTGAGGGCAGCCGCAAAATAAGAACCTTTGATTCCAAAAGAGGGTCGAACGGCGACCATCATTGGAATGCCCCATCGGCTTCCAATCAAACCGCCCAAAGCGAACGGCGTGTTGCCAATGAGGTGGCCCAGGAGAATCGCCCAGAGCCCCAGGCCAAGTCCGAGGGGCACAATCAGACCTCCGGCCCAAATCTCTGCCAGAGACACCGCCGCTCCGGCCCAGAGCAGAAAAAAATCCGAACCTCCTAAATTCCTTTCTTCTTTTAGTGTCGGTTCAATGCCAGCCATCGGTACCTCCCCTGCGAAAAGCAGTAATCAGTAATCAGTCATCAGTGATCAGTCATCGGTCACTGAAACACGCTTATCACAAA
>Ga0194112_10009737_pt1 | contig 12180 bp, 8 predicted proteins | sample TA2MahC400mmetaG_FD_146191 | JGI IMG/M metagenome (GOLD analysis project Ga0194112, IMG submission 146191) | Freshwater microbial communities from Lake Tanganyika, Tanzania - TA2015016 Mahale Deep Cast 400m | ecosystem: Environmental > Aquatic > Freshwater > Lake | place: Tanzania: Lake...
GACTCTTTGTCGGCTACGACGGCAACGGCACGCTGAACGTTGAGGCGGAGGGCCAAGTCCGCAATACATATTGCTACCTCGGCTTTGATTCCGGTTCCACGGGCACGGCCACGGTTACGGGGGCAGGCTCAAAGTGGACCAACAGCGGGGCACTCTATGTCGGCTACAACGGCAACGGCACGCTGAGCGTTGAAGCGGGGGGCCAGGTCAGCAACACCGATGGCTACCTCGGCTCCTATTCCGGTTCGGCCGGCGCGGCCACGGTTACGGGGACCGGCTCAAAGTGGACCAACAGCGGGGTACTCTACGTCGGCCTCTACCGCAACGGTGCGCTGAAGGTTGAAGCGGGGGGCCAGGTCAGCAACACCGATGGCTACCTCGGCTACTCTTCCGGCTCCACCGGCACGGCCACGGTTACGGGGGCAGGATCAAAGTGGACCAACAGCGGGGTACTCTATGTCGGCGTCTCCGGCAAGGGCACGCTGAACGTTGAAGCGGGGGGCCAAGTCAGCAATACAACCGGCTACCTCGGCTACAAGTCCGGTTCCACGGGCACGGTTACGGTGGACGGCAGCGGTTCTGTCTGGAACAACTCCGGGGCTTTGTATGTGGGAGGGTCAATAACGTCGGCCGGCGGCGCGGGTTCATTGACCGTTCGGAACGGCGGCCAGGTAACGGTCGGCGGGACGCTTAAACTGTGGAAGGCCGACAGCGCGGTCACCGTCAACGGCGGCACGATGACCGTCGGAGTGCTGGCGGGGACGACGGGGGCGGTGCGCACTACGGATGGTCCCGGGGGCGCTGCGCTGACGGTTGGTTCCGCAGAATCCGGCAGCTTCTCCGGCACCATGCGCGACGACACCGGGCCGGGGTCGCTCCTGAAGGTGGGCAGCGGCGTGCTGACGCTCGGCGGCGTGAACTCGTACACCGGCGCCACGACCATAGCGGCGGGGACGCTGAAGTTGGCGGCCACAAGCACGATGGCGAGTTCCCTTTTCGACGTAAGAGCCGGGGCCTCGCTGGACGTGCGCGACTTCCTGGGCGGATACACCCTGCCGCCGGGGGCGGCCTTGAAGGGCGGCGGCACCGTCCTGGGCGGCGTGGCGGCCAGCGGCACGGTTGCGCCAGGCTCAAGCGCGGGCGTCCTAACAGTTGACGACTTCACCTTTGCCGCCGGAAGCATTCTTGAGATAGAAATCGGCGGCACGGCGCGCGGCACGCAGTACGACGTCCTGGCCGCCGGCGGCACTATTACGCTTCAGAGCGGCAGCGGCCTTTCTGTTGCGTTCATCGGCGAGTACGCGCCCGCACTGGGCGATACGTTTCACGTCATGGACTTTGCCGCGCTTGGCGGCGAGTTCAGCACCTTGAGCCTTCCCGCCCTGGGCGGCGGTCTGGCGTGGGACGCAAGCGCCCTGTACGCCACCGGCACGCTCGGCGTCGTGCCCGAGCCGGCGACGGCGGCGATGGTTCTGGCGGGCCTGGCCTTTGCCGCGCTGCGCCGCGGCTACGTGCGCAACTGGCCGCTGCCATAGACGACCCACTTGTAAGTGGTAAGGTCGCGCAGGCCCATGGGGCCGCGGGCGTGGAGTTTGTCGGTGGAGATGCCGACTTCGGCCCCCAGTCCGTATTCCCCGCCGTCGGAGAAGCGCGTGGAGGTGTTCACCATGACGCTTGAGGAATCCACGTCGCGGACGAACTGCTGGACGTGCTTGAGGTCCTGCGACACGATGGCGTCGGTGTGGCTTGAGCCGTACCGGGCGATGTGGTCGATGGCGTCCTGGATGTCGTCCACGACGCGAACGGCGAGCACGAGGTCGAGGTACTCGGCGTACCAGTCATCTTCCGTTGCGGCCGTGGCCTGGGGCCAGAGGCGGCGTGTGCGGTCGTCGCCGCGGATTTCCACGCCCGCCTCGGACAGCCGGCGGCAGATGCGCGGCAGGAACCTGGGGGCAACGTTCTTATGGACGAGCATCGTTTCCATGGCGTTGCAGGTGGCGGCGCGCTGGACCTTGGCGTTGAAGCAGATGGCCTCGGCCATATCGAGGTCGGCCAGTTCATCCACGTACACGTGGCAGACGCCCTTGTAGTGCTTGATGACGGGGATGGTTGACTGCTCGGCCACGGCGCGGATGAGGTCCTCTCCGCCGCGCGGGATTACGACGTCTATGTTGCGGTCTTCGCGCAGCAGGGCGGCCAGGAGGTCGCGGTCGGGGTTGTCTATCATCTGGATTGCATCGGCGGGGATGCCCTGGGCGGCGGCGGCCTCGGCCAGCGTCTTGTGGACGGCCAGGTTGGAGCGCAGCGACTCCTTTCCGCCGCGAAGGACGGCCGCGTTGCCGCTCTTCAGGCACAGCGCGGCCACGTCGCTGGTGACGTTCGGCCGCGACTCGTAGATGGCGAGGATGACACCCAGGGGCACCCGCACGCGCTGAATCTGAAGGCCGTTGGGGCGGGTGTAACCCTCGATTATTTCGCCGACGGGGTCGCGGAGTTGGGCGATTTCCTCCTGGCTGCATGCCATTTTTTCGATGCGGTCTCTGGAGAGGGCCAGGCGGTCGAGCAAGGCGGCGGAGAGTCCGGCCTTCTTGCCGGCCTCGATGTCGGCGGCGTTCTCTTTGAGGATGGCGTCGGCCGAGGACCGCAGGGCGGCCGCCATGGCCGCGAGGGCCGCGTTCTTGGTGTTCGTGCTGACGGAGGCCAACTGACGTGCGGCCGCGCGGGCCCGGCGGCCGATGGCTCCCGCCTCGTCGGACCAGTCCGTCGGTGCGGCTGCGCCGCCCTTGACGCTCTTGGCCATCAGGTGCTCCTGGGTTCCATGCCGGCTACGGCGCCGGGGGCTTCTCGCTGTTCTGCTTCTCCAGGTTGAAATTGATCGTGGGGAGCGGCTTGGTCAATACGACGGTCGGGGGCAGGCCGGAGACGATGAGTTTGCCCGGCAGCCAGGAGGCCGGGTCGGGCTTGTCGTCGGCCGTCAGGATGAGTTCCACGCGGACGTCCTGGGGCGTGAGGCGTTCGACGTCCGGGCCGGGGCCCTGGACCTGGAGTTCCACGTAACGTTCGGCCTCGGGCTGGAAGACGACGCGGTAGCGGGTGAGCATTTCGGGCGGGGCCGCCAGGAGGATGGGGAACCGTCCGAGCGACTTCGTGGCGAGCGTCGATTCCAGGCGCGCGGTCACCTTGACGATGGGCGGCTCAAAGGCGGCGTCGGGGCCGTCGGGACCGCCCAGGCGGCGTTCGAGGGGCACTTCGCGTTCCACCTGAAGGCTCGGCGGGACGCTGCTGACGGCCAGCGGCGCGATGGCTGCGCGGCGGGCCTCGGGCAGGGCCTTGAAGTCCGACTCGGCCACGGTGGCCAGGACCTCGGCCGGCTGGGCCGTGACGGCGGCCGCAACGGCCCCGGTGACGCGCGGCTCGACTCGCACCTTGAGGCGGACCTGTCGGTCGGGTCGGACGATGACGTCGCCGTCGACCAGGCCGTCGTGCTCGCTGCGGACGTCGGTAACGACTATGCGTCGGGCGGCCCAGTGCCGGAAGCCGTCGCGTGCGTGGATGGCGACGCGGGCGTTCTTGAGTTGCGGCTCGGAGAGTTCCAGGCGGCACTGCATTTCTTCGGGCGATGAGCGGAGGACCTGGATTTCGCCGCGAGGGCCCTTGAACTTGACGGTGACCTGGTCGGGCGTGACGCCGCGAAGGACGTAGTCGGGGGGCAGCGTGACGCGGACTGGGACCTGCTCTTCGGCGTCTCCGGTCTGTTCCAGGTCGGCCCAGATCCAGATGGCTGCCGTGAGGACGGTGACGGCCAGGATGGTTTTGAGGGTCTCGCTCATGGCGGGGAGCGTTCCTGGTCGGCCGGCGGGTCGGCTGGTGCGGCGCCGGCGTCGTTGGGTGCGGGTGGCTGGGGCGTTGACAGGGAATGCTCGGCGAGGGTGGCCTCGGCGGCGCGAAGGAGTTGCATGAGGCGGGTGCGGAGTTGGTCGGGCGCGAGGGGGGTTTCCAGGCGGCCGCCCTCCGAGAGCGAGATATTGCCGGTTTCCTCGCTTACGACGATGACGACGGCGTCGGATTCCTCCGTGAGGCCCACCGCGGCGCGGTGCCGCGTGCCGTAGTGCGGGTCCATGATGGCCTGGTGCGACAGGGGGAACTCGCAGCCTGCCGCGGCGATGCGCCCGCCGCGGATGACCACGCCCATGTCGTGCAGTGGCGATCCTGGCCAGAAGATGGTCGTCAGGAGTTCGCTGGTGAGTTCTGCGTCGAGTGCGACGCCGTTTTCGGCCACGGCCGTGAGGCGTGCGTCGCGCTCGATGGCGATGATGGCGCCGACGCGGTTGCGGCTGAGCGTGCCGACCGAGCGGACGATGCTGTCGACGAACGCCGAGGCCCCGTGTCGCAGGAAGAGCCTCAGGAGCGGGTTCTCGCCCAGGCGCATCAGGCTGCGCCTGAGTTCCGGCTGGAACACGACCACCGTGAGAACCAGGAGCCACGGCACGACCTGGCCGTACAGGTAGTTCAGGCGCTCCATGTGCAGGTACACGGCCAGGATGCGCAGCAGGACGAAACTGGTGACCATGACGAAGATGAAGCCGCGGATGACGCGCGCTCCGCGTGTGCCCCGGAGGCCCCGGTAGGCCAGGTACACCAGTGCGGCGATGAGGGCGATCTCCAGCGCATCCTGGGGCTGGAAAGTCTGGCGAAGGCGGTCGAGATAACTTAGTACGTCCTGCACGTCGCTTACCTCGTTGCGCGGCGTCGTGCGGTGGGTCTCCGCACCCGCGGCGCGTAGATTGCCCACCGCTTCCTGCCGCGCGGCGGGTACGGAGACCCGCCGCGCCCCAGGTTGTCAAACGGTTACTTACTGTCTATGAACCACCCTCGGCGGCCTGGGTGACGGCCGATGCGACGGCGAGGGCCTGGCGCATCTCGGCCACGTCGTGCACCCTGAGGAGCAGGGCCCCGCCCGCCACGGCCAGGGCGCACGCGGCGGCCGTGCCGAGCGTACGCTCGGCGGGCGTCTCGACGCCCGTCAACTGGCCGATGAAGCGTTTGCGGCTGGGGCCGACCATGATGGGCCGCCCCAGGGATCGCAACTCGCCCAGCCGCGCCAGGATCGCCACGTTGTGCCCCGGCGTTTTACCAAAACCGATGCCGGGGTCAATGATGATGCGGTCTTCGGCGACGCCGGCCTCGCGTGCGGCCGTTATGCCGCGGCGGAGGAACCGGCAGATGTCGGCCATGAGGTTCTCGTACCGCGGGTCCTGCTGCATGGTGCGCGGGTCGCCCAGGATGTGCATGACGACCAGGCCGGCGTCCGTTTCTGCGACGGTGCGTGCCATGAGGGGGTCGCCCGTCAGGCCGGTGACGTCGTTGACGAGGGATGCGCCGGCGGCGAGGGCCTCGCGTGCGACGCGGGCGTGGCGCGTGTCGATGCTCAGGGGCACGTCGGCCTCGGCCGCAAGTGCGCGGATGACCGGCAGGACGCGCGCAAGTTCCTCTTCTTCAGGCACGGGGTCGGCGCCGGGTCGGGTGGACTCTCCGCCTATGTCGAGGATGTCTGCGCCCGCGGCGGCAAGTCGGCGGCCGTGCCGGACGGCGGTCTGCGGGTCGAGGAACCGGCCGCCGTCGCTGAAACTGTCGGGCGTGACGTTCACGACGCCCACCAGGGCGCAGCGCGGGCCGACCGCCAGTTGTCGGCGGCCGATGCGGATGGTGAATCTGCGGCGGGCGTGGGCGTCGAGGGCATGATGAATCTCGGCCGCCACGGCCGCCAGGTCGAACGGCTCCTCGGCCAGGCGCGCAAGCAGGTCCGCGAACTGCCGGCGCGAGCCGACCAGCAGGACGTTCGTCTCGGCGGCCTCTTCGGAGCAGATGCCGCGGCAGACGGCGGCGTCGCCGCCTGCGGCCAGCATCTCCTGCTTCAGGACGTTCGCCTGAACGCGGGCCAGGCGCTCCAGGGCCACGGCCAGGAACTCGGCCTTGGTGATCATGCGGCGGACGCCGTGGCCGGCTGCGCCCGTGCGGGCCATTTCGTCCATGACAGGGGCCAGGTTGGTGGCCGAGATGACGCGCGGATTCAGGCGAAGACCTAGCATTTATGGCCATGCATCGCCGCGCGAGGCGGCGGTTGATACTACAACGCGGCTTTGCGCGGCGGCTCTCCTGAGCCGCCGCGCGATCGTCCAGCCCCGGCGCCGTCCAGGTTCGAGCGGCACGGCCAGGTCCGAAGACCCGCAGCGCAAGAGCGGTCCCAGAAGCGCCAGGCGCGCCTAGGAGGCGGCACTGACATCGGGCGGCACGGTTTTATCGAGCGTGAGGCCGGCGATTTCGCGTCGGACCTCGTCGGCGGTCATGACCTCTTTCTTCAGGAGCGCCTCGGCGATGCGCTGGAGCGCCTCGCGGTTGCGCTGGAGGAGGTGCCTGGCCTCGGCGTAGGCCTGGCCGACGATGCGCTGCACTTCCTGGTCGATCTCGCGCGAGGTGGCGTCGCTGTGTTCCTTGGGGCTGAAGTACTCGGTGCCCCAGGGCGTGCTCTCTTCGTTGGAGGCGTAGCGGATGGGTCCGAGGCGGTCGCTCATGCCCCAGTCTGCGACCATGCGTCGGGCGATCTGTGTTGCGCGGCGGATGTCGTCGGCGGCGCCGCTGGAGACGTCGCCGACGAAGAGTTCCTCTGCCACGCGGCCGCCGAACGACACCTTCATCTCGCCCATGACCTGCCGCCGGTAGATGGTGTAGCGGTCCTTTTCGGGCAGGAACATGGTCGCCCCGAGGGCCAGGCCGCGAGGAATGATGCTGACCTTGTGCAGCGGCTCGACGTCGGGTTCCAAGAGGATGTTGACGAGTGCGTGACCGGCCTCGTGGTATGCGATGTTGCGGCGTTCCTGCTCGTCCATGGCGCGGGAACGTTTTGTGCGTCCCCAGCGGACCTTGTCGCGTGCTTCCTCGAGGTCGGCCTGCTCGACGGCGGTCTTGCCGAGCATCGTGCCGATGATGGCGGCCTCGTTGATGATGGCCGCCAGGTCGGCCCCGCTGAAGCCCGGCGTGCCGCGGGCAACGATGGCCAGGTCGACCTTCGCGGCCAGTTTGATCTTCTTGGCGTGGACGGCGAGTATTGCCTCGCGTTCCTTGATGTCGGGCAGGTGGACGACGACCTCGCGGTCGAAGCGGCCGGGGCGCCGCAGGGCGGGGTCAAGCACGTCCGGGCGGTTCGTTGCGCCGATGACGATGACCTGCTCGTTTGTCTCGAAGCCGTCCATCTCGACGAGGATGGCGTTGAGGGTCTGCTCGCGTTCGTCGTGGCCGCCGGTGTAGCCCATGCCGCGGCGGCGGCCGACGGCGTCGACCTCGTCCAGGAAGATGATGCAGGGGCTCGACTCCTTGGCGGTGCGGAAGAGGTCGCGTACGCGGCTTGCGCCGACGCCGACGAACATCTCGACGAAGTCCGACCCGGAGATGGAGAAGAACGGCACGTTCGCCTCGCCGGCGATGGCCTTGGCCAGGAGGGTCTTGCCCGACCCTGGCGGCCCGACGAGCATCACGCCGCGAGGCATGCGGGCCCCGAGGGCCTGGAACTTCTCCGGGTGCTTCAGGAACTGGACGATCTCCCGGACCTCTTCCTTGGCGTCGTCGATGCCGGCCACATCGTCGAAGGTGACCTTGACGCGTTCCTTCCTGACGAGCCTTGCGCGGCTGCGGCCGAAGGAGAGGACGCCGCCGGGGCCCGACGCCGACCGCATCTGCCGCGATACGAAGAACCATATCATCATCAATATGAACAGCCACGGCAGCATGGCGATGAGCGTCTGCCAGATGAACGGGTCCTCGGGGCGGAAACTGCGCTGCTTCTCGTCGTGGAAGACCTTCAGCAGGGCCTTGTTCTGCGTGATGCGCTCTATCAGCGGTTGCACTTCGTACACCTGGAGGTGCACGGTGAAGTCCGCCCCTGCGCCCGGGCCGCCGAACTCGTTCAGGTACTCCGGCACGATCTTGCCCGCCAGGACGTCGCCGCGGACGGAGAACTCCTTGAGGGCCTCGGGCTTCGCCAGGAGGCGCTCCAGGTCGTAACGGGAGATTTCGCGCGCGGAATCGAACTCGCGGGTGACCGCCCAGATGACCAGGATTGCCAGGCCGCCGATAAGGACCCAGCCCACCAGGCCCCGCAGGCGCGGGGTGGGCGGCCGCGGTTCCTCGTCCGTCTGACGGTCTTCAAGGTCGGGATCGCTCATGCGCTGGAACCTGCTCGTCGCGTCGGGCGTCGGCGCCGCCGCCCTGCATGATTACCACGGTTTTTCCATCGCCTCGACGATGCGGCGGGCGACTCGCCAGACGGCGTCGCTGGTGGCGGAGTCCTGCGTCTCGCCGATGGCCACGGCGTACGTGCCCGAGGCGCTCACATCGTCGCGCCGGGCCAGCATCTCGCCGGTCCTGAGGTCCTTCCACTCGAACCAGCAGAATATGGTGACCTCGACCTCGCTGGGGCTGTCGGTCCTGACGGCTTCCGTCAGGACGGGCGCGCTGAGGATAACGATCTCGCCGCGGATTTCGCTGTCGGCCCGCTTCGGGTCGTGGACCACCTTGTAGGGCGTGCGCATCTCGATGGTCTTGACGAGGGCCTGACCCAGTTCGAACTCCAGTTCACGCCGGAACTCCTTGGATGCGAAGATGTTGACCGACACGGTCCGCACGTCGGTCCGATGAAGCGGGGCGGTGGAGTAGCCGCAGCCACCCGCCGCCAGCGCAGCCAGCGCCGCCGCGGACGCCAGGACAACCGCGGCCGCCCGTCCCGAGCGTTTTGCGCGGCGGGTCTCCTGACCCGCCGCGCAAGGCTCCCCGAGTCCGGCTAAGCCGAAGCAACGCGGCGTGATAGTCACGGGATGGGCTCCTCTTTTTTCGGCTCTTCCTGCCGGGGTATTTCCTGCGGGGATTCTCCCCCGGCGGGACGTTCCGCCTTCTTCGGCGCGTCGGACTTCATACTCATGTCGGCCAGCAACTCCCTGGCCTTCTCGCACCAGAACGTGCCAGGGAACCGCTCGATGAGCCGTTCGGCGTAGAAGGCGGCCGCCAGTGGCCGACCGCCCCGGTAGTAACTCATGGCCGTCTCAAAGAGCGCCTCGGCCTGCCTGGCGCGGATTCTTTCGAGCGTCTCCGGCACGCCTTCCCGCTCGGCCTCCTCGGGGAACTTCTGCTGGAACTGGCGCAGCCGGTCGCAGGCCAGTTGCAGGCAAGTGGTATCATACCGCGCCCCGCGGCATCTTTCGACAGCGCAAAGCGCGCGGCGGAGTTCCGCCCGGCGTGCGCCCTGGCCGTTAGGGTACTCGCGGCAGTACTTGTCGTAGTAGTCCTCGGCCTCGGGCCACTGCGCCTTGGACCAGTAATGGTCGGCGATACGCAGGACGACGTCGTCGGCCAGGTCTCCGGCGGGCTGGTGCTCGTACACCTTGCGGAGGATCTCCACGGCTTCAGAGTCGCCGGACGTGAGCGGTATGCCCAGCACCCTCCGCCGCGCTGGGCCGAAGTACAGGTCGGCGATCTCGATCTCCTTGAGCATGGCGTCGCGGTAGTGCGGGCTGCCGGCGTACTGTGCGATGAGTTCCTCGTACTGGTCAAACGCGGCCATGTAGTCTTCGAGGCCCATGAGCGCCGCCGCGCGCAGCCACATGGCCTCCTCGCGGCGCGGCGAGGCGGGGAAACTCTTGATGAGGCTCCTGAAATCCTTGGCGGCGCCGCGGTAGTCGCGGGCCTGGAGTTTGGCGCGGGCCTGGTCAAACAGGGCGTCCTCGTCGCCCGGCTTCGTCAGGCCGTTCCACCAGGCCTTGAAGCGGTCGGACGCGGACGGCTCGGGCGGCTTGGCCTCGGCGGATGTGGCACGGCCGGCTTGTCCGGCCGTGGCTGATTCCGCCCTCGCCGCGGGCGCGGACGCGGACGGCGCAGGCGGCACGGGTGCCGACGGCGCAGGCGGCGCCAGCGGCGAGAGGACGGGCAGAGGGGACGGCTGCGGCTTGGCCGGCGGCGGCTCCTGCACAGGCGGCGTCGGCGCGGGTGGTACCGGCGTAGGATGCGTCGGCGCGGGCGGCATCGGCGCGGGTGGCGCCGGCGTAGGATGCGTCGGCGCGGGCGGCGTCGGCGCGGGCGGCATCGGCGCGGGTGGCGCCGGCGTAGGATGCATCGGCGCGGGTGGCGCCGGCGTAGGATGCGTCGGCGGCGCCGGCGGCTTCTCGGGTGCCGGCTCCGTATCTTTGACGTACTGCCAGCGGCCATCGCGCCACACCCACCGGGCATAGGCCGCGGTGGCGCTCAGGGCGACGCCGGTCACCAGGATGGCCAGCAGTAATCGCCGCACGCCTTCTTTCCTTGCCTCAAGACTCCGGCATTATACGGGCTGCGCGAGCATTGACTAGCCCCCTGCGTAAGCAGGGGCCAGGCATGGCGCGATGCCTGAGTACCGCTCCCCACAAGAGAGGGGCGGAACAGGTGGGTGCCATGCTTTCGCGGTCGTTTGCGAAAGCATGTCGCCCGAAGCACGGAAGTCATGCTTTCGCAACGGCGCGAAAGCATGGCATCCCTGGAACGATGTTGACGCACCACCATCTGAGCGAGGCCGAGGCGCTCAATGTTAAACGTATCTGAGCGATGCAAGTTTCCGCCCGGCGAGTTCCTCGAGGCGGGCCTGGAGGATTTCGCGGACCTGGGCGGCGGTGGCCGGTGCGAGGCGAACGCGGCGGACCTCGTCCCAGGGGGCGGCGAGCAGGAACGCGACGGCCTCCCGCGTGCGTGCGGCGGCGCGGATGGCGGCAGGCGGGCGGCAGGCGGCGCACAGGGGGCCGCCGTGGCCGGGGCTGAAGTCGGCCGGCCCGGAGGCCAGGTGCCGCCCGCACTCCGCGCAGCGGTCCGTCGCCGAGACGTAGCCCAGGCGCTGGAGCACACGCAAGATGGCCGCAAAGGTGAGGGCCGGGCACTCGCGCCCATCGGCCGACGCCAGCCGCCGCAGAGACTCCACCGCCAGGTCGTACAGTTCCGGCTGCCGCTCGGCATCCGGCACGATGGCCAGGATGAGTTCCGTGAGGGCCGACGCCCCGTAGAAGGCCGGGAGTTTTTCGCGGAGGCCGGCGAACCGCTCCGTCTCGAAGAGTTCCATCAGGGTGCTGAGGCGGTTCGGGTCCGTGAGGCTGAAGACGGCCTGGCCGCAGGTCCAGCGTTCCAGGGGTCCGCTGAAAGGGTTGAGGCCCCTGCGGCTGCCCTTGGCGAGGCATCGGAGGCGGCCGGCCTCGCGTGCCAGGATGTGCACGACCTGGCTCGTTTCGCTCCAGTCCTGGCATTGCAGGATGAGCACGCTGGACTTATGTACGGTCAAGGTTTTCTGCTCGTGCGGGGTTCTCGGCGCGTCCGTCTAACCGCTGAGGGCGCAGAGGACGCAGATAGGTGGTTTTCCTAAGTATCTTCTTTCTATCTTTGCGTTCTCCGCGCTCTGTGCGGCGAGTTTACGGTACCGCGCGCTACACTTGCCCCGGCGCTTGTTCAGGCGGCGGAAGGTCGATGCGCACCTTGACGATGCGGCGTGCCTCGGCCTCCACGACAGTCACGCGGGCGCCGTCATGCTCGAAGGCCTCGCCCGCCTTGGGGATGTAGCCCATGCGTGCCAGGACGAAGCCGCCGATGGTCTCGTAGTCCTCGTGCTCCGGGATGGCCAGGCCGAGTTCGCGGTTGAGTTCGTCGATGCGCAGGCGGGCCTCGACCTCCCAGGAGCGTTCGGCCACGGGGCGCACGGGCTTGGGGGGCGCCTGCTCGTACTCATCGACGATTTCGCCGACGATTTCCTCGACGACGTCCTCGATGGTCACGAGTCCGGCCGTGCCGCCGTACTCGTCCAGGACGATTGCCACGTGGACCTTGTCGCCCTGGAACTCGCGGAGGAGTTCGTCGAGCCGCTTGGTCTCCGGCACGAACAGGGGGGGGCGCATGACGTCGCGGACGCGGAGTTCCGTGGCGCCCGCCGTGCCGCAGGCCCGCTCCAGCAGGTCCTTGGCGTACAGGATGCCGACGACGGTGTCGATGTTGCCCTTGGTGACGGGAATGCGGCTGTGTCCTGATGCGGCGACCAGTGCGCGGGCGGCGTCGGCCGAGGCGGAGGCCTCGATGCTGACGATGTCTGTGCGCGGGGTCATGATCTGGCCGGCGTCGGTCCGGGGG
>Ga0194112_10009741_pt1 | contig 12178 bp, 15 predicted proteins | sample TA2MahC400mmetaG_FD_146191 | JGI IMG/M metagenome (GOLD analysis project Ga0194112, IMG submission 146191) | Freshwater microbial communities from Lake Tanganyika, Tanzania - TA2015016 Mahale Deep Cast 400m | ecosystem: Environmental > Aquatic > Freshwater > Lake | place: Tanzania: Lake...
ATCATCTTAACAGGTATGACATTTTGCCCATGGTTGCCGCGCCCATAAATAATATGGGACGCTATTATTTTTTTCACAATGACTATACTCAGGCCATGTCCCACTTCCAAACGGCCTTAAAAATTAATCCGAATTATCCGCTCACATGGATGAATATCGCTCGAACACGCATTCAAATGAAAGATTCAGAAGGTGCAATGGAAACAATCCACAAGGCATTGGCAAAATGGCCGGATAATGCCCAGTTGCATGGTCTCTATTGTTTTATCTTGCTTAAACAGGGAATGTACGGCAGTGCAATCAGAGAAGCCTGGAAGACACTGATCCTCGACAGTGAAATCACTGATGTTATGAGGGTGTTGGGCGAAGCCTATCGCCGTAAAGGCTGGCATGAGAGATCTGTTTCCTGCTGGGAGAGCTATGCAGCTCACTATAGAGACGATCCGGAAGGCCATCTTGCCCTGATCGAGCTTTATTCAAAAATCGATCAAAAAGAAAAACTCAACAGAGCCATTGCAAGGGTCATGCTGTTAAAAGGATCGAAGAGCTGGAAAGAAATGATCGACGAATATCACAGCGAGTCCGCATCCCACGCTTACGTGCCTGATAAAAGTACGTTGCTGTCAATCGTCAAGAAAAACCTGACGAAAGATTTTTGATTTTTCTTCTGTCTTCACACCACCCTCTTGTTCGGTTTATCCGCCTCCATGATACTCACCTTCTGCGTCAGATTTTTTACCTGATCCGTTAATCTGGAAATCTTGATGGCGAAGTCAAGGGCAATACAGATAAGAAAGAGGATAGCAAATATGAAGAGCGTGGTGGTAGGTAAAACGGCACCGATCAGGTGAGTCAGCATAAGAAGGATATCATACCACAGAACCAGTATCATGATGACAGCACCTGTCAGAAGCCACAACCAGGAATATTCTTCTTTTAACTTCCTGTTTTTGACGAGAGTGATGATCACAATAAAAATAAGAATACTTGCAAAGACAGCGAATATTTTCTGCTGAACCAGCATGACAAACCTCCCTTCCTTTTAAGATATCTTACTGTTTTTTCCTGATGAGCGTTATGAAGATCGAGAGAAAGACCTTGAACAAATAAAAACTTATCGTAAATACACCGTGATGCATCACGCGTGCCTCCGGGTTCGGGAGCATTTCCACGGGAATTTCCCTGATTCTGAAACCGGCGCGATGGAGCATGATGATGACATTCGCGTCGGGATAATCGGACGGGAAATAATCCCCTGTAAAGTATTCAAACACTTTTCTGTGTAAACACTGATAGCCCGAAGTGGGGTCCGTGATTTTCTCGCCGGTGACTAGCCGAATGGTGAGCCTGAAAAGTTTGATTCCAAGAGATTTGAGAAGGCCCGATTTGTAACGGCTCTCTCCAAGAAAGCGTGATCCGATAACAATGTCGCAGTCGCCGCTTTCCACCTCCCTGAAGAGTGCAGGAATGAACTCGGGCTTGTGTTGTCCATCACCATCCATCTGTAATACGAAATCATAATGCTTTTCGGCGGCGTATTTGTAACCAGTCTGCAGTGCTACACCGTACCCCAGGTTGAAGGGATGACGAATGACAAAAGCACCTGCGTTTTGCGCTACTGCTCCCGTAAAATCATCCGATCCATCATCGACGACGATGATGTCATCCTCACTGTATTTCCTGATGCCCGCGATCACAGAGGAAATATTTTTTTCTTCATTATACGCGGGGATGATGATGCATTTATTGTTCATAACCGATCTTTTCTTTTCGCGAATCAGACCGCTTTTTCACAAACGACCATGTGATGAAGGCTCACATGCCATAGAAAAAAGGGGATGCTCTTCTGTTTCAGAATCTCGAAACCGTTACGATTCAACAGCCTTCTCATGTCGCCAGGAGTCCACTGCTTTAAATGACCCGGATTATAAAACGCTTCTTTGATCTTGCCTGTCATTATTCTTGCCAGTCTAAATATTTTATCATTCGGGAAAATCAAAATCAATTTACCCTTAGGTTTCAAGATTCTCTGTATTTCCGAGACGGCCGGGTCGGGCGATAATAGATGTTCGATTACTTCCAGAAGCAGTACGCAATCAAAAGAACAGTTGCGAACCGGGAGATTGTACACATCGCCACCTGTGATTTTGAGGTTATGACGCGCGCAGATCGTCAAATTTTCCCGAAGTGGATCAATACCGAGAAAGTATTTTTCAGGAAATATGCGGTTCAAATGTTCTAATGTTATCCCTTCGCCGCAACCGATATCGGCAATGTGCTCGTCATGTTCCCCGATGTAGGGCAAAATGGCCCTATCCCTGTAATCCCAGTATAACCGGCCGATGCCGCCCTTCGCATACTGATTCCTCTGGTAGAGAGTATCCTGATGGTCTTTTATCCGAACGGGCATTTCTATTCCTTCAAAGCAATTTCCCTGCAGGACATGCGGTGCATTTTTAAGAGTGTTTTAAAAGCCCTTGGACTTATTCTTCTGTTTTGATGGACTGTCTTTCTTTTTTCCAGCATATCCGGCATCCCCTTGATGGCGGATGCATACGCTTTGATGAAAGTCTTCATAATGAGAGTCGATGGTTCATTCTTCGCGAATTTCCCGGCAGCGCCCTTACCTGTGAGAGCACCATATAGTTGAAGAAGAAGTCGTGCAAGAGTGAAAAAAGGACTTACAATGATTGCTTCGACCGGAAAATATTTGACTAATATCCATATTCTATTTCTTTCCACATGAAACGCTTTCAACGCGGAATACATACCGGCGGTGCCGGAGTATTTGTGAAAGACAACTGCCTTAGGACAATAAATGGCATTGTATCCTAGATATCGCCCGTGGAGCCCTATATCCGCATCGTCGCCGTAGGCGAAAAAAGATTCATCGAATCCTCCTGTTTCCTCGATCATTTGCTTCTTATAGAGTGCGGCACATCCCGAGGGAAAAAGAATATCTGTTTTCATATCATACTGATTGTGGTCGATTTCCAGACGACCTCTCCCGCGATTGAGACCATCCGGATAGATCAGGTGGCCGGTGTTATCGATTTCTTCACGCCGGTAGTAATTCAAAATCTTTGATCCGACCATACCGATGCTCTCATCAGAGTGTATACAATGAACAAGGGAAGAGAGCCATTCCTGATCAACCACCGTATCATTGTTCAACAGGGCGATATACACTCCTCTTGCCGTTGCAATGCCGGCATTGTTCCCACCCGAAAAACCTCTGTTTTCCGAAAGTCTGACGATTTGAACGAAATCCTGATAATGCTGTTCGACGAAAGCTACGGAATCATCCGTCGAACCGTTATCAACCAGGATGACTTCGAAATCTCCGAGGGATTGGTTTCTCAACGATGACAGGCAGTCATCAAGATATTGCCTGCCGTTCCAGTTGACGATGATGACGGATACTAAGGGTTTTTCAGACATTCGGTTTATCCTCGACGTCGGTTCGGATATAACGATCTCGCCATCCATGTGAGGATGTTGAGGAATTCCCTTAAGTAATTCTTGAGCTGGTGAGTACTTTCTATGGAAAGGAGTAGTGTGAGAATGTAGGCAGGTCTTAAGTAAAATTTTCGATGAGCTATCCTTAATATCTTTTGGAGTTTCTCTTCATCCCAGTTATCTGAAAGAATAACCGGTCGCTTAAAATCCTTGTCCATGGGATTATGGGCATCTACCTCCCTGTACCAGCACCGTTGGATGGCATCATCATAGACCTTAGTACCGTAGTAAGGAGACAGGACACTGAACTGGGCATATGTCGTCTTGATTGCCTTGGCGAAATGGATTGTTTTCAATTCATCTTCGAATGTTTCCACGGGGATTCCCAGAATGAAGTAGGCCATGGTGCGAATGCCCGCCTTTCGGGTCAATTCAAATGCCTTTACAGCCTGTTCCACGGTGGTTTTTTTGTTGAGATAATCGAGGCCGGTCTGATTTGCGCTCTCCACGCCGTAGGCGATAATACTGCATCCCGCGCGTTTCATGAGTTTCATCGTTTCAAGGTCTGCGAGGTTAACCCGCCCTTCACATTTCCAGCTCAACTTGTATCCCTTTCGAAGAATACCTTCACAAATGCCGATAACTCTCTCTTTGTTAAGAGTGAAAAGGTCATCATAGAATATGACGGATTCGATGTTGTAGATGTTGACGATTTCATCAATCTCGGCAAGGACGCTCTCAACGCTTCTTGCCCGCCATGTAGATCCGAAAATCGACTTGTCACAGAAAGTACACCCGTATGGACAACCGCGCGAGGTTATGACGGTGGTGACTTGACGATCTTTTAACAGAGGGTATCTGTATAAACGGTTTGAAATCAGGCTCCTGTCAGGGTGGTGTATTGTGTTTATATCGGGAATCAGCTCCCGATCGTTGTTCTTGATCGTTTTCGAGATGACGCCATCGATGCCCGCTATTGTTACTCCCGCAGCTATTGCGTGCACAAGAGCAAGAGTGGATTCTTCTCCTTCACCGATCACAACATAATCTACATCCGGACACTGATCAAAGATGAGGTGGCGATAGACGGACGCGTGGGGGCCTCCCATGATGATTTGGCCTGCATATGGACGGGCTATTTTGATGGCTTTGAATGTCGTATCGATGACCGGCGACATACCGCCGATGCCCAGGACATCAGGCTTTTTTTCTTTGATATAGGCTGCAAAATCAATCCAGTTCATCCCTTCTGCAAAGGCATCTTTTATCGTGACATCATACCCGGCAGATTTGAGATGAGTGGCCACAGAGAGCAAACCGAGGGGAGGGACTACAATGCTTTGATACTCCTGTTTTCTCGCCGGTGGATTGAGGAGAAGAATTTTCATGGACTTACCATGTTATTTAAAAAAATTAAAGCCTTTGCATAATTACTCTTAGGTCATCGCGAGGAGTGTGTGAACCGAAGCCACGAGGCAAAGCCGTGGTGGGACGTGGCGATCTGTTGAAATATCGATGAGTTACGAGACTGCTTCGCTTCCCCTTCGCTTAGCTCGGGGCTTGCGGCTCACCGCAATGACAATGTGACATTATGCAAATCTTTCATTCACAAAAGGAAACACGTACGTTAAATAATCATTGTGATGAATGATTTCAAGATGAAACAAGTATAGAGTAAAATCACCTGGTGTCAAGCCGGGATCGGAAAATAGGAGAATAATACTCTTGATATTTACGCCGTTTATGCATATTTTTACACCATGAGAAGGTATGCGGCATTATTCAGGGAAAGAAAAGGCTTCAGCATGTTGGAGATGGTCGTGGTGTTGATTCTGTTGGCTATCCTCGGTTCATTTGTCCTGATAAAGTTTACAACAAGCAATGTGGAGTTAATCGTTCAAGCGGACATTCTAAAATCACATTTGAGATATGCGCAGATCAAGGCCATGAATGACACAGTTACATGGGGGATCAGCTTTTCAACTGCGACGACGTATACCCTTCAAAGAAGTGGGATAACCGCACCATCTTCTCACAATCTCCCCGGAGACAATAGCCAAACCCATACATTGACGAACGGCGTGACCATTACATCCGGTGTGGGTACATCAGTGGCTTTTAATGAGTGGGGTAGTCCGGGAGGTGCAGATTTTGAAGTCTGGCTATCAACTTCTCAAGGTAGTCCGAGTAGGATTACCGTTACAAAAAATACCGGATTTATTCCATGACATTCCGAAAGAAGACCGCTGAATATAGATTAACCATTTCTATGCGAGGTACTATGCGCAGTGGCACTCTTCATCGACTTATCATAAATCATGGTGGCTTTAGCCTCATAGAAATGGTTGTTACTGTTTTGCTCGTTGGTATCTTTGGGAGTATGATCATTGTGTTTTTCGGATCATCCATTTTAAAAAGCAGCGATCCTGTTTCAAGGCTGAAGAAGTCGGCCGACCTTCACAAGATCATGGAAAATATCACGGCTGATTACAACAAATATCCGAAATGGAAGACGTCGACAAACTATTCCCTGAACACCGTGGTGATTCCGACCAATGTCAACGGACGTTGTTATAAATGTACGACTGCCGGCACAAGCAGCACAGCGGAACCTACCTGGAAGCTTACGACTGAACAGACCACTGATGGGGAGATTACTTGGGAGCTATGTACTTCACCGATACCACCCTGTGCATTCACTAATGGCAAGGTGCATGATACAAATTCTTTGACTGCATTACAAAATAACATTGGTGCAGAGGGGTCGTCGCAGGTCAATGGTTATGGCAAGTATTATGTGGATAAAAATACATTTATTGAATTCGATCCTGCGACAGGGAATGAAACATCATCTATCAAAAATGAAATTCTTAAAGTGTCGCTTAAAAATGAAATTGGTGAAACGCTCACGGCCTTATTTATCGCGGATTATCTCTTATGAAAATATCAGGCGTACAGAGGGGATTCACCCTTATTGAAGTGATATCCGTCATGGTTGTGGTGACGATTGTCGGGGTGGTCGCGGGTATGGGGCTTATCAAGATTGCAGAGGGATTTGTTCTTGCGAAAAAAAACATGGCTACCGCCCAGAAGGGCCAGATCGCCATGGCCAGGATCGTAAAGGAACTGAATTCGGTCAAGTCCATTTCGTCCAATACTTGGACAACGATTTCATCCGGCACTGAGTCATCTATCACACTCACAAGAAAAGAGGGCGCAACCACGAAGACCTTTACCATTAATCAGTCCGGCAGCAATCTTCTCGTGGACGGGGACATTCTTGTGGACAACGTCAATAAATTAGAAATGAAGTATTACAACACATATAACGGTTCAAGTGCATCGACTTACTCATCGACGGCTTCGGTAATCGGAATAAGCCTCAAACTGACAGGAGCCGGTGATGTGCTTTCCGAATTTATTGATCGGGTAACTCTATGACCACTTCACATCTATTCAGGTTTTCATTATCCTCCCGCACTTCTTTGTGGTTCTTGCAGAAAGGGGAGTCCGGATATTAATGGAAGGGGACATGGTGATTCTTAATAAAAAAGGAAATGTACTCCTGTATGTCATCATCGCCATGACCATGATCTCCCTGCTCGGCACAGGTGCGTATTTCATGACGTCCACATCCACATTCAGCGGACTGAGCATGAATAATCTAAACAAGGCATACAGCCTTGCCACAGGAGGGAAGGATTATGCTCTGATGAAAAATCTGGGAGATACAGCTGGAAGAACATTTACAATAAAAAAACTGGACGGTACTCTAGGGGATAAATTTCTCCTCGAAATTAATGGAGACAAAATAAAATCGACTGGTATCGTCAACGAGGGGACTCCTTATGAGGCAAGAAGAATGATCGAGGTGACAAAGAGCGGTTTCGCCTCAAAGGCCGATATAAGTTTTGCCAGAGATATGGCAGCGATGACGCCCATCCAGGTGGGTGGTACGGACCTTATCAGCAAAACCGATACGTACATATCTCTGGGGAAGATCGGGGCAGCTTACCAGAGTAAATTCGGCGCAGTTATTTATGGGGGAAGCGCGACAGAGGGGGGCTGTGTTGCCGGGAAATGTAAGTTTGGCGAAGGAATCAGAGCATTTTTCACTTTCCAGTTTGCATCGGGTTCTGCTGGTGACGGGATCACCTTTACTCTTTTTAACGGGGATCAAAACGATGCAGGTTCTGTAGGGGGGTATGCGGGATCGGGCGAACTTATGGGATACGCCGGTGACTCATACGTGAGTGCGGGATATTATCTCGACGGTGAGGGAGGTCGGGGCATTCAGCCTCCCAAGGTTGCGGTCGAATTCGATCCCTATGCCAATCCGGGGACGGGATCAATTTGTTCCTCTAATAGTCGAAATGATGGGAGCAGTAAGAACCACATGGCCTTGATGTTCTGGGGAAATAATACCACCAGCTGCGGCAGCACCGTCGGCAAGTATACGTTCGATGATAATCGTCATGGTTCGGGGTCGGGAAGTAACGAAGAGCCTACTAATGGATTAAGAGTTGCTGCAGGAGGAGACGCATGTAGTTATTTTAACGGCGATACCTTGTGTGGTGGTGGTTCGTTATCCTGGCCTGATAATTGGCTCCTTAATTGGCCATCCAACGCCTTCGCTTTCCGAATGGAGGTCACGAGGAAGCTCACACCTGAAGCCAGTGGTAATTACCAGTATCGGTTCAAAGTCTGGATTAAACGATGCGCCTCAGGTGATCCCACATGCAGTGCCGACTATTCCGATACTGCGGATTACGTCAACACAAAAAAGGATTATACCGCGGACAATCCTACCCTCGATAGGACGATAGAGATTAGTCCTACATATCATCAGAGGTTCGACACGATGCTCTTCGGATGGACTTTAGCGACGGGGGGTGCCACGCAGAGCGTACCGATATACCGATTCAGGATGAATTTTAAAAAATAGATTAAAAAAGGCTACTTTTTTTAGGGGAATTAAAAAATAGCCTGTCCCCTCGTATATTAAAAGTTAGCAAGGATGTTTGTGTGCGAGTTTATTCTTTTTTGGTAATACCATTTCGGTATGTCAGAAGAAGAAGGTCGGCATCCTTGATGTACATCATCTGTTTGATTGATATCTGAAAAAAGAGCTAACTCTTGGGAAGAAACAAATGTATTGACTTGAAGTGTTCGGTTTGAGATACTTCTACACGTACTTAAGGAGGTTAAAATATGCCAAAATCAATGTCGATTATTGAAGTCAGAAGAAAACTGACCTCTCTTCCAGAGAACTTTGAAAGAGAGAAAGAGCTTGACGTTGTAGAAGTAACGAGAAGAGGTAAACCGGTGCTTGCTGTAATGCCATGGGAATTTTATGAGACTATCACGGAAACTCTGGAGATTATGAGCGATGAAATTCTGCTGGAGAAACTCCGCCAGAGCATAGCGGAGTTGAAAGAAGGAAAGGCAATCCCTTGGCCGGACGCAAGACGGGGGTTGTCTTTGTGACATACGAGGTATTCATTACACCGACAGCACTGGAAATGCTACAGGGAATACCTGACGCCCGGCTTCGGAAGATCATCACGGAACGCATAGATAAACTGTCTGTAGAACCGGAAAAACAGGGAAAATCACTGCTGGGTGAACTTTCTGAATACAGGAGTATTCGTGTTGTTGGACAAAGATACCGAATTATCTTCAAGATAGAAAGAGACAGGGTTGTTATAATTATAGCAGTCGGCGTGCGAAAGGAAGGTGACAGGAAGGACATATACAATTTAGCAAAAAAACTTTTCCGGATGAAGCTATTGGAATAAACTGAGATGATCGTGATTATAGTTGAGTAGGAAAAACAGGGGAAAAATAGGACAGGCTACTTTTTTAGGGGAATTAAAAAGTAGCCTGTCCTATTTTTGGGTCGGCTCAGTTATCGGTAGATTTCTCGTCTGTGGCCGATTCGGAGAATCAAGCAGTCGCTTTCAATGACGGCATAGATCACACGATAATCTCCGATACGTAATTTTCTAAGTCCTGCAAACTCACCCTTGAGAACGGGATGGGTGTCTGCTTTTTCAGAAAGCTCCTCTTCAATCTTATCAAGGATTCTACTCGCATCTGCTTGATTTAGACGTTTTAGATCACGTTCGACGGACTTTTTATATTTGATATTAAAGGCCAAGCGATTTCCTCAACTCACTGCCGGAAACGACGGGATCTTTTGTGTCGCGAAGTCGATCAAGAGCAATCCGCAGATCAGCAAACTCATTAATGTATGCTTCGAGGGCTTTCTGAATGTGAAAAGAACGGGGCCTTTCGGTTTCCTTTGAGATTTCATCAAGAATTTTTGTCAAATCGTCGGGAAGCCTTACGGATATTGTGGAACTCATAAAAATCACCTCATTTTATTTGTATGACATTGTAAACAATTATTATGATGTATGCAAGATAAAAAAATAAATAGGGACAGCGCCCTATTTCCCATAGTTTGAAACCTTTGCATAATTACCCACGGGTCATCGCGAGGAGTTTAACGACGTGGCGATCTCAGTAAATATCAACAAGTTGTGAGATAGCAAGCTCGCAATGACTGTTTGGATTATGCAAAGTTCACACTTTCGTTTTAAAGAAAAAAAGGACAGGCTACTTTTTTATGAACGCACGGAAAAGTAATGGAATTAATGAAATTGGATTAATGGGGGAACAACGCCCCCCAATGGGGATCCCTATTTCGACCATGATGAATTTTGATTATCTTGGGAAATACTTCAGGATGGCCTGTTTGAGTTCTGGCAGGTCTCGTACGATCACGTTCCAAATAACTTCCAGGTCAACACCCATATAGTCATGAATTAAAACGTCTCGAAGTCCTGCTACATTTCGCCAATGTATTTCAGGATTGCTTTGTTTCAATGTGTCGCTTAAACGCTTTGTGGCTTCCCCGATAATCTCCAGGTTACGGATGATTGCGTCCTGCCAGTGGGACGTTATCATGAATGTTTCTTTACCTACCGTTGCATAAGATTCGATTTTTTCAATGGCGTCGAGAATATGACGAAGATAAACAATATCATCTTTCATAAAGCAACGGCGCTCTGTAGGATACTTTCTTTCAGGTATGGTGAAATTGAATTCACGGTGACGACGTCAACCTTCCTTTGAATCAAATCTTCAAGATCATGCTTGATGGCAATGATATCAAGTAGAGACCGATCTTGCTCCATATCAACCAGCATATCAATATCGCTGTCAGGGTGCTCTTCACCTCGTGCATACGAACCAAAAATTCTCAAATTTCGGGCGCCGTGTTTCGTTGCGATTCTGAGAATTTCTTCCCTCTTTTCTCTCAGTATCTCACTTATTGGCATAAAGGATATCTCCGGGGATCATTATTTTAGTTTTATATATGATGACAGGCAATAACTGTCAAGATGCAAGGAAATAGGTAAAAAAAAAATAATAGGGGAAAAAACTAAAAAGGGACGGCACCTATTCTAAAAAAAATAGGGCGCTGTCCCTAGTTTTTTCCCATTTACTATTTAGATAATGTTGATGACGTTATAGACGGATTTTTCTCCTATCATACCCCTGATATTCACGTGATCAATCTTTTCCGCCTTGACGTGATCCTTCACTGATTCGTACGTTGAACCGCAGATAAGGATTTGATCTTCCAGAGCTAACCGTTCCAATCTGGAAGCAAAGTTGACCGGTTGGCCCATGGCGGTGTATTCTTTCCTGATCGTTGAACCAAAGATGCCTACCATGGCCTCTCCTGTACAGATTCCGAATCCAACGGGCATCTTAATGTTCTTTTTTGACAATTCATTATTTATTTCCATAATCTTTTGCCTCATCTCGATGGCGCATTCCACCGCCCTGATCGCATCATCCTCCCGGGAAATCGGTGCTCCAAATATCCCCATGATGCTGTCACCGATGTGTTTGTCGAGAGTTCCTTCGTGCTTAAAAATCACGGCGTCAAGGGGGTAAAAATAATTGAGGTTCATGAGATCGGATAATTCTTCCGGCGTGAGATCTTCGGCTATCTTGGTAAATCCCCGTATATCGGTGAAGAGAATTGTCACTTTCTGGTTTCGAGGCGCAAGATTTTTACTGAATTTCTGAAGCTCGTCCAGTACCTGGGCAGGGACGAACTGTTTCAATCGTTTCTTGATGTGAAATTCCTTAATTTTCTGCCTGATTTCGTTATTGTCGAATGGTTTCGTGAGAAAACCGTCGATTCCGCTGTTCACACTTTCAATGGCGCGGTCAAGAGTTGCGTAACCGGTGAGAATAATCTTAATAATCTCCGGGTTAAGCTTTCCTATCTCACTGAGTGTCTCCAGCCCATCCAGCCCCGGCATCTTGAAATCCGATATGACCGTTTCTATTTCATTGATCATTTTCCGGACAATCTCAATTGCTTCCATGCCGTTCTCGGCAAGGAGAATATCATATCCGTCTCTCTGCAATACCTTTTTCAAAGATATGCGCACGCCTTCTTCATCGTCCACAATCAGTAATTTAATCATATTATCCTCGATTTACATGGTAGATCTATGGTGAAGGTTGTACCTTTACCAACCTTGCTGCTTACTGAGATGAGCCCCTCGTGCTTTTTGATGATTTCGTGGGCAATGTACAATCCCAATCCCGTTCCCGTGCCGACATCCTTTGTGGTAAAAAATGGTTTGAATACATCGTTGATTACCTCGCTGGGGATTCCCACTCCGGTGTC
>Ga0194112_10009742_pt1 | contig 12178 bp, 10 predicted proteins | sample TA2MahC400mmetaG_FD_146191 | JGI IMG/M metagenome (GOLD analysis project Ga0194112, IMG submission 146191) | Freshwater microbial communities from Lake Tanganyika, Tanzania - TA2015016 Mahale Deep Cast 400m | ecosystem: Environmental > Aquatic > Freshwater > Lake | place: Tanzania: Lake...
CTGCTGGCATAATAAAAGGCAAGGTTGGTGAAATCCTGCAGCGCCGGGTGCTGCTGGCGCAGGCGGTTCATCAGGCGAATATCGTCCTGGATGTTGCCCGGCTGATCCATGTCCCATGTCCGCAGCTGGTATTTCTCGGAGTCGAGATATTCTTCCTTGCCCGGCACGGCGGCAGCGTCGCATATCTCGAAGCCGTTATAAACGCCGTAGTTGCCACCCAAGGTCGCCGCCAGCACCAGCCGCGTCCGGAAGCCCGGGCGTCCGCTGGACTGCAGGAAGCGCGGATTGATGTCGGGCGTGTTGACGAAGAAGTTCGGCCGCATGACGTGGCGGCTGTCGGTCTGGGTCAGTTCCACCAGATAGTCGGTCAGCTCTTCCTTGGTGTTGCGCCAGGTGAAGTAGGAATAGGACTGCGAGAAGCCGACCTTGGCCAAGCGCTTCATCACCTTGGGCCGGGTGAAGGCCTCGGCCAGGAAGATCACGTCGGGATGCTGGGCACGCACCTCGCCGATCATCCATTCCCAGAAGGGAAAGGGCTTGGTGTGCGGATTGTCCACGCGAAAGATGCGGACCCCGTGGTTCACCCAGAACAGCACCACGTCACGCAGGGCATACCACAGGCCGGGCAGCGCATCGCGATAGAAATGGACGTTGACGATGTCCTCGTATTTCTTGGGCGGGTTTTCCGCGAACTTGATCGTGCCGTCGGGACGCCAGTCGAACCATTCCGGATGTTCGCGGATCCATGGATGATCGGGCGAACACTGGATGGCAAAGTCCAGCGCGATTTCCAGACCGTGATCCTGCGCGGCGTCGACCAGCCTGCGGAAATCGTCGAACGACCCCAGTTCGGGATGCAGGGCGTCATGCCCGCCTTGCTCGGAGCCGATGGCATAAGGGCTGCCCGGATCGTCGGGTCCCGGCGTCAGGGTGTTGTTGCGCCCCTTGCGGTTGGTGCGGCCGATCGGGTGGATCGGCGGGAAATACAGCACGTCAAAGCCCAGGTCCCGGACATAGGGCAGCCGGGCGATCACGTCGTCAAAGGTGCCGTGGCGGTTGTCGTCCCCCGACTGCGACCGCGGCATCAGCTCGTACCAGGCGCCGAACTCGGCCTCGACACGGTCGGCAAAGACCGGCAGCAGCTTGTAGCGGGTGGCGTCCGTGCGGGGTCCGATACGGCCCATCAGCGCCACCACCTCGGGCGCGCCAAGCCGGGCAAAGCGCAGGCCCTCCTGGTCGGGACCGTCGGGTTCGGCCTGGTCCTCGGCCAGAAGGGCGGCGATGGCCCCGCGGCCAGCCTCGTCGGCGCGGCCGTTCTCGCCCAGGGCGGCACCCAGCAGGCGGCGGCCTTCCTCAAGCTCCAGCGCGATGGGCTGGCCGGCGGCGTGCTTCTTGGCAACCTCCTTGCGCCAGGTCAGGAACAGGTCGCGCCAGGCAAGGATCGTGACCTCGTGCATCCCCGGCTGCGCAAGCGTCAGGCGGCCCGTCCAGCGGTCGTTCTCGACGAATTCCAGCGGCGCTTCCTCGAAGGTCTCGGCACCCGCCCGGCGGAACAAGAGCGCTGCGGCAATGCTGTCATGCCCGTCCGAAAAGATGTCGGCCTCGACGGTCGAACTGCGCCCCGCCACCACTTTCGACGCGAAACGGCCGCCGTCCACCTCGATCGAGACACCCTCGATCGCGATCCGTTCGGCAGCCAGCGTCGCCAGCAGCGGATCTGCGGCAGCAACCTTGCGTTTGCGCGGCGCGGCTGCCGCACGTTTCTTGGGCTGCTGCGGAACATCGCTGTCCGAAACCTTCTGTCTTGCCATATCAAGCTCCCGATTAGCCTTGGTCGATGAACCGGTCAGCCGCGATAATGTTCCATGACGCACCACAATCCCCGGTTTCGAAAGGTCATTCCCTACAAGCTGCCTCAGGCGCCGCGGTCCCGCTCGTGATGGGCCCACAGATAGCCGACAAAGGCCCCCTTGACGAAGCGCAGCAACACCAGCGTGATCAGCGTGGTTACGACGACCAGCCAGATCAGCAGCGTCAGCGGGTCGGACCGGAACAGCACCCATCCAAAGCCGATCATCGGGATAAGCAGCAGCATGACGATGGTGATCGTGAAAAAGGCCGGACCGTCGGCGGCAGGATATTCCCCAAGCGGCTCGTCGCAGTCGGGACAACGGCGCACGATGGACAGGTAGCCCGCAAAGACCTGTCCCTTGCCGCAATTCGGACAGCGATTCATCAAGCCGCGCTGGATGGCCTGCCGGCTGTCGCGGATGTCGTCGGCCATGATCAGGTCCCCTGTCCCGTCCCCGTGCAACCAGCACAACCCCCACAGCCGGGTTTTGATCCCTCCCCCTGCACCGCGGCAGGAACAAAGCGCGCCCCGGCCGGTTCAGGCTGCCGCTGAAGACTGCATCAGCGCCGGGGAGGACACAGCCGCACATGACCTATGACGCCATCATCATCGGGGGCAGCCACGCGGGCATGTCCGCCGCCCTTCAGCTGCTTCGTGCCAGGCGAAAGGTTCTGGTCATAGATGCCGGCGCCCCGCGCAACCGGTTCTCGGAAACGGCCCATGCCGTCCTGGGAGCCGATGGCGCCAATCGCGCGGACTACATGGCCGATGCGCGGCGTCAGCTGCATTGCTATGACAGCCTGACCTGGCTGGAGGCGACGGCCGTCGCGGCCGAAGGGCAGATGGATGAATTCCGCGTCACCACCGCGGACGGAAGGACGCATGACGGGCGGCGCCTGCTGTTCGCGCTTGGCCTGACGGACGACCTGCCCGCCGTCGAAGGATTGGCAGAGCGATGGGGCACCGGCGTCTTTCACTGCCCTTACTGCCACGCTTATGAACTGGACCAGGGGGCAATCGGCGTGCTGGCCGTCGGCGCCCGCTCGATCGAGCAGGCGCGCCTTCTGACGGATTGGGGGCAGGTCACGCTGATGACCAACTCGGCATTGGCGCTCGATCGTTCCAGCAGGGCCGACCTTGCCGAGCGCGGCGTCATTATCGAGGAAACGCCCGTGTCCCGGATCGAGGAAGCGGCGACCGTGGTGCTGGAGGACGGGCGGCGCCTCCCCTTTGCGGGGATCTTCACCTCGACGAACACCGCGCCTGCCAGCCCGATCGCCCGTCACCTTGGCTGCGACCTCTCCGAGTTGCCGACCGAGCAGACCATCGTGATCTCGGACCGACGGGAAACGACGGTGCCGGGCGCCTATGCCTGCGGCGACGCGGCGCTTGAGCATCACTCGATCTCGCTGGCGATGGCCGATGGTGCCATGGCCGGTACGCAGATCCACCTGTCGCTGGTGCAGGCGCCAAAGCGTGCCGGCTGACCCCTGCCCCGCCGCCGGCCATCGGCGGCGGGACGGTCGGCAAGCCTCGGAGACGATCCTGCCGGCCCGATCAGGAAACCGGCCGGCGGTTCGGCACTGCTGCCTCAGTCCTTTGGCTTGGCAATGGCACCATGCTGTTCGGCCATGAGACCCTTGGGCAGGACGTGGCTGGCCGCGACCATCACCTTGTTCTTCAGTCCCGTGACGACCTCTTCCTTGCCGGCCATCATGGCCTTGTAGCCCTGTCGCGCAACCATTTCGGGATCGTCCTTCGGCGCCTGGCCCAACGGCGTGTCCAGCAAATCCGCGCGCGCAAAGAACTCGGTGTCGGTCAGTCCGGGGGACAGGCAGGTCACCGTCACCTCGGTATCATCCAGCTCGTGGCGCAGGCCGACCGACAGCGTGTTCACATAGGCCTTGGTGGCGTTGTAGACCGCCTGATAGGCGCCCGGCAGATGGCCCGCGATCGACCCGGTCAGCATGATCCGCCCGGTCCCGCGCGCCACCATCAGGCGCAGGATCTGATGCGTCAAAAGCGTGGTGCTGACCACGTTGGTTTCCAGCACCTTGCGGATCTGCTCGGGCGCGCCATCGACAAAGGCCCCGCCCATGCCCAGACCGGCATTCGCGAAGAACAGGTCCGGGACCCGGGAGCCGAGGCGCTGCATCAGCAGGTCGATCCCGGCCTGCTGGGACAGATCGGCCTGCACCGTCTCGATCCCGGCGCCTGTCGCGGACAGGGTGTCCATGTCCATCACGCCCGCATCGTCCGAAACGATCAGGAGGTCGTGCCCATCTTCGGCGGCCATTTGTGCAAGATGGCGCCCGATGCCGGTCGATCCGCCGGTCACCAGGGCAAGTGGGTTCATCGACATGGAGGAACTCCTTCATAAAGGGGAAACGGCCAGCCGGTCCGGGACCGGCTGGCAGAGGGGTCAGGCATCCAGGAAGACGCGCAGCTGCCCTTGCGGCGTCATTTCGGCAAAACCGCTGGCCCCGTGGTCCAGAAGCCGCGACAGCACCCCGGCCTGAACCGGCGGGACATAGCCAAGACGCTCTCCCCCGGCCGTTTCCACGGCCACGGCGGCAGGATCGAACGCCCGGCTGCGATCGCGCCGCAGCGCAAGGCGCTGGCCCGGCGTGATCGTGCCGGAGAACCGTTCGGCATTTGCCAGATGCGTGGTCAGCACTTCCACCCCCTTGGGACGGGGACCCTGCGCGGCCAGTGCCGCTGCCGGGGCCGCCGCCGCCGCAAGGGCCAGCGTGCTTATCAGAAGACGTCGCTGCATCACACGACCCTACATCTGCTCGGACTGAGCGCCGCTGTTCGGCCGTGCCGCGCCCAGATCCGGCTTTTCGCCCTGCGGCTGCATGGGCTGGGCGGTGAACTCGCCCTTGCCGTCGATCGAGGTGCCCTCGGACCAGCGGCCGGCCACCGGTTCGCTGCCGTCGGCCTGGAAGCCCAGGAAGCTGTAGCTGAACTCCTGCTTTTCCTCGTCCTGCGGAAAGCTGTTGGGGATCGGGAAGGCACCCTGAGCGCCGCCCAGCTCCTCCAGCGCGGCCATCCACTGGTTCTGGTGCATGGTGTCGCGGGCGATCAGATAGGACAGCATGTCCTTCATGCCCGCATCGTCCGTCATGTTGTACAGGCGCACGGCCAGCGTGCGGCCGGTCGATTCCGCGGCGATGTTGGCCGTCATGTCGGCGGCGATGTTGCCGCTGGCATAGATGTGGGACATGTCAAAGGGCACGCCGTCGCTGTCCACCGGCATGGCCGACAGGCCCGCCGACAGCAGGTTCTTGAGGTTCATGCCACCCAGCACCGCCTCGACGGCCCGATCCTGCGCCGCTTCCTCCTGCAGGCTCAGAGGTGCGCCTTCCAGGTTCAGCGCGACGGCCGTGGCCAGCATCTCGATATGGCCCAGTTCCTCGGCGGCGGTGTTCATCAGCAGGTCGCGGAACTTGGGGTTGCCCCGGGCACCGCAGGCCTGGAAGAAATACTGCATGGCAACGCGGATCTCGCCCTCGACGCCGCCGATCGCCTGCTGCAGGGCGCGCGCGAACACGGGGTTCGGCGCCTCGACGCGGACAGGGTACTGCAGTCGGTTGTCTGTATAGAACATGTGTGTCTCCGGTCTTTGCGTGCTGGTTCTGCCAGGCCCGGCAGGGGGCACGCGGAGGCCGGCTGCCGGGCGACGATCAGCAACAGCATCTGCTGTATCATCGGGCCCTTGAACCTGCTGCGCTGACCTTTGTTCCCGACATTCGCCGCCGGAAATGCAGGTCCTGCAAAGAGGGCAAAGGGCGGCGCCGATGCGCCGCCCCCTCCTTGGATTGCGCCGCTCTTCAGGCTGTCAAAGTCCCGCCGTGCGGTAGATGTCATCAAGCACGCTGGCCAGTTCGGTCAGTTGCAGGGCCTCGGGATCAAAACCCTGGCCCTGCCGCAGCCGCGCGGCCCAGTCGATGCCCGCGCGTCCGCCCCAATCGTCGGGCGGGCCTGCGATCTGGCTGCGCGAGGTGCCGTCGTGGCGCCATGCGGCGAAATCGTAGAACGAGCCATCCAGATTGCCGACCCGCGCCCCGGCATGGATGCCGTGGACCTGCATGTCGATCACGGCCTCCTGTCCCGCGGGAAGGTTCCATGAACAGGCCAGCCGGATCACGGTACCGTTCGCCGCCTCCAGCGTGGCCGTCACATAGTCCTCGACCTGGTGGCGCGGATCGCTGAGGGGCTGGCCGCCGATGCGCGCATGTGCGGTCACGCAGCGCAGGTCGCCCGGATCCAGGCACCACAGTGCCATGTCGATCATGTGGATGCCGAGATCGATCAGGCAGCCGCCGCCTGCCAGGGTCCGGTCGCGGAACCACGGCTTGTCAGGCCCATAGGCATTGTGAAAGGTCAGGTCGACGGCATGGACCTGACCCAGGTCGCCGTTGCGGATCAGGTCGCGCATCGCGACAAAGGCCGCGGCATGGCGATAGCTGAGATCCGTCATCAGCAGGCGGTCGGCCGCCTGCGCCGCCTGCACGACGGCGGCCGTTTCCGTGGCATCACGGCCCAAGGGCTTTTGGCAAAAGACCGCCGCCCCCGCCTCCAGCGCGGCCACGGACTGCCCGGCATGAAGGGCCGAGGGGGTGGCGATGACCACGCCGTCGGGCTGCACCTGAAGCAGACTGTCCAGCGTGTTCCCGGTGACGGCATCGGGAGCCAGTTCGGCGGCCGCCCCGACGGCCTGCGGGTCAGGGTCGGCCAGACCGACGATCTGGATGCCGCCCGCCTCGGCCATGGCCTGCATCCGATGGCGCCCGATCCAGCCCAGGCCCAGGAATGCGATCCGGGGACGGTCCAGCCCGGCCTGCGGGGAAGCGACGCTCAGCTGCATGCGATCAGCACCTTGACCAGGTTGCCCGGCTTGTCCCGCGTGGCGTCCAGCGCTGCGGCCAGATCGTCCAGCGCAAAGACGCCGGAGTAAAGCTGCCCGGGGTCGAGCGTGCCATCGGCCACCGCGGCGACGGCGTCCGCCATGCCGCGCCGGACGACGCGGGCGTCGCGCTCATGGGCGTTGATCACGTCGATGCCTTTCCAGTTCCACATCTGCATGTTGACCTGGCGCGGACCGTCCTGGTGATAGCCGCCGATGACCAGCCTGCCACCTTCGGCGACCAGCTCTCCGGCCAGATCCAGGGGCCACTGCTTGCCCACGACCTCGATGACCACATCGCAAAACCGCCCGTCGGTCAGCGCCCTGACGTCGTCGATGATGCGCCAGTGATCGTCCATCACGATCGTCTCGCTTGCCCCCATCTGCCGCGCCAGCTCCAGCGAACTCTCGCGGCGCGAGATCGCGATCACCCGCGCGCCCGCCAGAACCGCCTGGCGCACCAGCAGTGCGCCTAGAAAGCCGATGCCGATCACGGCGACAGTGTCGCCCGCCCGGATCCCGCTGCGGCGGAACACGTTGACGGCACAGCCGAGAGGCTCGGCCGGGACCGGCTGGCCGTTTAGGGTCGCCGGCAACGGGATCACGTCGGCGGCGGGCACCGTTTCATGCGTTGCAAAGCCGTTCTGGCCCGCAAAGGCAACACGCTGGCCCGGCTCCAGTCCCTCGACCTCACGCCCGACGGCCTCGATCACGCCCCAGGCTTCGTGACCCAGCTGTCCGGGCGCCAGGGGAAAGCTCATCCACTCCGGCCCTGCCCAGGGCTCCAGGTTCGAGGCACAGACACCACAGCCCTCGATGGCGATGCGGACCTCGTGCGGCTCGGGGTCGCGCGGGGTGATCGGCACAACCTGGACCTGTCCCGGTGCAACAATGCGGGCGGCTCTGGGCCCTTCCTGCTTGGCGGCGGTCGTGGTCCAGGTCTGTGGGCTGGCATAGGTCATCGGCGTCTCCGGCTGTTCATGTCGAAAGGCGGCGCATCGCACCGCCGGACGGTTCCTGAACAAGAAGCTGGAACAAATGTTCCCGACGCAGGTTGCTGACCCATGAAGATGTCTCAGATGAAGACATTGCAGAAGATCCCCCGGGCCGGATCGGAGGGCGGCCTGGCCCGGGGACCGGTCCAGGAAACAAAGGAGATGGGAACGGATGACACGGACACTGATCACGGGCGGATGCGGGTTTATCGGGCGACATGTCGCGGCCGAATTGCTGGATGCCGGGCATGACGTCGTTCTTTACGACGCAATGATCGAGCAGGTCCACGCGGGCGCACAGGTCGATCTGCCCGCAGGCGCACAGGTCGTCCGGGGCGACATGCGCGATGCCGAGGCGCTGCGTGATGCGCTGAAGGGCGCCGATGCCGTGATCCACCTCGCGGCCGAGGTGGGCGTGGGCCAGTCGATGTACGAGATCGCCCGCTATGTCGGTGCAAACGACCTGGGCACGGCCGTTCTTCTGGAGGCGATCGCCGATCACCCTGTCCGCAAGCTTGTCGTCGCCTCGTCCATGAGCGTTTATGGCGAAGGATATTACACGACCCCTGACGGAACCGTGCACGAGACGGTGCGCCGTCGCCCCGCCGACCTGCGCGCCGGCAAGTGGGAGCCCGCGACCGAGGACGGCACGCCCCTGTCGCCCAAGGCCACGACCGAGGCCAAGCGGGTCGATCTGGCCTCGATCTATGCGCTGACCAAGTACCAGCAGGAACAGGCCGTCCTGATCTTTGGCGAGGCCTACAACATTCCCGCCGTCGCGCTGCGGCTGTTCAACGTGTTCGGCGCCGGCCAGGCCCTGTCGAACCCCTACACCGGCGTTCTGGCAAACTTTGCCTCGCGCATCGCCAATGGCCAGCGGCCCACCATCTTCGAGGACGGCCAGCAGAAGCGCGACTTTGTCCATGTCCGCGATGTCGCCCGCGCCTTTCGCATGGCGCTGGAGCGTGACGAGGCCAACGGCCATGTGATCAACGTGGGCTCGGGCAATTCCTACTCGATCACGAAGGTTGCCGAACTTCTGGCCGAGGCGATGGGGGCGGCGCATCTGCAGCCCGAAATCCTGGGCAAGTTCCGTGCCGGCGACATCCGCAACTGCTTTGCCGACATCACAAAGGCGCGCGAGCTGCTGGGCTTCCAGCCGCAGCACCGCCTGGAGGACAGCTTGGGACCCTTTGTCGAGTGGGTCAGCCAGCAGCCCTCGGTGGACAACGGCAGCCGGATGAGGGCTCAGCTGGAGGAGCGGGGGCTCGTCTCATGAGCGCCGACTTCGGCTTTGTCGAATGGTTCCGTCCCGGTGAATATGATCGTGTCGAGGCATTGCTTCCGGGGCTGATCGCCTCGGGGGCGCGGCACCTGCGGACCCATGTCAGCTGGGCGGAATACCACGCGACGGGCGGGCAGGAATGGTTCGACTGGCTGCTGCCGCGGCTGGCGCGCGACATCGAGGTCCTGCCTTGCGTGCATTATACCCCGCCCTCGCTGTCGCGGACGGGGCGCAGTTCCGGCGCGCCCAAGGTGCTCAAGGATTACGCCGACTTCCTCGACATGCTGCTGACGCGGCATGGCCAGCACTTCACCCATGTCGAGCTGTGGAACGAGCCGAACAACCTGCTGGACTGGGACTGGCGGGAGGACCCGGAGTTCGACCTTTTCTGCGAAATGGTCGGCGGGGCGGCCTATTGGGTGCAGCAGCGCGGATGGAAGGCCGTGCTGGGCGGCCCTGCGCCCTTTGACCCCTACTGGCTGAACCTCATGGGGGAACGCGGCGTCCTGGGGGTCGTGGATGTCGTGGGCTTTCACGGCTTTCCCGGCACCTGGGACAGCGAGGCCGCGTCCTGGCGGGGCTGGGACATGCACCTGGGCGAGATGCGCCGCATCCTGGACCGGCACAATCCCCAGGCCCGCATCTGGATCACGGAGGCCGGTTACTCGACCTGGCGCCGCGACGAGATGGAGCAGGCGCGGCGCTTTGTGCGCTCGCTGCAGGCGCCGGCGGACCGGATGTACTGGTACGCGTGGTCGGACGTTCCCGGCGATGTGGCAGTGCAGGAAGGGCTGTGGTTCGACCCGCGCCATTACCACCTGGGCGCCGTGACGGCCGAAGGCCAGCCCAAGCTGCTGGGCCGGCTGCTGATGGAAGGCGGGGTCGAGCGGCTGCGCGAGATGACGTCGCTGACGACCCCGGCCGAGGCCAAGGCGCAGAAAAGCGTGCTGATCACCGGGGGCGCGGGCTTTATCGGCGCGAACCTGGCCGACGCGTTCCTGTCCGAAGGCAGGCGTGTCACCGTGCTGGACAATCTCAGCCGCCCGGGTGTCGAGCGCAACCTGCGCTGGCTGGCCGAGCGCCATGGCGACAAGCTGCGCGCGATTCCGGGCGATCTGCGCGATGCCCCGACCCTGACCGCCGTCGCAGGCGAGGCAGAGGCGGTCTTTCATCTGGCTGCACAAACGGCGGTCACGACCAGCCTGACCTCACCCATGGAGGATTTCGAGGTCAATGCGCGCGGCACGCTGAACCTGCTGGAGGCCGTGCGGGCGACCGGACGCCGGCTGCCGGTCATCTTTGCCTCGACCAACAAGGTCTATGGCGCGCTGGCGGACCTGGACATTGCCGACACGGACACCCGTTGCGGCCCTCTGGACAACGATCTGGCCGCGCATGGCGTCGGCGAAATGCGGCCCCTCGACTTCTGCACGCCCTATGGCTGCTCCAAGGGCGTCGCGGACCAGTATGTGCTGGATTATGCCAAAAGCTACGGCATCCCGGCCGCGGTTCTCAGGATGAGCTGCATCTATGGCCCGCGCCAGTTTGGCACCGAGGATCAGGGCTGGGTCGCCCATTTCCTCATCCGCGCCCTGGAAGGGCGGCCCGTCAGTGTCTTTGGCACCGGCCGGCAGGTGCGCGACGTGCTGCATGTGCGGGACGCGGTTGCCGCCTATCGCGCGGTGCTGGACCGGATCGACCGCCTGTCGGGCCGCGCCTTCAACCTGGGCGGCGGGCCGCAGAACGCGGTCAGCCTGCGCGAGGTGCTGGACGAGATCTGGCAGATCACGGGGCAGCCGGTTCAGGTCGATTACTCGGACTGGCGGCAAGGGGACCAGCCCTGGTTCGTGGCGGACACCCGCGCCCTGACGGCCGCAACCGGCTGGACGGCGCAGGTGGACTGGCATCACGGGTTGCGCGATCTGGCCGAATGGCTGGCGCGTGATCGGGGCCTGCCGCTGCGCCGCGAACGGAAGCTGGCATGACGGGCCCGCGCGTTCTGATGACGCTGGACGCCGTGGGCGGGGTCTGGCGCTATGCGCTGGACCTGGCCCTGGGCCTGCGCGCCCGAGGCGCCGAGATCGTGCTGGCCGGGCTTGGACCCGAACCCTCCAGCGAGCAGCGTGCCGAGGCGCAGGCCGTCGGCCCGCTGGAATGGGGCGCGGCGCCGCTGGACTGGATGGCGGACGGCCCTGAGGCGCTGGCACCGGTGGCGCCCTGGCTGGACGGTCTGGCCGCGCGACATGATGTCGACCTGCTGCACCTGAACCTGCCCACGCAGGCGGTCGGCCTGTCGGGGGGCCTTCCGGTGGTGACGGTGTCGCATTCCTGCCTGGCCACGTGGTTTGCCGCCGTGCGTCAGGCCCCGGTGCCGTCCGACATGGACTGGCACCGGGGCCTGACGGCGCAGGGGCTGGCGGCCGCCGATCTGCTGGTTGTGCCGACGCGGGCGCATGGTGATGCCGTGGCGCGGATCTATGCCGGCCTTCCCCCCGTCGCGGTGGTTCCGAATGCCAGCCAGGCGGCCCTGCCCCTGGGGCCGCGGCGGGCCGAGGTGACGGCGGTGGGCCGCTGGTGGGACGATGGCAAGAACGGCGCCATCCTGGACGCGGCCGCCGCAGGCGTGGCTTGGCCAGTCACGATGATCGGGGCGACGCAGGGTCCCAACGGCGCGGCAATCACCCTGCATCACGCGCGCAGCCTGGGGTCCATGTCACACAACCGCACGCTGGGGCATGTCTGCCGGACGGGGATCCTGTGCGCCCCTTCGCTCTACGAGCCCTTTGGTCTGGCGATCCTCGAGGCGGCACGGGCTGCCACGCCGCTGGTCCTGGCGGACATTCCGACCTTTCGCGAACTGTGGCAGGACGCGGCGGTGTTTTTCGACCCCCGTGATCCCGCCGCGCTTGCCGCCGCGCTGAACGCCCTGGCGCAGGACGGGCAGCTGCGCGCGCAACTGGGGCAGGCGGCTTGCCAGCGGGCCAACCGCTATTTGCCACAACAGCAGACGGCCGCGATGATGCGGCTTTACGACGGCCTTGTTGCCCCAAGGGTTTCGGCCAGAACTGCAACAGGATGAACATGATGCGTTTTCTGTTCTACACACATTCGCTTGTTTCCGACTGGAACCACGGCAA
>Ga0194112_10009746_pt1 | contig 12174 bp, 8 predicted proteins | sample TA2MahC400mmetaG_FD_146191 | JGI IMG/M metagenome (GOLD analysis project Ga0194112, IMG submission 146191) | Freshwater microbial communities from Lake Tanganyika, Tanzania - TA2015016 Mahale Deep Cast 400m | ecosystem: Environmental > Aquatic > Freshwater > Lake | place: Tanzania: Lake...
GCCCCCTTCGGGGGCTTGGATGGGGGGGACGCGCGATCCCAGGGCTCCCTTCGGTCGCCCTGGGCTACGGCTGGGTCGCCCGCGTCGGCGGGCTACAAGGCCCCGAGATGTGGGCAAAGATCAGGGCGAAGCCCTGGGAAGGGGGTGACCGGTAAGGTCAGCCCTGACAGGGCGTACTATGTGGTCCCGGCGGCGGACCCTGCCTACGGCGGCTAGCACGCCCCTACAGGGCTGAATCTGGCCGCCCGCGTGTCCCAGGGCTTCGCCCTGGGCTGATATGGTACGCTCCGTTTGGAGCTTCGGCGCCGAAGAACGTTACCAGGATTGGGGGCCATGCTCGCCGAAACACGGCCCCGCCTTGGGCTGTAGTATCAGGCAAGGGCCGGCATGGAACGCACTACGTCGAGGAGAGACCAATGCGCAGACACGCTTGGGTTGGCCTTCTGGCTGCTCTGGTGTTCGTGGCAGCCGCGGCGCGGGGCGGCGACCTTGCGAGCGTGGTGCCCGAAGACGCGCTCCTCTACGCCGAGGTGAACGACCCACGGGGCATCTGGGCCGACTTCGAGCAGTCGGGCCTCCGCGACATCGTGCGCGCCGTGCCTCAGGCCGAGCTCCAGTTCGGCGTGGTCAGCCTCATGGTCCGCGGCCAGGCGCAGCAACGCCTGGGGATCGAGTGGGACGGCTTCGTGGCGAAGTTCGGCTCGCGCCTCGCCATCGTCCTCGCGGAGGGCGGCGGGGCGGGCAGGCCGCCCGTCTTCCTCCTCGATGCCTCGGAGACGAAGGCGGAGCTGACGAAGCTCCTCAAGGAGACCGTGGAGCCGGCCCTCGCCAGGGCGCCAGGGAAGGCCAACGAGCCGCAACTGGTGCTCGGGGACGACGCGCACGGCGACGTCAAGCTCCGCGTGCTCAGGGGCGCGGGGGGCAACGTGGCCTACGCCTTCATCGGCGACGCCTTCGCCCTCGGCGAGCCGCCGGCGCTCAAGCGGCTCATTGACGCCCGCGCCCGCCGCCCGCTCGCCGCGAACGAGGCATTCCTCAAGGTGCGCAAGGCCCTCGCTCCCCAGAAGGGCATCGTGGCCTATCTGAACTTCGCTCAGGTCATGGCCGAGCACAAGGCGGCCGTGGACGGCAACCCTGAGCTGCGACGGCTCCTCGACATCACCGGCCTCACGACCGTCCAGTGGCTCGCCGCCTCATCCGCCTTCGACGGCCGCGGCGTGCGCGACAAGGTCCACCTCCACTGCGGCGAGAAGAAGCTCGGCCTCATGCGCCTCCTCGGCAAGCTCTCCCCAGACACTTCCTCATCAGCTCAGGTGCTCCCCAATGGCTGCCCGCTGCTCCTCTCGCTGAACTTCAAGGACGGCCCGGAGCTCTGGGGCGCCATCGTGAAGTTCCTCGAAGAGGGCGGCCAGGGCGAGGGACTCGCCAAGCTCGACGAGGGGAAGCAGAACGTCCAACTCCAATTCGGCATCAACTTCGACGACGACTTCGTCGGCGCTCTCGGCGGCGAGGTGTTCCTGGCCGCGAACCCGGACTTCACAGCGGAGTATGCCGCGAAGCGGCGCGCGCCCGAAGCAAAGGACTTTCCTTTCATCATCGGCGCCCGCGTGGCCAAGCCCGACGCTATCAAGACCACCATCCACCGCCTCATTGCGGGCCAGCCAGGCGTCGGCGCCGCCGTCGAGCGCAAGACCGAGACCCATCAGGGGGTCGAGATAAACACCCTCGTCATCCCCGACGCCCCGAACCAGCCGGCCTATGCCTTCGTGGGCGACTTCTTCATCGCGGCGAAGAGCGCCGCCATCATCCGCCAGTGCATCGAGGCCAAGGCCGCGGGCCAGGGGCTTGGCGCCGCGGCGCGCTTCCGGAACGTCGCGGACGCCATGCCATTGAAGCATCACGCTATACTGTATGCCGATGCCGAGAGCCTCCTCACCGCCCTCGTCACCGGCGGCAAGGAGCCGGCGCCCGACGAGCCCGTGAGACCCATGCGCCAGATGCTCGCCACCATCGCCGGCCAACTGCGCGGCGCCTGCGCCACCCTCTCCGCCGACGAGAACGGCGTAACCCTTGAAGCCTACACGCGTTCTGGCCTCATCCCCCTGATCGGCGTCGCCGTGGGGTTCGCCGAACGCCGCGCAGCGGCGGGGGGCTGGCCGGCAGGGGTCGAGCCCAAAGGCCCGAAGCCGACCGATTTCTGAGACTACCGTTTGATGCTGATGCTGCGGTAACCGAGGTGTCTGAGTATATCGAGCGCCTTTACTACCCAGCCGTGAGCAGCCTCGTCGTCGGCAGCCAAGATGATCAGGGTGTCCTTCCCATCCGGCGTACGGGCGTAGGAGCGCAGGAAGGCATGGGCGGCGTCCCAGCCCGCCAGCGGGCGTCCGTCAATGAGGATGCGGGGCGCGGGGGCGGTCGCCGTGCCCACGTTCCGAATCTCCACCAGGAGCTCGCGGCCGATGTACCGCGGGCCATCCTTCGGCAGGTTCGCCCGGAGCTGGCGGTCGAGCTCCCTGAACTTCATGCCGACCATGAAGAACAGGAGCAACTGGAACACGCAGTCAATGAGCGGGGTCATGTTCATCTCGGAGAGCCTGACGCGCGACCTTCGGTCGGACCTTCGGAACAGGGTCATGGCGTCTTCTCCTGAGCTTTGCCCTGCTCCTCGGTGGGCAGGGCGCCAAAGGCCAGCCGCCATATCCTCACGCGGCGGTCCGCGCAGGCCTTGAACACCTCGCGGATGTGCTTGAAGGGGGTCCGCTCGTCCGCCTTCACCACCACGGAGGCGTCGGGCTCGGTCTCGCGGAGCCACCGGAGCTTCCTCCGCAAGTCCTCCACGGCAAGGCGCTCGCCCGCCCAATAGAGAGTGCCATCAGATGTGAGCTTGATGATGTGTGTTTCTGGCGGGATCGTGGTGCTGGCCTTCACTCTCGGCAGTTGCACCTCCAGAGCGTCGTATTGGCGGGTGAGCTCGCTGACGACCATGAAGAAGGTCAGCAGAAGAAAAGTGCAGTCAATCATAGGCGTGAGGTTGAGCCTGGTCGTCATCACTCGTTTGCCAAGCTGGATTAGCACGGAAGCGCCTCCTTTAGTATACCGCCACACAACTCAGGCAACGCGGAGCCGCGCTTGCTGTTCCCTCCATTGTAGCGCGGTGGCCTTGGCGGAGGTTCAGTTACAAAACGCATGGAGCTTCTGAAGAAACCACACGGTCACCCACGGACAAGCACGGACGGGCGGATTCCTCGGCGACGGGCGTGTGTCCGTGTCCGTCCGTGTGGGTCCGTGTCACTTCTTCACGGCCTCATGGCGTTGTCAAGCGAAGGGAACTTGACATAGCGCCCCAAGTGCAGCATAACAGTGCTATGATGGGCGACCGCGAAGCGCGCATCCAGGTCAGGTGCAACGTCTGCGGCGCGGACGACGCCGAGGCGGTCCACCCCGAGGTGCGCCTGGTGCGCTGCCGCAGTTGCGGGATGGGCTACCTGAATCCGCAGCCGAGCGACGATGAGCTGGCCCGCCTCTACACCGACGACTACTACACGAGGCCGATTGACCCCGGCGGGCCGTCGTATCTGGAGAATCGGGCGGGCCTCGAGCGGTTCTTTGACGGTCGGCTGCGGCGGATCGAGCGCCTGGTGCGCCCCGGCCGCCTCCTAGAGGTCGGCTGTGGGCTGGGCTACCTGCTCAACGTGGCGCGCCGGCGCGCCTGGCGCGCCGTGGGCCTCGAGGTCTCGGAGTTTGCAGCCGCCTATGCCCAGAGAGAGCTCGGGCTCGACGTCCGCCGCCAGACCCTCGAGGCCGCCGCCCTCCCCGACGCCGCCTTCGACGCCGTGGTGATGCGCGACCTGCTCGAGCACACCCGCGACCCGCGTGCCACGCTCCACCACGCCCGCCGCGCGCTGCGCACAGGCGGCGTGCTGGCCCTCTCGATGCCCAACTTCGCGTCGCTCAACGCCCGCCTGGGCGGGCTGGCCTGGCGGCACCTGCGCCCCGCGCAGCACCTGTGGCACTTCACGCCTGAGTGCATCGCGCGCCTGCTCCGCGAGTGCGGCCTCGCACTCGCCGAGTGCACCTCCCGCTACGATTCGCCCGCGACCCGCGAGGTCTACGCCGCCCTGAGGGCCGCGGCCACAGGCGAGACGCCTGTGCCACCATCCCGGGGGCAGAGGGTGGCACAGGCCTCCAGCCTGTGGGCGCTCGCCTGGCACGCCGCGCTCCGCGGCGACATCGTGTTCCTCCCCCTCGGCTCGCCCGCGCGCCGCCTGCTCCGAGCGGCCGCAACAATTTGCGCTTGCATTGCACGCCCCTTTCGCGCTAGATTACAGGACGACATTCTGGAGCTTCTCGCCCTCAAGCAGGAGGCCGGCCGATGAAGTTGCTTCGCCCCTTCGCTGTCCTCGCGGGGTCCCTGGCCGCCTTTGCCCTCATCGCCCCGGCGGCCCAGGCACGAGCGTCCCGCAACACTCGCGGCAACCGGAACGGCCGCTACAGCGGCCCCAGGCGCCTCATAGACGACGACAAGACGGACGACAACAAGAGGCAAGACGATAGCCGGGGGACGAAGCGGGCCGACGCCCCGAAGCAGGCCCCCAAGCCCACAGCCAAGCCGCCGGCCCCCAAGCCCCCAACCACAGTGGCCAGGCCAGCCACTGCCCCCAGGCCCGCGGCCCCCAAGCCCACCGCCGCCAAGCCCGGCACCACCCCACAGGACGACGAGGCCCGCGAGGCGGAGGCCACCAAGCTCCGCGAGGATGCCGACAAGGCTCTCGAGCAAGGCACCGAGGAGAGCATCGTGGCCGGCGCCGGCATCCTGCGCGAGATTCTCTCCGACTATGGCGACACCGACGCAGCGTCCAGCGCCCAGCAGCAGCTCGACCTCCTCCTGGCCGACCCCAAGCTCGGCCCCATGATCCTCCTCGCGGAGGCGCAGGCGGAGTTCGACGCCCAGCACTACCGCAAGGCCAGGAACAAGTTCCAGGAGCTCCTCGTCCGCTTCCCCAACTCCGCTCAGGCCGCCGATGCCCGCGCTCGCCTCGCGGAGATCGACCAGAATGACCTCCTGAAGAAGTCGGTCTACACCGACGCCGAGCTCGAGGACGCGCGCCTCTGGTATCTCTCCGGCAACATCCATCTCGAGAACGGCCGCAAGGGCGACGCGGCGTCCGCCTACCGCAAGGTCATCGAGGAATACCCCGGCTGCCGCTACGCCGTCCTCGCCGAGGAAAAGCTCCCAGGCACACGCGGCTGAGTGAGATAGGCCTGTGGGCGGGGGCTCTGTCCCCCGCGGGGCACAGAGGCCCCGCCCACGTTGATCCAGATGCGTGACACGCAGAGCCGGAATCCCGCGCGCGCTCCCTCCAATCAGCAATCAGCAATCAGCAATCAGCAATCGCTCCTCGCCCCCGACTTCCTGCGCAAGCTGGACCTGCTGGAAATCCTCTTCAAGCGGAACGTGGTCGGCCGCCGCGAGGGGGACCGGCCCGGCCACCAGCGCGGCGGACGCACCGAGTTCGCCGACCACCGCGAATACTCGCCCGGCGACGACCTGCGCTACCTCGACTGGAACATCTACGGGCGCACCGACCGCCTCTTCATCAAGGAGTTCACCAAGCAGGAGGCGGCCCTCGTGTGCGTGCTGGTTGACGCGAGCGCCTCGATGGGCACGGGCGAGCCGGAGAAGCTCTTCTACGCCAAGCGGCTGGCCGCCGCGCTCGCCTACCTGGCGCTCATCGGCGGCAACGAGGCCCAGCTCGCCATCTTCGCGGGCGCCGAGGCCGCCTGGTCTCCGCGCTACGCCGGCCGGCCAGACATACAGGCCATCGCCGCCTTCCTCGAGCCCCCCGAACCCGCCGGCACCACCGACCTCTTCGCGCCGCTCCGCGCATTCCGCGAGCGGGTCCACGTCCGCTCCCTCGTCGTCCTCATCTCTGACCTCCTCGAGGAGGGCGGGGGCCAGCGGGGGCTGCGCCTTCTCGCCTCGCAGCGCTACGACCTCAGCGTCCTCCACGTCCTCTCCCCCCAGGAGCTTCGCCCACCAGCCGTCGGCCCGGCGCTCCTGCGCGACGCCGAGACCGGCCGCGGCGAGAACCTGGTGGTTGACGCCGACGCCTTGCGCCTCTATGCCGACCGCCTCAACGCCTTCTGCGAGGGCTGGCGCGCCTTCTGCCAGCGCCACGACGTCCGCTACCTCCAGGCCTCCTCCGCCACCCCCTTCGAGGACTGCATCCTGACCTACCTCCGCCGCGGAGGGCTGGTGAGATGATTGCTGATTTATGATTTCTGATTGCTGATTTTCGATCCCAAATCAGCAATCAGCAATCAGCAATCAGAAATGAAGCCACTATGAGCATTCTCCACCCGCTTGGCGTTCTAGCCCTCGCCGCCGTGCCCGTGCTTGTGGCGCTGAGCCTCTGGCGCTGGCGGCGGCGCGAGGCCGTGGTGTCGAGCCTGCTGCTCTGGCGCGAGGTGGCGGCGGCCTGGCGCCAGGCGCCTCACGCCCGGCGAAGGCGCCACGCCGACCCGTTGCTCCTCGTCCGCGTGGCGGTGGCGCTCGTGCTCGCCGGGGCGTTGTGCGCCCCGGTCTGGCTGCGCCCTTCGCCCCGCGCGCGGCGCCTCGCCATCGTCCTCGACCGCTCGGCGAGCATGGCCGCGCTCCGCCCCGATGGCAAGAGCCGCTGGCGCGCCTGCCGCGACGAGCTCCTCAAGCTCCTCGTCCGCCTCGACGCCGCGGACCGCGTGGACATCGTGGCCGTGCCGCCGCCGGCCAACAGAACCATTCCGTCCGAGCTGGACGGGCAGGCCGCCGCCTCGGTCCTCCTGAGCCTCGAACCCTCCGAGGCGCCCGTGGCGCCGCGGGAGCTGGCGCGAGCGGCCACCGACGCCGCGAGCCGGCACCCTGGCGCAAGCGTGGTCGTTGCCACCGACGCTCCCATCGAGGGCCTGCCCCCCGGCGCGAGCCTCCTCGCCACCGGCGCGCCGCTCGACAACCTCGGCATCACCGCCTTCGCCGCCCGCCCTGTGGGCGGGGCCTCTGTGCCCCGCGAGGCGCAGCACGAGGTCCTCGTCACCGTCGCCAATGCCTCAGCCCGACCTGCCTCCACGACGCTCGTTCTGCTCGCCGATACTCGCGAAGTGGCCCGCCGTAGCGTGAGCTTGCCGCCCGGCGGGCGCGAGCCGGTCATCTTTGATGTCCGCCTCGCTGCCGCATCGGCCCTGGAAGCGCGGCTCATAGGCACTGATGGCCTCGGCGCCGACGACCGCGCTTGGCTCGCGCGCTCCGCCCGCCGCACCCGCATCGCCTGGGTGGGCGACGAGAGCTACTTCCTGCGCCGCGCGCTCGCGGTCCAGGAGGGAGTTGAGCTGGTGGACCTCCCTGGGCCGCCGGCGGAGGCCGTGCCGCGCGGCTTCGACCTCGCGGTCTACCACCGCGCGGTCCCGCGCGCCCTCACGCGGGGCAGCGTCGTGGCCGTCGCTCCTGGGGCGGCAGTGGGCGGCCTGCGGCCCGGGCCACCCGTCGCCGTCGGGCCGGCCTCACTCACCGCGCCCAACGACCCGCTTCTGGCCGCCGTGCGGCTGGACGGCGTCGCCCTCGGGAGCGTGCCGCGGCCCGTCCTGCCCGCGGGGTTCACCACCCTGGTGGCTGTGGGGGGTGTGCCCGCAATCGGCCGCTGGCGCGAGGGCGAGGCGCGGCTGCTCTACGTGGGCGCCGACCCCGCGGCGGGCGACTGGGCGCTCCACCCCTCCTTCCCCATCTTCTGGGCGAACGTCGTCGCCGCCACGGCCGAGCGGGGCATGGAGTCCGCAGGCTTCGCCAGCGTGCGCCCAGGCGAACTCGTCCCTGTGGGCACCAACGGCGGGGTGGCCGTCGAGGAGCCTGGCGGCGCCCGCCGCCCAGTCGCGGGCGGCGCGTTCCGCCCCGAGCGAACTGGCCTATATCGCCTCGTGCGCGGCAAGGTGTCGCAGCCGATCGCCGTCAGCCTCCTAAGCGAGGGCGAGACCCTTGCCCCAGGCGCCGAGGCGCGGCCCGCTTCCGACCCCCTCGGAGCCCAGGGCGAGACGGTTGGCCTGGCAATCGCCTGGCGACTCGAAGGTTGGCTCGCCCTCCTCACACTCGCGCTCGTCCTCATCCACGCTTGCCTTGCCGCGAAGCTGAGGGTGTGAGGGACGATGGCGATTGGGGATTGACAGGAACCTTGCGGCTCGCTACGATAGGCGCGCGTGCGTGGCGGCTCATCACGGGGCCTTTCAGGAGGCGGGCAATGATGATCGCTTGTCCGAATTGCGGGGCGCACTTGCGCGTGGACCCCACGCCGCAGATGGCCGGGAAGCAGGCCAGGTGCCCGCAGTGCCAGGGGCTGTTCCTGCTGCCTGAGATAGCCGCTGAGGCGCCGCCGCCACCGCCTCCGCCGCCGCCCGCGCCGCCGGTTCCGCCGCCGATGATGGCCCCTCAGATGCCCGCCCCGGCTCCGCCGCCACAATGGGCGGCAGCCGCGCCGGCAGGCCCGCCGCCAATGATGGGTCCTGAGATGCCTGCTGCTGCGCCGCCGGCAACCCAGAGCCCGCCGGCGCCCGCCATGCCGTCCGGCTTCGCCGCCCCTCCGCCCTTCGTGGCGCCACCGAGCGCCCGCCCCGGCAGGGCCGAAAGCCCTCTCAAGAAGATCGCTGCCGGCGCCTTCGCCGCAGGTCTCCTCTGCTTCCTGATGCCCTTCTTCAATATCTCGTGCATGGGCACGACGGTGATGACCGTCTCGGGCCTTGCGCTTGTCACGGGCGGCAAGGCGCAGCCCTCGGGCGAGATCGACGCGCTGATGAAGCAGGGCGGCCCGATGGGCGAGGGTCCGAAGGCTGGCGCGCCGGGCGGGCCAGGCGACAAGGTGGACCCTGAGGCGCTGGCCATCATTGCCGTGTTGGCGGTCGCGGATGGCCTGGCGCTGAGCTTCCTCAGGGGCAAGGCGGGCGCCACCGCAGGAATGGCGTGCGCCGCTAACGCCGTCTTCCTTCTCTTGGGCCTGATGTTCAAGCTCGACAGCGACTTCAAGCGCGGCATGCCGAAGCAGATGGGGCCGGCGGCTGCGATGCCCACGGGCGGCACCAAGGGCATGCCGGACGGGCTTGAGGGGATGGGGAGAATGATGGGCGAGCCCCTCGGGCGGTCCATGGAACAGGGCGTCCAACTGAGCGCCGCGGCGGGCTTCATCCTAGCCAACCTGTGCCTTGCGGCGGCGGGGGTGCTACACCTCGTCGCCATCATGCTGATGGGCAAAGCGCCCGCGCCCATGCCCCAATGGGGGTGAGAGTGCAACGCGGCTGAAAGGGACAAAAGGGACCCCAGGGACCCCAGGGACCAAAGGGACAAGGCGCTGGGAGTTTTCCGGGTGGCTTCGGCCGCTTGTCCCTTAGGTCCCTGTGGTCCCTGCGGTCCCTTTCCTCTCGGAGATGCCGTCGACCAGGGCCTAGCCCTGGCCGCGGCAGGTCTCGATGAGGGCGAGGCTCCTGCCGAACCGCGCGCCTGGGCAAAGCGCGGCTCCGCGGGAGCGTCGCCCTCCCGCTCAGGGGCTTCTCGCAACAGAATCCACTTTGGGCCGGAGGCATAGGGGATCGAGGACGAGGGACGAGGGACGAGGCCGAGGACGGTTGAAGAGGTGGGGGGCGTTCCCGCATCTCCTTGACTCACCCCGCGGGCAAAGGTATAATCCGGTTGCTGGCGTGCGTGGGGGATGATCTGCTCCTCGATGCGGCGGTCCTCCGGAAATGAAGAAGCTCCTCATCGCACTGGCCGTCTCGGTTGTTGCGGCCGGGGCGGCGCTGTTCGCCGCGGCGCGCTTCGGGCTGCTCGGCGTGGACCGTGGCGGCGCCACGCAGGGGCGGGTGGTCACGCGCGCCGCCTGGGAGCCCTACGACTACCAGCTCCGCGAGGGGCCGCGGGAACGCAGCTACAACGTGACCGCCATCGTGACCGTCCCAGAGGGGGCCAGCCCGAACGTCCGATTCGTCCTGGACCTCCAGGACCGCTCGAACTACTACTTCGTGGAGATGACGGACGCCCGCGCCCGCGTCGCTAAGGTGGTGCTCGGCTCGGAGACCGACATCGGGATCGGCAAGCCGGTGGGCCTCAAGCCAGGCAACAACCGCGTGGTCCTGAAGCGGCGCCACGACTCGATCGAGGCGATCCTCAACGACGCCGTGGTGGCGCGGGCCGAAGACGAGGAGTTCCGCGGCGGCAGCATCGGCGCCGGCGTGCTCGAGGGCTCCGCCTCGCTCAAGGTCGGCAACGCCCAGAAGTGCGACCCCATCTACCTGGCGGACGACTTCATGCGGACGGCGACCGAGGTGGGCGGCTGGAAGACCATGAGCGGCACCTTCCAGGCCGCCGTCATTCGCAACCCCAGCCTCTCCAGCAACGCCTTCTACTACATCGGCTCCGCCGCCGGCAACCAGCCGGGCACCGCCGTCGGCGGCGAATGGTTTTGGGATAACTACCGCTTCCGCACCGCCGCAATGTCCTCCGCCGCCGACGACGTCGGAATCTGCTTCTACTACCGCGACCAGAACAACTACTACCTCTTCCGCTGGAACGCCGACAAGCAGCCTGCCGGGACGAAGGCCCGCAAGCAGCTCGTGAAGCGCCAGCACGGCCACGAGGCCCTCCTCGCCGAGGCCCCAGGCGGCTACCAGCCAGGCGTCTGGTTCCAGCTCGAGGCCGAGGTTGTCGGCGACCGCATCCGCGCCTTCATTGACGGCCAGCAGGTCTTCAGCGTCACAGACCCCGGCCTCTGCTTCGGCCGCGTCGCCCTCTACTCCGCCGTCACCTCCTCCGCAGGCGCCAGCTTCGACGACGTCCTGGTCCAGAGCGTGCGCGGCTTCGAGGACGACTTCGCCACCCCGTCGCTCGGGCGCTGGCGCCCGCTCGGCGGCGCCTGGGGGCAGACGAAGCAGAGCGACCGCTACGCCTGCCGCGTCACGGCCGACGGCCCGGCCAAAGCCGTCACCGGCTCCTCTCGCTGGCGCGACTACGCCTTCGCGGCCGACGTGCGTCTCCCGAAGGAAATCGTCCCCGCCACCGAGGCCGGCCTCGTGAGCCACTATCTGGACGAGACGAACTACGTGCTCTTCGCCTGGCAGCCCGCGGCAGGGGCGGCGCGCCTCGAGGCCTTCGTCGAGGGCAAGCGCGTCGTCCAGGAGCACGCCGTCGTCCACCGCGCACCCGCCGGCACCCGCCACCTGCTCGCCGTGGACTGGAACGGCGCCGTGGCCACGGCATCGCTCGACGGCCAGCCCGTCGCGAGCGCCTGGGTGACGGGTCTCCCCCAGGGCAGCATCGGCCTCTACGCCGCCGAGGCCCAGGGCCTCGCCTTCGAGAACGTCCGCGTGAACTTCCCCCTCCCACCCGAGCCCGTGCTGACGACGCACGAGATTTTCTCCCGCGAGCTCACGATGGAGGTCTGGGCCGGCGCAGCCAACGACTGGGAGGCCGCAAGCGAGTCCCTCGACGGCGAATCCGCCCAGCTCTTCTGGCACCGCGCCGACTTCCACGGCGACGCCACGATGGAGATCGAGCTCAAGGGCGACGCGGCCCGCGCCGCCGCCGGCAGCCGCCTCCCCCGCTCCTGCCGCATGGCTCTCTCCGCCGACGCCCCGAACAGTGTCCTCACCGGCTACAACTTCGTCCTGACCTGGCCCGACGCCGCGAAGGGCGAGAAGGCGTACAAGGCCACCATCACCCGCCGCGGAACCGCCGCGGCTCAGCGGAACGTCACGCTCGATAGCGCCGTCCGCCGCCTCCGCTTCCAGCGCCAGGGCCACTACATCATCGCCTACGCCAACGACGAGCCGATCCTGGGGGCCAAAGACCCCCATCCGCTCCCCGGCTGCCGCGCCGCCTTCGCCGCCCAGAACATCCCCATCCCCAGGCAGGACGTCGCCGTCTTCTCCGACACCGTCCGCGTGCACACCTTCAGCAAGGCCCCGGCCGACTGGCGCCCCGCCGCAGGCACCTGGGAGATCAGCAACCGCTGGGAGTGCGACCCGCGCTGGTCGTTCTTCTCGGGCGTGCCCGACGCCTCCGCGCTCGCCGCGATCTGGAACAAGTTCGCCTACGAGGGCGACGTGAGCGTGGAGTTCGCCGTCGGCCCCAAGATGGAGACCGCCCGCGGCGGAACCGCCTACGGCTAC
>Ga0194112_10009755_pt1 | contig 12169 bp, 9 predicted proteins | sample TA2MahC400mmetaG_FD_146191 | JGI IMG/M metagenome (GOLD analysis project Ga0194112, IMG submission 146191) | Freshwater microbial communities from Lake Tanganyika, Tanzania - TA2015016 Mahale Deep Cast 400m | ecosystem: Environmental > Aquatic > Freshwater > Lake | place: Tanzania: Lake...
TTCCGACGCATCAAGTTTTGTTACGAGCGTTGGGGCAAACATTTTCAGGCGTTTCACGATCTGGCCGCCAGCATCATTTGCTTCAACCGCCTCCGGCAAGTGACCGGAGGGCTGTGAAACAGCTTCTTAGCCGCCGCGCTCGCGCGGCGCGCTGGCTCGGGGCGTAAGATTGCCGCATATGCAAACCTAACAAGGAGGCCGCAAATGACCGGCATGCGCAGGCGCGAGTTCATCGGCACAACCGTCGCGGCAGGCGTGGGCGCGTGGGCTCTGGGCCGCGGCGTCGCCCTCGGCGAGCAGCCCGCGGGCAAGGCCGTCGTCGTCTCGACCACGCGCGACGACGCCACGAAGGAGAAGAAGCCCGTCGCCAAGCCCGTAAAGGAGATGGTCCACGCCGTTGTCTGCAAACTCTCGGGCAAGGCCAGGCCCGAAGAGGCGTGGGCCGCCTACGTGAAGAAGGACGACGTCGTGGGCATCAAGATCAACTGCCTCTTCGGCGTGGGCGCGGCCACGCACCCGGAGGTGACGGAAGCCGTCATCGAGGGTTGCAAGATGGCCGGCGTGCCCGACGACAAGATCATCGTCTGGGACCGCGAGGACAAGCACATCGAGAAGAGCGGCTACACGGTCGTCAAGGGGCTGGGCGTGCGGATCATCGGCGTGAACACCGACTGGGAAGAGCAGCCGACCGCCATCCACACCTGCCAGGGCCGGCTGGCCAAGATACTGACGCGCGAGATCACGGCCCTCATCAACGTGCCGACCCTCAAGACCCACGTCATCGCGGGCATCACGATGTCCTTAAAGAACCACTACGGCAGTTTCCACAACCCCGGCTCGGCCCACGCCAACGGGTGCGACCCGTTCATCGCGGAAGTGAACGCGCTGCCGTGCGTCCGCCAGAAGACGCGCCTGATCGTGTGCGACGCCCTGCTGCCCGTGGCCGAGAGAGGCCCGCAGGCGCGGCCGGAATTCACCTATGAATACAAGACCATCATGGCCTCGCTCGACCCGGTGGCCATCGACACCGTGGGCATCAAGATCCTGGACGAGCAGCGGGCGAAGATCCAGTTGCCGCCCATCGAGCCGAAGTGCAAGTCCGTCCAGACGGCCGCCGCCAAGGGCCTCGGCGTCGGCGACATCGGCAGGATCGAGGTGGTGAAAATCTAGCGGCGCTGCACACGCTGCGGCCGCGCCAGTGCGATGCGGGCGGAACCGCGGGAACCCGAAGACAGGGGAGAACCATGACAACCGTCAAAGACCTCAAGACGCTTGCGAAGAACTGCAAGCCTGCGGCCGAGGCCGCGCTCGAAGCCGGCGGCGGCATCCTGCGGCTTGCCCCGAACTGGGTGCCGCGCTCGTTCCTCCACCCCGGGCGGCGGCTGAAACTGCACCCGGACGACCTGTACGCCTTCGGCCTGGAGCGCGGCGGCATCGACGAGCGGTGGTTCGCCTCCACCACCGAGGCCGCCAACGAGGGCCGCGTGCCGGACGAGGGCCTGTCCTACGCCGTCTTCAGGGGCGAGCGGTTCCTGCTGCGCGACGCCGTGGCGGAACTCGGCGCGGCAATCGTCGGCGACGCCATCTGGAAGAAGTACCGCCGCTGGCCCGTCTATTCGAAGTTCTTCGACAACATGGGGCCCATCCCCCACCACATGCACCAGAGCGACGCCCTCGCCAAACTCGTCGGCCAGGAGGGCAAGCCCGAGGCCTACTACTTCGCCGTTCAGCACAACAACGTGGGCAACGCCTTCCCGTACACGTTCTTCGGCCTGAACCCGGGCACCACGAAGGCCCAGGTGCGCCGCTGCCTGGAGAACTGGCACAAGGGCGACAACGGCATCCTGGACATCTCGCAGGCATACCGCCTGAAGCCCGGCACGGGGTGGCTCGTGCCCCCGTGCGTGCTGCATGCGCCGGGGTCGCTGTGCACGTACGAGCCGCAGTGGGGCAGCGACGTGTTCGGCATGTACCAGAACATCGTCGAGGGCCGCACCGTGCCGTGGTCGCTCCTGGTGAAGGACGTGCCGCCCCAGAAGCACCACGACCTGGACTTCCTGGTGGACATGCTCGACTGGGAGGAGAATACCGACCCGAACTTCAAGGCCAACCACTACCTGGAGCCGCTGCCCGCAGGCGGCTCGGAGAAGGACGGCTACTGTGACAAGTGGATTTGCTACGGCCGCATCAAGGGCTGGCAGTGCGTCACGGCAAAGGAACTCACCGTCCGGCCCGGCGCCAAGGTCACGGTGCGCGACGGCGGCGCCTATGGCCTCATCACCGTCCAGGGCGAGGGGGCCATCGGCAAGTTGCGCCTGAACGCGCCCAAGGTCATCCGCTTCCACGACCTGACGGACGACGAGGTCTTCGTGGCCGAGTCGGCCGCGAAGGCGGGCGTCGTTTATGAGAACACCTCCGAGACCGAGCCGCTCGTCGTCCTGCGGTACTTCGGCCCCGAGGTGAACCCCGACGCCCCGGACATCGGCGGCAAGCCGCCCGCCAAGGCAAAGCGCGGCAAGTAAGGAGCGCCTGCACCATGGCCGCAAAACGTCCCAACGCATTTCCGAAACTGCACAACGCCGCGTGGCCGGGCGTCGTCGGCAAGGGGTCGCCGGGCGCCGAGCCGTTCATCGACCTCGATACGATGCTCGACCTGACGGCCGCCGCCGAAGTGGACGGCCTGAAGTTCGACGGCGTGGACCTGTTCCTGTTTGAGCCGCACGTGAGCATCGACTCCACGGACGCCGACCTTGCGCGCCTGGCCGACAAGGTGCGCACTCGCGGCCTGGTTATCGGCTCGGTGGTGGCTCCCGTGTGGCCGCCCACGGGCGGCGGGTCGGCCGCCGGCGGCGAGGCCGACCGCAAGAAGTTCCTCGCCCAGGTCAGGAAGGGCTGCCGCATCGCCAGGAAACTCCGCGAACTTGGCGCCCGGCCGTACGACATCGTGCGCATCGACTCGGCCGTCGGCCCCGCCGAGTGGGCCGCGGACCCCCAGGGCAACACCAGGCGCATCGCCGAGACGTTCCGCGAGTCGTGCCGCATCGCCGAGGACCACGGCGAACGCCTCGCCGCCGAGGGCGAAATCTGCTGGGGCGGCATGCACTCATGGAAAAAGATGCTCGCGCTCCTGGAAATGGTGAACCAGCCCAAGACCCTCGGCTTTCAGGCCGACATGGCCCACACGATGCTCTACCTGATGGGCTACAACGCCCCCGAAGACGCCATCCTCCCCGCCGGCGCGGACCTCAAGGACAAGGCCGCCCTGGACGAGGGCCTCCGGAAACTCACCGCGGCCCTGCGCCCCTGGACCATTGACCTTCACATCGCACAGAACGACGGAACCGTCCACGGCTCCGGCAGCCACGATAAGACCGGCCGCCACTGCCTGCCGAACGACCCGAACGGCAAACTCGACATCCCGCGCCACGCCGGCTTCTGGCTGCGCGACGAGAAGGGCAAGGTCACCAGGCGCATCCGGCACGTCTGCTGGGACGGCTGCATGTTCCCGAACGCGGTCATGATGAAGCCGCAAACGTGGAACGATATCCTCGCCGCGTGCATCGCCGTGCGCGACGCGCACGGCTGGAGCAAATAGACGAGCAGAGCCGCGGCCGGGCACGGCGACGCGCATAGTTGGCCGCGAGCCGGCGGCGAGCGCGCACGCAACGGTTCAGGAGACTACGACCATGGCTAAAACGCTCAACGTAGGCCTGATCGGTTACGGCTTCATGGGCCGTACCCACTCGAACGCCTACCGCAAGGTGAGCCACTTCTTTGACGTGCCGTACCGGCCCGTCCTGAAGGTCGTGTGCGGCTTGGTGGAGGCCGAGGCCAGGGCCTTCGCCGAGCGGTGGGGCTACGAGTCGTGGTGCACCGACTGGCGCAAAGTCATCGACCGCAAGGACATCGACGTGGTCGATATCTGCGTGCCTAACAACGTGCACGCCGAGATCGCCGTCGCCGCCGCCAAGGCCGGCAAGATGATCGTGTGTGAAAAGCCGCTGGCCCTTGACTCGGCCCAGGCCGCCAAGATGGTCGAGGCCGTCGAGAAGGCCAAGGTGCCCAACATCGTGTCGTTCAATTACCGCCGCGTGCCCGCCGTCACGCTCGCCAAGCGCCTCATCGAGGAAGGCCGCCTCGGCCGCATCTTCCATTACCGCGCCAACTTCCTCCAGGACTGGACCATCAGCGCCGACGTGCCGCAGGGCGGCATGGCCACGTGGCGCCTCGACGTCAAGGCCGCCGGCAGCGGCGTAACGGGCGACCTGCTGGCCCACTGCATAGACACCGCCACGTGGCACAACGGGCCCATAACGCGCGTCAACGCCATGACCGAGACGTTCATCAAGGAGCGCAAGCACGCCGAGACCGGCAAGGTGGAGCCCGTCGGCATAGACGACGCCTGCACGTTCTTCTGCCGGTTCCAGAACGGGTCGCTCGGCAACTTCGAGTCCACGCGGTACGCGCGCGGGCATAAAGCCTTGTACACGTTTGAGATCAACGGCGAAAAGGCGTCCATCCGGTGGGACCTGCACGACCTGCACCGCCTCCAGTGGTTCGACCACCGCGACGAGGGCAAGTTGCGCGGCTGGCGCAGCATCCACGTCACAGACCACGGCGGCGGCCATCCGTACATGGACAAGTGGTGGGTGCCGGGCCTCCAGATAGGCTACGCCGAGACGTTCGTCCACCAGATAGCCGACTTCCTGGCTGCAGCAGCAAAGGGCGAGCCGTGCCCGCCCACGTTCCGCGACGCCCTGGCCACGCAGAAGGTCTGCGACGCCGTTCTCAAGAGCGCCAAGTCGGGCAAGTGGGTGGAGGTGAAATAGCGCCGCCGGCGGTTACTTGTCGGCGTCGGGCTCTTCTATCAACTTGCCGGTAGCCTTGTCCCATCGCACCGTGCGGACGTTCGCGCGGTGCGAGCCGTGGCAGTCGGTGCAGACCTTTGCCTTTTCTTCGGCCGTCAGGGGCACGAACAGGCAGTAGCGCGCGTCAAGAACCATGCGCTCCATCGGGTCGGGGTGGCACTCCTTACAGGCCGCGCCAATCTTCTCGCGGGCGAACATGATATCGGGCGCGGTTATGTTGCCCTCGTCGGAGCAGTGCTCGTCGGACGGTCCGTGGCAGCGCTCGCAGCCGATGTTATTGGCGGCGTGGCTGACGGACAGGACTTCTTCGCCGAAGTTCACGTGGCAGACGTGGCAGCGGTCGTTGTCGGCCACGCGCCGGGGCGGCGCCGCCGAAGATGAAGCCCCAGGCGACGCAGCGGTCGTGGCGGCGGTGGGCGGCGCGTCATCCTGTCCGGCCGCTCCCGCCGCTGGCGCAGCCGCTGCCCGATTACCGGCCGCGCTCCCGTCAGGTGCAGGCGCCGCAGGTTTTTCCGGCACGGCAGGCGACTCGGCAGCAGGCCGGTTCTCCGTTGCCCTCGGCTGCTGCGCGGCAGGGCGGTTCTCGCAGCCGCCCGCTGCCACCGCCGCCGCCGCCAGGCATGCAGCCACGCAGGTCAAAACATGGCCACGCAGCCGCGTGGCCATGGCGCCTATGTCTCGTTGCGTGATGCTCATGCCGCTCATGGCTCTCCTATACGTACTCCCAGTCCTTGAGCCACTGGTAATCTGGCGGCAGGCTCGCCCAGGCCTCGTCCATCGCCCGGTCAAGGCGCGCCTTCTCGGCCCGGTCAAGTTGCCGGCGCTCCTTGACCGCCAGGGCCATGTTGTCCACCTGGTGCGTGTTGATAAGCCCCGGAATGGGCGCGGTGATGGCCGGGTTGCACAGGATGCAGCGGACGGCCAGGCGCGCCAGTTCATCGTCTTCCTTGGCCGCCGGGCTGTCAAGCGAACCGTCGCCCTTGAACAGAAAGTTGGAGGCGAACGGCTTGATTCCGAAGACGCCCACGTCGTGCTTGCGAACGGTCTGAAAGATGCCGTCCTGCGGCAGTTCCTTAGTCTTGGCCGTGTATGGCGTACAGATGGCATCAACCAGGGGCGAGTACTTCTCGATCATGCGGACGATGTGCGGCCGGTCGTGGGATGAGAAACCGATGAATCGCGCCTTGCCCTGCTTCTTGGCCGTTTCCAGGGCCTTCATCATCTCTTCTACTTCGCCCTCGGTGTGGCGGCCCGACTGCTCGTGCATCGTTATTCGCCACAGGTCGGCGTAGTCAAGGCCGGAGGTCTCCAGGCCGTCTTCAAAAACCTTCAGGAGCGCCTCCTTGGTGCGGTAGTCGGGGTGGCGAATTTCCTTCTCGCACCACGAGAAACCCATATAGATTCTGTCGCGGCGGCCCTTGACCGCCCGCGTGTAGGCGATGACTTCGGCGCCGCAGCAGGCATCAATGTAGTTGATGCCCGCTTCTATGCACCGGGCGACCACGTCGTAGCGGTTCTTCTGGAAGTCGGGGTCGTTGATGTCGGCGGTCAGCCAGCCGACGCCCGCTGCGCGGACCATCTTGTTGATGCGCTTCCAGTGCCCGCCCAGCGAGACGGCCGAGACCATGAGGCCGGTCTTGCCCAGGCGTCGGTATTCCATGTCGGGGTTGTAGTTGAGGATCTTCCTGGTGTCGGCCTGGCCGGCCTGTGCGGCCGTGGCCGCCGCCCCCGCCGCCAGCCCTGCCGCCAGGGCGCCCGCCTGCACGAACTGGCGCCGCGTAAGGCCCTTTTCGGACATGGTCGCCACTCCTGCCTAAAACCACACGGCGCGGCGGGTCGGGAGAACCGCCGCTTGGAAAGCGCTGCCGGGCACAACTGCGCCGGCTCAGACGTACTCCCAGTCCTTCAGCCAGCAGTACTCCTGCGGCAGGCTGGCCCAGGCCTGCTCAGCGGCCTTGCTGAATCTCTCACGCTCGGCCGCGCTCAGTTGCCGCGGTTCCTTGACCGCCTTGACAATGTTGTCGACCTGCTGGGTGCTTATCATGCCGGGGATGGGCGCCGTCAGAGACTTGTTCGTCAGGATCGTGCGAATGGCCAGCCGCGCAAGGTCGTCGTGGTCCTTTGCCGTAGCGTTGCCCTGCGAAGCGCCGCCCTTGAAGAGCGAGTTGCCGCCGAAAGGCTTGATGCCGAAGACGCCCACCTGGTGCTTGCGCACGGCGTCGAACATGCTGTCCTGGGGCTTCTCGATCGTCTTGAACGTGTACGGCGTGCAGAAGGCGTCGACAATGGTCGGGTACTTCTCGATCATTCCTCTGATGTGCTCGCGGTGGTGGGACGAGAACCCGGTGAACCGGACCTTGCCGGACTTCCTGGCGGCTTCGAGGGCCTTCATCATCTCCTCGACCTCGCCATCGGTGTGCTTGACGCTTTGCTCGTGCATCGTGATGCGCCACAGGTCCACGTAATCCAGGCCGGCGTCCTTCATGCCCTTATCGAGCGTCTCCAGCAGGGCCTTCTCGGTACGGAAACTGGCGTTCCGCAACTCGTTCTGGTACCACGAGCAGGCCAGGTACATTTTGTCGCGGCGGCCCTTGAGGGCCTTGCTGTAGGCCATCACTTCCTGGATGGTGCAGGCGTCTATCCAGTTGATGCCCACCTCCATGCACTTGGTGACGACCTCGTAGCGGTTCTTCTGGAATCCCGGGTCGTCGATGTTATATGCCAGCCAACTCTTGCCCGTGAGGCCGGGAACCACCTCCTCGATGCGTTTCCAGTGGCCGCCCATGGCGACGGCCGACACTGTCAGGCCCGTCTTGCCGCAGGGCCGGTACTCCATGTTGGGGTTGTAGTTGAGGACCTTCCTGGTGTCAGCCTGACCTGCGTGGGCGGCCGCCGCGGCCGCCGCCAGCCCCGCTGCTGCGATAGTGCTTTCCTTGACGAACTCACGCCGTGTGATTTTCCGCTCCGACATGGCACTTCTCCTTCCTGCTCGGACCGAGGGACCCCACCTGAAGCCGTGTACAGAGTACACGCGCTTTTGCCCCGCGTCAACAAGGTTTTGGGGCCGATTTAGCGCCGATTCGGCGTGCCGGGGCCTGTCACCTGGCGGAGGGCCTCCTGCGCCTGCTTCCTGAGTTCGGCGTTTGTGGTCTCTGCCGCGAGTTTTTCAAGCGCCGCCCTGGCCTCCGCCCGATAAGTGCCCGCCATGGTCCGCGCGGCGCTTATGACGGCCATCGCGGCCTCGGCCCTGACCGCCTCGTCCGCCAGGCACGACTCGGCCAGGGCCAGCGCCGACGGGTGCGCCACCGTGCCCAGCGCCGCCAGCACCAGGCGCTTCTCGTCCGGACGCCTGGCAAGGGCCATCAGGTCGGCGTAGCCCTTGAGCGTCTCCGGCGACGGCGGTCCCCCCGCCAAACCCAGCATCCGCACGCAACCGCGAAGCGCCACCACGCGCAGCGTGTCGCTGGGCGCCCGGCGGCAGACTTCGAGAAGAGAGGCAAAGGGGCGGCCATCGGGCCAGTCGGCCAGCGCACGGACGGCGGCCTCGTGCACTTTCGGGTCGGCATCCTTGAGCGCGGCCTGCACCGCGCCCAGCGCCTTCGGGTTGCCGATGCCGCGCAGGACGCGCAGGAGCGTTTCCTTGGTCTCCGCGCCGGCCGCCTTCGCGAGCGCGGCAATCGCGGCGTCGGCGCGAGCGGCCTCGTCGGGAACCTGACGGGCCGCGGCTACGGCAGCCGCCTCGGCCTCCGGGCACGCCGCCGCGCCGGCAAGGCTCATCAGCAGGTCCAGCATCGCCTGGAGGTGCTCTGCCGAGGCCAGCCGGCCCAGCGCTTTGAAGGCCGCGCTGCGCACGGCCGCATCCGCCCCGCCGGCCTCCTTCAGGAGAGCGGGCACGGCCACGGCCGCGCCGCGGTCGTGCAGGACATCAATCAACGCCGCGCGCGCCTCCGGCCGCGCAGCCTTCATGCTCTCGACGATGGCGGCGTCCACGTCCCTGGCGGCAAGATTGCGGAGCGTGAAGAGTGCCGTCCGCTTCTCCTCGTCGGTCTCGCCCTCGGCGGCCGCGAGGGCCAGCACGGGCACGCTCGCGGCGTTGCCGACGCGGGCGAGCGCCTTCAGGGCGGCCGTCCGGACCTCCGGGGCAGGGCTGCGCGCGGCCGACATGACGGCGGGGAGCACGGCCGGCTCCTTGCGGCCGGCAAGCGCTTCGATAATGAGCGCCTGGACGGCAGCCGGCTGGCTGGGCATCTCGGCCGCAAACTTCTCGGCGATACCCTCGCCCTGAAGGTTCGGGATCGCCCTGATGGCGGTGGCCCGCATCATGCGGTTGTCGCTGCGCAGCGTCGCAAGGGCCAGCGCGACCGCCGCCGGGCCGTCCAGGTCCAGCAGCCCCGCCAGGGCGCCGCGGCGCAGCAGTTCCGACCCGCCCGCTGCCGACACGCCGCGGTAGATGGCCGCGGCCTCGTCCCTCCTGCCCGCGGCCGCCAGGTGCCGGGCGCACTGAAGCGACGCAAGGCACGCCTGCTGCTTGACCTTCACGTCCGCGCTTGCGCGGAACCCGGCGAGGGCATCGGCGGCCGCCGCGCTGCCGATACGCCCCAGGGCCGCCAGCGCGGCCTCGGCGACCGCCGGATCCTGCAACCCCGCCAGGAGTCCGAGGTCCTCCACGCTTGCCTCGTCGCGCCGGTCGCCCAGGACGCCGATGACGCAAACCAGGGCCTTGCCCTCCGCTGCCCCGAGCGATAGGCGCAGAATCTCGGCGGCCTCCGGCGACGGGTCTGTGCCCATCGCCAGGCACGCCAGGTGCGCCGTCTTCTCGTCCCGGAGCATCTTGCAGAGTTCCGCGCGAGAGGCGGCGCCGCCCGCGCGCCACAACATGCGGCAGATGAAGTACTTACATTCTGCGCTGGCGCGCGACTCAAGCACGCGGACCAGTTCCTCTTCCAGGTGCTGCCGCATGTCGGGCCGGCCGGCCGTGGCGCGCAGGACGCGCTCGACTTCCGTAACGGGCTCCTGCGGCTTGCCCAGGTCGTAGTCGGCCAGGGCAGCAACGGCCTTCTCGATGTCGGCCCACGTGACCGGCTTGTCAGGCTGCGGGGCCTCGCCCGCCGCGCCCAGCGAAGCGCCCAGCAGCAGCGCGCAGCAGGCCGCCGGCGCCACCATGAACGTATTCCGTCGAATCATTGAGTTTCACCTCGCCTCGGAGAAGCGCCCGTCAAGACGGGCGGCCGAACGTGCTGAACGCCGCCGCGCCGGCGGCGGGTGAACGTGCCCTGCCCCTCACAGGTGCCACGGCGCGCGCAGGGGCCGGTGCATCATGCGGTTCGCCTCGGCGTCGTCGAACCGCTCCGTCCGCGGGTCGAAGCGTATTTTGCGCCCCAGCCGCAGGCAGATGTTCGCGGCATGGGCGATGGTGGTGGCGCGATGGGCCGACTCCGGATGACACGTCGTCCGCCCGCGCGTGCGCACGCAGTCCAGGAAGTTCCGCACGTGGTCGCCCGCGTCGCCCCATCCCTTCGCCGATATGCCGCGCATCTTCAGGATGGACGCTGGCTGCGCGGTAACCTCGTTCGTGCCGTCCATTATCTGTATCCAGCCCTCGGCCCCCTCGAAACGGATGTAGCGGTCCTCGAACTTGCCGCTCGAGCGCAGGACCATCGTCGGGCCGCCGGCGTAGGTGCAGCGGACCTCGCACGTCAGGGGCGTGTCGCTGAACGCCGCCGGGTCGAACACGCCCTCGCCCTCGTACTGGACCGGCCCCGTCTCGTCGGTCCCCAGGACCATCTGCGCCATGTCGGTCCAGTGGCAGCCCATGTCCATGAGGATGCCGCCGCCCGTGTCCCAAAACTCGGTGCTGCCGCGCACCCGGACGGGCGTGTACGGATGCCAGGGCGTCCAGCCGAGCCACCGGTCGTAGTCGAAGCCGGGGGGCACGGGCTGCGGCGCTTCGGGCTTGTGCGCCCCGCCCGCCCAGTTCTGGCAGATTACGGTGCGGACCTTGCCGATCATGCCCTTGCGGACGACCTCGGCCATGAACCGGAACGAGTCCACCGAGCGCCGCTGGTGGCCCGCCTGGTAGACCGTGCCCAGGCGTTTCATCGTCTCTACCAGCGCGCGGCCCTCGCCGATGGTCAGCGTGCAGGGCTTCTCGGAATACATGTCCTTGCCGGCCTTGGCGGCATAGATGGACGCCAGCGCGTGCCAGTGACACTTGGTGGCGATCAGGAGGGCGTCCAGGTCCGGGCGGGCAAGGAGTTCCAGGAAATCCGTGTACGCGGCGCAGTCGGCGTTGCCGTAATGCTTGTCGACGGCGGCCTTGCCGGCCTTCTGGCGTTCCTGGCGGCAGTCGCAGACGGCGATCCACTGCACGTCCGCCTCGCGCAGGAAGTGCCCCATGACGCCCGTGCCGCGGCTGCCCGCGCCGATGATGGCCATGGCGATGCGGTCGCTGGGCGCCGCCCCGCCGTCCAGCCCCAGCACACGCGAAGGGACGACGTACGGCGCCGCAGCCGCCGCGCCCCCGATGACGAGCCCCTTCAGGAACTCCCGACGTGTCGGCCTTCTCATATGCAACCTTTCCGCGGGCATCCGCCCGCCCTGCCCTGCAATACTTCAAGGATACGCGCCCCGCACCAGTCCTCAAGAAATATTCCGCGGCCGTGCGAACACAGCCGGCGACACTTCGGCGGACCGCAGCGGTTTACACATCGAGAGCATCCGCAAGGAGCCTCCGCCATGGCCAGGCACATCGGCATCGTCGCGTGCAGCGCCGAGGGGGCCGCGCTCTGCTACGTCACCCTGTGCACCGAGGCGGCCGACCGCATGGGCCGCCACAACCATCCAGAAGTTTCGATGCACACGCATCCGCTGGCGCGGTACATGGCGCACATCGAGGCGGGCAACTGGCAGGCCGTGGCCGACCTGATGCTCGACTCGGCCCGCCGCCTGGCGGCCGTCGGCGCGCAGGTGCTCATCTGCCCCGACAACACCATCCACCAGGCCCTGCCGCTCCTCGTGCGCGACAGCCCGCGCCCCTGGCTGCACATCGCCGAGGAGGTCGTGCGCGAGGCCGCCGCCCGGGGATACAGGCGCCTCGGCGTCGTGGGGACGCGGTACCTCATGGAAGGGCCCGTTTACCGCGAGGCGGCCGCCGCCGCCGGAATGGAGACCGAAACGCCGGACGAATCGGACCGCGCCGGCATCAACCGGGTCATCTTCGACGAACTGGTGTACGGCCGCCTGCGGCCGGAGAGCCGCGCATATCTCAACGAGATGATTGCGCGCCTGAAGTCCCGCGGGTG
>Ga0194112_10009759_pt1 | contig 12167 bp, 11 predicted proteins | sample TA2MahC400mmetaG_FD_146191 | JGI IMG/M metagenome (GOLD analysis project Ga0194112, IMG submission 146191) | Freshwater microbial communities from Lake Tanganyika, Tanzania - TA2015016 Mahale Deep Cast 400m | ecosystem: Environmental > Aquatic > Freshwater > Lake | place: Tanzania: Lake...
CCTGATTTACGAGCCTGACCCGGCCAACTGCGTTGCCTGCGGCCGGTGCTACGTGTATTGCCCGAAGGAACTCGTGCGCCTGAAGCGCCTCCAGAAGAAACACGTCATTCCGCTCACCGAGGGAGCTGTTAACCCATGACACAGAAACCCGTCGCGCATGCTCACGAACATCACTGGCCACATGCGCTGGTGCGGACGGCCATCGTGTCCGGTGCGTTCTGCATCGTGGTGGCCGTGCTGCTGGTGATCAACTGGTTCCAGAGCCACGCGCTCGATCCGTTGAAAGCGCCGCGCCTGAAGGAACTGAAGACGCTGTTGGTGAACCAACCCGACGACGAGGCGCTGAAGAAACAAGTCCGCGCGCTCGACCTCGACCACCGCGAAGCCCACGCGCGACGCGTGGCGTTGCAGGAACGCGGCGGCTGGCTGTTGATCGGCGGCGGTGTCGTGTTCCTGTTCGCCGTGCAGGCCGCGCTCTATCGGCGGAAGCTGCCCAAGTTCCAAAAGCCCAAACGCCAGCCCGCCGAGGACGAACGCGCGACGATGGACGCGCGCTGGGCCGTCGCAGCCGTCGGCGTGGCCCTCGGCGCCGCCGCGTGGACGGGCGTGGCGCAATCCCGGAGCAACCTTACCATCCACGCTGCCAAGCTGGCCGCGGCCACGACTGCGCAGGCCGCGGTCGCTGACGAGCCGACGCCGGCCACGCCATTCCCGACGCCGGAGGAGATCAAACAGAACTGGCCGCGGTTCCGCGGGCCGGGCGGCTTGGGCGTCTCGGCGTTCACCAACGCGCCGCTGACGTGGAACGGCAAGACGGGCGAGAACATCCTCTGGAAGACCAGGGTTCCCATCGCCGGCCCCAACTCGCCCGTCGTCTGGGGCAACCGCGTCTTTGTGAGCGGCGCGAACGCGACGAAGGAGGAGATTTACTGCTTCGACGCGCTCAGCGGCAAACTGCTCTGGCAGCGGTCCGTCGAGCCGCCGAAGGAAACCGGCGACCCCGTCCAGACCACCGACGAAGGCAGCCACGCGCCCGCGACAATGGCCACCGACGGCCGGCGTGTTTACGCGATCTTCGCCAACGCGCACATCGTCGCCGCGGACTACAAAGGCAACGTCGCCTGGACGCGCAATCTCGGCCGGCCTGACGACAGCTACGGCCACTCCAACTCGCTGGACTTGCTGCGCGACCGGCTCATCGTCCAGTTCGACCAGGGCGGCGAGAAGGACGGCAAATCGAAACTGCTGGCCCTCAACACCGCCAACGGCGACCCGGTGTGGGAATCGAAACCGCGTCCCGTCGGCGCGTCGTGGTCAACACCGATCACCATCACCGTCGGCCAGCGCGAGCAAATCATCACCTGCGCCAACCCGTGGGTCATCGCGCACGACGCCGCCAACGGCGAGGAACTGTGGCGCTCCAAGAGCATGTTCGGCGAGGTCGTGCCCTCGGCGACCTTTGCCGCGGGTATGGTGTTCACCGCGATGGAAGGCGAGACACTCACCGCCATCAAGCCCGACGGCACCGGCGATGTGACCAAGACCCACGTCGCCTGGGTTGCGGAGGAAGGCCTGCCCGACATCTCCAGCCCCGTCAGCGACGGCCAGCGGATTTACCTCGCCACCGGCGCCGGCGAGGTCACCGCCTACGACATCAAGACCGGCAAGAAAGCCTGGGCCAAGGAAATTGACGCGAGCTTCAAGTCATCGCCCAGCCTTGCCGGCGACCGCGTCTATGTCTTCAGCGACAAAGGCGTCTGCTTCGTCTTCCAAACCGGCGCGGAGTTCAAGGAACTGGCCCGCAACGAACTCGGCGAGGAAGTCCTCTCCAGCCCCGCCTTCGCCGACGGCCGCATCTACATCCGCGCCAAGCACCACCTCTTCTGCATCGGCGGGAAGAAGTAGGCGCTACGCAGCGCGCGCCGCCTACTTAATGTCATCTCCTACTTTCTCCGGACGGAATTCAGAAAGGCGCTTATTGCCTCTGTGGGGTATCGCTCTGCCAATCCAGCGACAGTGACGGCGAAGGTAGAGGAGGGGCCGTAATAAACACGCGAATAGTAGGTCAGATGGATGCGATCTTCCCCGCGCACCAAGGTTTTAGCTCCTCGGACAGAAGCAGTTGGCCCGATCTCGGTCTCTTCCCATTCGAAATGCGGATCCACTAATCCGTCTTCCTCAGCTCGTTTTGAAAGGTATGCAAAAGCCATTTCCTTCGTCACTGACTTCGGGAGTCTTGGTGCGCTTCGGACCACTTCCGCCCGTAACATGGACCGTATTGACGAGTTGGAAACTTGGGCCTTGAGTCCCTCGCCCCCCTCAACCCGCATCTCAGTAACTTTGGGTGTTTGGCAGAAAGTCACTGAATAATCGGAGAAATCAGGAGCAAACACATACTCCTTGTCTGGGCCTGGACTTGCAGCCGAGACCCCCCTCCGATCCTCAGGGGTCGTGAGGACATCTCCCACCGCACCAGCTACAAACAAAAGCGAGACTCCGTAGAAAATCCAAAGGACTGTCGCAAACTTAAGTCGAGCACGGACCGACTTGTGTGCAAGCATTGTCACTGCTGAACAAAGCACGAACAGGAGCAGAGGAGGGACGAACAGGCCGATTGCACTGCCTACGATCCTAGCCGCGGCGAACAACAAATCTTCATCGGCGATTTTCCCGCGCAGAGTCTCTATCAGGGTTCCGCAAACAGCCAATAAAAAGGCGTAACCAAGCCATACCAAGATGTGCTTGGAGCGACTCCGCTTTGGGGGGTGTCTGCTATGGGTGTTGAAAGTGTGACAGCGGGTTGCGGGGTCAGAGAAGATGGCAACGCTGGCTTCGCGATCGACTTGGGGCTGCGTAAGAGAAAGAACATCGCGCCATAAGTAACCGCAATGCCGAACCATTCCAGTGCAAGGATGTCAAACCTAACGGTCTGACCGCTCTCGATCGCCCACGCTGGTAGATTGTGCGAAGAATATCCGTCACGGATCGGGACAGCGATCAGCGTTACGAAAAACACGATCAGTGCGAGCCATCCTAATGCTTTCTGCTTCCAGTTCATGTCCCTAACTCCGCTGCAGGTGACGACGTTTTTTCGCCGGGTGCTCAAGCTCGCTGATAAGGAAGGTGTCGAGCACCTTGTAGGACTCGTCGGGTTGATACACGATCACCGTCCGCCCCTTCGGCCCCAAGGCAATGAAGTCTGGATGTTGCACCGTCACCGCCGGATCGCCGGCGAGCCGAAGACGAAAGGGTTATGAACGGCTCCGCGTTCACCGCTTCACGTATCGCTTCGATAGTCATACCACGCCGAACTTAAACACACGCGCCGCGCCGCAACAAGCTTCAATCTCCGTGGCACTGCAATCCAAAGTGTCAGTCAGTTCTGAAATGTCTTGTTGGGAGTCCTGAATGTGGGAGAGGCCTCAGCGCCCCGACGCGCCGAGGGTTAGCCGCGCCCACGGTCGGGGCGCTGAGGCGTCTCCCACATTCAGTGCGTGCTCTAGCATAGCCGGCACTTTTGGGTCGCACTTCCTTCTTGGTGCTGTTGACCTCCAACGAACTCGGCGCGGATTATGTCGTGCCAAAAAATCGTGCATATGCACGATTTTTTGGCAGAGACAGATTGAGCAATCAAATCGCTTCAGGAAACGAAAGCGGCAGCGTTGCCGCTGCCGCTTTCGCGCGAATTGGCTCGCTGACTAGATTTTGAAGTCCCAGCCCTTGCGATACTCCTTGCTGACGAGCTGGGTGGCTTCGGGGCTGTTCTTGGACTTCATTTTGCGGCCGTCCCATTCCAGTCGTTTGCCGACGCGCAACGCGATGTTGCCAAGCAGGATGGCCTCGGAGAACGGGCCGGCGTAGGCGAAGTTGGACTTGCAGAAGCTCGCGGGCTTCTCGCCGGTGGCGGCCATGACGAACTCCTTGTAGTGGCCGGGCGAGCGTTCGAGCAACTGCTTCGGCTTGCCCATCTCGTGCCGCTTGGTCTCCGGGATGATCATCGGGCTGTCGCCGTAGTCGCCGGCCACCAACAGCGTCGCCTTGGTGCCGATGAACAGGTTGCCTGTCTTGGGCAGTTCGCGCTCCTTTTCCAGTTCCGGCGGACGCTGCGGGAACTTGCCGCCGTCATACCAGAACGCGGTGAACGCGGGCCGGCCGCCCTTCGCGGGAAACTCCCACTTGATCACCGACGCCTTCGGGAACGTTTCCTTGCCGAGACCCTCGACCACCAGCGGTTCGACGGCGGTCGGATAACCGGGGTCGAGCGCCCAGAACAGGCCGTCCATCGTGTGGCAGGCCATGTCGCCAAGCGCGCCCGCGCCGAAGTCGAACCATCCGCGCCACTTGAACGGATGATAGACATCTTTCTTGAACGGCCGCATGGGCGCGGGGCCGATCCAGCAATCCCAGTTCAACTCCGCCGGGATCGGGTCCTCGCCTGCGGGCCGCTCGATGCCCTGCGGCCAGATCGGGCGGTTGGTCCAGTTGTGGACTTCCTTGATCGCGCCGAGCATGCCGGTGCGGATGTATTCATAAACGATCCGCCAGCCCTGCCCGGCGTGGCCTTGGTTGCCCATCTGGGTGACGACCCGGTATTTCTGCGCGGCCTTCGTCAGCTCCCGCGCTTCCCACACGGTCTGCGTCAGCGGCTTCTGCGTATAGACCGCCTTCTTGAGCTTCATCGCCAGCACCGTCGCCGGGTAATGATGATGGTCCGGCGTGCCGACGATCACCGCGTCTATTTCCTTGGCGTGCTTCTCAAACATCTGTCGGTAATCCTGGTAGCCCTTGGCGCTCGGCCAACGCTTGACGGCCTCGCCCTGCTTGCTCGTGTCCACATCCGCGTAGCACACGCAGTCGCAGCCGAGGTCGCCGAACTGCTTGATCATCGCACCGCCGATGCCGCCGGTGCCGATGATGGCGATGCGCAGGACCTTGGGCGGCTTGCTCGCGTCTGCGGCGCGGCCGATCGTGGTAAACCCCGCCACCGCAACGCTCGCTTGGGCCATCGTGCGAAGAAAGTTGCGTCGTGAAGTCAGATGCTCCGAAACTGCTTTGTCCATCGTGTTCGTCTCCGTTAAAGTTTAGCGTTGAATCGTTCCCCGCCCGCAGCGGGAAAACGCCGCGCAGATTTGCCGACTTCGGCGGCAGAGACAAGCACAAAGCAGAGGCGAGCGTTAAGTGGGGCGAGCTTCCAAGCTCGGCCACGTGTGTGTTGGAGCACGCCAGGCGAGCTTGGAAGCTCGCCTCACTTAACAGACCCATTACAAAAAAAACTTTGCGCCTTCGCGTCTTTGCGTGAGACAAATGGCCCTACACAACTCATGAAGCCTGCGAAACCTCTCATCACCATCTTCGGCGGCGCCCGCTGCAAACCCGGCGCGGCGGAATACCGTGCCGCCCTCAAACTCGGCCGCCTGCTGGCCAAACGCGGCTTCACGGTCGTCTGCGGCGGCTACGGTGGAACCATGGAGGCGGCCAGCCGCGGCGCGCGCGAGGCCGGCGGCGAGATCATCGGCGTCACGGTCGAGCTGTTTCGCGGCAGGCCGAACGAGTTCATTACGCAAGAGCGACGCACGCCGGACTTGTATCGCCGATTGAAGCACCTCATCCACAAATCGGCGGGCTACATCGCATTGCGTGGCGGCATGGGCACGCTGGTGGAGGTCACGCTCACGCTCAACCAAATCGGCGCGCGCATCCTGCCGCCCCGGCCTGTGGTGCTGCTGGGGGATTGCTGGCCGCCCGTGCTGAAGGCGTGGAAACGCCATCTGGCCATCGAGCCGCGTTTTCTGCAATGCGTTCGCTTCGCCGGTTCTCCCGCCGAGGCCGTCGGTTGGCTGGACAAGGGAGTGCAACAAAACACTTCACGATCGTGAAGTTCTATGTTACACGCGCATCAAGGGCAGGTGGTGCGACGCGAGACTCCCACACCGGCAAGGGCGCATCCTGACACTGCCCCCGGTTCTGAAACCCTGGGAGCGCGGGCATCCTGCCCGCCGGCGTTGGTGTGGCGACTGCACGGCCAAAGGCGGGCAGGATGCCCGCGCTCCCAGGCGCTTGAAACACCCGCCGGGGGCAGTGCGCGGATGCGCCCCACCGGCAAAAGGCACCGGCAAAAGGCTTGAGAAACCGCCGCGGCCCGGCATAATCCGCAGTTCATGAAAATCCGTTGCATCCATGTTGGCGTCGGCGGCCGCGGCGCGTGGCCGGTCAAACTCATCCCTCAGCGCGACGACTTCGAGTCGGTGGCGTTCGTGGACGTGCAGCCCGAGAATCTCGCGGAGGCGCGCAAGCTCAACCCGAAGGTGCCGCAGGAGCGGTGTTTCGCGCGGATGGAGGAGGCGCTGGAGAAGATCGAGGCGGATGCAGTGATCATCGTCACGCCCCCGCAACTCCACTATGGCCAGTGCCTCGCTGCGGTGCGGGCCGGCAAACACTTGTTCGTCGAGAAGCCGTTCACGCTTCACCTCGACCACGCGCGGGAGATCGTGGGCGAAGCCAATATGCGCAAGCTGAAGATTTGCGTCGGCCAAAATGCCCTCTACAACGGGGCCAACGCCACCTTCGCCCGGCTGGTCCGCGAGAAGACCTACGGTCGCGTCGCCAACGGTCTGGTGACCAAGTTCGGCTGGCGGCCGAAGGTGCAACACTCCGGCACGATGAAGCACGCCTACCTCTGGGAGCGCGGCGTGCACGACTTCGACACGATTCGCGCGGTGTTCGGCGAGGAGGTCAAGCGCGTGTCGGCGCTGGCATTCAACCCGCCGTGGAGCCCCTACGCGCACGGCGCGGGCAACCACGCATGGCTGGAGTTCGAGAGCGGCGCGGTGTGCTGCTACTCGTGCTCGTTTGCGGTCTATGCCCAAGGCATCAGCATGCAGCTCGACTGCGAGCAGGCGTCGCTGGTGGAGGCGAACAAGGAGAAGAAGATTCACGTCTGGAAACCGGGCGTGAAGGAACCGGAATCGCTGCCGTGGGACCCCACGCCGTCGCCGGAAACCATTCTCCTCGACGGTTGGGCGCGTTACATCAAGGACGGCGTTGAGCCGCGCTTCAGCGGTCACGAGAACCTCAAGACCATCGCGCTCTGCGAAGCGGTGGGCATGTCCGCCGAGCGCGGCTGCGTGATCGAGGTGGACAAGCTGTTGAAGCCGCACTGAGGCTGGTGCGACTGAACCGTGACTATGCGGTCGCCTCATTTTTGCGCTGGGCATTTCACTCCACCTGTTCAGACGTTTTTCGTAGCCCAGCCGTTTACGGCTGGGCCACCATTTCGTGGAAGTCATGCAGCCCGCTTCAGCGGGCTTGCCCGTTCGGGCTTTAGCCGTCCACGGGCTGAAGCTGGAATGCGGGAAGCCCCGTAAACGGGGCTGAATCTTTGCGCCTCCTTTTTCCCAGCCGTAAACGGCTGGGCTACGGAAAAGCTTCCCAGCAACGGTCGCACTGCACTGCTACGGCTGAGAGTGACTAATGCTAAGACGCGGTCGCATTTCTAGCTCCCCGCCGGCTTGGTTTCTTCCTTGTAGCGGAACAGCAGCGCGAAGAGCACCATGATGACCAAGCCGGTGATGGAGGCAAGCATCCAGATGCTGGCCCACTCCAGCTTGCCCGCGGGCGAGGTGTATTGTTGCGCCACCCAGCCGCAGACGTTGGCGCCGACGAAGAAGCCTGCGCCGAGCGTCACCAGCGAGATGAATCCCTGCGCCTTGGTGCGGATGACCGCGGGGGCCTTCTTGTCCACGTAGATGTAGGCCAGCACGAAGAAGAACACGTAGCAGATGCCGTGAATGGCCACGCCGGTGTAGAGCGGCCACGTGACGCTGTGGTTGAATCCGAAATAGAACAGGAAGTAGCGCAGCGTCCAAGCCGCCATCGCTGTGACAAACACCCACTTCACCCCCCACCGGAGCAGGAAGAACGGCATGACCAACATGAAGAGGATCTCCGACATCTGGCCCAACGTCATTGTGCCGGCGATGTTCTTGATGCCGCAGTCCTCCAGGAACGCCGGCGTGAAGCTGAAGTAGAGGTTGATCGGCAGACAGAACAAGAACGCCGCCGCCGTGAAGACCGCGAACGACGGGTCACGCAACAGTTGCAGCGCGTCCAGCCCCAGCACGTCGCGCGCGGTCACCGGCTGCCCCGCGCCCTGCGGCGGCGTGTGCGGCAGCATTAGCGCGTAGATGCCCATCACAAATGATACGATGGCGCCGATCTGGAACGAGATGGCCGTCGTGGTGGCCTTCTCGCCGAACAAGCCGAGAATCTGGCCGGCCACAATCCAGCCGATGGTGCCCAGCACGGCCACGCGCGAGAACTGTTTGCCCGGATCGGTCATCTGTTTCATCGCCAGCGCGTTGGCCAGTGCCAGCGTCGGCATGAAGCAGAGCGTGTAGGCGATCAGCAGCGGATAGAAGACGCCGAAGGTGGTTGCCTTGGAGACCGCGAACATCAGGATGCCGCCGAGGATGTGCAGGGCGGCGAGGATTTTCTCCGTGGCAAAGAACCGGTCCGCGACCATGCCGACGAAGAACGGCGAGATCATCGCGGCCAGGCCGGTCGAGTTGTAGGCCAGGCCGATCTCCTGCGGGGTGAAATGCAGCACGCCGCGCAGATAGGGCCCCATGGTGACGAACCAGACGCCCCAGATGAAGAACTGGAGGAACATCATGGCCGAGAGTTGGAGGCGGATCTTGAAGTTCATGCGTTGCCTTTCTGAAGGGTTTCGGGTTTCGTGCGCGAGGCTAGCGTGACGCACCGCTGGTGGCAAGCACGGACATATCAGACTCACCATCCTTCTTGCCAGCGGCGGGCGGTGTGGCATCATAGAGGGGGTCGTTGAACCGGCCCGGGTGAGCCATGACAACCATTTTGCCATCCGAGTTCAAACGCGGCGCGGCGCTGATGCTGGACGGCGCGCCGCACGTGATCGAGCATTTCCATGTGTCGGGCACGGCACAGATGAAGCCGAGGTTCCACGTCCGGCTGCGCAATTTGAAGACGGGCCGTGTCGTGGAGAAGCTCTTCGCCGAAAACGAGCGGGTGACGGTGGCGGAACTGGCGACGCGGCGGGTGCAGTTCAGTTATCAACAGGCCGGCGATTCCGTGTTTCTGGACGCGGAGACTTACGACGAGTTGACGTTGTCGGCCGAACAGGTGGGCGAGCGGCACTGGTTTCTGAAGGAGAACGAAGAATACAAGGCGCTCTTTCTGGAGGGGAAGTTGCTCGACATCCAGGTGCCCGAACACGTTTCGCTGAAGGTGGTGGAGACCGGCGCCGTGCAGCGCGGCGGCTCGCAGTCCGCTTACAAGGAAGCCAAGCTCGAAGGCGGCCTGCAGATCATGGTGCCCCTGTTCATCGCCACGGGCGAGATCGTCCGCGTGGACACCCGGGACCGGAAATATCTTGGCAAGGAGAGCAGCGCGTGAAGTGGCAGAAACGTCAGGCGGCCGGTGAAGCGGGGCACGGCCCGCGAGGCGAGCCGGGTGTGGAAGAATTCCATGCGCCGGAGCACCACAGGCATTGGCAACCGCACGACCGTCGCGTGGAAGAGCAGCAGCGGCGCGCGGCGCGGGCGAAGTTTTGGAAACGGATGCGGGTGTTGGCCGTCGCGCTGGCCGTCGCGCTGGTGTTGGGCGGCGTCGGGCTGGCCTACTATGATGTGGGCGACTGGACGCCGTTGTTCCGCGAAGCCAAAGGCGAGTTGACCTCCGCGCTGGTCTCCAACGAGGTTTTCAAGGAGAGCGACGGCTGCGCGTTCTACGACGTGGAACTCAGCAACAAGTCCGGTCAATGCGTGCACTGCCGGCTGAGCATTCCGCTGGCTTCGTCCAGCTTTGGCAAGATACCCGCCGTGCTGGTGGTGACGGACATCGAGACCGGCAGCAAGATGGTGGACCTGTTGCCCGCGCAGCGAAAGGTCGTGTTGATCGCGCCCGACTACCCCTCCCGGGGCGGCCTGAACTTCTCCGGGCCGGGCGCGCTCTTCTCGGCGCTGAGCCTGCGCCGGTCCGCGATGCGCATGGTCTCCGACGTGTTGCTTGCCGGCGACTTCCTGTTGACGCAGAAGATCGTGCGCAGGGACCGCGTGGTGCTGCTGGGGGTCAATCTGGGCGCGGTGGTGTGCGCGGCGGCCGCGGCGGCGGACGACAAGCAACGGTTTAGCGAGGTCGTCCTGGTCCAGGGCGGGGCGGATCTCAAGAAGCTCATCGTCGTCAACGCCGAACGCTGGAAGCTGCCGTTCGGACCGGCAGTGGCCGGCGGCCTCGGCGGCTGGCTGTTCAAACCGCTCGAACCGATGCGCTACGTGGCGGGCATCGCGCCGCGCCCGCTGACGATGTATAACGCCAAGAGCGATTCGTGGATGCCGCTGGAGCAGGCGCAGCAGTTGTTCGACGCCGCCTCCAAGCCCAAGCACCAGGTGTGGTTGGACGGCGCACACACCGAGCCGGAGGAGCGGGCGGCGCTGGTGCGGTTGACGGCGCGCGTGTTCGGGGAAGTCGCCGGCCCCGGCGCTCAGACGATGGGGCGGTGACCCGCTGATTTCGCACTTGCCAGGCGCCGTCGTCTGACTGTAGGCGCCGAGGTAACGAGGCGAATCGGTCTTAACCCGGATATTTCACACGTTTTTCGCCGGGACCGTAGCTCGACATTCCAACCCGGCGGAGCCGGAACCAAGCGTTTACAGGTGTGAGACACTTAGGGGATGAAACCGCACTTGGCAGCCCCGCAAACGACGCCTCCACAACAGCCTCAGACCCCCAGCGCGTTCGAAGCGCGTCATGCGGCTCACATCTTAGGCCGCTTGGTGTGCTTTGACCGCCTGCTCATCTTCGGCACCATGCAGGTCTTGCACAACCCCCATGCCCTCTACGGGATGCTTCAGGACGCCGGTTGGGGCGCTTTTGACTTGAAGCTGTTTTGCCAGCCGCTGACCGAGGCCCTCCGCGCCCATGCCGAAGCCCTGGCCAAACGCCACGGCCTGCCCATCCAATTCATTGCCGACTCCAAGCAGCGCAAAGAAGACCTGCTGCGGGGCGAGGGACATATCGCGGGCTGGACTCATCGCCGCTTGCGAGCGGTGCTGGGCGGGCAATACAGCAGCGGACAAGTCAGCCGGATGCTGCGTCGGCTGCGCGAGCACGGACTGATCCGGCGCATTGGCCGCAGCTTCACCTACTATCTGACGGCCCTGGCCAACAAGGCATTGGTGGCGGCGCTTAAGCTGAGGGAACACCTGCTGTTGCCCCTCCTCAACGCTCCGGAGGCTGCATGAGGGCTACTCATGATCCCCCTCTTGTTCCTCGCAAAGGCTGCGCTTCCTGCAATTCCTTTTACCAGAGGGTGGCCAATGTCGAGACCGTCACTGCACAGCGGCTTCTCGACATTGGAATGTCGAGCTACGGCATCGCGACAGGCTGTTCGCGTTTTGTTCCGGTTGTGAAATATCCGGGTTAAGCACAGCCGCGTCCGCCTGTCCATGAACCTCCTTCCGATGAGGAAGGTGAGGCAGACATTCCTGTCTCCCTGTCTGCCTCGGGCCTGCTCCAAGGAGGCAGACAAGAATGTCTGCCTCACGGGTTCATGGTCCGAACGCGCCAACGCCGAGTTGGTGGACTTCTGCTCACGTCGGCGCCTGCGAAAGGTGTGAAACAAGCGGGCCAACCGGTTGCGCGCGCCGACGAGGAGGCCAGAGGCGCACGGCGATTGGCTCAACGCGGCTGCGGCAGGTCGGCGCCGCACTTGGGGCATTTGTCCAGCGGATGTTTCAGATCCAGCGCGTAGGGCGCGTTGCAGGCCGGACAGCGGGTCAGAATGAACGCGGAGCGTTCGCCACACTTGGGGCACTTGACGGGGAACTTCTTGTAACCCGCCGCCAGTTTCGTGGTGAACTCATCGCCGCATTCGGCGCGGCTGCATTTCAGCACGTAGTCCACGCCCGCGGGCATGAGCATTTGCTTGCCGGAGCGCAGGAACCAGATGCCCCCGGCGAGGACGAAGAGGACCAGAATCGCGACAACTTTCTTGTTCATGGCTGGCCGTGGCTATCGCTCGGCAGGTGTTTCATGAAAGTAAAGTTCGTAGGCCGCGTCCGCGTGGGCGGGCGACATCATCTCGACGTGGCCGTCCACGAAACAGACGTTGCATTTGCCCCGGGCCGCGTCGC
>Ga0194112_10009771_pt1 | contig 12159 bp, 3 predicted proteins | sample TA2MahC400mmetaG_FD_146191 | JGI IMG/M metagenome (GOLD analysis project Ga0194112, IMG submission 146191) | Freshwater microbial communities from Lake Tanganyika, Tanzania - TA2015016 Mahale Deep Cast 400m | ecosystem: Environmental > Aquatic > Freshwater > Lake | place: Tanzania: Lake...
AATTTTTTTGTTAAATCTCTTTGTATCTCCTTTTCTTGTTTCAACAGATTAATTCTTGACCTGTATAACAAGAAAGCCATTCCAAATAAAAGGGAGAAGACTAATAATTTGAACCACAAGGTATTCCAGTAAGCCGGATGCATAACAATTTTTATTGAAGCTTCATTTGAAGACCAAACCCCATCACTATTTGTCGCACCAATTTTAAGAGTATATTCTCCGGGGTTAATATTGGTAAAACTAGCTATCCTGTTTTTTGAATCAGTGTAAATCCAACGTTCATCAAGACCATCAAGTTTATAGCGATACTTATTTCTATCCGGATAAGTATAATCATCTGCGAAAAATTCAAAAGAAAAGAAAATATCGGTATGGGATAGCTCGACTATATCAGTAAAGGAAATACTGTTTTTAAGCTGATAATTTTGATTATTCTTTTTGAACTTAGTAATTGTGACTATTGGTTCATAAATGCTGTTTTTTACTTTTGCTGGATTAAAAAAAGTAAACCCTTTAACCCCGCCAAAAAACATTTCTCCAATTTTATTTTTATAAAAAGCACAAGTGTTGAATTCATTTGACTGCAAACCATAAGTATAATCATAATTAGAAACCTCATCAGTGTTTGGGTTAAATTTGATTAAACCTTTATTTGTACTTAACCATAAATTATTTTCGTTATCATTCAATATTCCATAAATAAAATCATTTGCGAACCCATTATTTACATTGTAATTAACAAAACTGTTATCTTTTTCATTAAACTTATTTAGTCCATTTTCAGTACCGATCCAGATTGTACCATTTCTATCCTCACAAAAACTATTAACTCTATTTGAACTCAAAGAGTTTTTATCATTACTTGACCGAAACGAAACAAATTTCTTTTGCTTCAAATAGTAAATGGAAAATCCATCTCTATCGCTTCCAATCCAAATATTACCTTTGCTGTCTTCAAATAATGCTTTTATTTTCCTATCAACGATTGAATTTTTACTTTTACCTGAATGGATAAATTCAGTAAATATTTTATCTAAAGGGTCGTATTGAACTAAACTTTTATCAGTTCCCCAAAAAATATTTCCATTCGAAGCGACAAGACTCGAATAAACTTCAGAAAAATATTTTAATTCTGAATGCAAAGTATATTTAGTTATTAAGGAATTCTTTTTTTCATCATACTTTAACAACCCTGAACACTCCGTTCCAATCCAAAAAATATTTTTGTCAATGGGGTCTTGAACTAAAGTATAAACATTAAGACCATTAAATTCATTTAGAATTTCGAATTTATTTGTTTCAAAATTGGAATAGTCAATTCTATTTAATGAAGAGTGACCGCCAATCCACAAACGATTTTTATCATCAATTAAAAACGCTCTTATGCTGCCGAACGAAATGTCTTTTTCATTTTGATTCAAAGATTTACCAAATGAATTAAATTTTTTTAATCCCAAAGGCATTTTATACAAACCGAAACCTTCTGTTCCAATCCATAGGTTATTTGATTTATCAATTAGTATTGCTCGTGGAATGGCTCGATTTTCATTTGACCAAATCAATGTAAATTTCTTCTCTATAAAATAATATTCAAATATTCCTTCTTGTGTGGCTATCAAAGCAGTTTCTTCTGAAGCTCTTAAAATCTGATAGATATAAGAACTATAATTAAATTTTTTGGGTTCAATCCAAAAAAAAGAATTGGTCTCGATGTTAAACTGTATCAATCCCGCTTCATAAGTTCCTAAGAGTAAATCAGAATTAGTAATCTGAACGATACTAAAAAAAGATGTAAGGTTAAGACCAGCAAACTCAATTTTTTCGAAACTATTTTGCTTAAAATTTAATCTATATAGTCCTTGTCCAAATGTCCCAATCCAAATATTCCCCTTTGAATCTTGCAAAAACGAAAAAATATATTTCCCTTCGATTATATTTGAATTGATGAAACCGGAAAAGTCAACAATCTTTTCATTTTTTGTATCAAAGACTATTAGCCCATTTCTTGTCCCTATCCAAAGCAAATTTTGTGAGTCAAAAAATAGTGAGGTAATATGTTGGTTATGAAGAAGAGTTTTAAGAGAATTAGGGAATTTATTTTGAATAAAAGTATTTGTTTTCAAGTTTAATTTTGACAGACCATTACCCGTTCCAATCCACAAATTATCTCTATTGTCATGAATGATACTTTTAACAAAATTTCCTGATAACGAACTTAAATTATTTTTTTCATTTCGATAAACTTTAAACTCAAATCCATCGAAACAATTTAAACCATCTTGTGTGCCGATCCAGATGTATCCCTTATTATCCTGAACAATAGTAAATACAGAATTTTGAGATAATCCATCATTTATAGTTAATATACTTTCCTTCCCTGATTTTTGAGGGTATATTATTGCAGAGATAAAACAATACGATAAAAGAAAAAGTCTGAAAATTTTAAGCATACAACTTGTCAAATATAGTCAGAAAACTAATCGCTTATTATGATTGCTTATTAAAAAATGAAAATCAACTAATCCGAACTAATTTTCAACTATTAAATAAAATTGATATTTTATAATAATAACAATGAGGACTTAGTTCTTCACAGCAAAAAATAATTTTATTTCATTAACACAAATTTTCTGCACAGCATCCTTTGGATTTGAACTGCTTTGTTTTTCATCTCAAGTCTGTATATATATATTCCCGAAGCTAAATCACTTCCATTGAAATCTACGTTGTATATCCCACCAGCTTTAAGTTCTTCGCTAATTAAGGTTTTTACTTCACGACCAAGTATATCATATACTTTAAGAGTTGTAAATCCATCCTCCTCTAAAGTGAATGATATGGTTGTACTTGGATTAAAGGGATTCGGATAATTCTGCATTAACTCAAATTTTGCCGGAAGCTCAATCGATTCAATTGAGAATTTATTTAGCTTATTGTTTTCGATTATAACTTCTTCTCCGTCATTCAGCATTGCGTCAATAATTTTTCCGGAGACAATATCTTTTACTCTGATTTGAGTTCCTTCGACTTTTATCTTTACTGGATAAGCAAGCGTACTAATAGAAAGTTCTTTACTTCCATTGATTATGTTTTCAACCAATCTATCTGATGAAAATCTCGCATCAAATACACCGCTTGGTGGAATTGGAGGAAGTTCGTATCTGCTGCCGCAAATTTCATCTTTTGTCAGATATAACGTCGTTTCATTTCCGTCAGAATCTTTAACAATCAGTTTACTAAATTTTTCCAATTCCGCACTGCGCATTTCGAACTCCGCATTTTTGCTCGTTAACGTAGGCAGATTCAATGTTCCACTCTGGCTGACCTTTATCCAATAACCCTTACCAGGCTTTAGTTCAGTTGCAGTTACATATCCATTGTTATAACCATAAAATTGTCCTGCAATAATATTTGGTGGAGTGGTGGTGATAGATGAGACATTGACATTTCCTTCGAAAGGACCTACTATATTCCAGCCATTCGCGACATTAATACTTCTGTTCGTTACCGCACTTCCAGAAAGATTTAGTGTTGCACTGCTTCCATACTTAACCCAATAGCCGGCGCCGTTTTCACAAAAATCAACGCTTGAATATGCATTAGCATATTTATAAACCGAAGAAGTTTTATTTGGAAGGAGTGTGTTTACGCTCATATCTGAAGTAAGAATAGGAATAGAAAATAAATTCCACCCTTCATTAAGATTAACGCTTGCATTGACCGAGCCAGATGGAGTAAAATCAAACAGGTTTATATATTGAAGGCTCGAAGCAGAATAAATTGTTCTAACTAACGCACCTGTGGTGTCATCAATTTCATGAAGTCCAGCTCCGTTTGTGGTTAGATAATTACCCGAAGGCAATCTGAAAACACCTCTATTGCCGGTCACTCCACTAAGTGTTGTTATCAGAGTTCCAGTTGAATCAAAAACTTTCAAGCCGGAATTTGGAGTACTGAAATCACATGCGATAATGGTCCCATCTGTATTTTTGATCATTTGCTGCATGAAATTCAGGGTGGTTGATGTGAAAGCCCCAATTAGGCTGCCGTCAAAATTGTATTTGAACATTTTAGGTGTTCCACTTGAATTGGTGAGCAAAATGTCATTTTGTCTGTACAAAACACAGAATGGACTATTGACGCTTGCCGACATAAACGTATTTACGAACACTCCGCCTGTATCAAATTGCTGCACTGTATTTTGTGATGTACCGCTAGCATTACAGACTAATAAATTCCCATTCGGTCTGAATGTAATTCCTCTAAGGTTGTCAAGTATGGCGTTATTGACTCCGCCTGCAGGTGCAAATGTTTTAACGAAATATCCGCTAGTGTCGTACTCCTGAACCACGTCGCTAATTTGATCGGAGACGTAAATTTTGCTTGTAGATTTTTGGAGTGCTTGCTTGGGACTTTGAAGTCTCGGACCGTCTGAATGAATAAATGCAGTATCAACTAAGTCGCCAGTTTCATAATCAAAAGCCATAACTCGATCATACGTCCAATCAGTAACTAAAAGGAGTTTTGATGGAATTGATCTATTGCTAATTTTTATTCTCTCTCCTGAGTTGTCAATTGTTTTTCCACCATAATAAACAATTCTTGCTTTAGAGAGATCAAATTTGGATGTAACTTCATCAAAGAATGCCGTATATCCTCCTACTTCTGGATAACGAAAATTTGTTATCACTGAGTAAACGATTTTCCCATTTTCAAGATATTTAGCTTCGATAAATGCTGTATTTGGGATGTAAATGCTGATAGGAAGATTTTGTCCTCGCGCCTCCAATTTTGCTGTATGGATTAACTTAGGATTTAGTTCAGTTTTTATCATCACATCGCTGAAACTGATCCTCGGTTGTGAAAATGAACTATTAACAATTAAGAGACCGAGCAACGAAAAAAATAGAGTTTTCATAGAACGAGTCCTTAAATTTATTTAGAATAATTTATTTAATTCACAGATACATTTTCTTTGAGCTAATTTGAGTTTTTAATAAACAAGCCCAATCTTTGTTTAGAAGATTGGGCTTTGTAACAAATTCTTATTTCACAATTAACATTTTCTTTGAGTTGATAAAATCTCCAATTTGAATTCCGTAAATGTAAGTCCCGGAAGCTAAATTATGTGCATTGAACTTAACTTGATGATAACCGGCTTCAATTTGCTGATTTATCAACTCAACAACTTTTTCACCAAGAATATTATAAATAGATAAAGTCACTTTCGATTCAATCGGTAGAGCAAATCTGATCGTTGTACTTGGATTAAAGGGATTCGGATAATTCTGCATTAACTCAAATTTTGCCGGAAGCTCAATCGATTCAATTGAGAATTTATTTAGCTTATTGTTTTCGATTATAACTTCTTCTCCGTCATTCAGCATTGCGTCAATAATTTTTCCGGAGACAATATCTTTTACTCTGATTTGAGTTCCTTCGACTTTTATCTTTACTGGATAAGCAAGCGTACTAATAGAAAGTTCTTTACTTCCATTGATTATGTTTTCAACCAATCTATCTGATGAAAATCTCGCATCAAATACACCGCTTGGTGGAATTGGAGGAAGTTCGTATCTGCTGCCGCAAATTTCATCTTTTGTCAGATATAACGTCGTTTCATTTCCGTCAGAATCTTTAACAATCAGTTTACTAAATTTTTCCAATTCCGCACTGCGCATTTCGAACTCCGCATTTTTGCTCGTTAACGTAGGCAGATTCAATGTTCCACTCTGGCTGACCTTTATCCAATAACCTTTGCCAAAATTCAAAGTCGTTGGTGTAAAGTAGCCGGCGCTGTATCCATAAAATTGTGATGCAATAATGCCACTTGGAGTAGAAGTTACTCCACTCACTGGAACGTCTGTATCGTAAACTCCAATTAAATTCCATCCTAGTACAACCGGAACCGTAGTTGAACCAACTGGAGTTCCACATATTGTAATTAACTCTGGTGAGGCAAATTTTAGCCAATATCCTTTACTTGGTGTAAGTGTATCAGAGGTTATATACCCATTTGAATATCCATATGCAGGCGAGGTCGCAGTTGGGAAAAGCCCAGTCTTGGTCATGTTTGAAGCATTTAATGGAATAGCTATCATATTCCATCCCGCAGCCACATTAAGATCTTTGCATAATTGAGATGAAATTGTGAAAGTGGAATTGCTTTCATCGTTAGTCGCAGCATTTGAAGCATCACTTATTCTCACTTTGCATTGAGCTGAAGGTGTGTTGGTTACTGTCCACGCATAGCTTCCATTTGACGCAGGAGTGCTTGCAATTATTGTCGACCAAATAGTGCCGTTGTTTGTTGTGAGTTCTATTTTAACATTTGTTATGACTTGACTTGTCCATGTTATATTTTTCGATTGCCCAACGTACCAAGTCTCCCCACCATTTGGTGAATTAACAGTAACAGAAGGAGAAACTACCGCACTAGTTCCGCCTGAAATTAAAACTACGTTTCCGAGATTTGAACCTGCGATAATCTCAAATGAGCCGTTGCCATCTATATCAGGAACAGCAGCGACTTCACGGGTTTGTGTGCTTCCGCCAAAAGTGTAGAATGCCATTTGCTCACCATTGCTTCCCTTGTAAATATAGGTTCCTTGGTTTTGAACTGCGGCAGCAACTTCATCAATTCCATCACCATTAAGGTCAGGCGCGTCTGTTATTCCCATTGTATTACCGGTCGATTGAGTCCAGACATAAACGCCAGTTGCACCATTGATGCACCATACACCACCGCCAAGCAGTGACACAATAATTTCAGGAACTCCGTCGCCAGTAACATCTTTTAATATTTTCATTTGCGTTGGAGCGCTTCCACCGGTGGAGAATGTCCAAACAGTTGCCCCAGTTTGTCCATTAACTCTATAAATCGGTCCCCAAAATGCACCGAGTATTACATCAGGTTTTTGTCCTGCAGGCTTTGGAAAGACAAGCACTTCTTTTCCGCTCGCTGTACCGAGTGGGTAATCCCATATTGTGCTTCCATTCGCACCGCTGTATGCAACAAACTTATATGCTGGTTCACCGACTGAAGCAATTACATCCGGGATATTATCATTATTTAAATCAGCGATAGAAGTTACGCCGTGAGTAAAGCCGCCAATTTCTCTTTGCCAAATTATATTACCATTAACTCCATTGAATAGATAAACACTTCTTCTGCCGCCAATACCGCCGGTCTGCGTAGCGCTTGATGCAGCAATGATATCTGGAACGCCGTCATTATTGAAATCCATGGCAGCATCGACACCAGTCATATCTCCAAGAGAAAAACTATCAGGATGGTCTGTTCCAAATTTCCAAAGCATCGCACCAGTTTTTCCATTAATTGCATAAACCGTTTCGTTTCCTCCTCCGGTTCCTATAACAACATCGTTAAATCCATCATTATTTAAATCGCTTGCAATAGCAAGAGCTTTTTGATACGAATAATCGCCGGCTGTTCCAATTGAACCAGCACTGTAATTGGATATGTATGTATTAAATGACCAGAGAGTATCATTGTCGCCTGAAGAGTTACCGTTCAATGCAACCGTCCAATAATTTTCAGTACAAACTATTATGTCAGGCTTTCCGTCGCCAGAAATATCACCGATTGCACGAACTCCTTTAACATTTCGAGAGGTATTTGAATTTGGATGATCGGGAATGGTTTTTAACCAGAATGTTTCTCCTAATTGAGTCGCAGCTGCATTACCGCTTCCGGAAAGTAATGTTTTCCCTTCCGAAGCGTTCGATGCATTACTTGTAAATATAATTGAGTCGTTGAAAGTTGTTGCAGAAATCGGTTTGAACCACACTTTAATATATTTTGAACTTACAGGAGAAACTGATATAGGAAAAGTTCCAGGATCAACATAAAAATTTGATGTAGCAAATGTTGCGGAACTAACAGTTAAAGTCTGTGAACCAAGGTTTTGAATTTTTAAGTACCAAAGGTTTGTGCTGTTTACTCTTTTTGTCCCGAAATTATTTGAAGCCGGAACAGATATAATTGCATTTGAGAAAACTCCTCTTCCAACAACTCTGATTGTTTGCGGACCGCGGGCAAAATCGCTGTGGTAAATCATAACGTGAGCACTGTCGTTTCCATAAACCAAAGGAGTAAAATTCACATTGAAACTTAGTGAACCGCTTGCAGGTATCGAAGTTGGAGTAGTTATATTAGTTGTAAATCGATTCGAATAAACTAATTGAACACTGTCTATTTGAAGCGAAGCTGTACCTATATTCTGGATTGAAGCAGTGATCTGCCCAGATGTTCCAATTTGCACATCCCCAAAATCGAAAAACTTTGTTGGAACACTTATTTGTGGCGTCCCGCTTCCGCCTAGGTCATATTTAAATAATTGTCGTCCGCTCGAAGCACCAACCGGTTCTGCCATTAACCAAAAATGACTTCCATCCCATGCTAAGCCGCGGGGATTTTGTCTTTGACCTGGAGTTTCTGGTGGATCGAATGAATATAAAAATTCTTTCGATGAAATTTTGTAGGCATAGATTTTATCAGATCCTTGAAAACCATCATTCACATAAAAAAGAGTATCTCCTTTTACGGTTACTCCGGTTGGTTGTAACTGCTGTGAAACAATTGTATCGACAATTGTTTTAGTGGTCGTATTGATTTTATAAATTGCTACAGAAGCATCAGGTGAATATAGTGATACCCATAGACCTGTTCCATCCCATGCAGCGCCGCCTAAATACCAGGAAGTTGTCCCACCCGCCGAAGCGATAGGAATGGAATCGAGTACAGAACCATCAGGGGAGATTTTGAATAGGTCACATCTTGCAGTTTTTCTTTCGACGTACCAGAAATTTGTTCCGTCAAAAGCTAATCCTTGAGAATAACTTAGTGCCGGATAATTCTTAACCGTGACTGTATCAGAAATATTGCCATTTGCATTCAACCCGTACCAAATTCCTTTACCTGCTGTGGAAGAACTGCTTGAAATCCAGTATTTGCCATTAGCATAAACTAAACCGTATCCACTGTTAAAAAATGTGTTATTAGGTAAATTGACAACTTGAATAAGTGTTTGTGAATTTACAATGGTCGAAAAAATTAAAATGATACCAAAAGTGAGTAGTTTTTTCATTAGAGCCTCTCTACTTTATTAAACTTTGTGAGGCAAAAATACTAAATGATTAAATAAAATATGACAATAATTATCACTTACTGAAGTTACACAAGATTTATACCAGATTGCTTCTTTAGATTGAGATCAGCGGGCAGGTAGAATTATGTCACAATTAATCGACAAAAATTTAATTCGGAAAAAAAGTTTTGACAACAATTTATATTCAAACATAATCTTACATAGTTGAAAATAATCCCACGAAATATTTTACAAATAGGTTAATACTTGGGTAAGGTAGTTTGGGTAAGGTAGTAAGGTTAATCTCTATTATGCGGGGGCATTTGTTACTAAAGCTAAAACACACCCGAAAAACTTATTTATTAGGCAAAAAATTTTGAGATAAAAAAACCTTTATTTTGGGTGTCTAAGTGTGTAACTCAAGAAGGTAATTAAACCTAGTAGCTTACTTTTTTTCATTTGAATCCTGATCAAACTGATTTTAGAAGTCTTCATTTATTTTTATCTTTGTACAACTTCTTATGAGCTTAATGACAGAAATCTAATGACCAATAAGTCGAATCCTCAGATTAACATTTATAACATTCGAGATCATCTGATTGGTATTAACAAAAAAGTTACAGTTCTCGATGGAACTGAGAAGCAGTACATTTTTTTCGATAACGCAGCAAGCACGCCAACTTTTTCGTTTGTTAAGAGCTCAGTAGATGAAATCCTTGAATGGTATTCTGGTGTACATCGCGGAGCGGGAATAAAATCGCTTATCGCAACAAAAGCATACGATGATTCAAGAAAAATCGTAGCAGATTTTGTGAGAGCAGATTTGTCAACCAATACTGTAATTTTCGGCAAGAACACCACTGATGGGGTGAATAAACTCGCGTATAGATTAAATCTTTCTAAGGAGGACGTAGTAATCTGTTCTCTAATGGATCATCACTCGAACGATTTGCCATGGAGAAAATTTGCATCGGTCATCCATTCTGGAATTAATAAAGACGGCTCGCTTGATTTGAATGATTTGAATAAAAAAGTTGAGAAATACAAGGAAAGACTTAAACTAATCGCAATTACTGGAGCTGCGAATGTAACAGGCATAATAAATCCAATTCACGAAATTGCAGAAATTGCCCACAAAAACGGTGCAAAAATTCTAATTGATGCGGCACAGCTCGCACCTCATCGTGCGATTGATATCAAACCGGATAATGATATTCAGCATATTGATTTCATTGTTTTTTCTGCTCATAAAATGTACGCACCATTCGGGACAGGTGTTTTGATTGGACCGAGATCGGTTTTTGAAGAAGGAGACCCTGAATTCGTGGGCGGCGGAACTGTCAATATTGTGACTGAGAGAGAAGTGCATTGGACACATTTACCTGATAAAGAGGAGGCAGGCACACCCAACCTAATTGGAGCAGTGGCACTTGCTTCAGCAATGAAAGTGCTGGATGAGATCGGCATGGATAAAGTTGAAAAGCACGAGATTGAATTAACGAAATACGCCTATGATAAAATTACCAAAATTCCTGAGATAAACATTTTAGGACCTTCAAAATTTATTTCATACAAGGATAAACTCGGGGTACTCACGTTTAACGTAGATCGTATGCATAATTCTCTAGTGGCTTCAATTTTATGTTTCGAAGGCGGAATTGGAGTTAGAGATGGATGTTTTTGTGCTCATCCTTATATTAAACATTTACTTGGAGTGACAGAAGAAGAATCAAAGGATATGATTAAAAATATTCAAGCTGGAGACAGAATGAATCTTCCCGGTGCTGTTCGAGCAAGCTTTGGTATTTATAATACAATTGATGAGATTGATTTATTTTTAGAGATGCTGCACCGGATTGTGAAAAAAGATTTCAAAGGGAAATATATTCAGGATAAAATTACTGGCGCTTACTTTCCGGAGGGATTTGAAGTAGATTACCAAAAATATTTTTCTTTAGTCTGATAGATTTTTCTGATGAAGATTTATCAGATCATAACTTCTACATCTGACAAATCATTGTTCCGCTATAATTCTCATATCGACAATTTTCGATTTACCTTTTCCTGCTTTTACAATTAAAGGATTGATATCAAATTCTTTTATTTGAGGGAAATCATTTATCAGGTTTGAACAAATAACCATAGTCTCGGCGATGTTGTTTATGTCGACTTTCGTTTCTCCGCGATATCCTTTTAATAGCGGATAAATTTTAGACTGCCTTATCAAGTCAATTGCTTTTGATTTTGTTACTGGAGCTAAAGTAAAATTATCATCCTTAATAAGTTCAACCAATTTTCCGCCGGCTCCAAACATAATTACCGGGCCAAAACTTGGATCACGGAATCCGCCGATAATAACTTCAGTTCCCCCTTCAACAAATTCTTGGATAATGTAATGAACGTTTTTCTCACTAATCTTATTTTTATTTAGATTTTGGATGATTTGGTTAAACGCTGATCGGAGTTCTTTCAGGTTTTTTATATTAATAATTACTCCGCCGATATCAGATTTGTGAATGACATCGAGAGATTCAACTTTCAGCACGACCGGAAACTTCAAGGAACTAATTTTCTTTTTGGCTTCTTGAAAATTCTTTACGAGGAGACTTTGAGCAATTGGCAGCTTAAGTTTTTTACAAATTGCCTGAACATCTTTTTGAGGTATAATTCCTTTTGCGGTTAATTTTTTTTGTAAATATGATTTTTCGTTCAAAGAAAGTTTCTGCTCATACTTAACTGATTTAGTTAATTTTTCAATTCTTGGTTTTCTTCCACATAAATGTCGAAGTATTTTTGGTGGAAGCTCGAGAGATTTATAAATCACAGCATCTTCATTGCCGATCTCTTTCCACTTATCCCAAAATTTCGGAAGAGGAAATGCTGAGATCAAAACTGGCTTGACAGACTTTTTTTGAACAACTGCTATTGATGATAAAACATCAAATGAATCAATCATCACAGGCTTAACAAAAATTACAAACAGTGAATCAACGTTTTCATCTTCTAAAAGTATTTCAGAAGCAGTTTTGTAAATCTCCGCAGTTGCACC
>Ga0194112_10009773_pt1 | contig 12157 bp, 10 predicted proteins | sample TA2MahC400mmetaG_FD_146191 | JGI IMG/M metagenome (GOLD analysis project Ga0194112, IMG submission 146191) | Freshwater microbial communities from Lake Tanganyika, Tanzania - TA2015016 Mahale Deep Cast 400m | ecosystem: Environmental > Aquatic > Freshwater > Lake | place: Tanzania: Lake...
TATAAATTCTCTAAAGTGAGTTTAGAATTTTTGCAAGCTTGACATCGTTTTCTGTAACTCCACCTGCATCATGGGTCATCAAGTCCACCTTTAGTTTGTTGTATACATTAAACCATTCAGGATGGTGTTCCATTTTTTCTGCATGGATTGCAGCCCTTGTCATAAATCCAAATGCTTGATTAAAATCCTTGAACTGGAACTCTTTGTGTAGTTTTCCGTTTACTAGCTGCCAGCCCTGTAATTCTTTTAGTTTTTCTTTTATTTGATCGTCTGATAGCTTTGCCAGTCCCATGACAAAATTATCTTAAATGTTAGATTAATAGGTTAAGATAGTATTTGATCTAAAAATTTCATTAAATACTAAATCGTAACCATACGAAACTGGAAGAAAATTTGAACCATAATATGGTATCTGGATCTAATTGGATTCGATCACAAGTTCTAATTACTTTGTTTCCGAACTCCATCGAACTCTCATTAAATAGAATTCTGAATTCGTTTTAAGAAAAAGAAAATAACCTGAGAATTGTGGGCATCCCACAAGTCCCAAGTTATATCACATACAACTGGATTGGCCGAAACTTACAAAGAAGATATGCTTTGAGTTAATTAGCAATTTTGGTACATTTGTTCAATGTACCATGACTCATGCATTGGCTTTTAGTTGATGGTTGTTCTTTCTTAAATCATTTAGATCGTATGATATGATAATACATGCAACACTAATAATTACTAACAATAGAATCAGCAACATCTCAGAAAAGGAATTATTTTTATTTTCATAAGTCTTGTGTTCTAAATGAGATTCATGTCGTGTTTCTGTATTAACTGAAAATCTTTCTGTAGTATATTTTCCATCTATTATTGCACTAAATCTCACGTCCCACTCACCTCCAAAAGTCAATGTTCCAAAGGCAGAATACAGTCCAGGCTCAATTTCTTCTAAATCAAATTGCGGTAGCTGGGTATTTTTTTCAGAAAACGTCAAAAGTATTCTTGGATTCTTTATATCTGCTAGAGGTTTTCCGTCTTTTGTTAGATGTACATCAAACACGTTGAGCCCAATTTGTCCTGGTATAATGTTAATTGTTGCCGTAATGTCACTGATGTTTTCTGTTATAGAGAATTTTTCTTCGATCACGTGTTGCTTTAATTCAGATGTAGCAGGCTGGGCTGATGTTAGTATGCCACTCATAACAAGTACCAACAGAAGCACGCCAAGCTCGATTCTAAGAAGGTTAGAAAATGATTTTAGGAATTTTTTATCTGGTGATCTTGCAAACAATTTAGGAATAAAAAAACGATTTGCAACTCCAATTGCAATCGCAGCTGTCAGCAGTGTAATCTTGATTGAAAGTGCAGTACCATAAACTGTCAAAAAAATGGAATCAAGGCTAGGCACGTGCCATGATGTCATAACAATGCCAGTTATTGCCAGACCAGCTACACAAGAAACGGCTAGTATGGAAAACCGCTTGATCGTTGTAATAATACGAGAAAAATCCTCATTTTGTCTGCCAATTACTGGCATTGCAATAACTGCAAGCAAAAATACGCCTCCAACCCATATTGAGGATGCAAGAAGATGAACAAAGTCTGTCAGGTACGGAATTGTGCCACCAATTATCGATGTAGAGTGACTTGTCAGACTGATTGTTAGCTGGATCATAATGCCTGCAACAACTGCAGAAACAATCCAAATTTTCCAGGACTTGAAAGAAACTAGAACTCCAACCAAGCTAAAAATTAAAACTAGCTTTACTATCCAGGAAATTCCAAGCGTTGATAAAATAAAAGTAAAAAAATTTTCAAGATTTATTGACGAATAAACTGAGCTCATCTGTTTTGCTGCAAGTATGGTAGCAGAAACAGCTATGACAAGAGAGCCATAAACTAGCAAGTTTCTTAGCAGTTTCTTTTTTTTATCAAGTATGAGTATACGAATATCTGGTTGTAAAACCACAATCATAGAAACAGGCATTCCGATCAGAACTGCTAGCGACGAGAGAGTCAGCCATCTAAAAAGCGGTTCCTCAAGGCTGATATCGTAAACGTGTTCTTTTGGTGAATACAGCTCCAAAAAAACAGTTCTTGATGGAATCTTGTCTCCTACTATGAAAAAGAAATTATCATTTGTTGTATGTCCATCAACTGAGAGGACTTGCCAGCTTACAGTATAAACTCCGTCTCCTATTTCCTCAAGTGGTATTACTACAATGCGATTATCTGTACTATTGATTTGTGGTCTCTGACTATGCTTGTTGCCATCTGAATCAAACACAGAGATTTCTGCAAGCTGTACTCCTTCGCTATAATGTATGATGATTTCAGTAGGAGATTTGTCGATCTGTTGTCCATTTGTAGGTTCAGTCTTTACAATAGTTGCATGGCAATATGCATCTGGAATAAAAATAACACATACCAAAAAGATGGTAAGCAAAATAGGTGATTTTTTTACAAAACTAGACATTAGAAATTTGTAAAGCTAGTGATGCGATGAGACAAATATCAGACCATGTGGGCCTTCCAATGGGATCTGCATATGCAACTCTAGGTTTTCAGCATCAATTATGCTGACTAGATTGTCCCCGTCTGCAGGAGTAAAGAAGAACTTGTCTCCAATGTCTCCTCCGCGATGATAGAATAATGCGCCCTCAGGCCTTGCTATATCTCCTGCAGGTATTGTCTTTACAACCTGCATTGTATCAAAATCAATTACTGCTGTATCTGGGCTCAAGGTATTGGCTGTAAATCCATAGATTTTTTCGTTATTTTTGTAAAAGAGGAGCTTGTCTGGGCCTCCCTCTACAGGTATAGTTGCAACAACCTCATCTGTTGTAGCATCAACAACTATTAGCTGGTTGTTTTTCTTTGCAACTATAACTATCAAGTCTTTTTCAGGAATCTCAAATATCTGTCCTGAACCATCAATAGTAGTTACGACAGTATCAGTTTCTGCATCTACCACAACGGTCTTTCTATCACCGCCGCATTCGATATACATATGATTGCTAGCAGCCGAAAAGGCTTTTCCATGTGTTCCGCCGTTTACACATGTTTCAACAAAACCGTATGCCTTTTTTGAGTCTCTGTCGATTAGATGGATTCCATTATCCTTAGTGTTAGTTGCAGCAGACTTGGAACCAAGAGCTTCACTATAGATTAATTTTCCATGTCCACCAAGTGTTTCATTCTTTGCAGCAACTACTACATCTGTAACTTCCAATGTTTTTGCATCTATAACATAAAATGCTCCTTCTGTATCGGAATGTGTCCAGATTTCATTGCCGTGATTTGGGTTGTAAATGTGTACAGGTCTTGGCCCAACATCTATTCGTTTGATTATTTCCTGTTCATGAGTATCAATAACTATGACTTGGGCATTGTCTCTGTCATTTACAAGTACGTGTTTGCCATCAGGAGTGAGTATTGGGTCTGCCCATGAGACATTCTCAAGGCCATCTGTAAGCTCTTTTACAATTTCTCCGCTGTGTGGGTCAATTATTGCAATTTTGCCGTCAGCAAAAACATACAACATTCCTTCAGATTGTATTTCATGTGTTGCTTCATCTTCGATCATCTCAAGCTGTGTAAGTTCCCATCCACGAGAGAGTAGAGCTTGAGCAGTTGTTGGGCTTAGACACACAACAGAGCTACCTGCTCTTACAAACAATTCTAGATCCTCTCTGCACATAACCTTAGCAGGATCACCTACAAGTCGTAGCTGTTGCAAGGGTGAAAGAATACTAACAGGCTCTACTTTTTCAGGATGAAATGTTATCTCAAATTCTTCCTCGTCACCTATTTGTCCGACTACATTAACAGAAGGAAAGCCAACCTCAGAAGGAGTATAATCTGCCTGATATACGCCAAGCTTTGATGTCTCTACAAGCACTAAGGTAGTCTTTTGACCCTTTAAGCTAACAGTTGCTTCTAGTTTTTTGCTTAGACCAGATACTCCAGTGCCAGCTTCCAAATGTTCATCGTGTTTAGCTTCTTCATGTTCCATGTGTTCCTCATGTTCTTCTGGTTCTTGAGATTCTTTATCATGTTCTGTAGCTACTGTCACAATGATCTCAATTGCATTTTTTTGCCCAATAATCGGCGGCTCGTCTTTCCAACCAACCTCGATTTTATAATCTCCAATAACTTCTGCCTTATGGGCATATGCACTTCCAGCAAGCGTTATGACAAATGCAAATACTACAAGTAATGCAGCTACATATTTCATAGACAAAAATCAAAAAGATTTCATTTAGAGCGTATTGGTACATTCGTTAAATGTACTATAGTACATTTAACGAATATACCAATCAACATTTTAAAAAAATTAAAAAATTTGTTTGATGCAAGAGACTCCATTTTTTGCAAAATCTACAACGAAAACATTTCTTACTCTCACATTGTCTTTTATCGTTTACATCTCACTTGCAACAGAATCTGCCAGTGCAGAACGAGTGCCTGAGGTTACAAATCCAGGAATCAAGATCTATTTTTGCGGCCATAACAATAACGTCAAAACGCTTGAAAAATGTAAAGAAGACTATGAAAACTATAGCTGGGGCTCAAAAATCAACGTCCTAATCTTTGCCCCAGCATGGAACACAGACCCATACAAGCTTGACTTTATCGGCGATTCTGCAGAAAATCCGATAGGCGGGTACACAGATGAGACCGAGGTCAAGGGGCCATGCAAGTTTGTTGAAACAGATCATAACTCCGGCTGGTTTGTTGGCCGTGTAAAGCTAAACGGATTTGGTCATGATATAGACAATGATGGCAGAAATGATTTGTTTGGAAGCAATGCGTGTGCTGCAAAAAGCCCACTTGAGGAAGCCTTTAAGATGAAGACAAGCAGGCAAGGAGCCCTCACAATATTCTGGAAGTATGCAGAGGATCAGGTAATCACAAAATCTGCAAAATACAGCTGGCGGCTTGGAACCCTAGAGTTTGACAAGGCAAAATATGATCTTGGAGACAAAGTAACAGTCACAATGAAGGATATGGATCTTGAAAGATTTCCATTTGACAGCATAACTAGGCATCTGAAGGTGTGGTCGGATACTGATATACGAGGAATTGATCTTAAGGTACGATACGAGTTTGGTGGCAAGTATCCTGCAAGTTTTACGCTTACTACAGATGAAGAATCACGTGATGATTCAAGGCTTCGAGTATCTCCAGGTGATGCAATATACGTCCAATACACGGATTATTCGCTTCCTCCACCACACTCAATAAATGACAGCGTCGAGGTTGTTGCAACTGCAAAAATTGCAAGCGTTTTTGACAAACCTGAAATTCTTACGGCAAAATCGCTTGTAACTGATAGCTATGGCAAGCAAATCAAAACAGCACAGGTTGGGGATACTCTGCAAATTCTAACAGAGATTGCAAATCCAAATGATGAATACTTTACAGTATCACAGCTTGTTCAGGTAAAAAATTCCGAAGGCCATATTGAAAAAATTTTCCTAGCATCAAACAACCTTTCTCCAAAAAATAGCATACAATCATTTCAATCATGGAAGCCTAAAAGCCCTGGACTGTACAGTATCGAGGTTTTTGTGTGGGATGGGCTTACTTATGCAACACCGCTTGCCAAGTCACAAACACTAAAGGTAACCGTAAGCTAGTCTCATTTTACATCAGTTAGTTTATTATGAGTTTGAGATTTGAACCAGTTTTTTTAAATCAAATTCAATTCAATAGCAAATACCTTGTTTAGAATACAGAGCCTAATTGAAAGCAAATCAAGTCTGTTTGGTATAGTTGTTGCCACCATAATAGGTTCATTGGCAGTTCCAGTTATCTTACCACACATATTTCATGGATTTCATATCTATCATATTCTACTACACGTGACTGGCATTTGCGTTGCAGTATTCCTTGGCGTCTTGGCAGTAGTTGCATATTCAAAATTACATACAAAACGGTTGCTGCTTAGTGCCATAGCATTTAGTATCTTCATTGCAGCAGAGTCGGTTGTTTTAATCGATGCAACTTGGCCAGGTATATATGATCTAAGATCATTATCGCTATTAGAATTGGGTCACATGCTTACAATTACATCATTGGCAGTACTTGCAGGAGGAGTATTTAGAAATGATTAAGACAAGACATTCTGAACTTTTGGAAATGATTGAGAAAAATCCAGGGATAAAGTTTCGAGAGCTTATGAGGGCTACTGGAATGAAAAATGGATCCCTTAGCCATTATGTGAATAATTTGGAAAAAAGCGGTACAATACAGGTAAAAAGAGAGCCAAGGCAGACAAGATTTTTCCCATTACATGTATCAGAAGAAGAATCCACAGTAATCAAGGCACTTCGAAGAAGCACTCCTAGGCAGATAATCGAGTCCTTGCTGGTACATGATGAGCTAAACTTTGGGGGAATAGTAAGCTTTGTTGGAAAATCACCTGGTACAGTTTCACTGTATGTTTCACAGCTAGTCTCTGATCAAATAATTGAACTACAGCTAAATCAGAGAAAAAAAACATACAGAATCAAAGACAGAAAAGCAATCGACAAAGTAATTGAAAAATACAGTCCATCAGGCCTTGAGAAGCTAGCGTCAAGCTTTGAAGATATTATAAATCCGCTCTAGTCAAAACAAATCATAAAACAACTTTTTCTACCACTAAAAAATTGCAAGAATATATGCGCTTGAAAGTTTTCTTGCTTTTTGTTCCATTATGTTTTCTATGCGTTACAATTGAGCCTGCCTTTGGTCATGGCATAGGCGGTGAGACGCTTCCTCCTGTAAAATTTGACGAGAGAAACGTTACAATTTTCCTTTCAGTTAATCCCCCAACCTACGAACAAATGGAAAACGAACACGAGATAGTTGTTAAGTTTTTTGACGCAGATACAGGAAAGGCTATCAATGACGTAACATATCTTGTTGAGCTATCAAAAGGAGAAAAAAAGATTTTCAGTGATCTCTTTTATGACAAGCTTGGTAGTCTGTATCTTAAAACAAAAACCACAGGTTCTGAGCTCAAAATTTACGGCAAACAGAAACCATCTGGCAAAATATGGAAAGCAGATGGTTCAAACCCAATAACAATTGAAGGGCCGATTTTTACCTCAGGTGGCCTTTACAACTTTCATATCAAGATACTAACATTAGAGTCAGCTGAATTTTTGGAAAACCCTATTTCATTTAATGCAGCAATAAGTTTGGCAGAAAAAACGTTACATGATGTTGCTGGTTCAAATGAAAAATATTACCTTCTTGGCATAACATCATACTATGATAATATAGAGAATTTTGAGTACCTACAAGATCAAAGGAAAATATCATTTTCGATGCCATTTGATTGGAAACAAGACTATCTAGAACAGGTAAGTGTTGTACACATGGAAGTTCACATTCCAAAGACTTTCGGTGATTTGCTTTTAACAAATTATCATGCAGCTGTAAATGGAATTCTGTTACCTGAACGATCAGTTGTAATCGATGATTATTCAGAAAATGACAGAATTGTGCATCTGATTTTGTCTCAACTAGAGCTTTTCGCAATTAAAGATGACGCAGCCAAGTTCTCACAAAATATGCTGTTTACCATAGAGCCTGGCAGTGAGGTAAAGCTTCCATTGTCATCTCATACAAGCAATGTCCAGTATCAGGTGGATTTATGGTGGGATCCTCCAATCATACAAAACAATCAGCAAACAAAATTTTATGTTGATATTTTTGAGCTTTATGTTGCTGTAAAAGAACAAAAGCCAGTCACATACGATTTTGTTTTAAAACAAAATGGAAAAGAACTATTAAGAAAAACTATTGATGCCCAAATGAATACTCTACCAAAAAGCTTCTTTACAGAATATGTCTTTTCAAATAACAATGTAGGGCCTGTTGTTGTAAGCATTGAAAACATAAACAACCAATTTTTGGCATCTGCTGATTTTATGGTAGTAGTAGAACCACAAAAAACTCCTGAACAAAAATTCCCACTACGACTTGAAAGCCAAACACCAACAGGAGTAGAAGGAAGCTATTTTGTTGATCTTACCTGGATCCCATCACCGCTTGAAATATTCAACGATGCAGAGTTCATAATAACAATATATGACAAAAAAACAGAGATTCCAATACCACAGGCAGAGTATGATTTTGTTCTAATAAAGGATAGAAATGAAATAGCTAGAAAGTCGGGACTTGCAAAGGCAGGAGGTAGCTTTGAAAACCATAGATTTGCAGAAAAGGATCTAGGCGATATTACGCTACGAATCGAAAACATTGATCAGAGTCAAGAGTTTGTTGAAATACCACTATCTGTTACTCCAGAATTTCCTGTTTCTGTGTTTTTTGTTCTTGTTTTATCGTTGATGTGTTTGGTATTCACAACAAAATTTCTCAGGAAAAAATCAATACTAACGTTTTAGCCTTTTTTGAGCTCATTAACTATTTTCGCCTCAAACCCAGATCTGCATGAAAGATTTTCCAAAATAACAATAGATGCAGCTCTGTCAATTTCATGTGATGAAAAGTCAAGCTGATCTTCAGATAAAATCACCCTTACAAGACCATCTCCTGCAGAGATCTCATTTATCATTGGCTCAGACAAAAGACAAAAGATATCATCCATTGGCACAAGCCTTACGATCTCAGAATGCCATGGGCCAATAAAGCCGCCTATCGTATGAACATTTGAAAAAATGCCTTCCAAGCTGCTATCATTGTCTTGTAAAAGCCACCCATAGCCAAAAGAAATTACTTTTGATTTTTCAAAATCCTCACTTGTACTAGGTAGATCAGATTTTGTCTTTACTGAAAAAAATATTGTTCCACCTGCATTTCTTATCTCATAATCTTCTATCTGTGAATAGCTTTTCTCTGCAAATACAGATAAGTTTGTACCAAATATGTTTGCCTGAGATATTGCAACCAAGCCCAAAACCAAAACAACGATTCCAGAGATTATGGCTATCTTTTTTGCTTTCATTTGTTTCAAAAAGTGATTTATTACCTTATTATTTTTTGGCGATAAAAAATAAAATTAGGTAGGAGATTTAGCTTCTGCTATTCTAATTCTAAAGCTCAAACCAATTTTACGAACAAAACGGGACTAAAATTAGGACAGAATGGTACCCTCGTCCCTTCGAATCCAGTAGATCTTTTTACAAATCCAAATTGTATTTTTTCAAGAAATTAGATGACCTGAAAAGAGGTCGTGAAAAAAGAGATCTGGGTCTTGATTTTAGCTCAGCTTTAATGTCTTCTAACTCATCTAGTTGTTTCTTTTTTTCTATCACGCTATTCCACCATTCCTCTGACACAAACGGACCAATCAAACTAGGCGAAAGTTTAAGCTTATACTCATTACCATAGCCATACCTTCCTCTAGATATGGTTCTAGAAACTACCAATCCAGAGTTTTCAACCTCAACAAGCAGATCAACTATCCTTCTGTATGAAAGTGGTTTGAATTCCTTTGATATTATAGTATGATACTTTTTGTAAATTGCAGATGTAGCACACCACGGATTCCCGCTAAGAAGACTAAGCGAGCAAATTGATCCAACCACTAATCTCATATGATATGAAGAGTTTGTAACAATTGTTGCAACTCTGTCTTTTTGCAGCAACTCTACTGCCTTATCAACATCTTCCAATGTGAGTTTTTTACCATCTGAGAGCTCGCCTGCAATTCGAAGCAAATCAAGAGCTCTGCGTGCATCGCCATGATCATCAGAGCTAAGCTTTGCACAAAGTTTCAAGATGGCTGTATCCATCTTTACCGAAAAAGCCTTTTTTGCCCTATCTTGTAAAATGTTAAAAACATCTTCCTGTCTATATGGCTCAAAAAAGATTTCAGAGTTCCCAATTCTTGACTTTACCCTATCATCAAGATCGTGTTCAGACAGTGCATTGTTTGATATTGTTATGATGCACAACCAAAGACCTTTTTCCCTCAGATTCTCCTCAAGTGTCAAAAGCTTGTACACAAAATCAGATGGTCTGCCCCTAGGATCAGAAAATATTACATCATATTCATCTAGTATCAAAACAAAGAACTTTTTGTTCTCCTCCGCAAGGATTTTTTCTATCTTATTTTCCATGCAGTCAATTGCCTTGTTTAGTCCCTGTGCACTTTTTAGGTTCTCAGATCCAAGCTCAGATAAGATCAAATTAGAACAACCAAAAACTGTTTTTGCCTTTCTAAGATTCACAAATGAAAATGACAAAACATCAGACATATTTTGGCAAACAAATCGTACAACAGTTGACTTGCCAGCTCCGCTTCTTCCATAAACAGAGATCACAGGAACCAAAAGTCCCTGTTTTAGACTATCGATATACTGGATTAGCTGTTCTGCCTGCTTTTCTCTTCCTATGATTTTAGAAGGCAAAAACAATGAATCAAGATACCTTTTGTCCTTGAATATCGAGTTTTTTCTTTCAACTTTTTCTCGTAATGAAATGATCTTTTCTTTTGAAAGTTCCACTTGCAACGCATATATCACTAATACCGTATAATACGGTACTATCTTTATAAGCTTGACTGCTAAAAATTACCAATTTCATATGTGAAACTACGAAAAATCTGCTAGATTTAGCAGACAGTAACCACTTTGTATCCCATATTGCAACTTTTGATATGAAAACGGAGTTGCTACATGAAATGCAAAATGCGATAAAAAGCACAATTTCTAAAAAAAAGTTTGGAATTGCATTTTCAGGAGGCGTTGATAGCTCACTTTTAGCAAAAATCTGCTCAGATCTTGAATGTGATATTACATTACTTACCATTGGTTTTAGCGATTCTCATGATATCGTGTTTTCAAAAAAGATTTCAAAAATGCTTGGCTTGCCACACAAAATCCTAGAAATATCTCCAGATGATTTTTCCGATATCTCAAACAAAATAAGACAAAAAATCAACACTGATAATCTATCATGGAATGAAAACTGTATTGCATTTTACCATGTCGCAAAGCTAGCAAAAAGCCTGAATCTCGATACAGTAGCAACAGCAAATGGAATTGATGAGCTATTCTGCGGCTATAATGTCTATAGGGATGCAATCAAGGAAGGCGATGATAAAATAATTGAACTAATGGACAAAAAAATTGAAAATGAATTAAACATGATGAAAGCAGTAAACACAACATCGTCTGAATTTAACGTAAAAATCATCCAACCCTTTCTAAACCAAGATTTCATAATTTATGCAAAAAAGATTCCAGTTTCTGAAAAAATCAAAGATCAAGATGATCTGATAAGAAAACACATTATCCGAAAACTTGCACTAGAGATCGGCGTTCCAGAAGAGTCTGCAAACAAGAGAAAAAAGGCGTTACAGTACGGCTCGCAAATTCATAAAGCGCTAGTAAAGTCTAGATGAATTTTTTGACAGTTTTCTGAACTGTCTTATTTACATTATTAATTATCATCAAAGATGCACCAAAGTGATTCTCTGGAACAAATATTGATTCTATTTCTCGTTTATTCAGAGAAGATGAGATGAATCTGTCATTTTTTACGGCATCAATAAAATCCATTTCCTTGTCATGAGCCAAAAACGCTACCTTTTGAACTGCTCTATATGCTTTGAATCTTGGAATACCCTTATTGAGTAATGCCTTTAGTAAAAATTCCGAAAATATTTGCCCCTTTGTGACATAGAGATTTTCTCTAATCTTTTTTGCATCTACATGTAAAGTTTGGATAATTTTGATCATGGCCTCTAACATCTCATCAAGCAAAATAGAGCACATTGGTATGGTAAAGCGCTCGTTTGCAGAGTTTGAAAGGTCCCTTTCATGCCAGTGAGGAATATTTTCAAATGATATGTGTACTTGGCTGCGCAAAAGCTTTGATAGTGAAGTAATTCTCTCGCTTTTTGTAGGGTTTCTTTTTACAGGAACGGCGCTGCTTCCCATCTGCCCTTCCTTGAAATATTCAGCTACTTCACCAATTTCTGTTCGCTGCAGGTTGCGTATCTCTACTGCAATTTTTTCAAGTGTAGAGCCCAAAAGTGCAAGAGAAAACACGTATTCTGCATATCTTTCCCTTGGAATTATCTGGGTTGTGACCTCTGCGGGATAAAGTGATAATTTCTTTGCAACTCTTTTTTGCACTTCTAGTGCCTTTGCACCCATAAGAGAACCAGTACCAACAACCCCAAGTGTCTTGCAAAGCA
>Ga0194112_10009778_pt1 | contig 12155 bp, 3 predicted proteins | sample TA2MahC400mmetaG_FD_146191 | JGI IMG/M metagenome (GOLD analysis project Ga0194112, IMG submission 146191) | Freshwater microbial communities from Lake Tanganyika, Tanzania - TA2015016 Mahale Deep Cast 400m | ecosystem: Environmental > Aquatic > Freshwater > Lake | place: Tanzania: Lake...
TCATCCAAAACAGCTTATGTTTACAATAGATTTCCCTTAAATGTCATCAGGTTCATTCGGCTTTCATTCAAATGCTAACCTCTCTGGAATCGATATCCAAGCAAAATCAAACAATTTACACTATCAACTATTATAGTTTAAATTGCTAATCTGTCAATACGTTTTTCTGCTGTTCCGTAAATGCTGATTCCCTGCCTGATGCGGGAACACTGCGAGAGCAATCTTCACGATACCTTCACGATGACTCCTCGCAGCGATTAAGGAAGAAAACGATATGAGATTAAGAATACCTTGACATACATGAAGGTATGACAGATATTTACTTTTGTCTTATCTGAGCGGTTGGTTGGAGTAAGTTAAACCGGATACAGGGGAATAACAAAAGCTTATATGAAACGAGATAAACATACAGTCACTGATGAAATGCAGGCAATTCTTAAGCAGATTGATGCGGCGTTGGAATCTTGCCCTGACAAGGAACATCCGGAACCAAAGAAATGTGCTGTCTGCAGAAAAAAACTCTTGAATGCTCTGAATCTGGCTGAACAATACAAGTTGACAGACAGATTGCTGGATATCTATAACCGGTTGGGAAGTTGCTATTTTATCCTGAATGATGTGGATGCGGCGTTGGATTGTTTTACAAAGGCCATTAAAACAGGAATCAAAACCACTTATTATGCTAAGTTATTAAAAGCTAATGATTGTGTTGCCAGAATATACTGGATAAAGAACGACCTGGTTAAGGCAAACGATTATTACCAAAAGTCCCTGACCTACGCCAGAAAACTAAAGGATGAAACCTGTATTGCCGGAGCTTGTCTGAATATCAGTTCCATACTGAGAATTCAGGGCAAACTGGACCTCAGTATTCAGTATATCACAGAGGCAATTGGCGGTTTTACTAAACTGGGCGATGATAAAAACCTTGTGATGTCCAAAAGCAACCTATCCAATATCTATTTCGCTCAGGGCAGCTTTGAACAGGCTCTGCTATTGAAACTGGAGTGCATAGAATATTGCCGTAAAGCGGTATGGACACAGCAATTGTCACTTGACTGCAATACTATAGCCATATTCTATAACAAGATGAACCATCCGGATAAAGCCATTGAATATGCTCTGGAAGCGCTCAAACTCAAGGAGGAACTGGATGACAAACGCAGTATGGCAGTTTCCTGGTTGAATCTGGGCGTCTTTTTTGCCGAATATGGCGATGCCAAATCCGCTCTGGATTACTATCACAAAGCCTTGGACTATTACCAAGCTACTGGAGATAAAAGCGGGCAGTCCATGATTCTGAACAATATCGGTAATATCAGAATTACCCAAAAGAAATACACAGAAGCGCTTGATTGTTTCCTTGCATCTCTACCCCTGAAACAAGAACTCGGAGATAAACACGGCGAAGCAACCGTTCTGCAGAATATCGGAGTAATTTTTTTGGAAAACCTGAACCGGGCGCAGGAAGGGTTTGATTACCTGAAACAAGCTGCTGAAACCGCCAAAACTACAGAAGACCCGTACCAATATGCTGAAATCCTGTTACACTTGTGTGATGCTCAAAACCGTATGCACCAAACTGAGGAAGCGCTCCAAACCATTGCTATCGCTGAACAAATCATCACTGAGCGTAAGTTTGATAAACTGCGACCGGATTATCTCCGGCACTTGGCTGACGTATACAAGCAAAAGAACGATTTCAGGCAAGCTTTTGCCCTGATGGAAGAGTATCAGGAACTGACGGAACTGCTATGCCGGGAAGAAACCATTGCCAAAATTGCTGAAATGCAAGCAAAGTACGAAACGGAAAAGAAAGAAAAGGAAGCGGAAATCTACCGCCTTAAAAACATCGAACTGGAAGCAAAAAACAAGCAGATTGAGGAACAGAAAGTCCAGTTGCAGGATACTCTGGACAAGCTCCAGAACAGCGAAATCCGGTACAACTTCCTTTCCGAAGAACTTGTCCGCAATATCCGCACCACCCTGATTGGCAAAAGCGAAGTTATCAGGGCAATCTCTGAAATGATCTCCATGGTTGCCAAATCAAGCCATACAAATGTATTGATAACAGGTGAAACCGGCACCGGCAAAGAAATCGTGGCACGTAATATCCATGCCTGCAGTGACCGCAGTAAACGCCATTTTTATGCAGTCAACTGCTCCGCTGTACCGGAAACACTCTTTGAAAGCCAGTTCTTTGGATATGAAAAGAATGCCTTTACCGGAGCAGCCGCCACCAAGGTTGGCTGGTTTGAGATAGCTGATAAGAGCACTTTGTTTCTGGATGAAATCGGCAATCTGTCTCCCGACCAACAGGCAAAACTGCTCAGAGCTTTGGAGGAACGGGTGATAGTGAGATTGGGCTCGCACCGTGAAATACCTTTCAACGTGAGGGTTATCAGCGCTACCAATCTCAATCTGGTGGACAAGGTCAATGCCGATGAATTCCGGCGTGACCTCTATCATCGTCTGGCTGTTTTCGTTATAAATATTCCGCCTTTGAGAGAACGCATGGAAGAGATTCCCTTGCTGTTCAAACACTTTCTGGGATTGGCTTCTTTGTCCCTGAATAAGAAAATCACGAAAGTGGAAAAGAATGTCCTGGCTCATCTGACGGAGTATGATTACCCCGGTAACGTGCGTGAGCTTAAAAACATTGTGGAAAGAGCAGTCCTGGTCTCGGACAGTTCCACTTTGCGTTTGGAGCATTTCCTGGTTCCCATTACCAGAAGTGTCAACATTGCTAGTCCTGAAATCCTGCCATTACGGGAAATGGAACGGCAGCTAATCATCAAAACCCTGCGCCAGACCGGGTTTAACCGAATGCAGGCAGCCAAAATCCTGCAAGTGGAACGCAAGGTGATTGAGCGTAAAATCAAGAAATACGGGATTACTGAACAGGATATTGACTAAGATTTAGCCGGATTATATCACATAACTATTCAATTAATAATCATTTAACTACGTGCCCAACATAAATAAATCCAACTTTTGAATCATGCATATTGCATAGACACATTACGGTATCATTACGGTACTATTACGGTAGTAATACGGTAATTTACCGTATTGATACCGTAATGCTACCGTAGTAGTACCGTAATGCAAACAAGGTTGAAGTATGTTTTAGGCAATGGTCAAAAACGGGCGTACAGTCAACAGACTGATAAATAGACAGATAGAACTCAACTCTGTAATATTCAAGCACAAACTCAATTTTAGCATTACTTTGCAGATGGACGATAATGACCGGCAATTAAATATAAAGATACCAATACAATACGCTTATCAAACAGATAAATGTGCTTAAAAAGTACTTCTGTATGGTCAATAATGACCACAAATACCGGGAAAAATGGGTACTTTTGGGCTTAGAAGCCGGTTGGAGTTCTGTAAGACAAAGTACTGCAGGCAGATACGAAATTGGCGTAGGTCTTGCTCAATAGAGGGCAAGGATGAATTATGAATATACTACTTTATAAGGTTTCACTGTTACAGAAAGGATTGCTGGATATCCTTTCGGAGCTTGCAGAAGTAAGTCTTTATCTGTCTCTGTCGGTGGAGGACACCCTCAGGATTATTAATGAAGTACATCCGGATACCGTAATTGTTGGAGGGTCTTCATCCATGCACTGCAGATTGATTCAAAACCTGCAAAAGCTTTATCCGGATGTAGCCGTTTATCTCTGCCAAGACAAGGCAGACACTGTTTCTCAAATCCAGCTGACCAATTGCCGTAACAATCAGCCGGTTGCTTTGCAGAGCATTTTTCCGGAGAATTATGCCCCAGCAGAACATAATGGCAACCACAAATATCATGCAATCAGTTAATTAGCTAAAAGGAGATATATTATGCGTAAACACTATCTTTACTTTTTTCTAGTGCTGTTCATCAGTTTGATGGCAGTTCCCTTGTTTTCGGCTTGGCCCGGTACAGCTCTGAACTTCGAGAGCGGAGATTATATATCAGGCAGCGGAATCGGTTGTACCTATACCAATGGTGTCACCTTGGAAGCCTGGGTAAAACACAATACCTTCGGTACCGGAATTCAAAGATATATTACAATCAGTCCCGAAATTGCAGTGCTCCGATATGGAGGCTCGACGTCAGGCGGATTGGGTCAGTTGCATTTCTACATTAAAAACGCATCGGGTACCTTGAAGCATGTAACAGCTTATGTCCTGGTTCTTAATGAATGGATGCACGTGGCAGGCTCTTATGACGGGACTACAATGAATCTATACTGCAACGGTAACATCGTAGCTTCAAATACAGCTTCTCCAGGCCCTATGTGGGATATTGGAGACGGTACTTTTCAAATCAGCAGGTGGGACGAAGCGATGCTGGGACAGATTGACGAAGTGAGGATGCATAATGATGACAAACCCTGGGCTACGATACGGAGCAACCGCTTCCGCTATGTGGGTGTGACTGATTATGTCTGCGTCTGGAGGCTGGATGATGGCAGCGGAACCACTGCCTATGAATCAGAAACATGGTTCAATGCCAACGGAACTTTGTATAATATGACCAATGCCAACTGGGTAACTTCCACAGTGCCTAATGCAACTTATCTTCCGGGTAATGCAGGAAGTTTCAATAGTTCGACCTCAACCTATATCAATCTTGAACAGCGCAGTGGACTGCCTATATACAACAATGGCACTGCCAATGCCTACAGCGTATCCATGTGGGTCAAAGGAGCCGCACAGAACGCCAAAGCCGTATATGCGGAAGGGAACACGAGCGGAACAGGTCCAATCTTCCTGCTCGGTTCAACTTCAGCGGGAAAAATGTGGGTGTATATATACAACGGCAGTTCGGGAGGTATGAACCGAAACTCGACCACCACAGTATTTGACGATACCTGGCACCATATTGCCTGGGTGGACAACAACGGCACGGCAACTTTGTATATTGATGGTGTGGCGGATGGCACAAACTTCAATTACACCCGCACTGCCATCAGTCTCAATACCTGCACTATCGGCGCTTACAGGTATAATTTGACAGCCTACCACTTTACCGGGCAGATAGATGAGCTATGCCTTTGGAAGACGGCTCTGACTGCCTCTGACGTTAAACATTATCTGCGTGGATTGGGTCTCAGCACGGATTCAAATCTCACAGGGATGTATCAGTTCAACGAAAGCAGCGGTCCGGCATATGATTTTGGCTATGGCAATACCGGCACATTGTTAAACAGCGCCACCCGAGTATCCTCCACGGCACCGATAGGTCCCAGTTACTGGGGCAGTCTTTCCACTAATACTACTTGGAGCAATTCCATAGTATATGTTGTGGACGATCTGACAGTTAACGATACCGTAACCTTGACAGTGACTCCCGGCATACAGGTGAAATTTGACGGCTGGTACGCGATTAGTGTGCAGGGAAGAGTACTGGCTGTAGGCACTTCTGCGGACAGCATCAGGTTTACTTCAGATAAAGCAGCCAAGTGGAGAGGACTCCGCTTTTACAGCACTCCGGCTACGAATGACAGCAGTAAATTTGAATATTGTGTTTTCACAAATGCCTTAGCTGGCACCACCAGTCCTGATTATATGGGAAGTGCAATAGGTGCCAGTAGTTTTAGTAAAATACTGATAAACTTCTCTTCTTTCCGTTCAAACCATAACCCCTGCCCGGCTTTTTCCGGTGGTGGAGGAGCTGCGTCTTTTTACAATTCGAATGCCATAATCCGCAATTCTGCGTTCATTGGCAATTCCTGTACTAATGCGTCGGGGGCAATTGCTTTACAAGCCAGTAATCTCACAATCGAAAGCTGTAAGTTTCTGAACAACACAGCCACTTATACCGGAGGAGCTCTCGTTGTGTCCAATAGCAGCGCACAGATAAAAAACTGCATTTTTAAAGGTAATTCAGCAGGCACTACCTCAGGAGCTGTTGAATTCCGAACATCAAGTGGTTGGAACGTATCGAGTATACAAAACAGCATTATTGATGGAAACACCGCTGGCACAGACGGGGGGGGATTTTGTTTAGTCGGGACATTCAATTTAGCAAGCATTACAAACTGTACCATAATCAATAATAACGCCCAAAATGGTGGTGCTCTTTACCTGTCCGGAAGCGATTCTAACAAGGATATTCGTAATTGCATCCTATGGGGCAATAGTGCTACTAATGGTAACCAAGTCAGGATTGGAGCTTCCACAGCAGCAAGCTTTTATTATAACGATATTCAAGGTGGTCTGGAGGGATTTTCTTATAACTCCGGAGCACCCCTCACCGGCACCAATACAGGCAATATAAATATAGACCCTCAAGTATCTTATTCAGTTTCCAATCCGGGCTCAGGATATGTGATAAATAATCTCTCTGCCTGTATCAATGGCGGAGACCCTGCTACAAGCCTGAGCGGCACTGCATTGAGGGATATTAATGGAAATACTCGCTTTTATAACAATACCCTTTTTACAGGCAATCTGAATATCGCTCTGGACAGGATAGATATCGGCGCAATCGAAGACCAGAACGGAGCTTTGATTATTCCGACCGGGACAATTCTGGAACAGAACTATACCTTCAATTCCAGCATTTACCTTTACTCTGAAAAGTCAATGACCGTAAATGCAGGTGTAACACTGTATTTCGCACCTAATGTGTTGGCAAATATCTACGGCAATCTGACGGCGGTGGGTACCCCTGGCAATATGATTACTTTTACGGAAGCCACCAGTGGCAGCCGCTGGAAGGGGTTAACTTTTTCCTCTTCCGGCTCAGCGCCATTTCCCACCAGCCGGATGGAATACTGTATAGTGGAAAAAGGTAATCTGGGCACAGGTAATGAAGCCTTGGGCGGCAATATCCTGATTTGGTACTACAATAGCCTTACAATGGTTAATTGCATCATCAGAGACGGTTATTGCGATGAGGGTGGAGCTATGTATCTGCGCAATTCAACCGTTACTATGAAAGGCTGTGCCATATATAACAACGTATGTATAACACGGGGGACGGGAGTATATAGCAACAATTCCACCTTAAAGCTAATTAACTGCACCATTGCCGACAATACAAAAACGGGTGCCCAATCACCACCTGCCAACCTTGCCAGTGTGTATTTTAGCTCCACAGGCACTCAGCCACAAATTACCAACTGCATCATAAGAGGCACCAATTCTCCCATCTATGCGGATGTATCGCTGACTAATGTAACATATAATGACGTGCAGGGTGGATACACCGGAACAGGAAATGTGGATGTAAATCCCTATTTCAAAGGAACCGGCACACATCCCTATGGTATCAATAGCTGGTCGTATTGTATCAATATGGGAACAGCCGATACGACGGGATTGTCTCTGCCCTCCACCGATATTTTGGGTAATCCGCGTATCCATTCCCATACAAATACGGTTTACAACCGGATAGATATGGGTGCTTATGAGAATCCCGGTTATCTGGCAGCCGCTGATGTGTCAGCGACTGACGGTAACAGCGATTACCCCGGTTATGTGTACATCCAATGGATTTTCAACACTGCCTACAATATTCCGCCGAATGGATTCCGTGTATACCGGAATGGGAATAATCTGGATACAGTGGACGGCTCCACCTATACATATTGTGATTATAATGTGATGCCGGGCACGATATACACCTATTATGTTCAGTCTTATTACAATACTGAAACCAGTAATTCTGCCAGTGACAATGGCTATCTAAAACCCAATGGCATCATCTCCGGAAACGTCAAGACCACAAACAACAATCCTGTCATGAATGTGAAAGTGTCATTGTCCCCCTCCAATGGTAACTGCCTTTACCTTAGTGCTGCCAGCAGTGCTTCTGTATATATTCCAAGCCCTCAGGTGAACCTGAACCAGAGCTTTACTCTTGAGGTGTGGGTCAAGACAGCAACTCAGAATATAAACATTATCAATACCGGCACCCATTACCTGAAGATAAACTCAACAGGTAAGGTGCAATACACAGATGGATTGCAAACTTTGACCCAGACGAGTACCGCTGTGAATGTCAATGATGGTAACTGGCACCATATTGCCATTGTCAGTGACGTCTCAGATAATAAGGTCAAGATGTATATCAATGATATTATCGCTGCTCAAAGTACATCCTATGCCTTTTGTAACTACACACAAACCAATTTCACAATTCCCGTCGGAATCACCGGTTACATAGACGATATCAGAATCTGGAGTGTTGTGCGGGATTCCTCCCAGATTGTGGATAATAAAGGCATCGTACTACCTTACAATGCCAGCGGGCTCAAAGGTTACTGGGCAATGAACGAAGGCACCGGAACCAGCATTTACGATGCCACCAACTATTCAAACAACGGCACGGCAACCAACTGCACCTGGTCTGCTTCCGACCCCGGAATGGCGTATGGAGCTCTTACCAATGCCTGGGGCGATTATATTATCACACAAATAGCATATGGCAATTTCACAACTTTTACTGTCCTGCCATCCAAAACAGGTCATATGTTCCAGCCTGAGCAACGGCTTGTAACACTGAGTTCCAGCAACATTGCCGTCAATAATGTGGACTTCACGGACAATTCCATGATACCCATCTCCGGTTATGTGAAGTTCCAGAGCACGAACGTACCGGTTGAAAACGCTCTGATCAAGTTAAACGGAGAGGATGCCGTGCCAAGGGTTAGCACAAATTCTGATGGTTATTACGTTCTGGAAGTGGAACACGGTACTGCCTGCCAGGTATCAGTTAATTATAAAGGACATCAGTTCAATAGGGTATGGGACCTGGGCACGGTTACCTATCCCCGCCCCAACATCAACTTCGAAGATATCTTCAAGACTGAATACAAGCTGGAAGTAGTCGGTGGACAGGATAGCTACCCGATTGGAGACTTTAACGTTACTATGGCCTCTGTGAACGGGCTATATACCAGGGAGATCACCAATGGCAATTGGAGTGCAGGCTGGATAATGGTCAACAACGTCCCGCCTCTTGATTACAACGTAACAGTAAACCCGGGAGTTAATGACCCCTTTGGTTTGGTAGTAGACACCCAATTCCAATCCAACAAGACCAAGCGGTTCAATCAGGTGGATGCAGATAGCGCAGCTGACACCCTCCGCTTTGAATGGCGTGCTCCTTTACAAGTTGAAGTGATATGGCCAGATTCATTAGACTTACATCATTTTACCAGCTATCCCCTAAATGAATTCTATGTACTTACGCAGAATGAATGGTATTCTGTATTGGTTAAAGCATGCGAAGATTATAGTTATACGGGGCATCCCAACCAAAAATCCTATCTGACTGACTGCAGTTTAACAGTTAATGACGAAATCGGTATCAAAGGAGAGACAGAGCACGAATTTGATGGTTCCGATTCGCTTGAATACAGCTTTGTGCCATTTCTGCCAAACATCAATTCCGGTTATGACAGACAATATCAGAATATTATTGAATTCACTGTCCACGACCCTGTTCTGGAACGTAACGTTACAGCCAGTAATTGGGCTATTACTCAGGGAGTAAAACCTCTGGAAACCACTTTTGCCACGACCTCACCGGAAATTCCATTTATGATTTTACATGACCCTCCGGGTGATTGCAGCACATCATCTTTTAATACCGGTAACTCACATACAGTTACAATTGGTTCTTCCATCTGCACAAACAGGGAATTTAATATCTACCGCAAGATGCATCTGGCTCCCACACTCAGGTTTGAAGCCGGCACTCCCTTCTTCAATAAAGAAACCGAGCTGAAATATACCTTTGATATCAATGATGAGCTGTCAGTTGAATCAGAGCAGAAATCTACTGATGAACAATCCTGGAAGTTCAGCACCTCAGAATCTATCAGCACTTCTTCCAGTGATGATATTATCGGGGATTTTGGCGCAGATGTATTTATGGGTGGAGCTGTAAATCTGATATGGGGTGTAACAAAGGAATTGTATTGGGATTATGATGATGAGGATATCTTTCTTAAGCAGGATATGCTAGTCACTCCTGATGGTTTTGCCACTACTTATATCTATACGGAAAGCCAGATACGCAATACTGTAATTCCCAATCTTTATACGATTGGCGATTCTGTCTCAGCCAATATGTGGCAATCATATTTGGATATGAATGATTACAATAAAGAACATCCAAACCCCAATCCAAATCATCCGGGCAACATCTCATTCTGTGCCGGCCCATCCTATACTTATACTGAAGAAACGGAGTCCACCGATACACATACATTTGAATTTGAAGTAGGTGTCAGTTACGAATTTGGTTTGGAAATCGGTGTAACAGTTGATGGGGTAGGAGGAGAAGGCGGGTTTAAATTTAAGGCGGCCTTAAAAGTAGGTGGTTCTCAAAGCAGTCTGTATGAAACAACCTCATCAACATCTTACACCTTGGAAGACGATGACGTAGCTTCTGACCTTACTTTTAACTCCGATTACTTCTCTGTGGATGTGGGGGTTGACCCAGTTTATGGAACCCCTTCATTCAAATTGGTCTCAGGTGCATCATCCAATCACTGGGAACAAAACACTCAACCTCGGGATGGCGTAATGATGTCAGCAAATTCTTATACTGCTGCCAATATACCCCAGGACCAGCCTGCGTTCTTCTTGCTCAATCTGACCAATACAAGTCAAACCAATGAGCCCAGAAGGTATTACCTTACTGTCCAACATGCCACAAATACCATCGGTGCTACTGTCAAAATCAATGGTGTTCCACTTGAAAATCAAATGGCGTTTGATATTGATGGCGGTGTAACTGTACCGGTTGTCATGTCTGTAGAACCAGGACCCTTTGGTTATGAACTGGAAGATTTGACCCTGGAGTTTTACGCTTTGGGGGACAGGGGTTATGAAGGTCCGGATGGACATTACTTTGATATCTACAAGTCCTTTGATATCTATTGGGAAGCGCCCTACAGCCGTGTAGCCATTAATTACCCGCAGAACGGCTGGCTCATCAATCAGGCTCAAAATGACACAATGGATATTATCTTTACCGGATATAATTTGTCCAAACCCAAATTCAAATCTATCAAATTGGAATACAAACACCCTCAGGATGTTACCTGGTTACCGGCTTTTGAAGTTATGCGCAACGTACTGGAAGACCATCCCTCCTATATCACCGTTCCCTGGGATGTTTCCGGTCTTTCTGATGGCATTTACGAAATTCGGGCTGCCACCACAGATAGTGTGCAGGCAAATTGGTACACTGCTTCTCTACAAGGCACAATAGACCGTTCTGCTCCCGCTGTCTGGGGTTTACCTCAGCCTTCGGATGGCATCCTCCAACTGGGTGATGTTATCTCACTTTCTTTTAGTGAGAACCTTGACCCCAATTCCTTATTACCCGGCAGAGTTTCCATGGTAGAGGTAGGCGGCCCGTTGGTCGTGGATTGCAATGTGCAGTTTGATGAGAATGCCATTTCCATAGTGCCCAGTATTGCCAACTACTGGATGGAAAACAAAACCTTCCGTGTAACGGTCACGGGATTGACGGATATTCATGGCAATCCCATGGCAAGCAGCGTACAGTGGGAGTTCTTCGTCAATGCCAATCCGGTGAACTGGGCTACCACCAAAGTGGAATTGATAAAGCAACTTGGACAAAGCTCCAATTTCTCTGTAATTCTATGCAATAATGGCGGACAGTATTCCTCATTTTCCTTGATAGACCTACCGCCTTGGTTGTCTGCAACGCCCTTATCCGGTAATCTGTTGCCCTTGGATTCCAGACCAATTTCCTTCACTGTCAGTACACAGCTTGGCTTTGGAGTATTCACCGATACTTTGTACGCAGATATCCCCGGTTTGGGCAAAGAACCCCTCGTGGTTAAGGTCAGCGTTCTGGCATCGCCTCCGACCTGGGCAACCTCGGTTGTCACTAATTATGACTATTCCATGACAATTACGGGACAAATGTATATAGATAACGAACTGTCCACCGACATCAATGACATTATCGGCGTTTTTGCCACGGTGAATGGAGCACTGCAATGCCGGGGTGTGGCTCATACGGAATTTGTACCCTATCAGAGTGGCTCCTATCAATTCTTTTTAACCATCTACAGTAATGAGGAATATGAAGAAGACCTTATCTTCAAGGTTTGGGACGCCTCACAGTGCAAGGAGCATTATGGTATTATGGAAAGCTATGA
>Ga0194112_10009782_pt1 | contig 12145 bp, 25 predicted proteins | sample TA2MahC400mmetaG_FD_146191 | JGI IMG/M metagenome (GOLD analysis project Ga0194112, IMG submission 146191) | Freshwater microbial communities from Lake Tanganyika, Tanzania - TA2015016 Mahale Deep Cast 400m | ecosystem: Environmental > Aquatic > Freshwater > Lake | place: Tanzania: Lake...
CTCCTTGCCTTACCATGCCATGCCATGCCCCACCCAGCCATGCCGCGCCTTACCGTGCCGTGCCCCGCCACGCCTTTCTCCTTACCTTACCATGCCTCGCCCCACCTCACCGGCCCCCACCCCACCATGCCTTGCCCCGCCATACCTTTCTCCTTGCCTTAGCTACAGCGCGCCCAGGATGGCCTCGTAGACGGCCTTCGTCTTCAGCCCGCACACGAACGAGCGCCTCTTGCCGTCGTTGGTCGTCACCACGATGCGGTTGGACAACTTGCGCTCCACGTTGGCGATGTTGCGGAACGGGATGAGCTGCCGCTTGCGCAGCCACAGGAATCCGAGCTCCTCGATTTCGAGACGGTTCCCGTAAACTCGCAACTGGAACCCAAAGCGCTTGTAGGTCACGATCGCTTGCTGCTCCATGTCACTCCTCCGTCACCACCCACATGTGTTCTCCGCCCGGCTCTCCACTATGCCAGCACTCGTCCTCAGCATAACACGCCAGACAATCACCGCAGCGGTCACAAAAGTCGTGGCCGCATTCCGGCTCGGCCTCCTCCTCGCGAATCAACCGCGTGCCTGTGCGGTCATAAACGAGACGTCTCATCATCCTCTCTCTCCTGACTCCCCCACCGCCAGCGCGCCTCCGTTTCCAGTGCCCAAGCGATAAGGCCACAAACAGCCAGCATACTGATGACGATCAGGCAGATGCTCATTCCGGCGGCTCCGGCCACACCAACGGCGCCCAGTGCGTCACGTCCGTTATCTGCTCGTGCGTGTACACATCCACGAATTCATTGGCCATGCCGCACAGCGCGATCCGGCAGAGGCCATAGGGCCTCATCACCCAGAAGTACGCTGCTTCATACCAGCCGGGCTTCTCCGTGATCTGATGCCATTCTACCTTCATTTTCCCCCCTTCGGCATAGCATCTTCTATCTTTTCCCTTTCTCTATCGGACGTAATGCCCACTCGGGCCACAGCCGGGCCAGCTTACTGCACCACCGCACAGGCAATCTGAGCCGGAGCAACCAGCTTTCCAGCTCAAAGCGCGCAGCGATCTCCGCCAGAATAGCCTCGTATTCTCTCTCTTCCTCTTCAGATACGATCATCGCCGCACTCATTTCCGCTCCTCGCGTTCGGCCAGAATTGCCAAGATCTCATAGACTGTTGCTCGCTGTTTTCTGCGTCGCGGCGTGGCCCGGCTTCACGCCGCTGTGCCTGAGAGAGACCCGAGCCAAGCAGTTCACCGTTTTGGTTAGATTTGCCGGGCCAAGGCGCGCGAGGGGACTCGCACCCCTCGCCGTCACTCGACTGCCACGCGCCCAAGCAAAAGGAGACACCATGAGTCAGCCATGTGTCAGGTCGGGTGGGTCGCCCGCCTGGACCGCTATCCGCTCCAGCGCCTCGGCTATCCGCGTCAGCGCCAGCCCGATCAAAACGAGAGGCGCTTCCTGCACGCGATGCTCGCCCCACAGGCTCATAACCGTCCGCACAGCGGCATTGTAGTCAGCAATCTTCTGGCCTATCGTCTTGTCGGCGCACATCTAGCCTCTGTCTCCCAGCTCCGATACCCCGCCGCCGGCGCGTCCAGGACATTGATCACCGCGCAGAGGATCGTGAGCGCCAAGATCACCAGGAACGCTTTCATCGCCAGATACCGCCGTGCCGCCGCGCATCCTGCGGCAGGGCGCGGTCGCGGAGCAGCGTACGCAGGCCCTGGTCCACCGTGCGCAGCTCGTATTCTGTAGGACTCAGAAACAGCGTGGCCTCGCGGATGGCGCCGCGGCGCTGTTCCGCAGTCATCTCGCGCAGTTTGGCCTCCCCGATCTGCTCCAGAACATACCGCACGACCTGAGTCACGTCCGTCATAACATCAGTCCCTCCGGCCGTTTGGCCGCGTCGTCGGACCAATGAGGCTCGGGCGGTTTCTGCTGCTGCTCATCTACCCAGGTCTCGATGGCCGCTTTGGCGTCCTTCATCGTCGGATATTGGCGGATGTCGCGCAGAATGGCGTCAATCGTGGGGAAATTCAGACCATAATGCTGGCAGGCGCGCATCTTGAATTCATCGAGTTTGGCCGCGTCGTCGGACCAATGAGGCTCGGGCGGTTTCTGCTGCTGAAAAACCGCCTGCATGGTTTCCTGCGCCGCCGAGGCCGCGTCTTGCATCACCGCGGCCGTCGTCTCCACAACCTCGCCCGTCTCCTCGTCCACCTCGATATCCTGGATCGCCGTTGCTCGTTCCTCCAGCGCCTCGATCTGTGCCTGCAACATGCGCAACTCCTCGCGCCGCAATTGGATGAGCGCGTCCAATTCCGCTGTGTCCGTTGGCAACTCGGGCATGTCTTCTATGACCACGTTGCCCAGCAACGCGCCGGGATCGTGCTTACGGATCGCCGTCCGCTTCCAGGCCCATTCCAGCATGATGCGTGGCATACCACGCCATGTCGATTTGGGAGTCCATTTGCCGTCCTTATTGGACCAATTCTGCGTCCACTTGGCGTTGTCGGCCTCGGCGTAGGTCAGGATATGCTCGTGCTCGCTGCCGTCGCGGAGGTGCACAATCCCCCGCACACGCTCGGCGCTCGACTCCGTGATACGGAACCATTGCTGACCGCCGCGCTCGAAAAGCGCCTGCATCACCTTGCCGCTCATGCCTACCTGCCCGTTTACCACGTAGAGCTCCGTGGCCGCCTGCATCGGCGTCAGGCCCATCTCGCGCCCGGCCAGCATCACCGCGACGACTTGCGCGGCGGTCTCGAACTTGCGCCCGAAAATGCCCGCCTTCACGATCATCTCTCCTTGCGCCATCAGTGCTGGGAGATTCGGTGCGTTATAGGTCGTCAGCGCTGTCGTCATCGCTCTCCTCCTGTGGCGGATCGCTCTCCGCCATCCATCGCATCAGGTAAGCTACCTCGATCTCCAGTTGCGTCGCCCGCGCTTCGAGCTCGCGGATGCGCCGCATGAGCACGGCCTCGGCCTCGATCACCTCGTCCATAATCCCCGCGCGGTCTGTCATCTCGCCCTCCTTTGTGTTCACGGATGGCTCCATCCATTCGAGCAGCCATCCTCCTCCAGGATCTTGCGCAGATAGCCGCGATCGTGGGTCACAAAGGCCGTGATCTCGTGGCCCCCGCGCACGACCATCACGGCCCAATCCTCTCCGCCCAAGTGCCGCGCCCGTCCACGGGGACGCGCACCGCCGGGAGAAGACCCTGCTCTACCCAGCTCCGGACAGTGGAGGCGCTTCTCCCGATGCGCCTCGCTAACTGTGAGACTCTGTAGTACATCACGGCTCCCTCCTGGTTATCGCACAAACCCGTCCTGGCGCAGATAGCGCCAGTCCTCGGGCCCTATCCGGCAAGCGATTACCCAAGCGCGCTTGCCGTCCCCCAGGTCAATACGTTGTACCTGCGCGTCCCAGCCTCGCATGGTGGCGAGGCGGTGCTTTGCGAGTGCGCGAGTCCGAAACGTCTGATAGTCCATCATGCCTCCTTGTGATAGGCCGCGTCGCGGCCTAGTGTTCTACCACCCCCAGCGCCGGGCAGCTCGCGCTCGCCGCTCTTCCGTCACGGGGAGGGGCCGCGGGTCCTCCGCGGGCAACCCGTAGAAATCCGGGCGGGACACAAACGCCCGGCCCGGGGACCAGAAGATGGCCCCGCAGCTACCACACTCCATTTCGTGATCCTCACCCTCCGCGAGGAGGGTGAGATTCACGCAAGTCTCTCGGGGTGCGCTGCCACACCCAGAGCAATCCTTGGTCAGGAGCCAGCAGTACTCCGCCTCCTGCCAGGAGTGCGCTTCCAGGCATCGAGCGCCGATGCTCGATGCTCCGCAGGTGGGGCAGCGCCCCTCGCGCGGGTTCACATACCGGTCAATCTCGAACATCATCTCCGTCCTCCTCGCTTCTGATTAGACATTTATGCCTACTCGCGCAGCGTCTTTTCCAGCTGCGCGATCATCCGCTCTGCTGTCCAGCACTCGGGCCAGCGGCGATTCAACCAGAGCATCACGCGCAGCGACTCACGCATGAACTTACTGCGTCCGCCCGGCTCGATGAGGCGATCCACCTCTTCGAGCACAGCCAAGTCTAGGTACAGCGCCGCTGCCACTTTGGGCATCAGGCCTCCTTATCATCGCCTGGACAATCGTTCCACTTCGCTAAGGTCTCCTCGACCTCGGCGCTCCAGTTCTCCAGCCAGGCATCGCGCTCAGCTGGATCGAATGGCTCCTGCCCGCTCGCGATCCAGCAGCGGTCGCTGCCGAATCGAGAACATGAATGGTTGCACTGCACACGGAAGCCTGACATTTCCTCTGCCTCCTCTTCTATATTGTCCGCGCCTGACGGCGCGGACAGGTTGTTACCGCGCCCAGTCGAGCAGGTCCTTCTCGTACAGGTCGCGCTCTGCGTCAGTCATGCGCGCTATGATCTCCTCGGCGTCGCGCTCGCAGCTCATCGCCGCCTCGGGATCGAGCGCATAGGCGATGCGCTGCCGCGTCTCCGCGTTCACCTCTGGCCAGCATGACAGGTTGCTGGCGAAGTGTCCGCACACATCCTGGTCGCGGACGGCAAAACCCGCCTCGCGCAGAACGCGCGCCACCGCGCGGCCTCGCTCGCTTTTGGGGATCCATCGGCTCGCTACGTACATCATTTCACCTGCCTCTTCATGTTTGTGTTTGCTGATGTTCTTAGACGAAACGGAATCCGCACCAGAAGCTTGTGCCGCTCTCGATCTCATCTCCGTCCTCCTCCTCCCTGATTCTGCCCATAGTATAGCATACATACGTCGGCTTGTCAAGGGGTTTGGGAACGAGTTTTGGAAATTCGTCGAAACTCGTTTTTGGACGCGCGACGCCGCAGGATGAGGAGGCGCACCCTGCGGCGTCCGCGAGGAGGAGGAAGGATGAGAGCCTAGTTGCCATCCGTCAGGTCATGGATGAAGCTCGGGCCCAGGCCGATGACCAGGCAGGTCAGGATTCGGCCCACGACCGGTGAGACGCCAAAAACCGGCAGGGCGTTGATTCCGGTGTACCAGCCCAGCGGCGCGCCGATGGCCAACGCAATGTATAGCAGCCAGAATCGGTCCAGGAGATAGCGAGTCCAGATCGGTTCGATGACCGCCTCCACGAGTTTGTAAACGACAAACGCCGCGGCAATGGCCGCGCCCAACTGCTCGATGTCCATGTTGCTCCTTATGGCATCCGAATCAGATACCCCACCAACGCGGCGCTGGCGGCGATCAGCCCCGCCAGGCCGCCCCAGACGCCCGCCTTGACCTCCAATCGTCCGATTTTGACCTGGAGGCCGCTGACTTCATTGTTCAAATTGCCCAGCGCCTTGTCCAGCTTGTCCAAGCGCCACAGGACCAGTTTCTGATACTGAATCCAATCATCCCCGACCGGCTGTCTATCCATGTTTCCCCTTTGCCTCCAGCACATACGCGCGCGTCAGATTCTCGATGAGACGGCGCCGCGCCGCCTGATGCTCGCCGCGCTCGATCTCGCGGATGGCTTCTTCCTGCTGCCAGCGATTGGCTATCGCGATCTGCGCCAGGTCAATCGGCGGCGACGCTATCGGCCCCGCGCTGTTCCGCTCGCGCAGATAATCCGTAAATAGCTCGCTAATGCGCCCGCTCATGTCGAACGATGGCCAGCCGTATGGTTGCCAGGTGAACGGCGTAGCCGCCAACACCTCGGGCGGCAGCGCTGCGTCAAAAGCCGCGAGCTGCAACATGAACGTCTCGGCGCTCAGATCCTGCGCCCGCCAGCCATCTCGTTGCGGATCGCCGCCATAATCGATGCCTGTTTCAGTGATCAGGATTGGCGGCACGCGGCAGTTGTTCTCGCGCAGCGTCTCGATCACCTTTTCATGACGGTAGAGATGCCACAGATTCAGCCCCTGCCGCCCCATCTGCGGCTTTTCCGTCTTCATCCCGTATTGGTGCAGCGCCAGAAAATCCGTCTCCGCCAGCGTCTCGCGCCAGATCGGCCAGAGCGACAACGGCGGATTCCCCGTGCTGAATACGCCCGACGCGGCCCACAGGCCCTCGCTGTGCAGCAGCGCTATCCTCCGTCGCTCGAATGCCCCGAACGTGCGCGCCTGGCCCATGTCCTGGATGGCCACCTCGTTTGGCCCTTCCCAAATATGCACCCATGGCGCGCGCCGGATGCGCATCTCCGCCTCATGCCACCAGCGATCTGCTCCCGCCGCCCCCGCCTGCACCCAGGTTTTGTCCGGTTCCACCGGCCAGTAGAGGCGCCCGATATAGAGCCTACCCTCCACCGGCGGCAGGCCAGCCGGATCCATGACCTTGAGGATCTGCGCTCCCGAGCGGTCCATTTGCGTGCGCAGCCACGTCGGATAGTCCGGCTTTTGTACGTGATAGCTCAGCTTGCTCCCCCGCGGCACCCCTGTCAGCCAATACAGCGCCGGATCCACCCAATCCTTGTAGGCGGTCTTGATCCCCTCGATCTTGAGCCCCACATGCAGATGCGGACCTGTCGCGCGCCCCGTGTCGCCCGAGTCGCCGATCTTCTCCCCGCGCATCACGGTTTGCCCTACGCGCACTGTGGCCCGCGTTAGATGCGCATAGAGGCTGGTCAGCCCCTCGCCCTTGAGCCATACCTGATTGCCGTAAGTCGGCCCGCTGGCCACAGAGTCTACGATCCCGCTATGCATCGCCCGCACGGGCGTGCCCAGGGGCAGCGCTACGTCTACGCCCTCATGTCCCGGGAGGCCATAATCCGCGTACATGCTGCGGTTTACGCCGAACCACTGCGAGACGCGGCCCGTCGGCGCCGGATGGAGCAAGGGTGTCCAGCTCATGAGATGGTCCTCGTCACGATGGGCGCGACCACCCAGGCCCCCACGCCGCTGGCCGGCATGTCGTCCAGGATGCCGACTGTCGCCGGGTCGTCGTAGATGCGTTTCACGTCCCAGATGCGCGCCGCGCTCAGGCCGATCAGCGCCGTCACGTCGGAGGAGACGGTGAGCGTAATGTTCCCCGCCACTGGGTCGTCCACCACCAGGCTGGCCTTGGCTGCGGTGATCGGCAGCGCAACGGCCGCCCCGTTCAGCCGGATCAGCCCGTTGTTCTCGCTCACCTGGAGCACCGCCAGCGCGTCCGTGTCGCCCTCGCGATCCTTGACCGTGAGCAGCAGGTCGTCCCTGTCGGCCAGGCTGCCCAGCCCGGTGATGGCCACCACCCACTTGGTGGCGTGCTGCACCGTGACCGTCGTCCCCGCCACCGCTGCGGCCACCGATGCTGCGCTCTGAGTGAGCGTGCGCGTGGCGTAGGTCCAGACGGCTGCCGCGATGCTGGCCACCAGCGTCGCCAGGCTGGTGAGGGTGCGCGTGCCATAGGTCCACACCGCTGCCGCCACGCCGCTGATCGTAGCGTCCAGGTTATCCAGCGCCGCCGCCCTGAGCGCCGTCCACTCTGCCGTAGAGAGCGCCGTGGCCGCTGGCGCGACGTTGTTCCCCGCCGCGTCTACCACCCGCGCGCCCGTTCCGGTGATCGCCGAGACGCCGCCGCCGATGACCTTACCGCCCACGTCGCCTGTCACCGAGGCCACGGCCCCGCCCGCATAGACGGATCGGCTGGATACCGCCGCGTCCAGGTTCGCCAGCCGCACGTCGCCGAGGGCCGTGAGCCCCGCGCCCGCCGCGCCGATGTTTGCCTGCGTCGCCAAGGTGTCTATCTGCTGCTCGCTCGTCTGCAACAGGATCGTCAGGTCGCACCACTGCGCCCCCGCCGCGTCGCTGCAACGCACGACCACGTTATCCGCCGTCATCTCTAGCGCCGAGAGCTGGATGAGCACCGTCGCCCCGCCCGCAGGAGTCACCGTCGGCGTCGTGGTCAGCGCGTTGAAAGCCCCACCATCCAGTGAGACGCTAAAATCGGCTGCGGCGATGGTTGGGTTGACCTGCACGAGGCGCGGGTTCGCCTGTTGGAATAGCGGAAAGTAGCCGACGAACGCCGTTGCGCGCTTCGGGGGTACGTAACTTGGCATAGCGCCCTCCTATCAGTCCCGTCGCGTGCGGATGATCGTCTGCTTCTGTGCTGTCGAGGGCGATGCTACCAGGTTAGAGACGTTCGTGAAGGCGTTGACCATATCCGCGTACTTGAAGCCGTCGCCCTGCTCAGGCCATTTCTCCTGGTTCGCGCCATAGATGCCCGCCGCGCCGCCCAATGCCGTTACTTCATCCTGCAGGTCTTGGACGCGCCGCTGAAGCGCCTGGTAGGCCGTGTAGATGCTGAACATCTCCGTCCGTACTCTCGTGGTGAAATCTGCCGGTGTAGACATAAGAACCTCCGTTACGTCGTAAATGCAGTGTAAGGCAGCCCTGCTCCGCCGTTCCATAAAGCTGTGCGCTGAGCGGCTGTAAGAACGCCACTGCCACCCGGCGCGCTCTTCCAGAACGCCGAGGGGCCAATGCGACCATTCCATGTGGTCTCTGCCATGGAGAAAAACCGCCCAATCTCAAACTGCGCAGTGCCGTCGAACACGCCGTTAGCATGTGACGCCCAGTCGGCGGTGCCGTTATTTACCTGAATGTAGATTCTGTCCAATACTGCATCATGCCAGGCTATTACAAATATCCATGTGTCGAGAGGCACAACACCGAACGTAGTTGCCTGAATCCCCGTAACTGTTCCCACACCCCCATCACGTGACACACTGAATTGCATTCGCTCTGTCACGTCCTCCCATGATATTACATATTCGCGGGCAGACGAAGTGTACTTGCCGATTACTCCCCAGTCTACCACTGACGCCCGAAATGTTCGATACAACCACACGGCGAGCGTAAAATCAACATCACCCGTGCTTAGCAATGGCTCATCCACTCGCCTGTGGTATTCTCCATTCACCTGCTGATAGAAACGAGCCGTAGGGTAAACTATGCCCGCAGCGCTTGTAACCGTGTTCGTGTCTGTCAGGTGCAGACCGTTTATATGTGCATCTAGCAAATCCCCGTTTGGCTCATTGCCGGGCCAGTACGCGATGAGATTGTTGAGCAGCCCACCTCCCATCGGCCCGCTCAGAATGCGCAGTCCGGGATTGCCGATAGTCAGCACGCGGCTCTCTGGCCGGATGATCGTCACCATCGCTCACACTCCATGTGCAGGCACGTCATCTCATCCCCCCGCTGCACGCAGCTCCAGCACGTTGGTTCGGGAGCTGCGGTCTTCGTAGGGATAACCGTAGCTGTTGTAGCCGGTGCAGTCCTCGTGGCGGTAGATGTCGACGGTTGAGGTGTCATAGTGGCTGTAGATCTGCACGTAGGCGTTGCGGATGGGGACAGCGTAGCGGTACATGTAGCCGTCCTTGTAGATGTAGCGGAAGCGGTACTGGTAGCCGTCATGGTTGGCGGAATAGCTGTAGCTGTCGGACTCGCACCAGGCCACACCTCCACCCTGTGCAGGTGCACGTCCGGCCCGATCGTCAGCGTCGTCGCCCTCGCCAGGTTGATAATCGCTGTCTGCCATTGTCCTGTGTTCCTCCTCTGTATCATCTGGCCATTCACCGTGAACGGCGCGAAGCCATGATCCAGGTACGTGATCCGCACAGCGGCATTGTCCGCCGGCGGTGTAATCTCCAGTGCGAAAGTCCCCTCTCTTGCCTGGTAGATGATAGGATGATCCCCGCCGGCCGGAAAGTTCGCTGCCCATAGGCGCGTTCCGGTCGCTACTATGCGTATCCCGCGAGCAAAGTCCCCAGGGTAGCCGCTTACGCATTTGCCGCTCCAACACGTCGGCGCATACTCGCGGTCACGGAACATGACCCACTGCCCCTGTGGTAAGTCGAGGCTTGCCAGCGCCGTGATATGCTCAGGGTGCAGCGAGAGCGCCACCGCGCCAAGACGCTGCGCCAGCGCCCAGAGCCAGAGGGTATGACGGGATCCGCCCATTCCATGCTGACTTTCCACCATCAGCGGCGTTCCAGGATATAGTTCCAGGATCGAAAGCGCCCCGGTGATCGAGGCCGGATCGGCGGTTGTCACCCAGGCCACCATGTCCGGCAAGTCCGTGCCCAACACGAGCTTGATCCCCATGCCGCGCTCTACGGCGCGACTGCCCCAGGCGCGGCGGGCCTCGCCGCCCACGGAGTTGTTCAGGAACAGCGATGTCTTGGTAAAGCTCGCTGCCCAGACCTCGATTCCTTCGTATACCCACTGTCCATGCCTGTACTCTAGGAACTTGGTGGCCTCGCGCCAGGCTCCCTTGGCGATGCTGTTCTCATTGTCCAGCCCGAAGCCGACAGCGATATGCACGAGGCGCGGGTCGCCGTCATAGCGTTCCCCCAGCGCGCGCACGAGGTCAGCATAGCGGGATCGCCAGGTTGCCGAGTCATAGGGCGGGAAATAGCCCTTCTGTCCCCCCACCGTCACCTCGTGGGGCGCTCCCCACCATCGCGGATACGTCACACGGTAGCCCACCGAACCTGCTGGCCCCAGGCTCACCACAGCGAACCCCCACAGATGCACCGGCTTGGTGAACCGCGACAGCTTGGCTTCCACCACGGCCCAGCGGTAGACGCCTGCTGAGGGGTTCATCTCCTCAGCGGTGAACCAGACGGCAGCGGCAGAGGTCGCTGTCTCACGGTCGAGCATTCCAAAGAGCGGTGTCCCCGTCGCGGCCTGGGTTGGCAATGCTGCCAGGAACGGCGTCAGCAGCAGCGTCACGGTCGCCACGGCCAGCAGGTGTCTCATGCTTTCACCTTTTCTCGCACGCTCGCGGGCAGGCGCTCCCAGCTCTCCACCGCCTGCGCTTCCTCTGCCCATGCCTGTATCTGAGGCCCTAGCTCGCGCACGATCCCTAGCAGATAGTCCCCTAGCTGTTGTGGCCACACTTTGGCGGGAGTCTGCGCATCACCGTAGTAGGCTTGCAAGAGCCCCTGAAGCTGAGGCGATGATAATGTTACTGTCAACGTTGCCTTGGCGTATTCGTCTAGCCGAGTCCCCTGGAGCATGATCCCGCCGCCGTCTTGCCAGTAGGCCCCTAGGTTGCTCATGGGTTCCGCAGTCTGGCGCTCGATCTCCTGACGGGTCTCATACAGCAACGCCAGGAACGGCCCCGATCCGCTGGTATAGGTCAGGTCGTGGAGCATCGCTACCGTCAATGCCGCCGCTTCGACTTGCATATTCCTCCCTAGCTCATTCCCCCTGTAGGGGTGTCGGTTTTGGCGTACAAATGCGTATGGGTGCCATCCATCAATTCCATCTTCGTCCAATATGGATTGCTACCGTCAGAACTGTCACTGCAATAAACGTATGGGCCCGAGAACCACGCAAGAGCCGCCCGAATGGATGGATTGCTAAAGTCAGTATTGTTACCCGAATTCGTATTCGTAAAAGTCAGTCCATGCGTGTGCGTGACAATATTTTTGCCCCCGGCTGTCAGATTCGTTATCGTGAGGCTATTGCTCCATTGCGGTTCATTAGCCCCCATAATCAGCACATCGTTCGCATTACCTTTTGCCAGCCGCATCCAGGCAGGAGTTGCTCCCTGTCCAGTGATGATATCACCCCGCACAACATTTCCGTCTGCCGTATCCCCATGTATGGCGGCGCTCAACAAGTTATGTGATGCGGGCACAGGGGCTGCCCAGGAGAGGTTGCCCGCCCCATCATTGCACAGCGCCCCGCTCGCGTTTGCCGCTGGCCAGACGTAGGTAACTCCTCGGATATAGTGCGTCGTGCCCGAGGCGTTGAGCGTCGTGATATAGGCCACGCCCCAACGCAGGCTGGACGTGCCCAGGTCGAGCCCGCCCGTGGTCGTGGGATACAGCGCCGCCGCCGTAAGCGTAAGTTCCTGAGCCCCGCCCACGACCCAGGTATGCACCGACGCGGCGTAGAAGGAGAGCGTGCTGCCGCCGCCCAGGATGTACTGGTCTGTCGTAAACGCGCAGCGGAGCAGAGTGAGAATGCCCGCGGCGCTCCGCAGAATGGCCGTGCCGCCGCCGGATACGTCCGCGCTCGGAGTCAGCAGCCCCAGCGTGTTCGCGCCCGTGGCCCCCACGAGCTGGTATTGCGCCGCGGCGATGGTGTGCAGCGCGCCCACCACGTCGTGCGCCGAAGGCGTCACGCCGCTGATGGCCACGTTCGCTGCCGCGGTCAGCCGGCCTTGCGCGTCCACGGTGAA